>Ga0065721_10006068_pt1 | contig 11676 bp, 9 predicted proteins | sample Mesricmetagenome_FD_59108 | JGI IMG/M metagenome (GOLD analysis project Ga0065721, IMG submission 59108) | Mesophilic microbial community from rice straw/compost enrichment Sample: eDNA_1 v2 (version 2) | ecosystem: Engineered > Solid waste > Grass > Composting > Bioreactor | place: USA: Davis...
CGTTTTATTGGGAATCGTCTTTCTGACTCCACTCTCCGTCAGCAAAGTCTTCGATGCTGATCCGGTTACTGATGCGTCGACCGTCTCCCTCTCCCGGGCTCAACTCAACGGCTTCGCCGGAGATGGCCCCGACAATTCTCTGTATTAAGTCGGGTTAAAGTTGTTTCGCTCGGGCAACTTCCTGCTGTGACTGGTGTGGCAAATGGACCACATCCCCCGGGGGTGTGGCGTTGTAACCCGCACATTCGGAATTCATTGCGTGGACTCGTCCTGCTTCCAGATCTGCCTGTTACAAACTTCTGACCGGGCAGAAGTGAAAAAAATGGTGACTGGGCGGTCTTCTTCTCTCCTTCGCAATTTCCAGTGCTAGAGTTCCATCATCGAAGACGCGTGCCGCATGATGCAATGGCCGCCGCTGACAGGGCCGTCATTGATTTACTAGCCGGAGCCGCCCATGGGCAATATTAAGGGTCATAGTCGAAATACATTCCGCGATGGAATCGCCACGAGGGGAACCAGCAGCTTTGTCGGGCTGTCGGATTCACAACTGGAAGAGCACCTGAATGTGTCCCGCTACGGGAGCTTTCAGTTAACCGATGCAGTCCGTCCATCTTTTGATCTCGCCGTTGTTCCCAGCGCCGGATGGCGTCGGGATCTCTATCGGGACAAGGAAACCGGAATTGACGTTCCTGTTCTGATGGCGGCACAGACCAAGACGAAACTCTTTGATCTGTTTATCGATCTGCTGGAACCGCTCGGAGATGAAGTTGATGTCGTGCTGGAAACCAGCCACGGTAACGAACATGGGGGACACAACGATCTGTATCGCGAACAGATCGAAATGCCGATCCTCAAGAGCCTCCTCTACGATTATGAGGACATGCTTTTGAATGACGGGTGTGTCGGCATCGCGGTACTCAATCCCCGTGTTCCGATGGAAGTTCAGTTTGATGAACACAAACTGTTGATCATCTACGGGCACGATCTGGAGCCGTTTGAAGCAATTCTCAACCAGAATCGCCTCTATCAGAGTGAGACGCTGAAGTTCATTACAGAAGCCGAACACATTCATTCGACATCCGATGAACTTGCAGCGCAGTTTGAAGAACTTCGCTATCGCCTCGGACTGGATGACGAGTAGCCNAAACCAGAATCGACGAATTCGCTGGCGGCGACTCNCATGCAGGNAACCTGATTNACTGATGTTTGACCATTGCCTTCTCCCATGAACGTTTTCACGCGCACAACTCGATTGATCAGGCTGGCGCTCGTGGTCGGGTGCGGGCTGTGGATCGTTCCGACGTCAGTCAATGCACAGTCTCTGTGGGTGAGCACCGCCAAGAGTGCCGGTGGTCGACCGATTGAGGTGGCCCGATTCGGGACTGGTCCGGTCAATGTTCTCATCGTTGGTTCGCTGCATGGGAACGAACCGGACACCCTCGAGCTGATGGATGCCACCTGCAGGCTGGCGGCATCTCACGACCCGCCGGAGCCGGTTACCCTGCTTCTGATTCGGACCCTGAATCCCGATGGTGCGGTTGATCTCACACGGACCAACGCGCGTGGCGTTGATCTGGTTCGGAACTTCCCATCACATCGGTTCACCAGAATTCCAAATCAACTGACAGGCCCATATCCTGCCAGCGAACCCGAGACGCAGTACATGCTTCGGGTTCTCGAAGAATATCGGCCTGCCAGAGTGATTCACGTCCGCAGCGGAATCGACGAATCACCCTTGATTCTTATCAATGAGCCGTGGATGAATGCGGGTGGGGAACCGATTCTCCCTCCTCATGTCCTTCGAAGTCCTTTCGACAAAACCTACAAGGCGGGGTCCCTGGAAGAGTTCGTGACGCTTCAGATGAACGGGCATATTGCCACGCTGACCCTTGCACGGCCAGGAGGGAAGTCCATTGAAGCTGCCGATCTGCTTCGTTTGGCAATCGGTCAACTGGCGAGCCCCCCTGCATCAATGGCGAACCGGGCCGAGCCAGCACGTCAAGTTCCTCCTGTGCAAGGGGGAGCTGTTCCCGGCTCAAACGGGGCTGTTCCAAATCAATCCGCAGGTTCCGGGAATACGGTCTCCCCATCAGCGATGACCGCAAAGCCAGTCGCAGCCAAAGAGGTGGAGCTTCTTCCTCCGCCACCGGAGTTTGAAGCAACCGGAAAGAAACCCTCTCAGGCGAGTGATGTCGATTCCCGGTACTTCGAACTTCCGCCCCCTCCTCACTAAATCTTGGTGACGAGTTGACTCAGGCGTGGATTGCTCTGGCAACTTCTTTCATGTAGCGGAGCGATTCTTCTGCAATATGCTCCGCGCCCGGTGAGTAGTCGAAAACTTCCACAGAAATCCACCCGCTGTAACCCGACTCTTTAAGAGCCTGAAAGATCGGGAAGAAGTCGACGTCGCCCATTCCCGGTCCCCGGAGATTTCCGTCGTTGGCGTGGAAGTGGCGGGTAATCTGCTTGAACTGCTGAATCAGTTCTGGAATCGGTGTCTGTTCTCCGAGCATCGCTTTCACATCCTGATGCAGTGCAATGCGCGGGTGATTCAGTGCGGAAATGATCTCAGCTGCTTCCGCACAGGTGGTCATAAAGTTGGTTTCTTTCGTCGTCAGCGGCTCCAGCAGCAGGTCGACTCCCCGTTCGGACAGGTGAGGTGCGACAGTGCTCAGGATCTCGATGGCATTGGCCTTCGCCTGTTTGGGGCTGACTCCCGGCTCCAGATTGCGCTGCTGTGGAGACCCCAGCACCATCAGGGTTCCTCCCAGATCTGCGCATAAATTCGTCAATTCGATGAAGTATTCCGCGGTCTTCTTTCGAACAGCTGCATCTGCGGTGGTGAGATGGAATCCGGAAGTCTTCGCCAGCAACCAGTGTAGTCCGATGATTTCCAGCCCGTGGTCTGCTGCGATCTGCTTCAATTCGCGGCGACGTTCTGCAGAAACATTTTCAGCCCGGTCTGCCAGAGTAAAAGGGGCCACTTCAATTCCGGTGTATCCGGTTTTGGCGATGAATTCGCACTGACGTTCCCAGCTCCAGTCAGTGAATAACTCTTGGCAGATCGCGAACTTCATTTCTTTCGTGTCCTCGGAGGTGAGACAGGTTCAGGGAAATTGGGGGGAATGGTTTCAGATCGGAATCTTAGCTGGAAAAGTCCAGCGATGCGCCCCTTTGAGAGGGGAATGGGGGGATGGTCAAGCTTTTCGGATTATGCGGCTTGTGGTGGCGAAATTCGATCTAACCATCGTTCCGACTCTTTGATTCGTGAGGCGATTGCGGGTTGAGGGGCCAGCTCGTCGATCAATTGAAACGGATAGTTGGGTGACGCTCAAGATGCGGGCTGATTGGTTCCTGATTGAAATTCGCATCAATCCGCCGCAATAGAGCATTGGAGTTCATATTGGGAAAGATTGGCAAGTTGCGTTAAGCAGGTGAACTGCATCGGTCGAAATTCAGATGGGAAGAATCTTGGGCTGGATTCTACGCATCTGAGGACTGATGAAAGAGGACACAATCATGAAACACTTCAATTGGATTCCCTTGCTGGCGGCAATGGTGTCGCTGATGGGAGTCGAGCAGGCACAGGCTGGCCTGTTTTGCGGACTCGGAAAGTACCGCAATTGTCCCACCACCTGTTGTGAACCGGGAGGCGACTATGCCGTTGCCCGGGCACATTGCGGGCAGCGCTACAAGACTGTGAAAGAAACGGTCTGGTGTACTCAGGAGTACACAGAATGCCACACTGTGATGGACACCTGCGTCTATCAGGTGCCGGTGAGCCGCACGCGAACTGTTTACGATACCTGCTATCGTGATGAGTGCTACACGGTCTGCCGTCCGGTCTATCAGACCTGCTACAAGGATGTCTACACGACCGTTCGCAAGCCTGTCTACCAGACTTGCTATCGCACAGTTAATTACACCGTTCGTAAGCCTGTCTACAAGACCTGCTACCGGACCGTGAATTACACCGTGACCCGTCCGGTCTATCAGACCTGCTATCGTGATGAATGCTACACCGTTCGTCGTCCGGTCTATCAGACCTGTTACAAGACCGTCACCTGCACGACTTATCGTACAGAAACCCAGACCTGCTATCGCGATGTCTATCAGACTGTGCTGCGTCCCGTGACCACAACGACCTGTGTTCCAGTTCAGTGTGGCGAGTGGCAAACTGTCACTGAATGTGTTCCCGGACCAGTGGTCGATCGCTGCGTTCAGGAGCCTGGCAAGTTTGTTATGGATGAATCCGGTTGCTGCCCGGTCTACAAGCCCGGATGTGTCCGCGTCGAAAAAGTTCAGTGCCCGCCTCGTACCATCACCAAGCGAGTCTGGGTTCCAAAGACGGTCATGACCCAGCAGGTCTGCACCCGAATGGTGCCGGAAGTGAAGCACTGCCGCGTTCCTTACACCGTCTGCCGCCGGATTCCGGTCTGCGTGACGAAGCAGGTTCCCTACACCACCTGCACCTATGTGTGCGAAACCCGGACTCGACGTGTTCCGTACACGACCTGCAGCTACGTGCGTGAGTGCCGAACGAAGCAGGTTCCTTACACAACTTGCACCTATGTCTGCGAAACCGTCACCAAGCAGATTCCGTACACGACCTGCAGCTGGGTCTGCCAGACTGTCGTGAAGAAGGTCCCGTACACGACCTGCACCTATGTGAAGGAAACACGAACCCGAAAGGTTCCGTACTGTGTTCCTCGCACAGTGTGTGAGACGGTGATGGTCACCAAGACCAAATGCGTTCCCCGCACCGTTCAGGTGACAAAGACCCGCTGCGTTCCCAAGACAGTTGTTCGCAAGGTGCCTGTCTGTGACGATCCATGCGTCGCTGTCGGGCCAGAATGTGCTGCTCCGGTCGCCTGCGGGCCTGCAGGATGCGTGAACTGATCGTTTTCCGGGAGAATGATGTCCTCTGTTCTTCCGTGATGTGACATTCAATCTTCGGATGCCTGCGGGCGGTGGTCTTTTGATCATCGCCCGTTTTGGTTTTTCCGGATCGTTCAAATTCTCCGATCTGTTTGGCCATGTCCTCGGAAGTTCCTTGGCTCAGGCGGCTCGAAGATGGCGAAAGTAGATTGCCGCCCCGCCGAAGATGAGACTTGCCAGAAGAACAACTCCTGTCAGGCGAATAAGGCGGGCTTTCACGACCACAGGGCGACAGGCCATTAAGAGCTGATCTTTGGTCCGTCCATTGATCTCAATCTGCCAATACAACTCGTGAACTTTCTCTTCATACGGCCCAATCTGGATCGGCCAGAGGATCTCGCATTCCTGTCGAATGATGCCTGATTGTTCAACATCCTGAACCTTCAGCCCTTTGTGCAGAAACACCGGTAACTCTCCGGGCAATTCGCGGCGCAGATACATGAGAAGCTGGCGCAGGTTGTCTTGCCGGGCCTCTTCCAGTGTGGAGAATCGCTGTGATCGCAGCACTGAGAACGGCGAGTTCTTCTGTTCAGATTTGGGATGGGAAGCCTCCTGGACCCAGTCTGGAATCTGGCTGACGTTTCCCCCAGCAACGACGACTCCCGAAGAATTGCGAGTCACGATCCGAATTCCAATGGGCGTTTCCTCTCCCAGACCGGGTGAAAGAGCAGGAACAAGAGGTTCAGGCTTCAGAGGAGACGGGGGTTGCCTGGTGAGGTCTTCCTGTGCAGAGGCCTCAGCCGAAATGTCTGCTTCGGTCGGAGTCAGCGGCAGGTCGATGAGATGACCTTCTCTGTTCTTGAGAACGTTTGGAGGTGGGGGAATGTTCCTGATGACCTCATTCTCCTCGATACGCTGTGCCTGAGCGTCTTGGCGAATCACCTCGCCTCTGCCAACGTGGAAACAGAAGTATGCCGCCCCCATCAGAAGAAGGAGGCTGAACAGGCCGCCGATGCCGGTGAGCAGGAACGATCCGAGTTCGATCAGGATTCCCAAAATCAGTACGACGACAACAGCAATCACAACCAGTGTGACCATGAAGATGAATGGGATACTCATCACAGGTATTTCCAATTGGGTGGTTCAGAACACCGGGTCTGTTTGTGTCGCACAAATTTCGATTGTGGATTCCTTGCTCTGTCGTTGACTGGCTCGGATGACATCCCTTCCGCGATGAAACTCTCGCTCAAGTTGCTCCTCGACCAGCTGGAGAGCATCAGTGCTGAATGTACTTCGGCCGCGGGGAAGGGTCCCAGGGGGCTGCCAGTTGCAGGCTGCAAGCGAGGACGCTGGCCCAAGCGAGCCCCAGTTCGACCGGGAAGGCAAACACCCGCGTCACCAGCCACGCAGTCCCGACAGTCCAGATCACCTGTAACATGCTGAACCGGTGCTCCCGCTGAGGAGAGATCAGCATGCTCCAGTTTCGAAGCCAGAACCACGAAGCGAAGAAAACCGCGAATCCTGTCAACGTGGGCACCTGATTAGAAAGAGACAAGGGATGCCGACCGATGTTTGCGGTCACAGCATCGCTGAGGTGGTGCGCCTTACTTGAAAAGTCCACCATCAGGTAGCTGCCGAGAGAGGCAACCATCAACCCAACGGCCCATCCGACAATTGCAGCCCGCCAGCGTTCACTCATTCGACGAGGGAGCTGCATCCGATGGGGGAGAAAAATGACAAGCCCCCACCCCGCGAGCAGCGTCGACAGCGCGAAGAATCCGACCATGCCATGATCAATCGCATCATGATTTGGCATTTCAAACATCGATGGGCGGGCCCATGCGAGTAATCCTGTCAGCAGGGAAATGAACACGGGAAGCATCGCAGCGGTCGCACAGACGTGGTGACGAGCCGCTCTTTTCTTGATGCCGGTGTCATCTTTGATAAGGGGAGGAGGCCCACGGTGGTTACCTGCATTCAGGGGGCCTGCCTGCTCTTTCAGATGGCTCGGCTCGAGCATATTGAGAGGGGACAGTGTGCGCCATAACAGGTGCATGATAAAGGTGACCGCGATGACGCCCCCCCAGCCGAACACCACTCCTTTCATCCCGGCCCGACTGGCGATGATCGCAGTCACGATCACCAGACAGGGGATCAAAAGTCTGGACCGAGATAGCCCACTTGCGCCGATGAAGTGGCCGACATCGAAACAATATTGTCCCCACAGCGATTGGGGGCGTCCCTTTCGGCACTGCATCGAATTCGATGACTGAGCAGCGGCCGAGGACCGTTGTAGCTGCTCAACCTGTCGACCGGTTGCAGCTGCCTCAAACTCCCGAAGAAGCTGGGCCATGGACTGCTGGCGAAGAAGGGGATCTTTTTCGAGTGCCCGCCGGAGGACGGGGCGAAGCGGTGCAGGGATCCGGTTCAGGTCGGGGAGTTCCGTGAGATGCTTCATCAGGATCTCCCCGGTCGATTCACCATCAAATGGTAAGTTCCCGGTCAGCATTTCATAGAGAATCACTCCCGTGGCATAGATATCGACAGCGGGACCGTACTTCCCCTTGGCGACCTCGGGGGCCATGTAATAGACAGTCCCCACGCTTTGAGTATGGGCACTCTGCTTCGATGGGGACATCATTTTTGAGAGTCCGACATCCCCGACTTTCACGGTCTCCCCTGCCAGAAAGATGTTTCCGGGTTTGAGGTCGCGATGCACGATTCGACGTTCATGCAGGAATCCAACCCCGCGGGCGATTCCTGTCAGCCATCTCAGGACCTGTTCGACGGGCATCCCGCTGGGGTGCTTCTGAATGACTGCTTCCAGTGTTTCTCCGGAGACATATTCCATCACAATCCAGTGGTCGCCATCGGCATCCTTGCGGACATCGAAGATCGTCACCAGGTTGGGATGAGACAGGTTCAGGCACTGCTGGACACCACGCAGCTCCACATCTGAATTATGCTGAAGCAGTTTGAGGGCGACCTCCCGACCGGCATCGGAGACGCCGTAATACACTTCGCCAAACCCTCCCCGGTAGATTGCACGCTTGAGCGTGAATCCTTCGAGAGGACGGGACTCGGGTGCGAAAGTGAATTTCATGGGCCAGCAATCAAATCAGGCGGTCGAGTCAGCCTGTTGTAACCGTGTCGTGACTGGGCGTGGTGATTCAAAATCCTGTGCATCTCCGTAGATACGCTCAGAATCGCCCCTTGGATCTTAGTTGTAACGGATCAGTGAGCGACTCAGACAACCGTCCTGAAGCTGATCTCCCTGTCGGAAAAAAAGGGAGCAGCTGAGGAGCAGTGTCAGAAATGAATCCACGTTGGGAACGTTCAGAATAACGAGGAATTGCCCGGTCCGGGTCAAAAGTTCTCCAAAATCATCCGCTGGCGACTCGGGAAAATCTCCGTCAGAACTGTGAGTTTCCCTGAAAATACCGGCTGACTTCTTCCACGATATTTTCGTTTTCTTCCGATCGGCTTTGTTCAACCGGAATCAGCCCCGTCAAATCTCCTTCAGCAGCCAGAACGGCATCTTCGACATCGAGCCGCTTTTCGATCGCGGCGATCATCGATTTGACTCGGGCGAGCTGGGAGTTGTCAATTTCCAGCCCATGAATCTGCTTACGGGCATCAACTGTTCGCAGGCGGGCCTCCAGACGTTCCAGTTCCACTTCCAGGCTCTTTCGCTGTGACAACATCCCTTCCAGAGTGTCGCGATTAGCGGCCAGAGCCCGTTCTTTTGACGCCAGCAACTCCTGTTCACGTTTAAGCGTTTCTTCCGCGATCTTGTAGCGGTTGAATCGTTCGGCGAGATCGTTTTCGACTTCGCTCCGGGAGTATTTTCGCCCCGCATACACGAAGCGGACATCTTCCTGTTTCAGGTCGTCTGCCAATGCCTGGATTGCTTCCTGCTGGGATTTGAGCATGGCCTCGCGACTGGCGATAGAGGCCTTCAGCTGGGCCACTTCCACCTGTTCCTGAGCAATCAGGTGAATTGACTTACGGACCTCGGGCAACAGACGAGCCACTGCGTCCCGAGCTCGCCGGATCTCGAATTCAATCGGGATTTCGCTGCGGAAACGCTCACGAGCGGAGGCGATTCCCGTTCGGGCATAGCTGAAGAAATCCTTGCCGACGCACACTCCCCCGATTGCGATGGCAATCAGAGCTCCAAACACAATTTTGCGAACCATGACCAGAATCTCCTCATACATCAAACCGGTCTGATCAGACCTGGAATCGGTGCAGCTGGAACGCCGCCCCCTGAGGAGTGATTCGCTGGAGGATTGGAAATCTTGGGATCAAATTTCGGGAAATTCTCAAAAATCTCCCGAGTTGATCTTGGGATGACCCCACCTTCGACGGGTCTTCTGAATTGACCCGTTTGACCTGCAACGTCTGGACGACAGATCAACTGACCAGCATGACAGACTTTTGGGACTACCCGCGCAGGTCGAGTTCTTTACGGATTCATCAAAGATTGTCATGAAACGACAAATGCGCATCGTTGGGGGTGCCTCGGAAAAGGAGCCCCTGAGATGTCGACAGAACCATCAAGCGGATTTTCTTCTGGCGATCCTTGACTCAGCAAATGGACCAACTCCGCGTTTGAGTTGATAAGCTGGATCGGTGAAGGGGAGTATCACCCGTTTCAAACGGGCAAGCCGAAGTCCTGCTGATTTCTTTAATCGTCCGCTGAATGACTTCAATCGCTTTTCTTGTTTGGGATCGTCGACGTGCCGTCCCCATCCGGAATGTCGAACTGCTGGGGGTTGCAGATAAGCCATCGACTGGCCCAGCTGCTTAAAGCAGTATGAAATTTCTCGTTCGCCACGATAATCACAGAACGGACCCATTCGATGGTAATCGGCCAGTCGTCGCATTCCGGGATTGAATGAATATCCAAAGTATTCTGGATGAGCATCGGGATCGGCAATCATATAGCGAATCCCATTGTGAATTCGTTCTGGCTGAATTCGCTCCTTGGGATGGAGTTCATCTTTGGGGCGAAGGGACACCATTGAAATCGCCGGAAATGCTTCGAGTAGCTCGATCGACGGGGTGATGAAGTCATCTCCGAAGAAATCCCAGTCATCTTCACAGTGGAAGATATATGGAGTCTTTACTGTGGCATAAGCCCGGTCAATACTGGCGAGTTGTCCGAGTTGAGGCCGATTCAGAATGACACGGATCTCCTTCCCCAACCTTGCGACGACATCGTTGACTTCTTCTTTGCCGGAGTCCTCTGCGACAATGATTTCCTGCAGATTTCCATCCAGTCGGGAGAGAAGTGTTTCCAGTGTTTTTTCAAGCAGATCAAAGCGGTTGCAACTGGTAACCACGACTGAATAGGCGCCCATGTGAGTTTCTCTCTCGTGAATGATCGTCAGTTCAATTCCAGCATCTGAACTTGAGACCTGAAGTGTCTGGCACCCAAGTTTTGAAGTTGCTCAGCAGGAGCTCGTTTTCGGATTGCAAAACACAATGTCCAACAGGCTATGGGATATTGGGGAAGAACTCCTGACTGAGGAGCTTCCGATTGATTGCTGAAATTTTGTTTCTCATTCAGCAGGTGATTCAGTGAGTTACGCAGATTCCGAACGACGTTCTTATGCGGCCTTGGATGTGATCTCCCATTCCTGAATCCAGCGATCATCTGTCTCATAATTGAGGTCGATCAACCGCTGAGGGAGTTCTGGCATTTGTCGAAGAAGTTCCTGGATACGTTCGCGATGTTTCGGAGCAGACCAGCTCTTTAACACTTTGGAGTCCAGTGGACGGACACCATTGAGGGCTCTGGTGTCAAATCCGCTGGGGACAGCCTGGTGAAATTCGGAAAACGGGCGAACGACCGTCCAGCCGATATGTTGTGTGATTGCTTCCTGCACCTGGCTCGAGTTCTGAATCAGTTCTTCGAAGCGGACCGTCAGAACATCGGGAAACTGAATTGCCCATTTCCAGTGTTCCCAAATCGCTCTCCAGCGGTCGATGGAGACGTAGTACTCCCCCTTCCTAGTCTCGTGAAAGGATGTTAATACAGCACGTGGATCACGCACAAAGAGGAGAAACTTCACCTTTGTTGGCAAATTCGCATAGAATGCACGCAGATCATCGATTTGCCAGATGTCTTTCGGGCGTTTTGTAAAGAGATAAGGTTTGGTTTTAATCGCTGACCTGGCAACCGCAATCGCTCGTTCCTCTTTAGGGAAGCACTGGATATCGGCAACGCAGGCCTGGACCATCAGCTGGCAAAGCGTTGTACCACTTCGAGGGAATCCACACATGACCACGTGAGCAAGCGGTGGGTCCCCAAACAGCCAGCCGCGATTTGAGAGGGCAGCCAGCGGACGAGTTGCCGTCCAAAGTAACGTCTTTGGAAACTGAAACCCTCCAATACGGTTTGCGATTTCTTCAGGGGGATATGGTGGTCGCTGCAGAGGCGTCGTTGCACCATTAAACACTCTTAATGACCGCATCCTTGGCTCTGTGTTTTTTGAATCCATTTCATATGCACCCTGAAGTCCATTCGTAGGGCCATCCAGATCCGTATCGGATCCAGTATTCACTGGACTGGATGAGGCCGAAAACTATCCCTGAGCGAAAGTTGTGTCAATCCCAATGTGGGCTTGCGATGAATGCGCCCTTGTCAGCACAACTCCAACGATCTGAGAACGTGTTTGAAAATTAGGATTTTATCTTTGCGAGTCGTTTGCTCATGAGGTTGATCATGGCGATATACGTGACTGCTTCGCTCGATTCGGGTGTGCGTTCATAATCTCTGGAGTGGCGGCG
>Ga0065721_10052546_pt1 | contig 11672 bp, 12 predicted proteins | sample Mesricmetagenome_FD_59108 | JGI IMG/M metagenome (GOLD analysis project Ga0065721, IMG submission 59108) | Mesophilic microbial community from rice straw/compost enrichment Sample: eDNA_1 v2 (version 2) | ecosystem: Engineered > Solid waste > Grass > Composting > Bioreactor | place: USA: Davis...
TCTTCTGTCAGCGATCATTCCGGCGTCGCTCATCGCCGGACCGCTCGTCATACTGGTCGTGAGATAAGACGTGCCGCAGCCCCAACGTCTCCGGCCACATCAGCCGTGGCCGAAAAGTCTGCGGCAGCCTCGAAGCGAGGGGAACCCCGCGCGCTGAAGAGGCGCGATCGTGGCGGCAGCGTCGGGCTATTCCGCGGACCCCGCGACCGGTTGCGCATCGTCTTCGGCATTCGGATTAGTTGCGGTCCCCATCGGAGCCGGGAGCCAGCCCGAACCCTTGACCCTGCGTTCCGCCACCAGAATGGCCTCCATCTTCGTGGATGCGGCGGAAACCGCAAGCGCAGTCTGGCGAAACGATAATGGTTTGAGCGTGGCGACAGAGGCTATCTCGCCAAGTCGCTCGATCCTCTCAACCATGCTGGACAAGCCCTTGTTGTGGGAAATTCTAACTCCTTATTCGAGTAAATCTCGTAACCTGGCGGCGAGTTCTTGAGACGTATAGGGCTTCTTCAGCCAGCTTCCAGAATAGGCAAGCTCACGTCCGGCAATCGCTGGTTCTGCATAGCCAGACGTCAGAAGTACTTTCAAACCGGGCCTGGTGCGCCGCGCGTGATCAGCTAACTCGTCCCCCGCCATGCCACCAGGCATGACGACATCTGTAAAGAGAAGCGAAATATCCTCATGGTGCTCTAGGCATTCAAGCGCTGCGGCCGCATCCGACGCTTCGACAACGCGATATCCGAGATCATTTAACCTTGCCACCGTGACGCGCCGGACACGGGGATCGTCCTCAACAACCAAAATTTTCTCCGTGCCGCCAGGCGGCGCGGTTGCACTGCTGCCCGGAACGTTTTCAAGCACTACCCCCTTCATGGATGGCAGAAAGATCCGAATGCTCGTTCCCTGATTGACCTCGCTGTAGATTTGAAGGTTCCCTCCAGACTGCTTGACGAATCCATAGACCATGCTCAAGCCCAGACCCGTACCGGCTCCAACTCCCTTGGTCGTGAAGAAAGGTTCAAGAGCTTTCTCTCTCACCTCCGCAGTCATTCCGGTCCCAGTATCAGTAACCGAGATCAAGATGTATTCGCCCGTCCGCACGCTGGCATACATCTGCGCGTAATCGTTATCGAGCTTCACCTTCGAAATTTCGACCGTTAGCCTCCCCCCTTTGGGCATCGCGTCGCGGGCATTGATAACAAGATTTAGGATAGCATTTTGCAGCTGCGAAGCATCAACGAGAGCGTGGTGTTCAGAGCCCGTCATAACGCACCGGAACTCGATCGTCTCCCCGAGAGTACGCCGCATGAGGTCCGAGAAGCCGCCAACGAGCTGCCCGAGATCAACGCGCTTTGGGTTGAGCGGTTGCCGACGACCGAAAGCAAGTAGTTGACCGGTAAGCTTGGCGCCGTCCTCGGCGGCATCCTGGGCCTCTCGTACGAGCACGCGCAACTTCTCGTCAGCGAGCTTTGCTTCAACCATCTCGAGGTTTCCGGTGATGACAGTCAGAAGATTGTTAAAATCATGCGCCAAGCCTCCGGTTAGTTGACCGACAGCCTCCATCTTCTGCGACTGGCGTAGCTCTTCCTCTATCTTCTGCCGGCTCGTGAGATCACGAACGAAGCCTGTGAAAATACGCTTTCCATTGGACAATGCTTCTCCCACCGAAAGCTCCATCGGGAACGTTGAAGCGTCTTTACGTTGCCCCTTCACCACCCGGCCATACCCTATGATGCGACGTTCACCGGTCCTCAAATAGCGTGAAATATATTCGTCATGAGCCTCGCGGTCTGGTGACGGCATCAGCATCTTAACGTTCCGTCCCACCACTTCGTCCGATGAATAGCCGAACAGCCTTTCCGCAGCAGCGCTGAATGATGTAATGAGGCCGCCCTCATCAATCACGACCATGGCATCTGGAACCGTGTCGAGGATCGATAGAAGGTGTGCCTCGCGTTGAGCCAACTGGTCTTGCATGTTCTTCAATTCCGAAACATCGTTGACCGTCTGGACAACGAAAGCCTTTCCATCGTCGTCGTGATGAGCAAGGACCCACCGGGTTGCAATTAGAAGGAAGCTCCCGTTCTTATGGCGGTGAATAACCTCACCGCTCCAAGATCGGTCCCGCAGTACGGTCTCTCGAACCTCCTCCAATGCCTTTGGAAACTCTGTCGCGAGAAGCTCGTGCACAACCTTGCCGATGGCTTCGTCCCGCCTCCAGCCATAGAGTTGTTCACAACCGCTCGTCCAGCGCCGGATGACGCCGTCCATTCCGTGAACAATAAGATTCGCATGATCAAGCAAGCCCGTGAGCACATTGAGCTGCGATTCGAATTCCTGCGTGGAAACAGATCCGGCCATTCCCGCTCCACTGGACGTTTTCCATCAATGGCGGCCGCCCGATCTCCTATGATATTCACGCGGCTCCTCCTGGTGATCATCACCATCTCCGGCAATCTGCGCAAGCAAAAGTGGCTTCAGGATAGTAATTGTGTGGCGCACGGTCGCGTCTTCGATCCTCAACGCCCCTCGGCCAATCAGTTTGGTGATAGTGCGGGAGACGGTTTCAATCGTCATGCCGAGATAGTCGGCGATATCCAGACGGCACATCGGCAACTCGATGCTGAGGATCCGCTCGCCTGGTAATGCATTGCGCCGCATGAACTTGAGCAGAAAGGAGCAGAATCTCTCCTCCGCATTCTTGCAGGACAGAAGAACCATCTGGTCCTGAGCCGCTGCCATTTCATCGGAAACGACGTTGAAGATTGCCGGTCTCAGGCGCTGGCTCTCGTTTACGGCGGCGTCGAACTGGTGGCGCGAAAGGCGCCTGACAGTCGTACCGCAGATCGCCTCGGCGCTATAAAGATAGCGTGTTGAGAGAGAGATGCCAAGGAAGTCGCCTGGGTAGAGGAAGCCCGTGATCACACGACGACCATCTGAGATGATCTTGAAGATTCGGAGAGCGCCATCGAGCACCTCGAATACGTGGGACGCATTGTCGCCCTCCAGGAAAAGGGTCTTTCCTGGCGAAAGATACTCAACTGCCTGCTTCCGAAAAGTCTCGTGCAAAGACCTCGTTCCGTCCCCTGATGCGGGGCGGCCTGCGTCAAAGAGCTTGTTGTCGCCTACGATATGCATGCTACCCTCCAATCCGTTGCAGGCGCAGTAAAGCTTGGCCTTGTTACGGGAGAATGCTACGCTTGTGATGCATTGCTTAAAGTTGTGACCGTTTGTTACAGAGGCGAACCATGGCGTCAGAGGAGATGACGCGGGAGCACGTGCTCATCGTCGACGACGATCAACGAATTCGGGATATGTTGGTGCGGTTTCTTGATGACCAGGGATTCGTGGTGAGTACTGCCGGCGACGGTGTGCAGATGTGGGCTGAACTTAGCCGCCGAAAGATCGACATCATCCTCCTGGATCTCAATCTGCCCGGCGGAAAAGACGGCCTTGATCTCGCACGGGAAATCCGCTCGCAGTCCGATGTACCAATCATGATGTTAACGGGCCGAGACGATGTAATTGACAGGATTGTCGGCATTGAGGTCGGCGCGGACGATTATATTGCCAAACCGTTTCACCTGCGCGAAGTCCTTGCACGGCTGAAGGCTATCTTACGTCGCCGCCGCCCCCCGACATCGAGCGCGGTCCATGCCGATGAGAAAACCTTTTACTTCGAGAACTGGTCGCTCGACACGTCTCGCCGGAGGCTCGCCGATCGCTTCGGCAAAGCGGTCGAGCTGACGACGGCGGAATACGACATGCTCCTCGCTTTCATACGTCATCCCGGGCGGGTCCTGACGCGGGATTTCCTGATGGACCAAACGCGGTCAAGACCGCTAGAAACGTTCGACCGCACCATCGACGCGCAGATCGCCCGCCTGCGCAAGAAGATGGAGCTGGACAGCAGGCACCCGCAGCTCATCAAGTCGATTCGCGGGGTGGGTTACGTCTTCGCGGCAACAATCCGTCATAAAGCGGGCCCAGAGGCCTGAAGGTCATAAACAATGCCGTTATCTTTAGGCCGAGGTTGCGTGCCGCCGCAGATGGCAGTCCACTCAACGGGTTCAGCAGGCCAGAAGTGAATGCTGTCGCATCCAGAGACGAGGGCTCGTTTGCGTGCAAAGACCAAAAGTTCTTTGGCGACGCTGTTTTCATCGAAGAGGCTGATGGCTGCGAAAACGGGTACCTCAAGCTGCCACCTGCCCGGCAGGCTTACGGAGTAGAAATAGCATAGACCACGAACGACGCCGGCTGGATCCTTAACCGTGATCCAATGGCGCCTTTGCAATTCGGTGGCAGTGGCGGCTCGCCACATTTCAAGGCTTGCTGCTCCCACGAGATGCTGCACGACGGCGTAGGTCCTGGCGACATCGGACGCTTGCAACGGCCCGACCGTATAATTGTCGTGCATGGAACTCTCCTTAAGCAAGGACTTAGATGGTGACCCAGGCCATCCCCTGATTCATTGACCGGCGTCAATGAGGAGTCCTCTTAGTGGATCATGATGAGACCAGACCAATTGGAGAACTCGTGATGCCCAAGATGATGAAGGCCGCCGTCGTCCATGCCTTTGGCGACCCTCTGAGGATCGAATGCGTACCGGTCCCAAGCCCCGGTCCGGGCGAGATCCTCGTCAAGGTAACTGCCTGCGGGGTATGCCATACCGACGTTCATGCGGCTGACGGCGACTGGCCGGTCAGACCGCATCCTCCGTTCATCCCCGGTCACGAGGCTGCAGGGGTCGTCGTAGAGCTTGGATCCGGCGTGACGGAGTTTGAGGAGGGTGATGCCGTTGGCGTTGCCTGGCTGCACGATGCTTGTCTGCGCTGTGAGTATTGCGAAACGGGTTGGGAGACGCTGTGCGAGCGCCAGCACAACACTGGCTATAGCTGCAACGGCGGCTTTGCGGAATACCTCATTGCCTCAGCGGCATTTGCGGCAAGACTTCCGAAGGACGTCGATTTTGCTGCCATGGCTCCAATCCTTTGTGCTGGTGTCACGACCTACAAAGGTCTGAAGGAGACGGAAGCGAAGCCAGGAGAATGGGTGGTGATCTCTGGTATCGGCGGCCTTGGTCACGTGGCCGTGCAGTACGCGAAGGCGATGGGCTTAAAGGTCGTGGCCGTCGACATCAGCTCAGACAAGCTGCGACTGGCCGATGATCTTGGGGCCGAAGTTGTCATCGATGCCCGCTCGGAGACAGCTGTCGAGGACGTTCTTACCGCCACTGGTGGTGGCGCGCATGGCGTTCTGGTGACGGCCGTGTCTCCACCCGCCTTCGCTCAGGCGATCGGCATGGTGCGGCGACGGGGAACGGTCAGCCTAGTCGGGCTTCCTCCCGGCGAGTTCCCAACGCCCATCTTCGACGTCGTTCTCAAGCGCATCACGGTGCGCGGCTCAATCGTCGGCACTCGACGCGATCTTGACGAAGCAATCGCCTTTGCTGTCGAGGGCAAGGTGAAGGCTACAGTTCATAGAGCGTCCCTTGAAAACATCAACGACATATTCACAAGCTTGAAGAACGGCGAGGTAGACGGTCGCATGGTGCTGGACCTGACCGAAGCCAAGGACGTACAGAATGTGGAAACACTGGAAGCGGCAAAATGAAAGCCGCCAATCCCAAGCGCATTCTTTTGGTAAATGCTCATCCCGATGGGGGTAACCACCATCTCTGCGACGCTTTGGCCGACTCATACGAGTGCGGAGCGCTGGTAGCTGGCCATGAGGTCACGCGCAGAGATCTCGCAACCCTCGACATGCCGCTTCTCAAAAGCAAGAAGGAGTTCGAAGATGGAGAAGTCCCCTATCAGCTCGGAAATGCTGCGGACGATCTGCGTTCGGCGGATCACTTTGTTTTCGTGTTCCCGCTCTGGCTCGGAACAATGCCCGCCCTGCTCAAGGCTTGGCTGGAGCAGACGTTTCGCCCAGGCGTCGCATTCGAATATCTGCCCGATGGGAGAACGGCAAACCTGCTCTCCGGAAAATCTGCGCGTGTCATCGTAACAATGGGAATGCCGGCGCCGATCTACCGCTTCTGGTTCCTCAGCCACGGGGTCGCAGGACTGCGCCGCAATGTTCTCAATTTCACAGGCATTAAGCCCGTGCGGCAGACCTATTTTGGCATGATCGAACAATCGAGCGGGACGCAAAGAAAACAATGGCTGAAGACAGTGCGGGAATTAGGTACTCGGGCCATCTGATCGCTGTCCTATGCTGATGATGCTATCTCCGCGGTGGAGAAGATATGTATTTGATGATGGCGTCGGTGATCTCTTCGGTCGGTAGTGATGCATCGATCCGGCGCCACGAGATGGCTCCGACATCGGCGTGTAATTGTTGCGCCAATACACTCAGATCCGCATCGGATGACCCTCGGCCTCTGCCCTCGACCCGGCGCCGGAGGAGGGCTGGTGTCGCATCGAGCCAGATGCCGTGGAATTGCGCACCACCACTACTCTCTTCGATCAGCGCTCGATCTTCCGGCCTTGCGAAGACTGCATCGGCGACCACAGAGCCTCCTTGCGCCAAAATCGCCTCTGCGCGCTGTGCCATTTCCCGATAGACCAGTTTGGAGGCCTCCGTATTGTAGGCAGCAGCCGGGAGACGGGTTTCTGCTCGCACCCCATGCTGCGCCTTTCGAATGCGGTCACTTTCGATGATACGCGCGCCTGGTGCGGCACCCAACTTCGGCGCCAGGCTGTCAGCCACGGTCGTTTTCCCCGTCCCGCTCAACCCCCCTATAGCGATGAGTTGCGGCGTTTTTTCTTCCAGCAGCGCGTTTGCCAGCTCAAAATAATGCTTGGCATCGTCGGACAGCTGGCCCACGTCCTGGCCCGGCTCCTCGGCCTGGGTGGCCGTGACATGCGCGCGTACGGCAGCACGGATCGCCATGAAGAACGACATCAGGCAGAAATCCTCATCATCGCCGGTATCGTCCAGATAACGGTTTGCCAGCAGATTGGCTAAATCGGCAAGATCGCGGCGCCACAAATCCATCAGAAGGAAGGCCAGGTCGTAGAGGACATCGATGGTGGCGATCTTCGCGTTGAACTCGATGCAGTCGAACAGATGCGGTGTGTCCTCGATGAGGCAAATGTTGCGAAGATGAAGGTCTCCGTGACAGCGGCGCACCCTACCCTCACGCGCACGTCGGTCAAGCAAGGAGGAATGACGGCCAAGTAAGTCACGCAACCTCGCGCCAAGTCTTGCAACCGCGGCGACAGCGAAAACATGGCTGGTGGCAAAGCCAGCTTCGTTCATCTTGAGCACCTCGGCGATATTGTCAGCCCCGCCGCCGGTGGACACCACCGGAGCGACTGCATGGTAGTCGGCGATCATGCGAGCCGTGGCAGTCATCAGGTCAGGCGTCAGTCTGCCGGCAGTAGCGATCCGGTCAAAAAGCTGCTCCTGATTGAACCGTACCATTTCGACAACCGCTTCCACCAGCGGACCGCTGCCGTCAAGCTCCAGCGCGCCACCTTCAGCGCGCGTGATGCGCCGTGTGCCGATGTAGAGCCCGGGTGCGGTCTCGCTGTTCAAAGCGACTTCCTTGCGGCAGGCCTCCTCGCGGATCGCAGCGGTCGAGAAATCAACGTATGGAAGTTTCAGCGCCTTCTTCATCTTGTAGGCCTTGCCGCCGTTAAGAAACACAATCGAGATATGAGTTTCGATACGCTCAACCAACCCCGATGCCACATCGGTTGACTGCTTACTTAGGAAGTCGATGGCCTCCCTCTGATCCTCTGTTTCCATCGAAGGCTCCCTTCCACGAGATCGAGCGCGTCGTCGATCGTCCGCCTGCTCGCCCGAAAGCTGCGTACGATTTCGCAGACATGCTGCCATGACGTTTCGATCCGGCATTGCGCTGCGTCAAGGCGCAGGCCGCCGCAGAGGTCGATAGTTAGGCCACAGGTAAACAGAAAAGAAGGTATCCCGTGGATATGACGCTGAGGCACCACGGCCGCTACGAGGCATTCATCCACGATGCAATGGCGCTGCCGCGGATACGCACAGCGGTCGTCCATCCCTGCTCGACGGAAACGCTCTGCTCGGCCATCGAATTGAAGGAACAGGCCCTCCTTGATCCGGTCCTGATCGGCCCGGAGCACAAGATTAGGGCAATTGCAGAAGCCGGCGAAATGTCCTTAGCCGGTATTGACATCGAACCCGTCGAACACAGCCATGCGGCAGCCGCGCGGGGTGCGGAACTGGCTTCCGCCGGCCAGGTGGGGGCTTTGATGAAAGGCAGCCTTCATACGGAAGAACTGCTTTCCGCTATCATCTCTACGCCTCGGTTGAGGACCGGACGGCGGATGAGCCACGTCTATCTCATGGACATACCCGCCTACGACAAGCTCCTCACTGTCACCGATGCCGCAATCAACATCGAGCCCGACCTAAATCAGAAACGTGATATTTGCCAGAATGCCGTGGATCTCCTGCACATCCTCGGCATCAAGAAACCGCGCGTTGCGATCCTTGCCGCAGTCGAGACCGTCAACAGCAAGATGCCAGCGACACTGGATGCCGCAGCGCTCACTGTCATGGCCACACGTGGCCAGATCGAAGGCGCGATCGTCGACGGGCCGCTTGCGTTCGACAACGCCATCAGCGTCGAGGCGGCAAAAGTCAAATCCATTCGCTCGCCGGTCGCTGGCGAAGCGGATATCCTCCTCGTCCCCGATCTCGAAGCCGGCAACATGCTTGCCAAGCAACTCATCTATTTTGCCGGCGCGGATGCGGCAGGTCTGGTCCTCGGGGCACGCGTGCCTATCATTCTGACAAGCCGGGCCGATCCCCCCAAGGTCCGCACGGCATCTGCCGCCCTTGCCAGGCTGGTGGCGGCTAGACGGCGTATGACGCAGCAGGATGAGATTGGGGGATTTGCATGACCTCAAAGCTTCTCCTAACTTTCAATGCCGGTTCCTCGACGGTGAAGATCGGCATCTTCAGGCTCGATGGAGCAAGGTCGGAACGCATCGGTAAGGCCATGGTGGACTTCTCCGACCGGCCGCTGATGCTACACCTGAAGGAAGGCCCGACCCAGTTCGAGCTGCCTCTGAAGGGCGATGCCGGCGACAACCTCTCCGACCTGATGGAAGAAGTATTCCGTGAACTCGGCACGTATTTCGATCTCGAGACGGCGGTCGCCGCGGGCCACCGGATCGTCCATGGCGGCGACGTCTTCGACGGCCCGGTCGAACTCACCGCTGAAACGATCGAAGAGGTCCGCGCGCTGACGGGACTCGCCCCCCTGCACCAGCCCCAGGCGCTGCGTCTCATCCGGGCGGTAAAACACCTGCGTCCGGAACTCTTCCAGGTAGGCTCCTTCGACACGACGTTCCATTCGACCCAGGCCAATCTCGTCCGCCGCTTCGCCATCCCCCGCGCATGGCACCAACTCGGCATCAAGCGCTACGGTTTCCATGGCCTTTCCTACCACTATGTCGCCAGGGCCCTCACCGAAAAAGCGCCGGATATAGCCAGCGGAAAAGTCATCATCGCCCATCTCGGCAGCGGCGCCAGCCTCTGTGCAATCGACGACGGACAGAGCCGCGACACCAGCATGGGCTTTTCGACCCTCGACGGCATTCCGATGGCGACGCGGCCCGGCTGGCTCGATCCCGGCGTGCTGCTGCACTTCCTCGGGCCTCTGCAGAAATCGGTGAAGGAGGTCGAGGAGATGCTCTATCACCAGTCCGGCCTTCTCGGTGTCTCCGGCCTCAGTGGCGACACCCGCGAACTCATCGAGGACGGCAGCGAGGACGCCCGCGCAGCGATCGAGCTCTTCACGTTCCGGATCGCCGGAGAGATCGGCCGGCTGGCCACCACGCTCGGCGGGCTTGATGGCTTGGTCTTCACCGCCGGCATCGGCGAGAACCAGCCGAAGATCCGCGCCCAAGTCGCCGATCGGTTGCTCTGGCTGGGTGCAGAGCTGGACGGGCAGGCCAATGAGCGTAATGCGCTGACGATCAGCAGTCCAGCAAGCCGCATCGCCATCCATGTCGTCCCGACAGACGAGGAACAGATGATCGCTCAGGAATGCCTTTCCATCCTCTACGCGCAGGGATGACCCTTCGCCCCGAATTCCTCAAGGAGCCAGATATGGCGCCACAAATGCCGGAGCCCACCACCCGTCGATTGCAGCGCCGCAGATCACGAGCCAGGAACTGGCGGTCATGGACCGCTAGTGGCGCGTGGCCAACTATCTCTCGTCGGCCAGATCTTCCTGCTCGACAACCCACTCCTGCGTGAGCCGCTGTAGGCGGAACACAAACCGCGCCTGCTCGGCCACTGGCGTGCGACGCCCAGTCTCAACTTCGTCTACATCACCTAAACCGGCTTATCAGCAATCGTGATCTGGCCAAGATCTATGTCTGCGGCCCCGGCATAGTGGCCAGTACCTATCTCAAAGCAGCCTATCACGGCTATGCCTATCTCATCCAGGGATGATCTGTAAGGGCACCAACCACCAAAACATCCATGTGCGCGGTTTCATCGAGGAGGGCACGACTACCTGCCTTTCGAGATGACCGTGTTCAACCAGCTCGACCGTTTCCATCTCGCCATCAAAGCGATCGGGCGGGTACCGGGACCAAAGGACAAAGCCGGAGGCGTCATCGAGATGCTGAAGGGCAAGCTTGCCGAACACGCCCGATACATCCGGGCATACGGCGAGGACATGCCGGAAATCCGAAACTCGAGATGGCTGGATTGAGATGCCCCTTTGGCCTGACGAACGGCAGGCCAGCAACAGAACAACCTGCGGCCGTTTCTGCAGAGAACTGCCCCTTTGACAACGGTCAATGCTTTGGATGCTGGAGGAAGCACATTAGCTGCATCGACGTTTCGCACACAGCAGGCAAATCATGACCTCAGATACACATTTTCCGACAAACCGTGACGCCAAGTACAGAACCATCCTCACCAATCGCCGGAGCGAACTGCTGCGCCGGTTGACGGCAATCGAACAGGATTTCGAGCAGCCTCGCAATCGGGACGATGAGGACCGGGCGATCGAACGAAACAATGATGAAGTGCTCGATGAACTCGGTCAAACGGGGCAGAAGGAATTGCTTGGCATCGATGCCGCCCTCCAACGCCTGGAGGAAGGATCGTTCGGAACCTGCGTGAAATGTGGTGCCGAAATCGGGGAGCGACGGCTGGATATCGTCCCTCATACCCCTTTCTGCCAGTCCTGCTCCGCGCAATAAGGGCCAGGCGGCAGCAGAGGCAGTACGTGCGGGAGCAGAACTATGACTGTGCTTGATCAGCAGTCGCCGGCCTTCGCCTCCACCGGCCTCAGCCAGGTCGAGGCGGTTGAGCGTCTGGCGCGGTTCGGAGAGAATCTACTTCCCGAACCGAAAGCTCCTTCGCTCCTGTCCCTCTTCCTGCAGCAGTTCAAGAGCCCGCTCATCTATATTCTTTTGTTGGCCGCCGCCGTCTCCCTAGTTCTGAGCGAGGTGGAAGACGCCATATTCATCAGCGTCGTCCTCCTTCTGAACGGCGTCATCGGCAGCGTACAGGAATATTCCGCAGGCCGGGCGGCGGCTGCACTTCGCGAACTCGAGCAGCCTCGGGCAACTGTAATAAGAGATGGAAGGACGCAGGAAATCGAGGCTCGCCTGCTGGTTCCCGGCGATCTGGTGACAATCGAGGCGGGAGGG
>Ga0065721_10052547_pt1 | contig 11669 bp, 10 predicted proteins | sample Mesricmetagenome_FD_59108 | JGI IMG/M metagenome (GOLD analysis project Ga0065721, IMG submission 59108) | Mesophilic microbial community from rice straw/compost enrichment Sample: eDNA_1 v2 (version 2) | ecosystem: Engineered > Solid waste > Grass > Composting > Bioreactor | place: USA: Davis...
TTCTGTACATCTTCTCTGGCCATAAAATATCCTCCCCCGAATTGATTCTGAGGAGGATTATCTCATGGTTGCTGCAAAGAACGAAGGTGGGTAGGGTTTGACGCTTACGCCTCAATCGGAGATACAGCGATTTATTAAGCCTATGGAGGTAGGCAGACTGGCTGCATTTATCTGCAGTCCATATGCATCTGCGTTTAAAGGTTCTCCGATTCGCATGGACGGGGGAATGGTGCCGACTATTTATTGAAATTGGTCGGTGATCTCATTAGGAACGGCGCCCGTTTTGGGTGTCGTTTTATTTTTTGCTCAAATAGTTGTTAAATCGCTTAATGGCCCGAATGGGGCTGTCCCGAAGCAGGGACGTACAAGATGATCGATAAAGAAAATGTGCATGTATCTCCTGGAGACAGCCCCATTTTCGACATCTCACTGACATGATTCAGGACTATACTGGTAGCAAACAGCGGCGCATGTGTTAAAGTAAGGTTTAAACATAGGGGCTCGCCAGCAAGGAGAAGGCGATGGACAAGATCTTGCTCGTCGAAGACGAAAAGAGCATCTCCAGGGTGCTAAGCGCGTATCTCAAAAAAGCGGGTTACGAGGTCGAGCCTGCCTATGACGGCCATCAGGCCTTGGAATTGTTCGAACAGGAGGAGCCCTCGCTTGTCCTCCTGGATCGCATGCTGCCCGGAATGGACGGGTTATCCGTATTGAGACGAATCAGAGGGCAGAGCGACTGTCCGGTGATTATCCTTTCGGCGCTTAGCGGCGACGAGCACCAGGCAGAGGGATTAAAGGCCGGTGCGGATGAGTATATCTGCAAGCCCTTTGTCGGAGAAGCCGTCGTGGCGCGCGTGCAAGAGGTATTACATCTTCGAAGGCGGGTCTAGCGATGAAGAAGATACTGATTGTGGAAGATGAACTGGCCATCTCCATGGTGTTGAAGGCGTATCTCGTCAAGGCGGGATATACGGTGGAACAAGTTTTCGATGGTGACGAGGCTCTCCGCGTATTCAGACAATGGAAGCCTTCGCTCGTGCTTCTGGATGTGCTTCTGCCCAATCAGGACGGGTGGTTGATTCTTAACGCGATCAGAGAAAACAGTGCGTGTCCGGTCATTATGCTGACGGCCCTTGACGATATTGAACAACGCTTAAGAGGCCTTCGCGAGGGTGCGGATGACTATCTATGCAAGCCGTTCATCGGCGAGGAAGTGGTGGCGCGCGTACAAGCCGTGTTGCGAAGACAAACTCACGTCGTGACCGAGGACACGGCGATATTCGGTCAACTCAAGATCAACTATGCCGCTCGGGAAGTCGTTCTTAACGGACGGAACGTCATTTTGACACCGCGGGACTTCGATCTGCTCATCTTCTTCTCTCGACATCCCAACCAAATCTTAAGCCGGGAGCAGCTCATCGAAGAAGTGTGGGGAATAGATTACGACGGCAGCGACAGAGCAGTCGACTTATCCGTGAAGCGGATTCGCCAATTGTTGAGGGACTGGTCTATGGAAGAAGGAGAAGTTGCGACCATTAGAGGATTGGGGTATCAATTCCGTGTCAAATAATCCGCGCAAAAGCTTGCTTTATCACTGGTCCATCCGATATTTCATTACGCTGTCCATTAGTATCGTGGTTGCAAGCGCGGCAATGATTTTCTTAATCTATTGGGATGCGAAGACCAAACAACAAAACGGACTGGAGCAGATGCTGCAGGATATCACGAGCGAAGCGGCTAATCGAGGCGGCATCCTTCCGGAGGGTGCGGAGCTTGGGCGTCTGCTGGATCAATATGCGCACGAGAACGATTTCTGGGATCGATCGTTCGTGTTTGTATTGGATCTGGACGGTCGTGTGACACGGCAATATCCCTCGTATGTTCCAGTCGAAGTCGAGCAATTGGTCGAGCAACTGCCTGATCTGATGAACGGACAGACCGAAATCGCGGAACTGGAATCGGAGCAGACGCCTTATTTGGCAGCGATCGGGCCGATCGGAAATCCGGAGGGGACCACCGGTCATGTGGCGTATCTAGTGCAAAAGCAAACGGTAGTGAAGTCTACGCCGCTGCAGCATCGAATTTTGCGCTTATGCATTGTGTTTACCGCGTTTCTTTTCGGCTGGGGCATTCTGTTCACGCTAACCCGGCGGTTGTTAAGACCGATTCAGGAAGCGGCGAACGCGGCTAAGCAAATCGTTGCGGGCAACTATCAAGTCGCTATTAACGAAAACCATGACGAGAAGGAAGTTTACGAGTTGATGGTTTCTTTTAAGGAAATGGCAGACCGGTTGGAGCATCTGGAGTCGCTTCGCAATCAGCTGTTTCTTGGCGTGACGCATGAACTGAAAACGCCTATCGCGTCGATCAGCGGCTTGGTCCAAGCCGTGAGGGATGAAGTGGTGAGCGATGAAGAGGCGAAGGAATTTCTGGAAATGAGTTTGAAGGAAACGGGCCGGCTTCAGAAAATGGTCGAGGATTTATTGGACTTTAATCGATTCGCCGCAAATACGGTCACCGTGACGCACCAACTCGTGGATCTGCGAGCGGAGCTGAACGAGATGGCCGTGCGCTGGAAGCAGGCGCAAGAGAGCAAGGCGGTCTATCCCGTGGTGGAAACGATGGGCGAAGAGGCCGGTTGGCAAGTGTCGACCGATCCGGTCCGGCTGGAGCAGATCATGGTGAACTTGTTAAACAATGCAAGGGACGCGATGCATCAGGGCGGCGCCATCACGATTCGATTGTATTCCGAGCCGTCGCAATATCGGATTGAAGTTCAAGATACGGGAGAAGGGATACCGGCCAAGGAGCAGGGGAAGGTGTTTGAGTCGTTTTATCGCGGGGAGAGGAAGCGGGTGCATGTCCATGGGCTTGGCATCGGGCTTCCCTTCAGCAGGCTGATCTCGCATTCGCTCGGCGGCGATCTGATCTTGTCCGACAGCACGCCGGAAGGCACGACCTTCACTTTACTCATACCTGCCCTCACCTCTCAGAAAATATAACATCCGCTATCTTTGTCGAGTAAAAAGAGACGTGCCGAACAATTATCGATAGGTGAATGGTAATGGGCATCTATCTCCTTCCATTGCTATACGATCCTGAAATGGGAATGGTAAACCCGTCAAAAGGTGATTTCAGGACCGTATGAGGCAGTCTCCAGGAGATAGATGCCCTTCTTTTTTATCGATAATTTTGTACGTCTCTACTTATGGGACAGCCCCTTTTTGCGTGGTTTCCGGCTTTTTGACACGGTATCAACACAATCGAAGATTATAATGGTTCAAACAATGTAAGAAGCGAAGTGAGGCATGCCGGATTGAATAATCACGATCTTAGCTCTAATCCGATGGCAGTCAAGTCGGCCGCAATCGAATTTTCCGACTTGCGGACCTATCCGCTGATCGGCGAATTAGCGCAAGAGGACTTGGAATTGATCTCTCCTCATCTAAGCAGCCATGAATACTTCGATGGAATGATTCTGTTAAAGCAGGGCCGATCGAGCGAGATCTTTCATATTTTGTTGGCGGGCACGCTGGATGTGTATTTGGAAAAAGATACGAGGGTAAGCGTGGCCAAGCTGGAGCCGGGGCATTTTGTCGGGGAGATGTCCTGTCTGACCGGGAAAGCCGTCAGCGCTACGGTGCAAGCAGTGGGAACTGTGCGGACGGTATCGATGCCGCGTGAAGGGATGCTTCTTCTGATGGATCGAAGCGCTTCTTTCCGTCAGCATATGATCGAAGCGATGGCCGAGCGCATTCGCGATTCCAACGACAGGGTGAACGAGGAGTTTAAGCGAAGTATCGCCGTCATGCGACAATTGGAGCTGGAGCGACAGCTCAGCTACGGACCTTTGATCGGCAGCAGCCGATTTATGCATAAATTGCATGCGCAGATTGAGGAATTGGCCAATGGCAATGAGCCGCTGTGTATTGTCGGTGAGAAAGGCACGGGCAAATTTCACGTCGCTTACGAGATCCATCGGAGGTCTCGCCGTGCAGAGCATCCGATACTGAGCGTGGATGGGGATCGTTTTCGACTGGATAGTTGGGAAATGAAAGTACAAGCCGCGCGAGAGGGAACTGTCGTACTGGAACATGCGGATTTGCTGCCGGCGGATTTGCTGAACCGGCTGATTCAGTCGTCCGGGGAGACGAGAATACTGATGACTGCATGCAGTAAGCTGAAAGTGAAGGTTCGAGAAGTGGCATTAGTTCCTCTGAGGGAGAGGTCGGACGATATTCCGGAGCTGATTCATGCCTTCCTGGAAGAAGCAGGCTCGCCTGATCCGCAGGAAGCCATCTCAAGGGAAGCGCTATATATGATGGGGGTATACCCTTATCTGGGGGGCAATATCCAGGAGCTGAAGCGGGTCGTACAGGATGCCTTCATCGTGAGCGGGGGTAGGACGATTCTTAACAAGCATCTGAGATTCGGCAGTGTGCGCGAACCGGGCGCGAGACCGAAGGTCGGGGTTGCGCTTGGAAGCGGGGCTTCCAGGGGATCGGCCCATGTCGGCGTCTTGAAGGCGTTGGAACAAGCGGGCATTCCGATCGATATTATTGCCGGGACGAGTGTCGGCGCGTTTATTGGAGCATTGTACGCAGGAGGGCAGCCGATCTCCGCATTCGAGAGAGTATTGCCGACTGTAAAGTGGAGACAGTTGGTCAACATCACGCTGCCGCCGAAAGCGCTGGTCAGCAATCACCCTATGGCACGCTTTGTGGAGAAATATATCGGTCCCGTCGATTTCGGCGATTTGCGGATTCCATTCGCGGCGGTTGCCGCGGACGCTGTCAGCGGAGAGGCTTATTTGTTCAATAAAGGAAGGGTGTCTCACGCCATCTGCGCCTCAACGGCGATTCCCGGGTTTATTAAGCCTTATAGACTGGACAATCGGGTATTCGTCGACGGGGCAGTAGTGAATCCGGTGCCGGTCGCGGTAGCGAAGAGCATGGGGGCTGATCTCGTCATCGCGGTCGATCTGAGCAAACCGCAGCTGAACGAACCGAAAAACTTTGTGGCATCTATTTTGAACACGATTGAAATCATGAGCAAGAAGATTGTAACGGACGAATTGCAATTGGCCGATATTGTCCTCAAGCCGGCAATAACGGTCAATCAGGTTTCGTTCAAAGCTTCCACCTACAATATCGAAATGGGAGAAAAGGCGACCAAAGAAGCGCTTGAATCCATCCGTAGAAAGATTAATGAGCTTTCGTAGATCCACGCAGCCACTCAGCGCGGGCCGAATAACACTCATGGAAGGTCATCCGACGGCTTCGGCCGTCTATTTGTTTTGGCGGAGCTGCGGAGTTGCTCGAACCATTCGTCGAGTTTCTGGTCTTCTTCTTTGTGGGCGCCGGATGGACAAGCCGGTTGAACGGGGCGAGTAGGTGATCCATGTGGTTTATGGTACGATAGGAAAAAATAAATAGCAATAACGGCAGGAGCGGATAGGAATGGCAGGCAACGGAAAGCTGCGCAGCGACGTGAAACCGGGGTTGGAAGTAGACATCGTGCTGAAGCAGGATCAGAGAACGGGTAAGCTGACGCGCGGGATCGTGAAGGACCTGTTGACGAACTCGCCGCAGCACCCGCACGGGATCAAGGTTCGATTACAGGACGGCCAAGTGGGCCGCGTTCAGCATATTATCGGCGGAGGAACGGAGTAATGCAGATCCAGGTAGTCTGCGTCGGACGGCTGAAGGAGAAGTATTGGACGGCGGCCATTGAGGAGTATGCGAAACGGCTGGGCGCATATGCTCGCTTGGACATTCGCGAGCTGCCGGACGAGAAAACGCCGGACTCGATGAGCCCGGCGGAAGAAGAGCAGGTGCGCGTCCGCGAAGGCGAGCGCATCCTGGCGGCGATCCGCGACGGCGCTCACGTCGTCGCCCTCGCCATCGAGGGCGAGACATGGACGAGCGAGCAGCTGGCCGCCCACCTGGACAAGCAGGCCGTCTATGGCGGCGGCTCCGTCACGTTCGTCATTGGCGGCTCGTTGGGGCTGTCTCCGGCTGTGTTGGCCCGCGCCGACAAGAAGCTGTCGTTCGGGCGAATGACTTACCCTCATCAGATGATGCGGGTGATGTTGTTGGAGCAGGTTTATCGGGGGTTTAAAATTATTAGGGGAGAACCGTACCATAAATGAGGCGAAGTTTTTCGCCTTAATCGCTTGCTGGGCGCGGAAAGTTGCCCCCCAAGGGGCAGGGTGGGCGATGGGGCACCCTTGGAGGAAGATCGCCAGACAAGCGGGCTTGTGCTGCCTGTCTGGCACAGCAAAATCGATGAAAGTACGCTTGTCGACGCCATTCTTGACCGCATTGTGCATTCCTCTTACATGATAACAATTGAGGGTACGGATTCCATGCGGAAACGTAAAGGCCACATCAATTAATTGCTCGGGAGCTGCCACCACACAATTGGCTCTCCCCACCGGGTGGCTGGCTCATTTTCTCCGGAGGCCTGGCGCACTCATGACCGGAATGGCGGCTCTATTCCATCGAAATATCCTAATGAAGCCTCGATTACGCTCGGGTCACAATCTGATTGTAAGTCTGCACGCACAGGCCGTAGTAGATCAAATAGACGACAGCGTAGAAGATCATCGAAGTCGAAATCGGCACCGTCAAATCGCCATTGATCAGATTGATCCCGGCAAGCGCCCGCAGAATGACCGCGCTGTGAAGAAGGCCTACGACCAAAGGCAGTGCGAAGACGAAGAGGGTTTGCTTCGCGACGGTTGTCCGGATGTCCTTGCGGCTGACGCCGATCTTGCGCAGTATCGCATATCGCTGCTTGTCGGCGCGCGCTTCCGTGAGTTGCTTGAAATAAATCATGCTCCCGGTAGCCGCAAGAAAGACCAGCCCGAGAAAACCGAGCACGAAGATGTTCATGCCTCCTTCCTCCAGCCGCCTCCGATATTCCGTGTAGTAAGAGATCAAGTTGGCGCTGTCCATTCCCTCGAGCGCGCTTAATTTCGCTACCGTGTCTCCCGTACTCTCCTGACCGCTCACGTTGTAAGCTTTGTAAAGTTGCGGCTCGATCTGTGCCTGAGCATTGGCGAACAGGGCGTCGCTGACGACGACCACCACATCGGGGAAGCTCCATCCGGACACGCGTTCCTCGAACACTCCCGTGATTACCAGGTCGACGCTGCCCTCGGGCAGCTTCACGCCGATACCGAGTCCTTCTACGTCACTGGCGGACAACTCGGTATACATAGGTCTTACGACGGCGGCTTCTTGCTCCTTCAGCTCTGCACGGGCACTGCGATCCAGCGCTTCTTGCGCTTGATTGAACGTGCTGGCCGCGATCAGCTTAACAGGCACTTCCTCGGGAGCGTAATTGGAAGGAGTAAACGGTAAGGCCGATGCGTCGGCTATCGTCTCGATGACAGGCATATCCAACTGCGCCTTAAGCGGATGCTCTCCATCTGCGGCGATAATCTGCTCCGCTTCCTTGTCGAATGCGTCTCCTTGCGACAGGTGATAATAGCTGAACGGCGAAGCCGTGCTGGACATTTGCCCGATGTTGTAATGAGAACTGTAGCCAACGCTCACCGCACAGATCGTAAAGGCGCTCAGCAGCGCAATGATGGTGAACAGCCGCACATTGCCCGTAATGCGGTACATGAGCTGCGACAAGCCGATCAGATTAAGTCCTGTGTAATAGAAGGAACGATTGCGCTTGAACAGCTTGAGCAGGGACAAGACGACGAAGCGGAAGAGCAAATAAGTCCCGCTAATCAGCCCAGCAGCAATCAAGGAAAAATAGGTTCCGAACTCGGCGTTGGTAGTGATCGGCTGGAAGGTCAACCAGTAGGCGAAAGCCAGAATGGCGATGCCGACAACAGCGGACGGGAAGGAAGTTCTCGGCAGCGAATCGCCTTCCTTGTCGGCGACAAACAGCTCGACCAGCTTAAACCGGTAGATAAGCCGATAAGCCTGAACCGATGTCAGCAGCGTAATAACGGTAAATACAATGAATGTAGTTAAAATCGCTTTCCATGGAATACTGAATGAAACCTGGAACGACGATTCCAGCAGCCGCAAAAATATCATCGTGAACAGCTTGGACAACAGTGTGCCCAGCACGATGCCAATTGCCGTAGCGATTGCGCCCATAATCATATTTTCGTAGAAGAGCATGCGCCCGATCGTTCGTTTCCTTACGCCGAGCAGAGAATAAAGCCCGATCTCCCCTTTGCGCTTGCGGGTGAAGAACGAATTGGAATACCAGATGAAGATGGCGACGAATAGGATCAACAGGACGGACGCTTGCGTGAAGATCGATAGAACGCCGGCCGAAGACTTGATGCTGATCTGGATTTCCGGGCTGTATTGCAACGATGAAAACGTATAAAAGATGACCACGCTCAAGATCATGGAGACGAAATAGAGCAAGTAGTTTTTGAAATTGCCGATGATATTTTTGCGAACCAAGCTAAACAACGTCACTTGCTCCACCTCCGAATACGGCCAGCACATCCAGCACCTTCTTGTAAAATTGTCCCCGCGAAGCGTCGCCTCTGCCGATCTCCGTAAACATTCTGCCGTCCTTGATAAACAATACCCGTTGGCAGTAGCTCGCCGCGAACGCGTCATGCGTCACCATCAGAATGGTCGCTTTGTTTTGTTCGTTCAGGTCTTTCATGCTTTCCAGCAAGTCGGTGGCCGAATTGGAGTCAAGTGCGCCGGTCGGCTCGTCCGCCAGAATAAGGCTTGGCCTGGAAACGATCGCGCGCGATGCCGCAGTACGCTGCTTCTGTCCGCCGGAAATGTGATGCGGGTATTTGTCGAGAATCGGACGAATGCCGAATTTGTCTGCGATCTCATCGACGCGTCGTTCCAGCTCGGCGGGATTCATGCGTGCCAGCGCTAGCGGAAGCAATATATTTTCCTTGACCGTCAAGGTGTCCAGCAAGTTGTAATCTTGAAAGATGAAGCCAAGCTTGTCGCGTCGGAATGCCGACAGCTGTTCTTCATTCAAGTTCAGGATACTTGTTCCGTCAATCGCGATCTCGCCCGAGGTAGGCTGATCGATCGTTGCGAGCAGGTTGAGAAGCGTTGTTTTGCCGGAGCCGGAAGGCCCCATAATGCCGACGAACTCGCCTTCGGATATGGTCAAGTCCATTTCATGCAGCGCGGTATAAACGTTGCCTTTTGCGCCGTATACTTTTTTTACTTGTTTGGCATGCACGATTGTTTTCATCGATTCGACTCCCTGTAGGATGATGTGCTTTTATTCTATACCAGCTCCTATTCGAATAACGTGACAACGCGGGCTCGCAACCTTACAATATTGTCATAGATGCGCTACCATTCGAAGAAGAATAACCCCTGTAAGCGAGAGGGAGGAAGCATACGGCGTGAAAATAATGATTGTGGAAGACGAACGCTCCATTCAGGAGATGATGGTGGAGACGCTTGCCAAGTGGGGGTACGAGGCGGCAGCCGTGGAAGATTACGAAGCGGTGCTGAGCTTTTTTCTGCAGGAGCAGCCGCATCTCGTCATTATGGATATTAATTTGCCCGCGTTTGACGGTTTTTATTGGTGCAGCAGGCTGAGAGAGGTATCGAAGGTGCCGATCCTATTCGTGTCGTCCCGCAATACGCCGCTCGATATGGTCATGTCCATGAATATGGGGGGAGATGACTTTATTCAGAAGCCGTTCTACTCGGATGTGCTGGTGGCCAAAATCAATGCGCTGCTCAGACGCACGTACGATTACACGGAGATTCACGCTCGCGTTATTGAACATAATGGGGTTGTGTTGCATTTGGACGATGCGAATATTAGCCACGGGGAACGGAAAGCGGCGCTGACGAAAACCGAATTTGTCATTCTGCATATGCTTATGCGCAGCAAGGGCGCCATTGTAAGCCGGCACAAGCTAATGCGCAGTCTGTGGGAGGACGAAAGCTTCGTGGACGACAACACGTTGACCGTCAATATTGCGCGGCTGAGGAAGAAGCTTGAGGAGCTGGATAAGGACGATTTCATCGTCACGCGGAAAGGGCAAGGGTACATGGTCCAATGAGCTTTCTACAATATGTGTGGGACAAGCGGTACTTCCTGTTCACTCATGCGGCGACGCTCCTGTTTGTGTCCATCCTGCTGCTGGTTGGCACAAGTCGCGCTGAAGCGGCCAACAATCTGGTGTATGCCAACCTGGTCGGATGGATGATCGCGGTCGGCTATATCGTCATCGGCTATTTTTACAGGAGAAGCTTCTACCGCAGTGTAAGCAGGCTTGGCGACCGCGGATCGGAAGAGTTGATCGCCGTTCTGCCTCAGCCGCAGACGAACGGACAAGCGCTTATGCTGGATCTGCTGCCCCGGCTTCACAGGCAGCATTCGCTCCGACTGCAGCGGCTCTCGGAGGAGAAGCGCGATCATCAGGAGTTTATTTTGTCCTGGATTCACGAGGTAAAGCTGCCGATTGCGGCGGGGCGCATGCTTATTGAGAACAGCGAAGGCAAGAATGTCGAATTTCTCGTCGACCGTTTCGAGGATGAATTGGCGAAGATCGATCATTATGTAGAGCAGGCGCTTTATTATTCGCGTATCGATTCGTTCGCGAGCGATTATTTGATCATGGAAGTTTCGCCGGGGCAGCTAGGCAAGGAAAGCGCCAAAAAATTCGCCAAGCTGTTCATCAATAAAGGGATTCGCATCCGGTTCGAGGACGAAGGAGAGACGGTGCAGAGCGATCGGAAGTGGCTGCAATATATGATCGATCAGTTGATCGGCAATGCGCTCAAATATACGGACGAAGGCGGCGAAATCGTGTGCCGAATGGAGGAAGACGGCAAGGAACACAGGCTGCTTGTCCGGGATACGGGAATCGGGATCAAGCCGGAAGAGTTGCATCGCGTTTTCGACAAGGGGTTCACAGGGGCTACCGGCCGGAACTATGGCAAGTCGACCGGCATGGGGCTGTATCTGGCGCGTCAGCTGGCCATCAAGCTCGGGCATGAGCTTTCGGTTGCTTCAGAGGAAGGAAGCTTTACTTGCGTGACGATTCACTTTCCGAGGCGGCGTTCATATCTGCAAGTGTAGCCGGGTGTGGGTGGTGTCGGGGATCCGCTACATAGTTAACAAAATTTCGCCTTAGAGATGATACGCCGAACCATATCACAAGTAGTGGTAAAGCAGAGGGTCGAATTGAGGGTGGAAGCATCGATGCTCAACCCACAAATTGGAGCTTAGCGAATCAAATAATTAAATTGGGAACAGAGAAATAACAAAATTTATAATGCTACAAAAGCCCGACTTTTGATTGGGCTTTTGTAGCATACAGTTTTACTGATATTCCTCGATACTCCATTGTGGAAGCGCAAAATTAGAATTCTAACGCGTTTCCTAAAACAAAGGCTATTTTAAATTCTAATGTTGATTTGTGACCATAAGAAAACCACCTTTGTGAAAAGGCGGTTAATTGAACTTTCATCCGTCAGCGGAATATTTTCTTGTGGAGGTTCAATAACTATGAAGTCTTGAAAAGATAATAGGTTAGTCATCTCTACCTTTTATTTTAACTCATCTTCCGCGCAGGCTCTACGCGAGAAAATGGAAATCCCTGAAACAGTGGCCGACAAACGCTAACGGTCAACCGCTAGGCATTCTCATTTCCGATCTTCTCTTTAAATGTTTAAACGTGGGAA
>Ga0065721_10052544_pt1 | contig 11668 bp, 8 predicted proteins | sample Mesricmetagenome_FD_59108 | JGI IMG/M metagenome (GOLD analysis project Ga0065721, IMG submission 59108) | Mesophilic microbial community from rice straw/compost enrichment Sample: eDNA_1 v2 (version 2) | ecosystem: Engineered > Solid waste > Grass > Composting > Bioreactor | place: USA: Davis...
AGAGAATCATGCCGATCATTCCTGATCTGCTGGAGGAAAACCCGCGACTCCGGATCGATCTCGACCTGAACGACGCCATGGTCGATATCGTCGCCTCCGGGGTGGACGTCGCGATGAGAATAGCGCCCCTCAAGGACTCAGGCCTGATCGCCCGGCGAATCGCGGACAACCCCAAGCTGATTTACGCCGCTCCGGCATATCTGGAGCGGCGAGGCGCGCCCCGGACCATCGAAGATCTCGCAAACCATGAGTGCCTGACCTTCTCGAACTTCACCCACTGGCAGTTTGTCGTCGACGGCAGAGAGCGGTCGATACCGGTGGGCAGCCGGTTCTCGTCGAGCAGCGTCGACGGATTCGTATCTGCTTGCGTATCTGGGCTCGGGTTGGCGCAACTCTCTGCATGGGACGCACAGGACGAGGTAGCGAACGGACGGCTTGTTTCCGTACCGATCGAGGGTGCGTCGCCGCGCGACCTCGCGATCTGGGCGGTGTTCCCGTCACGACGGCAAGTCCTTCCCAAGCTTCGGGTCTTCCTGGACAGGTTCCAGAGCAGCCTCGCCTGAACCTGCCGGTCCAACGTTGTTGGCGGCGTAGATGCGAGTGCCGTACGGCCCTGCTTCGCAGCACCTGCAATCGCGGATGGGTGCACTGGCGACGCGCAGCAATATAACGATGTTCGTTACTAAGCTTCACTTGGAATAGATATAGTAACGAGATGAGGAGCGATTTACATCGTCGCCATTGATAACCAGCAGAGGTTCATATGGCACAGAACAGTCTCTTTAATCCGCTCCAGCTCGGTGCACTCCGTCTCAAGCACCGTGTGGTCATGGCCCCACTCACCCGCATGCGCGCCAGGCAGCCCGGCGACGTTCCGCATGAACTCAACGCCGAGTATTACGGTCAGCGCGCAAGCGCTGGCGGGCTCCAGATCAGCGAGGCGACCGACATCACGCCTCAGGCACATGGCTATCCTTGGGTCCCGGGTGTCTACTCGGAAGAACAGATAGCCGGCTGGCGCCTCGCCACGGATGCTGTCCACGCGAAAGGCGGCTACTTCTTCAATCAGATCTGGCACGTCGGCCGCGTTTCGCATTCGACGATGCAGCCGCGGGGTGCGCTCCCGGTCGCTCCGTCCGCGATCGCTGTTTCCGGCAATCACATGGATGCACAGGGTAATGCGGTTCCGTTCGAAACGCCTCGTGCTCTCGAGACCGAAGAGATTGCTATGATCATCGGTGATTTCGTCCAGGCCGCCCGCAATTCACGCAACGCCGGCTTCGATGGCGTCGAGATTCACGGTGCTAATGGCTATCTGCTGGACCAGTTCCTGCACGATGGCAGCAACCAGCGTACCGATGAATATGGCGGATCGATCGAAAATCGTGCGCGCCTGCTTCTCGAAGTAGTTGACGCCGTCGCTGCTGCAATCGGTTCAGCACGCGTCGGTGTTCGGCTGTCGCCCTGGAGCGGCATCCTGGACATGAAGGATTCGGCGGGCCTCGCGCTCTGGGACCATGCGATTGGCGAACTCGGCAAGCGCAACATTGCCTACCTTCACCTGATCGAGCCGCGCGCCGATTTCAGGGATGACGAGAAGCCGCTCGACATGGATGCACCCGATGTTGCTTCGCTGTTCAAGAGGGCATTCGGCGGCCCGATCATCTCCGCCGGCGGATTCCTGCCCGACACCGCGGCAGCGGCCGTGGCCTCAGGAAAGTCCGATGCCATCGCCTTCGGCCGCCCGTTCATCGCAAACCCGGATTTGCCGGAGCGCATCCGCAGAGGCGCTCCGCTGAACAAGCACAACCGGGCGACTTTTTATGGCGGCGGAGCCGAGGGATACACCGATTATCCCTTCCTGGTTGCAGCGCAGGCTGCCTGATCAATCGGGAGGCCGGTCAGATCGGCCTCCCTCACCGATGGAGAATTTCTATGGCTTACAAGAGCACCAATCCCGCGACCGGCGAGACCGTCGCGGAGTTCCCCGACCACTCCGATGAGGAGATCGAGAACGCCCTCGCCCAAGCAGATGCGGTCTACAGGTCGGACTGGTCGCGAGGGCCTATCGAACGGCGACTTGCTGTTCTGTCACGCCTCGCCGACCTGGTCGAAAGCAGGGCGGAGGAGCTGGCGAAAGTTGCCGTTCGGGAGATGGGCAAGCGCATTTCCGAGGCGCGCTGGGAGGTCGAGGAGACCGCCAGGATTGCGCGTCACTTTGCCGACAATGCTGCCAGGATGCTTGCCCCGGAAAAGATCGCCACGGACCAGGGGGATGCCTGGATCGAGTTCCATCCGGTCGGCGTCGTAGTCGCTATCGAACCATGGAATTTCCCTTACTATCAACTGGTGCGGGTCGCCGCTCCTGCGATCTCGGCGGGCAATCCCGTGCTGATCAAGCCGGCAGGCATTGTGCCGCAATGTGCAAAGCTGTTCGAAGAATTGATACTCGAGGCCGGTGCTCCCAGGGGAGTCTGGACCACGGTGTTCGCGGGTAAGGACCAGGTGGCCAAGCTGCTGCAGGACGACCGAGTCCAGGGCGTCACGCTGACCGGCTCGGAACAGGCGGGAAGCATTGTCGCTGCCGAGGCCGGTCGCAATCTCAAGAAGTCGGTGCTGGAGCTAGGTGGTTCGGACATCTTCGCAGTGCTGGACGATGCCGATCTCGATCGCGCAGCCGATATCGGCGCAGCTGGCCGACTGACGGTTGCCGGACAGGTTTGCACCGCGGCGAAGCGCTTCCTCGTTCATGAGAAGGTGGCGGACAGCTTCATTGAGAAGCTTGCACAAAGGTTTCGGGCAATGCGCGTGGGTGATCCGATGGATGAGACCATCGATCTCGGGCCCCTTTCCTCAGTTGCCGCCCGCGATGCCCTCGCCGCGCAGGTCCGCGATGCGGTTGCGGCGGGCGCCAGCGTCCTCCACGGAGGCAATGCGCTTCAGGGCGACGGAGCCTATTTTGAGCCGACGATCCTGACCAACATCACGCGGGACAACCCGGCCTATTTCGAGGAGTTCTTCGGTCCGGTCGCCCACGTCCACATCGTGCGCGACGATGACGCGCTGGTCGAGCTTGCGAACGACTCACCCTATGGCCTGGGCGGTTCAATCTTCTCGGCCGACATTGCCCGGGCCAAGGCCCTCGCATCGCGGATCGACGCAGGCATGGTCTGGATCAACGCGATGACCGGCGGGGGCCCGGAACTGCCGTTCGGCGGCGTGAAACGGTCCGGCTACGGCCGCGAGCTGGCCGAGAGCGGGATCAAGGAAATGCTTAACCAAAAGCTGGTGGTGGTGGGGCCTGCCAAGCAGGCCGCGTGATCCATCAATCGGGCAGGAGGTCGGACCGGTTCCGACCTCCTGGCTTTCATCATGCTCTGGGCGGCCCCTCTGGTTGAGGTTTCAGGCGCCGCACTAGGACTCAACGAATGTCCGGCCTGAGACCGAGCTCCATTCCTGTCGCATCCAAGCGGTGCGCTGTGACGCGGCGCGTCGGTCTCAGGAGGCCACCCCTTGCGTGCAAGGAGCCAACGCGATGCGATTGTCGCCAGGAATTGAGAAACTCCCGCCCTGCTCATGTCAGCCTCGCCTGACTGATGACCAAAGGGGATATCTATGGGGCGGAATCGCTGCGCTGATCTGGGGCGGCTTCTTCGCGTACTCGCGCCTTGGCATTGATGCGGGCCTCAGCGCGGCTGACCTCGCCTTCCTGCGCTATGGCACGGCCGGCGCACTGATGTTGCCCTGGCTATTGCGCAGGGACATAAGATCGCTCGGCGGCGTCGGCTGGTTGCGCGGAGCCGTGCTCGCGCTGCTTGCCGGCCCGCTGTTTGTTCTGGTGAGCACTGCCGGCTTTGCCTTTTCGCCCCTGGCACACGGTGCAGTAATACAGCTTGGCACCGTGACGCTGATGGGCACCGCCCTCGCCGTTGCCTTTCTTGATGAACGGGTAGATATCGCGCGTGCCGTCGGACTTGCGGTGATCGTCGCCGGTCTTGCCATAACCGTTGGCCCTGGTCTGTTCGATGGCGGCTCGCAGGCCTGGAAGGGAGACCTGCTTTTCGCCGGCGCGGGCCTGATGTGGGCGCTGTTCACCCTGCTGCAGCATCGCTGGTCAGCAGATCCGATGGCAACCACCGCCGCGGTCTGCGTTATCTCGCTCTTGAGCTATGTCCCTGCCTACCTACTCATTCGCGGCCCGCAGGCCCTGATTGCCGCAAGTCCGCTGATGATGCTTGAGTTCGCCGTCGTGCTGGGCGTGTTCTCGGGCATCGTTTCGCTATTCGCTTTCGGCCGTGCGGTGCGCTGTCTCGGCGCGGCTCGCTCGTCGCTTTTTCCCGCTCTTGCGCCGGGCGTCGCGATCCTCCTTGGCGTGCCGCTGGCAGGCGAGATCCCGACGCTGACGCAGGTTGGAGGCGTGATCGTCCTGACGGCCGGACTCGTTCTATCGATCGGAAAGCGCGACGCCGAGTAATTCGAAGGCGGAACGAGTTTCCTCTGAGGCGAGTGACCGGGCAAAAGCTGTGACGGCAGGCGAGCGTGGCGGGCACGAGCCGGGCCACCATAGCCTCGGGCCAATTCGCTGTATCGACGCCGGACCTGAACACCAATGCGGGTTCACTGCTGGCACAATGAGCGAGCTAATTCGCGCGCGAAGTCGACGAAGGCTTTGAACGCTTGCAGGCGGATTGCGCCGGCTGGGGTAGTAGAGGCACAGGGGCGGGGAAACAGATGATCATGGAATCGCTCGGCAGAATACCGATCGGCCGACCATCGAAGTCCGGAAAGATAGCGAGCCTTACCGCCTTCCTCGCGTCAGACCGCGCCCACACCATTGCGGGTGCCGAATTTCGGATCGACGGCGGCACTATGCTCACGGCCTGAAGTGAAGAATCTCAACAGGCCGGGCGTCCCTCTCCGGCAGCGGGACTGAACCACCGGAGGGGGCTGCGGGCTGTGGAGCCGGGGAATGGGAACCTGCACAGCCCGGCGATTTCAAATGCCGTAGGCGTCGCGAATGAATTGCGCCGCCCGTTCCCCCACGATCGCGCAGGGCGCCTGCGTGTTCCCTGTCGAAACCCTCGGCAGAATGGAGCCGTCAGCCACCCGCAGGCCCTCGACGTCCCGCACCTTGAGGGCGGCATCCACTACCGCCATGTCGTCACGTCCCATGCGCGCGGTGCCGCTCTGGTGCCAATAGGTCACTGCGGAATCGCGGATGAAGCGATAGTCGGTCGGGTTGCCCTCGCCAGGGATTGCCTCGCGCTTGACGAAAGGCCTGAAGGCGGCGGCGGCACCAAGTTCCCGACTGAGCGCGACGCAGGCCCGTGCGGCTTCGACGTCCGCCGGATCAGAGAGCATGTTGGCGTCCACGACTGGAGCTGCGTGAGGATCGGAGGATGCAAGGCGTACTTCGCCGCGGCTTTGCGGGCGAGCCAGTCCGCCGAACAGCGTCCAGCCGTGCTCCGGCACGCCGAGCGCGGCGGTTCGCTCGCTCGGCACCGGGAACTCGACCTGACAAAACAGCAGATCCGGCGCTTCCAGTTCCGGCCGCGTTTTCCAGTAGAGGGTGGCTTCGCTTCCGCTGTTTCGCGGCGCCAGCGGGCGATGATATTCCCAGGTGCAGCAGAAGGCGACGTGATCCTGGAGGTTCTGGCCGACGCCGGGAATGTGCCGGACCAGCGGGATGCCATGGCGAGCAAGCTCTGGGCGATCGCCCAATCCCGAGAGCATAAGCAGCTTGGGTGTGTTGATTGCGCCGGTGGAAACGATCACTTCGCTTCCCGCCAAGAGCGAGCGAATCTCGCCGTTTCTTTCGACCTCCACCCCGACCGCCCGGCGACCGCTGAAGAGGACGCGCCGAACGAGCGCATCGGTCAAGATCGTCAAGTTCGGCCGGTCCGCCCATGGCTGCAGATAGGCGCGATACAGCGAATGGCGCTTTCCATCGCGCACCAGCATGTCGGTATAGGCTGCACCGCCTTGGCCCTCCATCATGCGGCCATTGGGGCTGTCGAAGCGGGGGATGCCAAGCTCCTGAGCCGCGTCCAGCATGGCCTCGGCAAGCGGGCTCGGCTCGGCGGCAGGCTGGACCCAGACAGGTCCATCGGTCCCACGATACTGTGGGTCCGGCGTACCCTGCCAGTTCTCGATACGGCGATAGATCTCGCGTACCGAAGCGGAGCCCCAACCCGGATCTCCAGATATTGCGGCATAATGGTCCCAATCGCTGCGATGCCCCTGCGCCCAGACCATCACATTGACGCTGGAGCCGCCGCCGAGACCCTTGCCCATGGACATCGACAACGCGCGTCCATCCAGATGAGGATTGGGTTCGGCCTGGAATCCCCAGTCGCGCTCGCTGCCGAGATTGGCAGGCCATTGGGCCGGGTCGAGCACGCTCTCGGCCTCGTCGCTTCCGCCCGCTTCGACCAGAAGCACCTTGCAATCCGGATTCTCGGCGAGTCGTCGGGCGATGACAGATCCGGAGGATCCAGCACCGCAGATGATGAAGTCATAAACTTGTTGAAGATTGGCAGTCAGTCGCGCCTGGTTCTCGCGTGCGCGGCGCTCGAAATCTGCAGCTTCGCTGTGGGTATTCTGGTCTGTCATCGAGGTGTCCTTGGATAAGAAAACTGCTCCGCACGCGCACGGCGGGCGGGAATGTCCGCCGGCGCCCATCGCGGGGACCGGTTGTGCCTGGGGGTATGGCCGGGTTACCGTCCGAAGGCCGACGCCTGCCGGGCGGCTTCGTCCTTCACATCGGCGGCGACCTCGGCTGGGTCATGAAGTGGCGGACTGGCAACCGGCGTTGGCTTGCTTCACGCGCTGAATTGCCGGCCCGTTTCCTCATCTCAGCTCCAGAAGAAGGCGAGAAGATCGGGGTTGCTGATCTCCGGATGCGTCTGGGCCATACCGTCCGGCAGGCCTTTATATGCCTTCAGCGTTCCGGCCTTCAGCAAGTCGACAGCCTTGGGAGCATAACTCGCAAAGGCACGATCTGATCGTCGGTGCCGTGCATTACCAGCACGGGTACATCGATAGCCTTCAGGTCCTCGGTAAAGTCGGTTGCCGAGAACGCCTTAGTCGAAACCGACACGCTGACGGCCGGGTGAGTTCGCCGCTGCGCCCGGCCCGCCTGCTCAGTTCGCGCCCGCAGCCTTTGTTTCGGCAGCTTGCTGGCGGGTCTCTCGTGCCGCGCGGTCGATCACGTCGGACACCGCTTGCGCCTGCGTCATGAACAGCGCGTGGCTTCCGGGCACCTCGGTGATGTCGGCCTCAATGCGCCGCGCCATGTGCAACAGCATGCCCTCGCCGAACGCCTTGTCCTCCCGGGCGATCACGGCCCAGCTCGGCTTGCTCCGCCACGCGGCCCTGCTGACGGGAGTGGCGAACACCGCCATGTTGATCGGCACCTGCGAATCCCTCAGGAATGCGGCGTCGCTATCGCTTGCGTCGGCCGCGAAGGCGGCCGTGAACTTGTCCGGGTTCACGAAGCCGAAGCCATCGCTCTGCGCGTCGATCACGAACTCGGTGGCGGCGAGGAAGCCTTCATACTGCTGGGCGGTCGTCTCGCCGCTATCCGGCGCGAGCGCCGAGACATAGACGAGGCCCGCCACTTTCGGATGGTTTCCAGCCTCGGTGATCACCGTGCCACCCCAACTGTGCCCCACCAGGATGACGCGGCCCGGTTGCCGATCGATCACCCGGTTGGTGGCGTTGACATCGTCCTCGAGCGAGGTCAGCGGGTTCTGCACGATCGCCACGCGATAACCCTTGGCGACGAGCCGATCGTAAACGCCGCGCCAGCCCGACCCATCGGCAAAGGCACCATGAACCAGCACGACACTGGTTTGTTCTCCGGCCCTGTCGTCCGGCTGCGCATTGGCGGTATTAACAACGGCCAGCGCGGCCGCCGCGCCTAGGGCTATCTGACGAATCCTGTTTGTCATGTCGAAATCCTTCCTCATTGGCCCGACGAAATGTAAACGATCCGGTACTGGTTACTATACGCCCAGGCCGTTAGGCTTGATAACGGGCTGCGTGAGTAAACAACTACCCCCCGAACGACTTGGGTTGTTCATCTACGCGGTGCGCAAGGGTAATCTCTTCACGCAGCCCGGCACCTGCCACTGGTAAGAAATGTCGGTTTCAGCTCGAAAATGGGTTAGCAAGCAGAGTGGTACCAGCTGCCCAACAACGTCGTTCTAAAGGCTGGTTTCGATGAACGTACGGCCGCTTTCGAGAGCCCGATCTGGCTGTCGTTAGGTCTGCTCTGTTGGCGGCTGCCGACCAACTTTCGACGTTCCGATCCGGCGCTAGGCATGTCGACTCACGCCGAAAGCTGCCGGCCAGCCCGCGAAAAGCAAATCCGTCCTGCTATCGATAGTTCCTCGTGTCGCTGCCGAACCTGGAAGCTTTTCGGGGCGGCGATATTAAAGCGACCAAAGCCGATCCAGAGCGCTTAAAGGCCGGAAATCGCCGGAGAAGGCCGAGCAGACCCGACATTGTTCCCGGGCGCAGCCGGTACGCTCGCAACCGGACGCCGGGCGCCGACCAACTCTAATGCATCCGCGATGATCACTTTCAAGGCGTCGGGATCGACGCCCTTCTTAGGCATCACGTCCGCATCGTCACCGTGATGATTGTCGCACGTGGCGGAGTTGAGGGCATCCATCCGGTCGCGCACTCCGGCGCAGGGGTGGACACCCACATGATGGTCGATGTCCCACACCATCTGGCCGAGATTCCGATTATGCGGGAAATAGGCCGTGTAGGAACGCCGGAAGTGCGTTTCGATTACCTGCCGCACGTGGAGCACAATGTCGTCCGGGTCGCCCTGCCGATGATCGGCGTAGGCTGCGAGCTTGTCGAGGCGCTTAGTATGATCTGAGCGACACAGGTCTGTCAGACGAACGTGCTTCGCGGCCGACCACTCGTCCCCGTCGCTGTACTCCATCTGATACGAGACGCTGGTGACGCTGGCACAGAGCTTCTCGACATCCCGGAGGAAATACTCATCATGTGACAGGACGATGAGCTGGAGGCAGCAGCCGCAGAGCTCCTTGATGGCCTCGACCGTCTTGCCGCGACGGTGGCTATCGTGACTAGCGAGCGGATCGTCAAAGACGACAACCTTCTGGTTCAGCACTCCATCGTGGTCGAGCTTGGCGAGGAAGAAGGCGAGGGCAAGCGTGGTCTTGTCGCCGGTCGAAAGGGTGTTGCGGAAGCTCGGAATGGGCGCGGCTCCGGGGCCACGACCGCGCGGCACTGATTCACCCCGGATCACGAGCGAGTAATCGGATGACCCGGCATTGCCCGCCATGCTGTTCGTCGGTCGGGTGATTCGAGCCGAGACCCCAAAGCGCTCGAGGTAGTGGTTCACCCGGAGATGGTAGTGCTCGGCGGCGGCCTCGTTGGCGTCCTTGAGCCTCTTCTGCGAGATCTTGCGTGCATTCTTCGCGCGCTCGTCGTGCCGCGACGCAGCGAGGAACTCCTCAATGCGGCGCTGGACGCCCGGGTCCTCGTTCCGCGCAATTCGGCGCTTCGTATTGGTGACGGCCAGCTTGGCATCGTCCTCGGTCATTGTCGCTGACGCTGACTGCGCGCCCTTCGTGGCCGTGTTGATGGTCTCGACGGCGGTATTGTAGGCTGCCAGTGTGGCGGCGGCGCGGGAAAGGGCCGCACTGGCCTTCGTGGTCAGCTTTGCGTCCGCCACGGCCTCAAGCGGGGACTGGCGCTTGCGATCAAGCAGGTCCTTGGCAGCGGCGTGGGCCTCCGCAAGGTCAGTCCCGAGGTCAGCGCAGTCGGGCAACTCGGCTCCGAGCTGGACATACTGCTCCCATGCCTTTGCCGACGCGGCGTTTGCGGTCAGTGTTGCTGCAATCGCATTCCGTGCGTCCTCGCCCAACCCATCGTCCAGCGCCCTTGCTGCGTCTGTAATGGTCGTCATGTGGGCCTTGTACTGCTCTCCGAATATCTGCCCGTAGAGCGTGACCATACCTAGCTCGTCAGCGTTCGGCCGAGCGCAGAATGGGCAGGCATCTTCATGAATGTGCTCAATGCCGTAGTTGAGCCACGCCTCGCCTTGCTTGCCGAGCTTGAAGTGCCGGAAGTGGTCGGCAAGTCGGTCCCGGGCCGCTGCGTCGATGTCCGGGACAGTGGCGCTCAGGACCGTCGCCATGTCGGCGGGCAGCGCTGGCGCGGTGATGGTGTCGAGCTTCTTGAGCGCCGCGATCTTGTCGGCCTGTTGCACGGCCTTCAACGCCTTCTCGGCCTTGTCGAGACGGTCCGCATACGCAGGGTTGGCCGCGAGCGCGAAGAAGTCCATGCGGCTGATGTCGGTGGGCAAATCATCTTCCAGCGCCGCCTCGGCGTCCTTCAATTTCGTGGCCGCTGCCTTGGCATGGGCATTGAAGCGCTCGAGGAGGTTAGCGAGCCGCACGCCCTCCTCCCCGATTATAACCGAGAACAAGCCTCGGTCCTGGGGCAACTCAATCATCTCCCCGGCAAACACATTGTCCGCGATGAAAGTGGCGTCGAACACCTCGATTGGTGCGCGCTTGTGTTGCCATTTGCCGCTCTTGAACAGCCGGTTTCCGCCGTCGGAGATGAGCGTGATCTCAGGGTCAGCTGCATTGTTGCCTAACGAGCGCCGCGCCATAACGGTGTTCGAACATCCGTCCCGGGCTGCGCGCATTACGGCGGTGAGCGTGGACTTGCCCCGACCGTTGCGAGCATAGAACATGGTGAGCTGCGAAAGTGGCGGAGATGTCCCGGCGTCAAAGGCCTTCAATACGCCCACGTTGCGAATGACGATCTTCTTGAACGTGAACGAATAGCTGACTCCGAATCAGCGAAGAGTCAAAGCTGTTCGCGCGTTCCGCGTGCATTCACACCACTCTCTTCGTAAAGGATCGGCAAATGCGCGGCGCGGATGAGAAGCTCGAGCAAGAGCGTCGTTATAGATGCGGGGCAGCAGCGTGTCGGCAAGCAAAGGCCGAACGTCGGCTTCCGACAAAAGCTGACGCTCAACCTGCGGCATGGGAGCGACGGGTATGTCCCACGACGTGGCGTTCCGCTTCCGGCGGCAACCGACCAGATTGCGACGTTCACTTGTGGCGGCGCGAACGTCTAAATTTGACAAGAGCAGTCATTCGGGTTGCGTCAGGCTGTCCGGCGGAACCCGCCGACAAAGCCGTCGTTCGAGGCACCGAAAGAGCTCCCTGAAAGCCGCCCTCCATTCATTGCAGGGTCGGCGCTGGAATGATGTGACAGGGGACTTTGCTGCTGGTCGCCGCTGCTATTAGCAACGTCCGGCCACGCTGAAATCGGCTTTTCGTCGGGCCGCGAGAGCCCTCTCACCTATGTAAGGAGTTTCACTCCGCCGGTTATGGTCGCGGTCAATGTCTCTCGGCCGGACGAACGCCTGCTGCGCGGTCGCCTCGACGCGCTCGCCTTTCTGGTGCGCACCATCGGCCAGGACGATCCCACCTTGCTGCTGATCGGAGAGGCGGTCGCCAGCCAAACAGCATATCAGAACGCAACCGTCGCCTTAGAGCAGATCAGCTAGAATCTTCTCAGGGGCTCCCGCCTGTTGATGGGGAGCATTGCCTCGTGATCAGAACGTCCAGATCCTTCGAGTCAGCGCGAGGGTGAAGAGCGCTTC
>Ga0065721_10052548_pt1 | contig 11668 bp, 8 predicted proteins | sample Mesricmetagenome_FD_59108 | JGI IMG/M metagenome (GOLD analysis project Ga0065721, IMG submission 59108) | Mesophilic microbial community from rice straw/compost enrichment Sample: eDNA_1 v2 (version 2) | ecosystem: Engineered > Solid waste > Grass > Composting > Bioreactor | place: USA: Davis...
GGGCTTGGCCGACATGTGGCAAGACACGCTCGACCGCCTGCAAGGCTTGAAGCCGCCGATCGGCGAGGTGCCGCAGCTCAAGCAAATCCGGGCGGACATCAGGGACCGGATGGCTCGGTTCGTCAGCCTGGCGCCGGGCGACGACGCGACCGCCTTCTTTGCTTCGGATCTTACCCGCGAGAATCTGCGCGAAGTGGTCCGGCTGTTCATTGCGGCCGATCCGGTTGGCCACGGGCTCCCCTTCGCTCGGCTCGGCACCGGCTCGATCAATCTCCTCGTTTTCGCGCTACTGACCGTGATCGCCGAGCTCAAGGAGAAGCAGTCAGTTATATTCGCGATGGAGGAGCCTGAAATTGCGCTCCCGCCCCACACTCAGCGCCGGGTCAGCCGGTTCGTCCTATCGGAGATGGGGCAGGCGATCGTTACGTCCCACTCTCCATACGTCATCGAGCAATTCGAACCCGAGGACATCGTCATCCTCTCGCGGATGCAGGACGGCCAGCTGGATGGCGCCCCCATAGACCTTGGCGATTTCAAGACTAAGAGTTTCAAGACCGCACGCCGGCAGTTCGCCGAGGCGATCCTTGGCCGGGCCGTTCTGGTTGTCGAGGGCGCATCGGAGGCGGCGCTGTTCCCCGAAGCGTCGACAGTGCTCGAGAAGTCCCTCGGCTCCGATTCCTATATGCACGTCGACTTTGCTGGCATCAGCTTGTTCAACGCCGAGAGCGAGACATCAGTGCCGAAGTACGGGCCTGTCTTCAAGGCACTGAACAAACCGGCCTTCGCCTTCTATGATGAGCCCAACAAGCCTGCCACGCCTGAGGCGACGGCCAAGCTCGCCGACTATGTTGCGCATTGGCAATCGCCCGCCAAGGGCGTCGAAAAGCTGCTGATCACCGAGACCGCGCCGACCGTACATCGCCGCTTCCTCGAAGCGGCGGAGTCTCGTGACGACTATCCGACCCATTGCGGCGCGTATGACGCGCTGCTCGATGACGACGCGACTGCCACCGCTCTCGCCTTGGCAGTGCTGAAGGCCCGTAAGGGCGACGCCTATGGCTACACTGCACTGTTCATCCGGCAATGTCAGTCGGCCGACGAGCTGCCTGGCACGATCAAGAAGGTGCTGCTCGAACTCGATGCGAAGTTGAAGCCTCCGCCTTCGGATGATGACGATCCGTTCGGAGACCTGCTCTGAACATCGAGCTCGATCAGAAGCGCCAAGGCATCCTCGCCGCCGATGGGCACCTCCTCGTCACCGGAGGGCCGGGTTCGGGCAAGACGACGATTGCGCTCCTCAAAGCCCAAAACGTCATTCCGACGATGAAGCCGGGACAGGAGATCTTGTTTCTCAGCTTTTCGCGTGCGGCAGTGAAACAGGTACTCACTCGCTGCAAAACGATACTTAGTCGGGATGAGCGACGGCTCATCGAGGTACAGACCTATCATTCCTTTTGCCTTGAAGCGCTGAGGACGCACGCGCGCCTGCTCAACGGCCAGCCTGCGCGTATCGCCTATCCCGACAAGGAGCGGATCGAACGAGCGGAGTTCGAGGGCGATTGGCCCGAGGAGCTTACACGGAGGGCAAGAGACGACGGCATCTTCGCTTTCGACCAGTTTGCGGGCGCGACCGCCCAGATCATCGAGGGCTGCACCGCGGTCCGCGAACTCTTCGGTCGCAAATACCCAATGATCATCGTCGATGAATTCCAGGACACGGACGACGACCAATGGCGGATCGTCGCGGCCCTTTCGGCCGTTACGACGATCTTCTGCCTCGCCGATCCGGACCAAAGCATCTTCCAATACGACCCAAAGGTCGATCCGCTCAGGCTGAAGAAGGCATCGGACTTCCTCCATCCGAAAGTGGTCGACCTCGCGGGCGACAATCATCGGAGCCCTGACGGTGGCATATTGCAGTTTGCCGATGCGGTGCTGAAAAACACGTCGCTGCCGTCCCCCTGCGGCGAAGTCACCCAGCATGGCTATCCGCCCGGCCAATTTGAACCCACCGTCCATGCTGCGGTGATCTGGATGTTCAGCCAACTCGCAATGGCCAAGGTCGAAAATCCGTCCATTGGCGTGCTTACCCGCAGCAATCAGGTCGTTTCGGAGATCTCATCCATTCTCGGGAAGGAGCATACCTACAGGAAGCAGACACTTAAGCCCGTTTCGCATGAGGTCGTTTGGGACGCAGAACTGTCGGCTGCCGCAGCCTTGGTATTGGCCGCCATACTCGAGTGGCCACGCCTCGATCTAGCCGATGCCAAAACGCACACGTTGGGCATGGTGGCAGCGTACTACCGGCTCAAAGCCGCTACCGACGGCACAAAATCGGCGAAGGATCTCGCTCGGCAGTTTGCCGAAGCGGTGGGTGCGGTGACGATCGGCGGAAAGATCAGGATCAAGGCTGCTCGAGAAGTGGCGGGCGCAGTGGCTGCTGGTATCGAACTGGTTGGCGATCCCGTTGCGGACTGGCGATCAGCAGTCCGCGTCATGGGGCAGGTGCCGGCACTCGCCGAGATTCAGCGCCAGGTGCGGCTTGTCCGGTTGTTCCGCGCGACCGACGCTCTTGGCCAGGGCCTTGCCGATTCCTGGGTCGCGACCGGCGGGTATCTTGGCGCGCCAGTACTTGTGAAGAAGGTGCTTGATCAGGAGCGTCTTATCTCCGCGGAGCAGGATCCACAAGGCGTTCTCGTGATGAACATACACAAATCGAAGGGCAAGGAGTTCGACGGCGTGATCCTGGTCGAGGGCGCTTTCAAGTCGTTCTTCTTCGATGAGCGCACCGAGAAGGCTCCGTATCCTCAGAGTCGGAGGCTTTTGCGTGTCGCGATTACCCGAGCCCGCCGACGGGTTGCCATTGTGCGCCCGAGCAAATGCAGGCCGCTATGTGACGGGTAATGGTTGTTCAGCAGCGCAACGGTCCCGGTGTTCATCTGAAAGGCGCGGAATGTGAGTGGTACGCGGACAATCTTCTGGTCATGGCAAAGCGACCGCGACGAGCGGGTCACACGCCATTTCATCCGCGAGGCGCTGGTTCGGGCGATCGAGCGCCTCGCCGGCGACGCCGACATCGACGACCGGCTCGAAATCGACCACGACACGCGCGGACTTCCGGGCTCGCCCGACATCGTCACATCCATTCTCGCCAAAATCGACGCGGCAGCCGTGTTCGTAGGCGACGTCACACCGATCGCCGTCTCGGAGGGCGGCAAGCATGTCGCCAATCCCAACGTGCTGATCGAGCTCGGCTACGCCAAAAAGGCGCTCAGCGTCGATCGGGTCATCACCGTCTGGAACACCGGCTTCACGAGCAGCCGCTTCGAGGATCTGCCGTTCGACCTGCGCGGGCGGCGCGGCCCAGTCACTTACGCCCTCGAAGGCGGCGCGAGCCGGGCGGAGCTTGCCGCGGCGCGCACGGCCCTCGTCGAGGAGTTCGTCAAGCGCATGGGCGGCTGTCTCGACAGCCTCCCCGTCCCGATCGTTTCCGGGCCGGCCTGGCAGCCCGCGGTCGAGAGCGATCCATCGCTTTGGGTGGAACCCGGCGCCGTGATGCGGGTGAATGAGGACTATGGCTCCGGAGTCAAGTTCTGGGGAAAGGGCGGCCGCTGGTATGTCCGTGTCCTACCCAACAGCTTCGATCCTGCGGCGCTCGACGGCGGCGCGCATGGCCCCTTCATCGCCGGTTATGGCGGTTTCAGTTGGGGCCAGACGACCGGCGGCGTGCTGACCTACAGCGGCAGCGTGCGAACCGACGGCGGCCCCGACCTCGACGGTGCGAGCATGTGGTTTCGCAAGACCGGCGAGATCTGGGTTGCGAAGACCGGCGTCGTCACCGAATGGCGGGGCCGGCCCTGCTTCTATGGCGACCACGTTCCCGAGAAATGGGCCGACCTGCTGTTCAATGCGCTCAAGCGCCTCGCCGACAATGGCGGCACAGGTCCATTTCGCGTCAGGCTCGGCGTAACCGGACTTGCCGGCCTCTTCTGGCCGGAAGACCAGCGTTTGGGCGGCGAACCGCCCGCAGCGCTCGAACCAGCCGTCGAGATGGAGTTCGAGGTAGCCGACCACGATCCGGACTCCTGGCGGGCCGCCCTAGTTGGGACGTGGACCGTCCTGCGACGCGTCTTCGGCCTTCCACCTCCGCGCGACAATCTCATCGAGGACGCGATTAGCAAGGCCACCCGGTGAATGGCGACTTTAGGCTGCGAGTGTCAGTGTATTGGCGGTTTCGAGAGTGTGGATGTGTTTGCTCGTCGTCGAGCCATTGCCTCGCCAGCTTCCTTACGGGGCGTCGCTCTGTGGCCACCGGCCGTTCACCCTTTTTGCAGAAAGATGCTGTTTTTCCCTTTTTGTTCTTGCTCCTCGGGAATCATTGCGTCACAGTGGCACAAACCTTCCCAGAGGGGCGCCCGTGCGATCATCCATATCAGAATTCTCCCGCCTTCGCTCCAGCGCAGGTGTCAGCATCGACGCATTCGCGGCAAGCAGCGGCTTTTCGCGCAGAACGGTCTATCGCTGGGAACGGGGCGAGGCAGTCCCGCGCCAGACTGTCATCCGTCAACTGAAGACGATGATCCGCGAACACCGGAAGGCCGAAGGTGGCGCGGGGAAATTCAAGTTCATCGACTTGTTCGCCGGAATCGGGGGGCTTCGCCGTGGCTTCGACGACGAGGGCGAGTGTGTCTTCACCAGCGAGTGGGACAAATATTCGCAGAAGACCTATCTGGCGAATTTCGACTGCGATCATGAAGTGGCGGGCGACATCACGAAGATCGCGTTGGACGATATCCCGGAGCACGATCTCCTGCTGGCGGGTTTTCCCTGCCAGCCGTTCTCGATCGCTGGTGTCTCAAAGAAGAACGCACTGAATCGCCCCCACGGCTTTCTCGACGAAACGCAGGGCACGCTTTTTTTCAATGTGGCGCAGATTATCCGGCATCACCGGCCCCGCGCATTTCTGCTGGAGAACGTCAAGAATCTCGTCAATCACGACAAGGGGCGGACGTTCGAGATCATCTATAACACCCTGACGAAGGATCTCGGATACCAGGTCCACTGGAAGGTGATCAATGCCAAAGCGTTCGTTCCGCAGCACCGCGAGCGTATCTTTATCGTGGGGTTCCGGGAGAAGAACGACTTCACGTTCGATGATCTCGCGCTGCCCGATCCGCTGAACGGCCCCAGGCTCGGCACGATCCTGCATCCCGAGGACGGGACCGAGGAGCTGGACCCTCCCTATACGCGAGGCAACATCGCATCGGTCTCCGAGAAATATACACTGACTGACCATCTGTGGCGCTATCTGCGGGACTACGCGGACAAGCATCGCGCGGCAGGCAACGGTTTTGGCTTCGGCCTTGTCGGTCCGAACGATGTCTCCCGAACCTTGTCCGCACGATACTACAAGGATGGATCGGAAATTCTCGTGGAGCAGAAGGGACGCAATCCCCGCCGCCTCACCCCGCGCGAATGCGCACGGTTGATGGGGTTCGACGAACCGGGCGGCAAGGATTTCATCATTCCGGTCTCGGATACCCAAGCCTATCGCCAGTTCGGCAATGCCGTGGTTGTGCCGGTCGTGAAGGCCGTTGCCGAACATATGCTGCCATGGCTGGTCGAGCGGGAGGATCTTGAGCCAGAGCAACTCCAGCGGAAACTGGCGCTTGCCGGGTGATGCCGTAGATGCGGCCACCCGCAGCCGGATGATGGCCGGCATCCGGGGCAATGATACCAAGCCCGAGCTGGTCATCCGGCGCGGGCTTCATGCCTTGGGTTTTCGCTTCCGCCTCCACGATCGCCATCTGCCGGGTGCGCCTGACCTCGTGTTGCCGCGATGGCGCGCAGTAATCCTCATCCACGGTTGCTTCTGGCACGGCCACGATTGCTCCCTGTTTCGCTGGCCGGGAACTCGGCAGGATTTCTGGCGAACCAAGATCGGCCGCAACAGGGAGCGGGACATGGAGGTGGAGGCACTTCTTGACGCTGCTGGATGGCGTATCATGACAGTCTGGGAATGCTCCCTGAAAGGGAGAGGAAAAATCGGCGCCGGACAGGTTATCGCACTCGTGGTGGAATGGCTGAAATCCGGTCAGGGGCAAGGTGAGATCAGGGGGATGGAGGATGCCGGCGGGTGATCTGACGGAATGGCTGGAGGAGCATGGCGGACCAGGCTTCGTCTGGTACGTCAAGCGACTTTCGGGCAATGACACTTTGGCCAACCAGAGCCATCAGGCCGGCCCGTACATTCCCCGCGACTTCCTGTTTCGGATTTTCCCCGCGCTGGCGCGGCAGGAAATCAAGAATCCGGACATCCTGTTCGACCTCTACATCGACTCCCACGCCGATTACCGTAAGGTCCGGGCGATCTGGTATAACAACAAGTTCCACGGCAATCCGAAAGGCGGCCGCAACGAGACGCGCGTAACCGGCTTCGGTGGCGGCGCGTCGGCGTTACTCGATCCGGAGAGCACGGGCGCCCTTACTGTTTTTGCCTTCCGGACGGCGGAGCCACCTTCCATTTCCGAATGCCATGTATGGGTCTGCCGGCACGAAACCGAAGAGGATCTTGTCGAAGACCGCATCGGACCGATTGAACCGGGGAAATGGCTGATCTGGCCCCCCTCGCAGGGCTTGCTGTTCGCAGACATGTCAGCTCCCGTCCGGACGAGCTGCTGGCTGGAACAGAGCGAGATACCGGCGGCATGGCTTGCCCGGTTTCCGAGCGGCGCGGAGATCATCCGCAAGGCCGTCGAACTGCGTGACGACAGCAGCCTTGATCCCGACCGCAGGCTGCTCCGACGCCGGGAATGCGAGTTCGAGATTTTCCGCAGCGTCGAGCAGGCAATCGAATTGCCTAACATCACGGCGGGCTTTGCCGATGTGGACAGCTTCATCGCGCGCGCGCAGACTATCCTACAGCGCCGTAAGGCGCGGTCCGGACATTCGCTCGAACTGCATGCGCGGCAGATTTTCGTCGAGGAACGGCTGGTCGAAGGCACCCACTTCTCCCACCAGCCCGAATCCGATCCGGGGAAGCGGCCGGATTTCCTGTTTCCCTCAGCTGCCGCCTATCGTGATCCGGCATTTCCCGCCGATCGTCTGCGTATGCTGGCCGTCAAGACCACCTGTCGCGATCGCTGGCGGCAGATTCTCAATGAGGCCGACCGGGTGCCCGCGAAGCACCTGCTCACCTTGCAGGAGGGTGTCTCGGAAACCCAGTTCGGTGAAATGACCCGCGCAGGAGTCCAGCTGGTGGTGCCACTCGGATTGACCGACAAGTTTCCGCGTTCGGTCCAGCCTCACCTTCAGACGCTGGAAAGCTTCATTGGAGACGTGCGTCTTTTGCCGTTGGCCTGAAGCCGCACAGAGTCAGGGAAGAGGCTTCGTCGCAATATGTGCCGAAAGTTTCGCCCGCTTCTTCATGCGCTTCGCGCCATAGTGAAGTTCACGGTGGCAGGCCGGACAGAGGGCGACTGCATTTGCAATCGTGTCATCGCCTCCTTCCGCAAGCGGCGTGACGTGATGCACCTCAAGGAAGTTAGACCCGTCTTCACGACGGAACAGCCTGCGTGTGCAACCCGGCATCTCGCATGAGCCGGCAGCCCGCAACAGCGCGGCAGCTACGACCCACGGATTCCGGACAAAGTCTTGAACCTTCCGCAGAGTCCGTGCTGGCTTGCCCGCAGCCTGCTTCGCCTTCCTGATGATCTTCTTCCTGTCTCCGTTCCGGGCCAGCGTCCGCCCGAGATCGGATGCTTCGACAGGTGCCGCACTGACCTTGGCGGCAATTATGCGGTTGCCCTTCGTGCCGATGACAATCTCATCGCCGACATTGGCCCATCGAATCAGCCCTTGGCCCATGCGGGTTTCGGGCGTGCGCCCCGATCCCGTGCGGAGCGAGTTATAGTAACTCGCCCGCACAGAAGGGGTGCCTGGATCAAACAGGATTTCAATCCGGATGATATTCTTCGGCCCGTCGTCCGAAGGAAATACGCCCGCTTCGGCTAATGCAGCCTTCTGGGCTTCGTTCAGGACATAGGCGCTCTTGTTCTTGTCGGTCTGGCTGACGCGCTTTGTTCCGAAATGATCGAAGATAGCCGTCCAATCAAACGGCACGGCTGCCACCTGGCAAATTCAGCAGATACGAAGTTTCATCGAGTCGGACCATGACGGGGATTGGCATAAAGAATGCGCAGAGTGTCAATGATCAGATCGCCTAGTCATCTGGAACTGAAGTAAGCATCATTGTATATGCTCTCATCGGACATTTGGGAGCGTTTCATGATGGCGGGTAGACAGGCGGATTTGGTCGTATTGAGCGGCGAGGACCGGATTTTTCTCGAAGCTCAAGTCCGGCGGCACAAAGCGCCGCGGTCGCTCTCGGATCGATGCCGGATGGTTCTGCTGTGTGCAGAGGGACTGCAGAGCAAGGAAGTTGCCGAACGCCTCGGCGTCCACGAGCACACGGTCGGTAAATGGCGACGGCGGTTCGTGCAGGACGGCATTGAAGGGCTGACCGACGAATATCGTGCGGGCCGACCACGAACAGTATCGGATACGCAGGTGGCTCAGGTGATCGAGCGCACGCTGAACACCACTCCGAAGGATGCCACCCATTGGTCGATCCGCTCCATGGCAGCCGAGACCGGGCTGTCGCACACCACCATCCGACGGATCTGGGCCGCATTTGGCCTCCAACCGCACCGGTCCGAGACGTTCAAGCTGTCGACCGATCCTCTGTTCGTCGACAAGGTCCGGGACATTGTCGGCCTCTACATGTCTCCACCGAACCGGGCGGTCGTGCTGTGCGTGGACGAAAAATCCCAGATCCAGGCGCTGGATCGCGAGCAACCGGTCTTGCCTATGGCACCGGGCGTGCCTGAGCGCCGGACCCATACCTATATCCGCAATGGCACGACGTCCTTGTTCGCGGCGCTCGACATCGCCACCGGCGCCGTGATCGGCAAGTGCTACAAACGCCACCGAGCAACCGAGTTCCTCGATTTTCTCAAGCGGATCGATGCCGAGATGCCCGAGGGGCCGGACGTACACCTCGTGATGGACAATTATGCCACCCACAAGACGCCGAAGATCAAGGCCTGGCTGGCGCGCCGCCCGCATTGGCATGTTCACTTCACACCAACTTCGGCGTCCTGGATCAATCAGGTCGAACGTTGGTTTGCAGAGCTGACGCGCAAGCAGCTGCAACGCGGCGTCCATCGATCCACGGCCGAACTCGAAGCCGACATCGCGGCCTTCATCAAGGCGCACAATGAAAACCCCAAACCCTACAAGTGGGTCAAATCCGCAGACGAGATCCTCGCCTCCGTCAAACGCTTCTGCCAAAAAACAATGAGCCGAACTTCAGATTCAGGTGACTAGCAACCCCTTGGCTTGGACGTCCCATCGTAACGCCACGGCGAAGCGCTATCGCCGGTCCTCGATGATGAGCTCGGCGGCGCGCCAGGCCATCGCCATGGTCGGAGCGTTGGTGTTGCCGCAAATCATCTCTGGATAAATAGAGCAGTCCATCACGCGCAGTCCTTCGACGCCGCGAACGCGCAGTCTCGGATCGATCACGGCCAAGTTGTCGGTGCCCATCTTCGCCGTTCCACACGCATGGTATCCAGCCTGTCCATAGGTCTCATAGGCCTTGAGAATATCTTCGTCGCTTTCCGCGTGGCGGGTGTATTCGCATTCCCCCTCGACAAATGGCTTGAGCGGCTCCTGTGACATCAGCTTCCTGAGATAGCGCACCGCGGCGACGCCGATTTCGCGGTCATAGTCGGTCGACAGATAATTGGGATCGATCCGGGCAGCCGCCGCGGAATCGGTCGACTCAATCATCACGCTGCCCTGGCTTGTCGGACGCAACGCGAAGGGCAGGAAGTTGAGGCCCGGTTCGCGTTCAAAGCTCAGGTCGCCGCTCGCGGTTGGGTTTTTGAGATCGAGGCTGAAAGGCGCATAAATTATCTGCAAGTCCGGCCGCGTGGCGCCAGGGAGAACCCGGGTGTGCGCCGCGACTTCCTGCGAAGCGTAGCCCAGCGGGCCTTTCCCGAATAACTGGTATTTGAGAACGTTCTTGAGGAGTTGAAGACCGCTGAACTGGTCGTTATAAGTATCTGCACCATGCCTGAGGCGAAACTGCAGGAAGAGCGTGCGATGCTCGCGCATATTTTGGCCGACGCCGGGACTTTCCGCCACGACATCGATCCCGAGCGACTGGAGCAGATCCCCGGGACCCACCCCCGATAGCTGGAGGAGTTTGGGCGTTTCGAGCGCGCCGGCGCTGAGAATCACTTCGCCGCCCGCGGCCAGGCGATACTCGCCCGTGGCGCCAGCACGCGTGTAGCGCACGCCCGCCGTGCGCTTGCCGTCGAACAGGATTCTGTCGACGCGGGTGTCGGTGACAATCTCAAGATTAGGTCGCTTTCCTCGAATAGGGTCGAGAAAGGCGCGCGCCGCGCTCACCCGCTGCCGCCGTTTGTTGATATTGGAGTGGATATAGCCGATGCCGTCGAGATCGCGTGCATTCTGGTCGGCCTTGCGGCGCAATCCGATGCTCTCGCCCGCTGCGATCAACGCTTCGCTGACCCGGGATTTTTCCGGGTGGACGGTGATGTCGATCGGACCGCCGACGCCGCGCGTTTCACTGGCGCCCATTTCATGGTTTTCGAGCTTAGCCAGGATGGGCAGCATGACGTCCGAGCCCCAACCCGGATTTCCGAGTTCGACAAGTCGGTCATAATCTTCGGCCTGGCCGCGCATCCAGACCATTCCATTGACGGCGCTAGATCCGCCAAGCGTCTTTCCGCGCACCCAATATTCGGTCTTCGTGAAAAAGGTCGAATAGTGATATGCCATTCTGGGATCGCCGAGCAGCTTGCCGAACCCTTTCGGCATGTCGACGACAAAGCGCTGCTTGCGGTCGTCAGGCCCATTCTCGATCAATAGAACGCGAAGCTTGGAATTTTCCGATAGACGATTGGCCAGCACGCAACCGGCAGAGCCAGCGCCGATGACGATATAGTCGTAAGGGCTTTCCATTCGCATTCATCCCATCATGCCTTGCAGCTCGTCGCGGCGGATTGTCCCCGGCAAGACCCTATTATATTCGCACGTTGCTCGGCTTGCCTCACAAGACCGGGACATCATGTTTCGAGCTAATCGAACACCACATGTACCGCGATCGGCGAACGGGATATCAGGCCCACCACGCTCGGAGCCGGCTTGTCCGGATCGAGGCGCATGTTGGGCAATCGGTCGAGGAGCGCGTCGAGCGCTTTTGTCAGTTCGAGCCGTGCAAGATGCTGGCCGATGCAGACGTGCGGGCCATAGGCAAACGCCAGATGACGATCCTGCTTGCGGAAAATATTGAACTCGTCGGGATTCTCATATTTAGCCGGATCACGGTTCGCCGAACCCATCACCACGTCAAGCTTGGCGCCTTCGGGAATGCTCACTCCATCCAGCACAAGGTCGCGTGTCGCGAGCCGCGTCTCGACCACGATCGGAGGTTCCCAGCGCAGGGCTTCTTCTACGACCTTCGGGACGAGGCTGCGATCCTTGCACACGGCGTCGAGCTGGTCCGGATTGTTCAGCAGCCCGGTCAGCATCGAGCCCGCCGAACGATAGGTCGTGTCGCCGGCGGCAGCCATCAGCT
>Ga0065721_10052551_pt1 | contig 11663 bp, 7 predicted proteins | sample Mesricmetagenome_FD_59108 | JGI IMG/M metagenome (GOLD analysis project Ga0065721, IMG submission 59108) | Mesophilic microbial community from rice straw/compost enrichment Sample: eDNA_1 v2 (version 2) | ecosystem: Engineered > Solid waste > Grass > Composting > Bioreactor | place: USA: Davis...
GTCAGCACAACTCGGCCTTGTCACGAACAATGGCAGGGCTGTCGTTACCCGTATCCTGGCACTTGAACAAATGGATCAACTCTTTGATGTGACGGTTTGCAGGGATGATGTCTCAGACCTCAAACCTTCTCCTGCCCCACTTCTGCACGCGATTGCAGCACTAAACCCACAAACTGAACACGGCATATTCTTTATTGGTGATAGTGCTGCAGATGAGGAGAGCGCAAATGCCTTCAACAAGGTATCCGGACATTCTCTCCGATTTCAGCACATTGACCACTTCTTGCACACCTTTAAAAACAGCGGCCATGGAGAATGATGATGAACTCGAGAAAATTGCATTGTCGTACATGAGCTCAAACGATCCCACCTTCCAAGTGGACGAGCGGGTTCTGGCTATCCTCGCCAAGCGTGTCGTTCCCTTGGTGCAAGGTCCCACGGTTCTTGAGATGGGGATCGGAGAAAACGTGTGGACTCAACACGTGATCGACAAGTTCTCAAAAACGTTCGCGGTCGACGGCTCAAAAAAATTGCTCGAAGAGGCTGAAAAAAAATATGGCCCTTATATCACCACGTTTTACTCATATTTCGAAAACTTTGACCCCGGAATTCAATTTGATTCAGTCCTCGCTACAATGGTTCTCGAGCACGTTGACGATCCGGTGACAGTTCTCAGACAAATAAAGAAATACACAAAACCCGAAAGTCAGATTATGGTGATGGTACCAAATGCGAATTCGGTGCATCGCATCTATGGCGCCTGCCTGGGCTTTTTGAAAAGCCCTGACGACTTGTCTGAATCGGACCATAAGCTCGGTCATCGGAGAGTCTACACATCGTCGGTGTTGGAGAAAGATTGTCACGAAGCAGGGTTGAAAATCAAAGCCAGGTATCCGACATTAATAAAATTCCTCTCCAATTCTCAGATGAAAGATTTTACAGATCATCAACTCGAAGGGCTCTTTCTACTGGCCGAAAAAATGCCTGTGGAATACAGCGCCCATCTTTTTTACGAATGCACGCCGGCATAGCCCCGTTTAAAGACGGACAACCAGAAAATGTACTTTGATCGATGAAAATTCACCTGTACGGAAACACATTAAACAATTCCTATTACCTAGCCACATTCTTACGAGCCTGCGGGTATGACGCCGAGATGTTTCTTGACGATTCTTCCTCCTTGCAGCAAGACTATCCCTGGTGGGAAGATTCTCATCTGAACGAACATAATCTTCCGAGCTGGATACATTACTATAGGGTAAACCCGAATTTCATGTTCCCTCAGCCCAAGTTGAAGGAGATGATCAACCACTTCTCAAAGTGCGACATCGCACTCGTCTGCGGATGGGGTCCCATTATTGCGAAGAGAGCAGGTGTCCCCTATTTGTTTTATAGTTTTGGAGGCGACCTGACTGTGACCGCTTTTTACGAAAACATCAGGGAAGCTTTCAGGAAGATGGCATCATTCAAGAAGCCGAGTGGACTCCGATCTCTCCTTCTATACAGTCACTACCAGAGAGAGGCTATTCGACAAGCCGACCGCGTTGGCATTCTTATGGCGTTCCAGATAGAGCCTTACGCCAGAAAGCTCGGTGTAGTCGAAAAAATGAAATTGCTCCGGCTCGCCTGGGACATTGAGAAATACAAAAAGTCGCCCGATCCGGCGTTGAACGAGAAGTACAAAAACTACGACATCGTATACTTCATGATCGCCCGACATTCGTGGAAGTCGGTCTGGAACGACATGAAGGGCAATGACAAATTCCTGAAAGCATATGCGAGATTCGTAAAGGAAAAAAATCCGAATGTGCTACTGGTTACAATCGACAAAGGCGTTGACACCGATGCAAGTAAAGAATTACTTAGAGAGTTGGGAGTTGAGCACGCGGTCGAGTGGGTAAAGGAAATGAACAAAGACCGAATCCGCGCATATATTTCAATGAGTAACGTAGTTGTCGTTGATCAGTTTTGGCATGACAACTGGCGGAGACGATATCCCCGGAACGAGACTCCGGCGTTCGGACTGGGTTCAGCGGGGATTGAAGCAATGTGTGCCGAGGCGGTTTTGATTACGGGGTTCTTCCACGAGGATTTTTACGAAGGAAATAAACCACCGATCTTGAATGCCTTCACCGAGGAAGAAATCTACCAACGGCTTGTCCAATCACTATCGATGACTCCTGATGAGCGAGCGGAACTGGGCAAGAAAGCCAGGGCCTTTGTTGAGAAATACCACGGATGGAAGAATGTTGTCCCAATGTATGTCGAGGTCCTGGAAGAAATTCTTGAGGAGCGTCATCGGAAAAAGCTACATTCCTGACATGTCATGCTGAAGGAGCGCCTGAAATTTCTGTTAAAGGACACCGCCATTTATGGCATAGCGAACGGAATTTCGCGCTTTGTCTCGTTGCTGACAATACCCATTATAGTCAAGCAACTCAATGTCTCTTCCTTCGGGACATGGAACATCCTTACCGTTCTCGGCTCAATTATCAGCGCTGTATTGATATTCGGAATGGACTCGGCGGTCGTGCGTCATTACTACGACGGCGAATCGCTGGAACACCGCCGACGAGTCTTCAGCCACGGGCTTATAATACAGGTTTGCCTCGTGCTCTTGTTCTCTCTATTCGCAGCCTTGGCACCCGACTTACTTTTGAAATCAGTCGGCCTGGATAGTACCTACAAGAGTGCATTGGTCATCCTGTCTGTTTGGATTCCTGCCAATGTCTTTGCGCAGTATTTTCAGAACTGGTTCAAATGGACTTTTCAACGTCAGCGTTTCCTCGCAGTGGCAATAGGAATCGCCATAATCAATATCCTCCTGCTGATTGTCTTTTCCAGGTTGGGAGAATTGACGATAGGGTCGATCATCGGACTCCAGGCAATAGCAACTTGGACACTAGCGCTGCTGGCGTTATGGTGGTGCCGACGATTCCTGACCGCACAATTCGAGCTTGATACGATCAAACAATTTCTCGCCTACGGATTCCCAATGATGTTGATCATGGTGATCTCCGTATTATCTCCGACAATAGATCGCCTATTCTTGTCGCACATGTTGGACGAAAGATCGCTCGGGCTCTACTCGTTCATTCAAAAGATCAGTGTCATTATGGTAATGGTGGTAACTGCCTTCCAGACAGCGTTTGGGCCTTTTTCATTTTCTATTTGGAACAAGGAGGATGCGCCCAACACCTTCGCGCGATTTCAAACTTTTTACTTGATGGGGACTGGTGTTGTTGCCATTGGCCTTGCTTGTGTCAGCAAGCCACTGATCCTGCATCTCGGAACTGCAGAATATCTCGGAAACGAAAGCTACCTATCGTTCCTGATCGTTGGGGCCATAGTCTACGGACTGTACTCCTTTGCAGCCATCGGGATATTCTACTCTAAAAAGATGAGTCTGAACTTGCTGGCATTGACCATTGGTCTCGCAGTAACTGCAGGGCTCAACTCTTTACTCGTTCCAAGACTACTCGAAGCTGGCGCCGCCATCGGATTTTTGACAGGAAACATAGCCATGGTCGTGACGGCATACATCATGTCAAGACCGCACTATAGCATTCCGTTCTCGTATTTCAAAGACGTTATTGTCCTCGTCGCTCTGGGTTGCGTCCTCCTTTCGTCAACGATGCCCTTTAGCGACAATCTATACCTTGACAGCCTTTACAAGGTGATGGCTCTTGTTCCAACTTTCGCGATCTTCTGCATCGGGCTGCTTAGTAAACGAGAAAGGCAATCATTACTACAAGCCATCAAGCAGCCTCGATCCTTGTAGGAGTTAGCGCCCTCATTGCTTTAGAAAGCGAAATACCTGACGTTGTCCGAACTCCTGCTTAACTTCAAACAGGTATAACCCGGCGGCCATCCCGTCAAGGTAAACAGCTTCCGATTCGTCCGGCGCTAACGACGACTCCCGTTGAAGTATCAACTGCCCCGTTGTAGTCATGATCCGATACTGAAACAGAGTCGGTTGACAGTCTATATTGGTTATCCATACCAGGTCACAATCAGACGGCTGATAGGCAGTCAAGGGAATTGGTATTTTCTCACTGATGGTAATGAAAACGTCAATGTCAAGCGTATAAGAATCCGGGAGTGATATCGTCATCGGAACATCAATTGAGATGGGGTATTCCGCTTCACAGTAGTCGTCGTAGACGATGAGCTTATTATCTTCTACCACGATCTCACGCGTATTGTTCGACTGGCGGACTTCAACATTGGCATCACTGCCGAAAATGGTTTCAACATCCACTAAGTTCGCCAGTGCGATATCCACAACCTCGCGGCTACTCGCAACTGTCTCAAAACTGATTTGGTTGGTGATCACCTGGATACCAACTTCAGCAATAGTCGAGTCGCCGGCCTTGTCAATTCCGACCAGTTTAGCATTGAAAAAGCCCTCTTCGTCTGGCGATTTTCCAACCAGGAAGACCGACTTGTTCCCATACTCGACGCTCATCCATTCCGGCGCTTCCAATAAGTGAACTGCCACAGAATCGCCAAAGACTACATCCGCATCGGCGTACCTGACAACCACCTGAAATGTATTATTCGTGTAGATGGCGGTATCCGACTGAACAAAAGCTGGCTTATTATTCGTTATTGAGTATTCCAAAACCAGCGTACTCCTTCGCGAGTCTTTCATCATGCCCGAAATGAATTCAAATTCGATTTTGTTTGAAGCGCTGTAATATTCCCGTTTCAGCGTTTCCTCAGTGGGAAGACCCTCGACCGCTCCCGTCGTGTAATTGTATTGTAACCACGATGGCATTGAAAGGATGTTAAATCTGATGTCATCTGTGTTTTCAATGTATCTATCATCCGGAGATACTTCAGGATGGAAAGCCGCAGTAAATTCAACTGGATACACGAAACGGACTTGAGGGCTTACTTTGTCAGGTCTTCGTTTCAGAAAGGGATATGGCCTGCTAACGTAGGGGGACACTTCACTCTTGTGGCCGAGGGAGTCAACCGAGATCACTCTAAAAAAAGCGAACTGCTGATCCGTGATGTTGATCGTCGTATCCATCGTAGCAGTCAGCAAAGTCGAGTCGTTCGGTTCGAATCCCATGTATTCGTTGCTCGCGTGAACTTCGAACGATACGGGCGTCACACCAACCTTCGGAGCACTCCATGAAAGGATTGAGTCAGTAGCCTGGACGTTGATCGGAGGCATCACCTTGATATTAGTGAACGAGAAGTAAGGGCTCCACGAACCCCAAACACCGGATGCGTGCAATGGCCTGACTTTCCAATAATAAGTCTCACCCGAACGGAAGAAACCTTCTTCATAAACTTCGAAAGAATTGAGAGGCGTGGTCTTCTCTCTCATCGCATTACCGGCCGGCAAGCGCGAACGTTTATACGCAGCCGGATTCATTCGCGAGGGAAATACCGCGCGCCCCGACGTAAGGAAGTCCATGAGGTCGGAGTAGTTGCTTCCATTCACATACATATGAAAGTTTGGAGCAAGGGGTAGCCCATGCAACGTATCCGCAGTCAGAAGAAATTCGTAGTTCACGACGTCGTCGGATACAGACTCCCACTCAAACTTCCTGACGGGACCGTATAGCTCCGCTCCATTCGATGGGAAAATCGGTCGTTGGACCGTTGCGGGAACATCTCCGTTCTTCTCAGAGAAACTAAGATTGACACCCACAGGTAAATCATCGGGATTCTCATAGTGCAGGGAGATTGTGTTCGGACCCCGTTGCATTTGTGGCAATGCCAGGCGACTCACCTGGAACCGTGATACGTATCCGAAATTTGTTATGGCAAGATCAGGATTGCCAGAGTCAACGGTAATTCTAACAATCGCCTCTCCGGGGAACGAAACTCGTTGAAGGTCGAACTGCCACTGCAACCGCGAATCATTCAATTGGCTTGCAAAAGGCGAAATCCATGTGACAGAATCGAACGATATCTCCGGCTTGATGTCTGACGACTCGAACTCTCCATCTATGTCGGCGAAAAGCTCAAGAAATACCATTTGAAATCCATGCTTCAATCGAAAGCTGAATTGGCCAGTAGACTGTGGGCCTTGCGTTACAAGTCTCCCTTCATCTTGGACGACATTTACCTGATTACCATTAACAATGTAATAATCATTTCCGGAGTCGCGCCAATCGTATGTGTAATATCCGTTACCGACCTCGTCCAGATGCATAGAAGACGGAGATTCCGAAAAGAAGTAGTTGGCCGGCATGTAGTCAAAAACCAGGGTCTCCCCCGGCACCAGCCTGTAGTTCAGGGAGAAATCCGCCGCCAAAATCGTTGATGTAGGATTGTTACTCGGCTTGTCGCTGTAGAGGTAAGCGACATACTCGTTTACGATTGGATCGTACGAGTACTGTATACCATAGTGATGAGTTCTCTTTATAAGATACCGGTCATGTGCAATTTCCGCTTTACTCGCAAGCCTCGTGTCCAGCAGGTCAACGTAAAATGACCGCAGATCGGTGTCAACGAGAGCCGATCGAACACCGTTCTGATATTCAGATACGGTGTGCTTATACAATATCAGGTCGTGAAAAATATCTGTCTCATTAGACGGCATCCTCACCATTGCAGCCGATAGATTGTAACAAATTCCATAACCAAACGTTGTCAGTAATTCGACCGGAGTTCCTGCGCGAAAGCCGTCGAAAGGATAAGGCTTATGGTAAGTGTGTTCGACAAATCGGCGCCACAGCAGCAGCGATCTGAGATCAAAGTCTTCGTGGAGAATATCCTGTTCGATTTCCGAAGGGCTCAACCACATTCGTTTTCCATTGATGGAAAAATTTGGATTGATCAGTACGGTGTCGGACAGATTTTGGATCGAGAGCTGGCGCAGGTTGGAATATGCAGTGAAAGCCCTCGGCCAAGGATGGAGGACGAGGGTATTCTCAAAATCAATGTTTCCACCTAACTCGATTTCGGCCTTGGAAGCCTTCGACTCGAAGATCCGTTGAAATGTCCGCGTAGTTTCCTGCGCTATGGCCCGACAATGGACAAATAGAACCAGACAGATGAGTACATATCGACCGAAACGTTTCATTTCTGTGAAGTTCATTCACGCGAGTTTCTCACGTGCACGAAACATAAGAGGGCACAGGCCGTCAGTTTAGAAGGCAATCTCTTAAAGCTGCTATAAACATCTGGAGCGAAGCCACAAAATAGACTGCACATGTCAGAAATCCAACAAAGAATATTCCACACGCGCCTCAGTGCGGATTCATACCTATGGGGCGCGTTAGCCCCTAGGTCTCTCGGACGGTCAACACACATATGGCCGCCACGCATGATAAATCTTCTCGTAAGCGCATCCATGCGGTCCAAGAATTGAAAATGACGGTTAAGATATTGTGGCAAAAGGCTGTATGTTTGCGCATTCGAGCCCTGCTGAACAAAGAATCGGCGTAACATTCAAATCAAATTTGGTTATTTAAGTCCTTCTCGGTCATGTGTGGCATAGCAGGTTTTATTCATTTTGACAGGACGCGAAGCGTCAATAAAGCGATCCTCGAAGAGATGACCGGCGTCGTTTGCCATCGTGGACCTGACGGAGAAGGTCACTTTGTTCGCGGCAACGTAGGGCTTGGCCACAGACGTCTTTCAATCATTGACCTTTCAACGGGAGATCAGCCATTCTACAATGATGACCGCACGATCGCGCTGGTGTTCAATGGAGAGATCTACAATTACCTCGAACTCAAAGACGAGTTGACAACACTTGGCCATCGCTTTTTGACAACCTCGGATACGGAAGTGATTCTCCGCGCTTATGAGCAATGGGGCGTCGAGTGTCAAACGCGATTCAACGGCATGTGGGCCTTCGCATTGTGGGATGAGTCCCGACAGCAAATGTTTCTCTCGCGGGATAGAATGGGTGAAAAACCATTGTACTACAGCCTGTACGATAACTCGTTCGTTTTCGGATCCGAAATAAAAAGTCTTTTGACTTTTGGGTGTCCTGATACCTACAATACCGAAGTGACAGAACTTTATCTCAGCCTCGGATTTGTCCCCGCACCATACTCCTTCTACAAGGGAATTTTCAAACTGCGTCAGGGTCATTATCTAATCGTAAGAGATGGAGGCGTCAAGGAACACAAGTACTGGGATATCCCGCGGGTGGACGAATCAAACATGGTCACCGACGAGCGCAAGGTGCACGAAGCCTTTGAAGCTTTGTTCTACGATTCTGTCCGACTACGAATGCGGAGTGATGTACCTTTCGGGGCATTCTTGAGCGGAGGCCTGGATTCAGCCAGCGTCGTTGCTGCCATGTCGGAGGTCAGTCGAATCCCCATTAACACGTTTACCATCGGATTCTCTGACAAAGCATTTGATGAACGACAGTTGGCCCGAGAGGTGGCAACGAAGTTCAAGACCGACCACCATGAGTTTGTCGTCGAGCCGGATACATTCGATGAATCCCTCGTAAAAGTCCTGCATCACTACGATGAGCCTTTCGGTGATCCCAGTGCGATACCGGTCGGTTATGTGTCGAAGATCGCGGCACAGAAAGTCAAAATGGTTCTCACGGGTGATGGTGGTGACGAGGTATTGTCCGGCTACAACGCCTACCAGGTTGAGAAGTTTGCGCATCAATATCAACGCATCCCAGCGTTTGCAAGACATACGCTGCCCCGACTCACAACTCCCTTGAAGAAGGTTGTGAACGGATCAATGAGATATAAACTCAACCAGATAGAAAGAGTTCTGCATTCATGGAACACATCCTTTGAGTCGCGCTTGCAGTCAAAATCGTCGTGGCACATCAGCGACCGGATACAACGAATGACCAAAGGATTGGGTCCCCAAATCACCCTGTCTGAATTTATCAGCGACTTCTTCCAAACGTATACAGCGACCGATCCCTTTTACAAACTCATGCTTTTCCAATTGAAAGTGCTTTTGCCGGATGACTTTCTAGTGAAAACTGACCGCATGAGCATGGCTTACTCGCTCGAGACGCGAATACCATTTCTCGATCATCGCCTCGTAGAACTGATGGTCAATGTTTCGAAAAACATTAAGATGCGTGGACTTGAACGCAAGAGTGTTCTACGCAGAACTGTCGGAAGGAAGTTGCCTAAATCAATCTTGAACGCTCCAAAGAAGGGATTCAATGTACCCTTGCGTGAGTGGTTTAAGGATCGGGTTTTTGAGGAAAAGCTTCAAACGCTTTCACGAGGCGACTGGGGATTGGACAACAAGATCGTCGCCGAAATCGTAGAGGAAACCCGGACCGGAAAGACAGACTTTGGAAATTTTCTTTGGATACTATTCGTCTACAAACAGTGGCTGGAGAACAGCAAGCATATAACAAGTATCCAAGGATCACGCTAAGTATTCGCGAATGGAAAAACAGCTGCACGCTCTGAGACTACAAGAATTCAAAAACATCTTTGAAAAGCTGAAGCTTGACACCACGAATTCTTCGGTACTTGAAATCGGCTCAGGAACAGGGTATCAACTCGAACTCCTCCAAAGTATTTTTGGTCGGGCATTCGGAATTGAAATTGAAGACAGCACCTACGCCAAATACCGGTCCGATAAAGTGCGTCTATACGACGGGCACCGGATTCCATTCGATGACAATACCTTCGATTATATTTTCTCATCCAACGTGCTTGAACACATCCCGCACCTGGAGGAAATCAGTAACGAGTTCAAGCGCGTACTCAAGCCCGGAGGAAGATGTATTCATGTCATGCCAACACATACATGGAAGTTCTGGTCCACTCTGACGCACTACGTAGCTTTTGTTCCTCGCGGCCTTGTCAAGGAATTCAAGAAGCGGTTGGGAAAGGACTCCACGGACAGCCAGCGACCCGTACGAATCAAGAGCACGCGAGCTCGTATCTACAACATGCTCTATCCCGAGCGTCACGGCGAACGTGGAAATAAGTACAACGAAATATTCTATTTTCGTCCCCAGTGGTGGATAAAACACTTCAAAGCAAATGGTTGGGAAGTGGAGTCTGAGTTTCCGGTCGGTGTTTTCTACACGGGTAACAGCGCATTTGGCGAAAACATGGGAATGAACACAAGGAAAACGCTGTCGCGGTTTCTCGGCAGTTCATGCCACGCATTTCTTGTAAGACCAGCTGGATACGATACTCACAAAATACATACACGTTAAACAGGGTTGAAGTACAGGGATTACTTTTTGCTATTCCTCGTTGCCGCGTATGGTGTCTATGCACCGATCGCGGCCGAACTGGACATTGACTTCCCAATGAAATTTATCGTCGCCGGCATGGCCGTCGTGATTCTGATTCTAACTACCTACACGTCATCTACACTCGCCCAGGTCAAGTGTCTGCTGGGTGTTGCCTTCATAGGCATAGAGCAAATCATGTTCACCATCCCGGTTATCCTCATTCCGCAGGTTGTGGTGTCGCTCATTCGAAAAAGAGGCACCGTGCTGAAAAAATGGTCCTTCCTTTCACTCGCCTTCTTTGCTCTTGTTATAGTACAATTGATCGTTTCCAATGCGATTGAGTTCTCGGGATATACGATTCTATTCTGGTACCTGATTTTTGGATTCACCTTCATATTCTTCATCCTGTTTTCTCAAAAACAGTATAGCTACGAAGATGTGGTTGAGATCTTTGCGTTCCTTAGGAAATTGATCCTGCTCGAACTCGTCGTACTTATCTTGCAATCCTTTATTCACCGAGATCTTCGTCCAGGCGACCACTGGAACGGAAGCTTTCTCGATCCCGACAAGACCGGTTTCTACATAACCCTTCTATTGCTGTTCTATCTTCTCCCTCCACTTCTGCGCAGGGATTTCAGTATTGTCAAGTTGACGTTGCCCAAGACGGTCGCCTATGTAGCAGTCCTCACCCTGTTCGTGATACTGTGCGATTCCAAGATCAAGTCGTTCTTAACCATTGCGTCTGTTTTCTCTCTGTCAATTCTCTGCCTCATCATATTCCTCGTCCGAAAATCGTTTTCGATCTCGCGCACCAAAGCGCTCACCCTCTTCGGTGTGATCATACTGTCGACGACCATCATCGCAGCAACGATCAACGCCTACCTGCGCTATATTTCCGAAAGCCAACTCACTGTGCGATCTGTGATAGGACAATACACTACAAACCCGCCTCCAGGACTTGTGGCGTATGGCGTCAATGGGAAATACCTCTTGTATGAAAGAGTCTATCGCGATCTCCTTCGTGAAGACCCATTAAAATGGGTGTGGGGTGAAGGCCCAGGAAAGTTTAACAGCCGTACGTCAAACATGCTGGCTTACGACGTATTATATAAGGACCCGGATCAGTTCAAGTTACCCGCTTACATACCTCCCTACTCATCGCCCATGGTCAAGAAATATATGGCCGGAATGTGGACGAGGGAAAAGGCAGAGTTCATCACCTTCATCTCGGCGAACCTATCGTTTCCTTTTGCGGGCTGGATCACAGTTAAGGGCGAAATGGGCATCATCGGCGTTATTGGCTACTTGTTGCTAACGCTTGGAATAGCCTACTATCTCGTGAGAAGTATGGATGGGATCGACGATTCGCGATTGAAGAACTGGGCGCTCGTTCTTGCTGTTTTCTGGTTGTCACTACCCCTTCAAATGTTGGTCGACAATATCCAGGAAAAACCGCAGATCATGTATCCGATGCTCGTGCTCACGGCGGTCTTGCTGGGCC
>Ga0065721_10006742_pt1 | contig 11661 bp, 7 predicted proteins | sample Mesricmetagenome_FD_59108 | JGI IMG/M metagenome (GOLD analysis project Ga0065721, IMG submission 59108) | Mesophilic microbial community from rice straw/compost enrichment Sample: eDNA_1 v2 (version 2) | ecosystem: Engineered > Solid waste > Grass > Composting > Bioreactor | place: USA: Davis...
GTCCTGCTACCACGCGGTACATCCAATCGCCAATGGCTCCGTATGCATAGTGATTGAATGAATTCATTCCCGGAGTTTGAAAACTGCCATCGGGTTTAATACCGTCCCAACGTTCCCAAATTGTCGTCGCGCCTATTTTTACCGGGTATAGCCACGAAGGATATTCTTCACGGAACAACAGTTTATAAGCCAGGTCTGCATGTCCCCACTTTGTCAATACATGACACAGATATGAAGTACCCAGGAAACCCGTGGTAAGATGTCCGTAGCGGTTTATGTTGGCCACCAGTTTTTCCACTGCACCCGGCCTCAATGATTCGGGTAACATATCGAAATGAAGCGCGAGCGTGTAAGCAGTTTGAGTTCCGGAAACAAGCCTGCCGGATGGGGTCATGTATTCTTTTACAAAAGCGTCTTTAATATTCTTCGATAAATTGCTATACCTATTTATGTCATCCTGCCTGTCCAAAATCTTTGCGGTGCGTATCAACAGTTCCGTAGAGTAAGCAAAATAACATTGCGCAATCAGGTATTTGTCGGTAACGGCGGAGCTGCCATCGTTGTCATCAAACGGGCGGAAAAACAGCCAGTCGCCAAAATGAAAGCCTTTGTTCCAAAGATAATTTTCACTGTTTCTTTCCATATACTCCACCCAGGCTTTCATGCTTTCATACTGATCTTCGAGGATACGTTTATCACCATAGGCCAGGTACATAGTCCAGGGAACAATGGTGGCGGCATCAGCCCAACCGGTAGAAGCACCGGACCCGGGACCCAGCACATTGGGCACCACAAAGGGCACACTTCCATTGACCTGGTCTGCTGCAACATCTTTCAGCCATTTCGCGAAAAAATTATGAACACCGAAATTGAAAGTGGCCGTGCGTGCAAACACCTGGGCATCGCCTGTCCAGCCAAGTCTTTCATCCCGTTGAGGACAATCCGTAGGCACGTCCAGGAAATTTCCTCTCTGTCCCCATTGAATATTGTGCTGGAGCTGGTTTATCAATGGATCTGAAGATTCAAAATGGCCGGTACGATTCATATCTGAATACAGGGCCACAGCTTCAAATTGCGAACTGTCAGGTTCACCGGGGAAATCATCAATGCGTATATACCGGAAACCATAAAAAGTGAAATGCGGTTCAAAAATTTCTTCTCCTTCACCTTTCAGATAATACTTTGCTGTTGCTTTTGCAATCCTGAGATTATCGAGATAAAAATTACCGGCTTTATCCAGGACTTCTGCATGTTTGATNGTGATNGAATCNCCAGCTTTTCCTTTTGCTTTTACGATCACCCATCCCACCAGGTTCTGTCCAAAATCAAGGACTCTTTCACCCGCAGGAGTNCGAATTACTTTCACCGGCTTAAATGTTTCCTTCTTTCGGATTGGTTCGTTATACGTTGCTATGAGATTTGTCATCGGATACTCCACTTCTTTCACCGAATGCCAGCCTGCATCCTGGAATTGCGGCGTCGTCCACCCTTGCATTTCACGACGGGCGTCATAAGTCTCACCATGATAAATTTCAGCATAGGTAATTGGGCCTGTTGATGACCTCCAGCTCTTATCAGTAACGATCAATTCAGTGCTGCCATCGGTATAGGTAATCTGTAATTGGCAAAGCAGACCTAAATATTTTCCATACACATTCTTTGTATTCTCCCATGCCAGATAACCACGGTACCAGCCATTATCCACGGTTGCACCAATTACATTAGCGCCCCGCTGAACCTGGTTTGTCACATCAAAGACCTGGTATTGCAGTCGATTATTATAGCTGGTCCAACCGGGCGAAAGATATTCATCCCCGATCCTTTTCCCATTCATTTCTGCTTCATACATTCCATGAGCGGTGATGAACAAAGTAGCGGATTGCACCTTCTTATTTACATTAAATTGCTTCCTGAAATATTGTGCAGGCCTGTTGATCGAATCTTCCGGGAAACCGGATTCAATCCATTTGGCTTTCCATTCTGACACTTCAAACAAGCCCGTCTGAAAATTAGCGGGCGCACTCCACGATGAAGCTTTTCCCCTGTTGTCCCAGGCCCTTACCTGCCATTGATACCTGGAAGCGGATGATAAGGCCGGACCACCATAGGGCACCAGTACAGACTGATCAGATTGCTGTTTACCACTTGACCAGATGGTTTTCTTTTCCTGCATCAATTTTATTTCATAAGCAGACTGGCTGGTATTTCTCTTTTCGGATTTCAGTTGCCAGCTGAACCGGGGTGTGCGGGTATCAATGCCCATTGGATTAAGCCGGTTCTCAGTAAGAAGATTTGTAATCTGAATTTGCCCGTAACAAGTAATAAATAAGAGGGAGAGAATAAAAAACAGTGCAGAGAACTTTTTCATGTGGAGCTTTTGGTTTTTACAGAAAAGATATGAAAAAACCATCAAGCCTCTGTCCTGCAAAAATACAGGAAGCAGCCGTTAATAATTTGCGGGTTAAATAGTGGCAGGCAACAGCAGGCTTTTAGCCCGCCGTTCCTGCGCTTAAGTATTTACGAGACTATAGTAACAAGGTAGAAAATGATTTGTTCAAAGATTTTTTCTGCATTAGGGTTCTCTTCACACATCAGGATATTTCATAACAAATGAATTTTTCAATTAAAAATTAAAATAGAAAAAGTCCGGTAGAACAACTGAGAAATTTAATTTTAGTATCTTTTATATTTTTTCAATAACTCAACCATCCGTGGGATTATTTGACTTCTTAAAATCAAAAGATAGGATATCAAAAAGGTTATCGTCGTTGAATGCTCCCCTGGGAGAATGTGATATCACAAAAACACATGTTATAGTTGAGCTTCTCAGGGTTTCAAAAGAGCGACGCGATGATGACTGGACACAAAAATTTCTAGACAATGTGCAGACTGCCAGTTTTGCGTCTGACAGTCCTCAAATTTTTAACGGCCCCGACGGTTTCCCCTATTTCATATTACGTACTCCGGAACCCAACAAACCATTCGAATCATTTTGTATCAGGAACCTCAAGGACTTTCTTCTTGAAAATGGTTTTGGGATCGCAATTAACCCCGGAGAAAATTCGGTTGACTGGGTATTCTCTCATGGCGATATTGTAAACCTGCATTTAAGAAATGAATTCTTCACTGAAGCAGAATCAGGAGAAATAAAAAGTGAAGAGACATTAAGTCAGGGTGAATAAATTTTAATTGCGCAGCCTTCGGAATCCTACCTGCCTGGCAAAACCCGTAAGGCGCTAAAAGCATTTCTGCAAAGTATTGGAGTTGAGAAACCAAAGATCATGATGGTTTGTCGAAAAAACAACGGGACATTTATACAAGAGCTCGCATTTAATATTTTTAGAGAGGATTTTAAGAACCCCGATGAACTCAACCATCGAATGGCTCAGATTAGCTGGTTCCTGCCCCGACATTATATTATTGTTTCATTTCCCAAAAAATCAGATCTGACTGATAAGTTCCAAAACCTGTAGTTTCAGGCAACAATCACCATTCATCACATAAAAAAATGGAGAGAATATCACCACTTTGAAATTGGTCTAAAAACATTTACTCATGAGGTTCCCTCCGCATTTTCGTCAGATACAATGTATCTGACAACAATAGCCATTTATCACGCGAAAAAACGGGAAAGAAATCACCACCTTGAAATTGGTCTAAAAACACTTCTTCGTGAGGATTACTCCTCATTTTCGTCAGATACTATGTATCTGACAATAATTGCCATTTATAACGAGAGCAACATGTGAAATCACCGCATTTAAAATGGTTTGAAAACATTGTTTCATGAGGATTTTCCAACATTTTCGTCAGATACAATGTATCTGACAACAATTGCCATTTATCACGAATAATACCTGAGAAATAACTCATTTGAAGTGGTATTAGGAACGTTGTTTCATGAGGTTTTCTCCTCATTTTCGTCAGATACCAGTTATCTGACAACAATTGCCATTTAGCACGAATAAAATCTGAGAAATAACGCATTTGAAGTGGTATTAGGAACGTTGCTCCATGAGGTTTTCTCCTCATTTTCGTCAGATACCATGTATCTGACAACAATTACCATTTATCACGAGAATAAACTGTGAAATCAGCGCATCTCAAATTGTCTAAAAACACTTCTTCGTATGGTTTACTCCTTATTCTTGTCAGATACCTTAACATATCTTACAAAGTTCCGCTTAAATCAGTCTTGAAATTGCGGCAAACAACACTTCAAAGTTCTACACTAATTCAAAACCCGGCCTACTGTTAATAATTCGCATGCTGCGGTTCCCAGTTCGTCCATCCCTCTGTCCAATCCTTGTCGCCGAAAGCCCCCCGGTATGTCGTGTTGGTGAAAAATGAACTCATCCCATTAAAATCTGCCCCCGATGAAGCCGGTGAGCCATTCATCGGCAAAAAATTCGGCGAAGTAGAATAAAAAGGATTCGTCAACATTATGTCCGAAGGGTTAGGGAAGGTGATACATCCATCAGTTTCAGCCCTGGATCTGATATCGGCATCGGTTAAAATCCCCGGGTGTACGGTTGGATTACCGTTGGAAACTACAACGAAATATGGCCTGGTTACCGCATGAACAAGATTATTCCTGAATTCTGATATTCCGTCAACATATGCCTGTCCCGTGCCATCTGACTCAAGCCCAAAGCCGCCTTTTTGATAACCCATCAGGATGGAATTTCTTAAAACAAACTGAGCCCTTCGCCGCCAACGATTTGCATAGTTATGATTTGAAGCTGTGCCGGATGCATCATTTGGACCAACAAAAGTGAAATTGCTAAGTTGGGGGCGAGTAATCGGTGTAGCCGTTGTTCCCGAACCATCATTATCACACTCAATACCGTTTCCTGCGTCTCCCGCATCAACGAAATCAGGTTTTCTCAACGAAACACCAAATTGTATTTTCCCGGTATAACCGAAATCGAAATCAAAATCATCATCTGCAGTTGCAAAAGAAATCAGATTCTTGGCGTTGACTGTTCCCCCAAAAAATTCAAAAGCATCATCATTTCCGAAAGAGACCTGTACATTTTCGATTATTGTACCTGCACCTACGCCTCCCAAAGTGAGTCCGTTGATTTCAGAGCCAGGTTCAGCAGCAATACCTGCAAACTCAATACGGACATAGCGCAATATGCCGCTTTCGTCATTAGGATCAGTTCCTCCATATTTACGTCCCACTCCCCCTTCGATGGTAGGACCCGGATCAAGCGGACGATTGGTTGGAGCCTTACCCAGGAGGATGATACCTCCCCAGTCGCCTGGCGCACGTTGGCCAGCAGGTTTACCACTGGTGAAAACAATCGGACTGTCTGGCTTCCCATCGGCAATCAACTTTGCTCCTCTTTCAATGATTAAAGCTCCTTTCTCTGCAATATCACTTTGAATAATGGAACCCGCCTCAAATGTAAGTGTGGCACCCTCCGTCACATATACATATCCCTTCAATACATACTTTCCTTTTGCATAGAAACGACTCGAAGAGATGGTACCGGAAATAATATTATTTGTTCCCGGATCAACTGGCGGCATTACTGATTTGTCTTCCTCAAAATTTACCTTCACACATGAGGTAACAATGACCAAGGCAGGCATCAATGCACCAAAAATGATTTTTTTCATAAATCTTATTTTAAATATGGTTTTTACTTTTTGTTTTTTCCAAGGTTAAAATCATATGTAAACCCAAATGATATTGTAGAGCCAGGGTTATAAGTTTGAAACATACGATCAGTTCCGTGTGTGAACGCTTTCTTGCTATCAACATTCTCGTAGAAATAAAATGCAGGATTTAACAGATCCGCCCAGGTTATTTTTATCTCTCCTTTCTTGTTTAATATTCGTTTTGACAGTTGCAGATCCACCTGATCACGGGGCCGTTCATAGATATCCGGAAATCCCAGGTCATTGATTCCAACAAGGGCCAGGCGATGTCCTGCCCGGTTATAAAGTAATGACCCGGTCCAGATAGCATTCCTGCTATTATACTGTAAACCCAGGTTAACCAAATAAGGTGACTGACCCTGGAGTGGACGACTGGATTTAAATAAACCACCAGAACCACTGGTTGATTCCAGAGTTACCTCAGAATAGATATATGTGATATTGGCAAAAACATTAAAGGTCTCAAGGTCAACATTGATAAAATCAAGTCCTTTCCTTAACTCTAATTCAACCCCAATCGAGTAAGCTTCAGCAGCGTTGGCGTATTCATAGTTACGCCGGTCAGGCACACTCGATGGATTCAAACGCAGCTCAATCGGATCATTAAATTTTTTGTAAAAAGTTCCAATAGTAATCGCTTCACCACCATCAGGATACCACTCGAATCTTATATCACCATTGGATATTGTTGTCCGCTTTAATCCCGGATTACCATTGACAGAATAGTTTGCTTCGTAGTCAAAAAACGAGAAAGGTGCTATCTCCCTGAACTCAGGACGTGCTATGGTGCGGCTGCCTGAAATTCTCAGGTTGTGTTTGATTGAAGGTGAAATTGTAAAATTAAATGAGGGCAAGAGATCCCATTTCTCCGTTTCGATAATCACGCGTTTGGCACTTACATCTTTTGTCGTCAGGAACTGCTGGAAGTTTTCCAATCGTAAACCCCAGGCTAACCGGAAGATCTTACCGATTTTATTATCGAACATTCCAAATATTCCATTCCTGGCAGAGGCAGCAAAATATTTATCCTGGTTGTTTGTAAACTCAAGAAGTTTAAACCCATCCATGGCAATATTAGAAGGATCAAAAATCTTATCGTATGGCAGAAAATTTTTAGATGCGTCAAACTGTAAAATACTGGCCGGCTCATACCTGAAAATGCGGCTCTTAAAATTCCGAACCCGAATCTGTGCAGAACCTCCCAGTTTGAGTGACTGCTTTTCACCTTTAAATATGAACGGAAAGTTCAGACTTCCACTGGCACCATAGCTGATATCTTTTAAATTACTAAAAAACCTCCGGGTATCATCATCATTATGTTCAAATGAAAGATATGTTCCTTTCGATCTGAAATAAGCAGATGTTCGCAAGTCGGGTTGTGATTTACTGTTGTATGAAAAATTCCCATTCCATCTGAGCCTTATTCCTGTTGCAGTAATTTGATGGTCGCCTTCCAGTTGGCCGCTATATAGCGAACGTTGATTGAATACGGATGAACGAAAATTGATTTCCTGAAACCGGTCATTACTAATACCAGTACGGATATAGTAATTATCTTCCAGCAACTGGTTAAATATATTTTTAAAGGAAAGTTTATTGTTTCCTTTGGCATACGTAATGTTCGCCAAAGCACCTGCTGTAACGTTGAATCGGTTCTGATCGTCCACTAACTCTAACAATACTTCGCCATCATTCTGATGAAGTAATCTTTGGACATGGCTTTTCAACATACTGTTACGATACTGCAGGGAAATTACGGTGCCAAAAGTGCCCCCATTTTTTAACCGATTCCTGTTGCCCCAGGTAATACTGAAGGTTCGGGTAGGCAATGCAATATTCTTTCTTTCCAAATAAGCCCCATTATTAAAAAGCTTACTCAATTCAACCTGCTTTTCAACACCTGTTGTACTACTGCTTAGTAATCGGTACGCCTGTGCGCTTCCTGGAAAACCCCTGGGCATCGCACGATTTCCATTGTCATAACCTAACCAGTCAGTTGGGTTACGTCTATTATTGACAAAATCCTTAAATGCAGATTGCGTATTGAAACCAATGCTTATACCAAGACTCAGGAAATCTCTCGCAGGGATATCCTTTGTGTTGATTTGCACAACACCTCCGGCAAACTCTCCTGTAACGTCAGGTGTAGCTGTTTTGCTGATGATGATATTATCAATTAATGAAGATGGGATCACATCAAAAGAAAAAGCTCTTTTGTCCGGTTCGGTGCTGGGAAGATGTGCACTGTTTATCATCGCAGAATTATAACGGTCACTTAATCCGCGAATGACTACAAACCTGTTGTCCTGAAGACTGGCCCCGCTTACCCGTTTTAATACTTCACCTGTATTCTTATCCGGAGTCCTTTTGATAAAATCAGCAGCCAATCCGCTTGAAAGCGAAATATTGTTTCTCTGAAAGCTCAGTAAAGCTGCCGTGTTTTCCTGGCGTCTCGAGGTCGACCGCACTACCACTGCTTCGATGCTCTTTGCCGCAGTTTCCAACACGATGTTCATTTCTTCAAGACCCTGGCTTATGAATATGTCGTGCACCTTTTTTGTCACATATCCTATGGCTGAAAATTCAAGTTCATAACTGACGCCTGGCGACACTTGCAAAGTATAACGGCCGTCCACATCGGTGGCAGTACCACCGTTGTGGCCAATAATTTTTACCGAAACGCCAGGGAGTGGCTCGTTTCTTTCATTGGTTACCTTACCTGTTATCCAATTATTTTGTGCATATGTAAGGAGGGAGAGAAAACTAAATGCAAAAAACCAGAACAGCCTTAGACGCATATTAAACGTATTTGGCACAAAGGTTTGATTCTGGTATTACCAGCAGGTTAACACGTGATTAATGATTTATGAAAGAAATATTATCTGAATATTAAGCAATGATCAAAAAGTAAAATGTATCCTCGCCGTAAAAATATTGTCGTCACGATCTGAAGTATATCCCTCAAGCGCGGTCGACTCGTTTTCTACAATATCATAATAAAGTACCACCCGGATATTGTCGTTAAGATGACGTAAATAACCAATCCCCAAAGTGGCATATTTAATATCAGCAACCGTGAGATTGGTCCCGGGTTTCCCTATTTCATCACCCTTTACCCCTGTGTTGGGATCATACCAGTCGTATTTAACGATAAGTTGGTTTTTGCGATTAATTATATTTTGAAGAAATAATAGAAAAGCTCCGTCGAAGTTTCTTTTATATACAGGCACCGGCAGCCCATTCAGCGATGGCGTATCACCGGGATTCACGGTTGTAGTAGCAGTGCCTGGCTGACGACCTGACCAATACTCGGCGCGTATCTCAGTTTCGCCCCAACCATGTTTGTAAACAGCCTGCACATCTGCACCGTAATATTGTCGCGGCACACGGTCGCCAAGATTAGTTGGAGTTGAGTCTACAGCGAAAAACTTATCACCGCCGGCTGTGCTGCTCATTTCATACAAATATTTTGTACCATTCCTCCATCCGCCCTGCAAAATGGAAAGCCCGCCACTTAAAATCCAGCTCCCACGTTCCCATGGTTTAATGGTAATGCGACTGATAAAATCTTTATAGCTGTCAAACTCTCTTCTTCCCGACAATCCCTGTCCATTGAAAATACCCGCGTCTATTTTGAAGAATTTATTTTTTGCATCCCGGCGCAGTGGTTCATATGTAAACATCACCCCCAAATCACGTTCCGATGTCATCAGGATCTGTGACATACGCCCCCGTTCCGGTGCTTCACGATAGGTCGAAGAAAGATTGACCTCATAACCGAAAGGTCTTGCAAACATACCTGCGGTCATTGAGAAATTATGTTTGCTTACCTCGTAAAGTTTGACAAACATATCCCTCAAGGCCACACCACGCTCGGTCGCGTCAACCTGGAAAGTAAACAGTGCCTTTGGAAGGCTGTCGTGTGTAACAAGGAAATAATCCGTCTTGACACGAGCTCTGCGTAACATAAAACGACTGTTCGCATGTTCTGCAAAATCACCACCATTGTATGACTCGGCTCCCTTGGACTGTGCCACCTGGAACTGAGGCTGGAGATAACCTGATATCCTGAGATTTTCAAAGCGCTTTAAAATCGGTCTGAGTGTATCTCTCACAAACAGGGAGGTATCGTAATCTGTTAGATAACGTTGAGAATTTGCTTCTGCGTTACAAATGAAAACCGCCGCAATCATTAACCCTACCTGACTTAACACTTTGTATTTCATCTCATCTAAACAATTTTAAAAACCCGCAAGGTACGACACCCAAATATACAATCATTGTGACCCGGGCGTCATGCGTTTATTATCTCTATATTAAATTATCATTAACTCTGGCATGAAATTCCTTCTATCAATAAGCAAGCCGGTAATTTCGTACGATATAATTACTAACTATGGGACTCAATTCCTTCCTGAAAATTTTCACTCCCAAGAACAAGGTCTTTTTTGAGTTATTTGAAAAAATGGCTGAGAACGGACACCTGATGGCCGGCAAACTGAAAGAGATCGTATCTGAAACAGACTTCGATCGCCGCGCTTCCCTTATCAGCCGGGTAGAAGACCTGGAACATGCCAACGATGAATTAACCCATAGTGTGTTTACCGAATTGGGAAGAAATTTCATCACACCGTTTGACCGTGAAGACATTCACTATCTCGCCACTTCTTTGGATGATATTGCTGACTACATTTATGCTTCTGCGAAAAAAATAAATTTTTACCGTGTCAATCCGAATGACACAGGTATGCAGAAAATGGCAGAGCTTATCGAGCAGGGTGCCTACCAGGTGAAAATTGCCGTGTCTGAATTGCGCGACATGAAAAACATGCGCAATATCACCGAATCACTTGTCAAGATCAACAGCATCGAAAACCAGGCCGATGATATTTTCGATATGAGCATTGAAAAACTCTTTGCCACTGAACCTGATGCAAAAGAAGTGATCAAGAAACGCGAGATCTACCAGGTAATGGAAATCGTTACGGATAAATGCGAAGATGCAAGTAATGTGATCGAATCCATTATCATCAAGTACTCTTAGTTCCTTCAAAGGAATGGGATACGATAATTTAATAGTAAAAAAACGAACTGAACCCGAAGGGTCATTGAGAAAATAAACACGGTCAGTCGTTAGGTTTTTCAATACAATTTCCAAACCGGATTTATGACTTTCCTGATTGTCATCATAGCACTCGCCCTGATATTTGATTTTATCAATGGATTTCATGATGCAGCCAATTCCATTGCAACCGTTGTTTCAACAAAAGTCTTAACTCCGTTCCAGGCGGTATTATGGGCAGCAGTATTCAACTTCGCTGCTTTTTTCATTTTCAAGGATCATGGCGTGGCAGATACTGTGGCCAAGACTGTTCACCCCGGTGATATTCCCGGAAAGGAAATGCTGGTTGTGATATTTTCAGGTCTTGTCGCAGCGATTCTATGGAACCTGCTTACCTGGTGGCTGGGCATTCCTTCTTCTTCGTCTCATACTTTAATTGGAGGGTTTGCAGGTGCTGCTGTTGCCAGCGCAGGGCTCGATGCCGTGAATTCGGCGGTGGTATTGAAAACTGCTGCCTTTATTTTCTTTGCGCCCCTGATTGGTATGATCATGGCCTTTATCATGTCTCTCTGGTTTATTCATTCATTTAAACAGGGAATGGCACCTAAAATTCTCTCGTTCGTAGTGATCATATCTGTAACAGCTTTTCTGTTTTTCAACCTTCAGACTGACCCCGAGGTTGTTTCGAAAGGCACACACTACGAGTCTTATACTTCCCAGGTAATATTTTATTCAAAAAACTTCAAGTGGATACTGCTGGCATTCATCCTTGTAGTCATGGCTTGCTTTACTTTCTTCCTGAGCACGCTCAACGCACACAGGGCTAATTCATGGTTCAAGAGACTGCAACTCGTATCCTCAGCAGCATTTAGTATTGGCCACGGTGGTAATGATGCCCAGAAAGTGATGGGTATTATCATGGCAGCATT
>Ga0065721_10052552_pt1 | contig 11661 bp, 17 predicted proteins | sample Mesricmetagenome_FD_59108 | JGI IMG/M metagenome (GOLD analysis project Ga0065721, IMG submission 59108) | Mesophilic microbial community from rice straw/compost enrichment Sample: eDNA_1 v2 (version 2) | ecosystem: Engineered > Solid waste > Grass > Composting > Bioreactor | place: USA: Davis...
GAGGTAGTGAAAGTGCAGAGTCCTTTCGGTGTTCTTTGCTTGGGATGATATCTAGACTTCTGGGGGAAGGTCTCGATGAACGCAAATGGAGGAAATAATTTGATATTGGGCGCACAGCAGATCTGAAGTTGCTTTGATCACGGCTGTCCCCTTGTCATGTGGCACCAGCCCTCCTGCTAAGTTTCTCTCCAAGAGGGCTTCCATTCTGAGGTCCCGAGTGTAGTTCTGTGAATAGAAGTTGAAATGCATGAATAGGCGGTGTCCTCGGGAACGGGGACTCAAGGGAGCATTGCCGGGCACTGTGCATGGCATTCAAGTCCGAGTGGCTTTGGCTCTAAGCGCTCCGCAACTTGGCAACGCACCACTGTGCTTTGACCTTGGGTCATTGTAGTATTGTAGCGTACAGTTATTGGATAAATAGGCCACTCGGTGGTACATGATGGCCCAGTTTTCTGACCTTCCCTGGCCCAATATCCCAGGTGTCCCTCGACCTGCTTCCCTTGACAGTCTCCTGCCTCTTGTTTACCTCCCGTGCCCCATCTGAACTCCTAATCACTTATTCACACTCCTCTGCTCATCAATTTTGCGAGTGGCACAGAAGATGAACGCAGCTTATCAGGCGAACGTCTACTACCCCAGCGCAGGAGTGTCCTCGAATGGTCACTTGGACGTCCACACAAATACCCCGACCGCTCGCGCCCCACTCAACCCCTCCCAACAGATCAACTATCATCCACCTTCCCAAGCGTTCCCATCGACCCACCCCCAATTAGGCCCCACCACGAATGCGTATTTGCAAGGTTATAGTCTCGACCAATCGGCACCAAGCGCACTCTCCCAGACCCAGTACGCGACGAGTGACCCACGTTACCTCGCGTGCCAGCCGAGGTTGAGTCAAGGGCTTGCCTCTCATGTGCCACTTCATGGGTGCAACAGGACTTCGGGTCGTCGCACATCCTTAGGATCTGCGATGCCGTACAACGCGTCTCTCTCTCCGACACGCGCACGGTTCCAGCAGGGCGCATTTCCTGTTGGGTCTCAGGGCACGCTGGGCGAAAATGGTCTTGGAGTTGGCTTCCCCGCGTCTTTATATGATCCCAGCTTTGCTTGCAGCATGGACCCATGTCAGGCAGCGCTCCTAGGTGTAACACCCCCACTGAAGCTGGCGAAACCCCCCGGTCGTCGTTCGTCAGTATCCTCGAGCAGAGCGCACCATTCCGTTGGAACCAACACTGGAAGCCGCTCCTCGTACTCCTCCTCCTCGTCTTTCGCTTCCTCGAACACCTTCACGAACACCACCCTCCCTTCGGCTCAATACCCTTCCCTTGACATTCTCACTGACATCGTTAACCCAACCTGCGACAGCCCCGAACCAGCCCTATACGGCCTCCCTCAAGATGAGACATCGTCTGGGGCGTTCTCCCGGGGGACAGAGGGGCCAATGTCGTGCATCCGTGTGCCTCAACCTGTACATATAGGCGCGCGGACTGTAAGGTTCCGGATTGTGGGGATGTGGGAGCTAGGGGTGAAGGTTGTCACAGTGTCAACGAGGAATGCGCCAGTGATTCAGAAGGCGGCAGAGCCGGCGTTTAAGGATGTGGTAGAGAGTTGGATTAACGTGTCGTTCAAGGTACGCTTTCTACCCTCAAGGTTCAGTCGCCTAGGATATGAGTACTTACGAGTAACATCGTGGATAGTGGCCAGGATATACGCCCAAGACGAGCAAGATCAATATCCAGAAAGGCAAGATCACGCGCGACGGACTCCTCACTGCGCTCTGCAAGGTAGTAGCGACCTGGATGGCAACAACGAAGAAGGGGCAGGACGATGTGCCAACAGCGGCCAAGCACTTGAACGCAGGAGAGTGGGCATTAGGGACGAAGGAGAGCTTTGAGCATGTGTACATGACGGAGCTCGTGCACGTGAAGGGAGCGGATTGGCAGATTGAGCTCTGGATGGCGCAGAGGGGCTTCGGGCTAGGAAAGCGCTAGGGCAATTGATGGATTATGTATAGCAAAGCATCCTGGATGGGATGATGAGCGCGGTTTTGTAGAATATGTATCATTATACCTTTGTATTCCGTAGTCCACTCCCCGTCCGATTGATCCCATAGCGAACATAGACATACCAAACATCTCCTGCACCACCATGAGCAAGTTATGAACATATCTTCTCTCACTCCCGATCATGGTCCTGCCCCGACCTCGGACCAGAGGGCGAGTGATTCTGTCTATGAGAACTCTCATACGACACCTCACTCGCAAGCCGCGAGATCTCTGAGAATGCCGCTCTGAGGAGGTCAAGGTCGGCGTCAAGACTTTCAGCGTGTGCCTTCATCTGGGTGGCAGGCGTCAGTGAGGTCAGAAGGTAAAAGTGAAGGGGTGGTACACTTACAGCACCGATGGTGTCGCTTGCAGCGATGAGTTCGTGGTGATGGTTGTAAACCAGAGACTGTCGTTCACTATCGAGTTGCCTGATTTCTGTAGGGAACAGGATGAGAGGGATCGCGATTTCTGACGCATATATAAGAACGCACCAGACACAAGCTCGTTCTCCCTCCGAATCAACGCAGGTAACGATGAGGTCGTGATCAACTGCTCATAATAACTCTTCGCATCGAACGCTGGAGAGTCTAACACCGTGCGTGAGCACCCGGACACATCAGAACTAAGAAAAGAGACACGACGCACTCAAGTCCATCGGGTCCGTCGGATTGCTCGTCGCCCTCTGCGGCGGCACACCTGCTCCAAGCTTGTAATGCTTCCTTAGTAGGTCGCGTGCACGCATCTTTGTATTAGCTACACCCGCTACTCCGAGTGCTGCCCGCTCGGTGCTCGGTCCTCCACTCTCCCCTGCCCCGCCAGGTGCGGAGGGTAAGGGTTGTTTTCCTCCCAGTGGTGGCGTACCGAGGTGTAGGGGCTTGCGGGGCGGTGTAGCAGCGCCAGCGTTGTGTGGTTGGGCCGAAGTGCTGGCGTGCGGTCCGCCGAGGGAGACAGAACGCAGGGATGATGGAAGGGGTGGGGCAGAGAGGTTCGACGACATGTTGTGTAAGATAGGCAGAGGATCTAGGCCAGATGATAGAATGAAGTGAGCAGAGATGGTTGTTCTCAAGCTTTCTAGATTGGGACTGCAGGAGCAGAGGGGTGTTAGTTGGTAGGGTGTGGGGTATGTCGACGAACGGAAGCAAGATGGATTTGATGGCGGGAGCGTCAATACCATCTCAACGTTTTGAGGACCCATATGTGCACACAAGTCATGCACTTACTTGCAGAATTCACCAAAAATCCACAGAGCCAAGGAAGTCCGAAGAAACATTTCATGAGTGATGAGGATTAACAGGACGAAATATCTATTGAAAAGCATCTACGATCCAACTCAAACATCAGCGTTGACTTTCAATCGACATCGCTCTCTGGAACAAACGGCCAGACAACCTCCTCCTTCTCACCCTCTGCGGCCTTAAAGCTACTGACGCCCAAGATCTTATACTCCTTACCCATCCCGTTCATATCCACTAGCCTCTTTCCTGCATCCTCGATAATCTTCTTCCTTTCGCCGTCCTTGGCTGCCTTGACCAAACCCTCGAGCCGCAGCCCAAGACCCATACGCGTGAGGAAGGCACCCTGGGTGAGAGGCCCATGGGTGTGGACAAGCCCGCCCATAGATTCCTTTAGGTAGGCAAAGTCGACGTTGGCTGTGAGGTCGCACTCGCCTGGTGTGTAGAAGGGATCCACGATTTTGTGATTTTTAAAGGCCTGGACATGATCACGGTTAAGAGGGAAGAAAGAGGAAGAGTTGAGAGGACGTACGCGGAAAGAATCTGCGTGGACGTTGTCTGCCCCGTAATCCACGATGAGGCCACAACCGCTGACGCCTTTAACCAACTCTTTCTCATTCCCTTTTACTTCTGACTCTACATTCCCAGTTGAGGACGATGTGTCCAAAGCCGCATCACGCCTTGCTTCCTCCAATTCGACTTTGGGGATCTCCACCGCCAATAGCCTCGCTATTTGATGAGCAATCCTGAAAGAAGTTGGCGAAACCTCAATTTGCGAGCCAAGAGGCAAAGCGTCAAAGCGTGCGGAAGAATGGCCAAGGAGTGTCGAGGCTGGGGAGGGTTGGCGCGAGAGGACGCGACGGAGTCGTGCCGTGGGCGTTGAGGAGTCCGAAGATACGAGCTCTTCTTGGGCAGGAGTGGACGGAGGCGCAGTGTTCGAAGCATCGCCCGAAGTTGAAGGGGTTGAAGTTGCCTCGCTGGCTGCATCTTCTGCTGGTGGTGGTGGTCGAACGGCGTCAATCATGACCTCGTGCCAGCCCGTTTCCATCTTTTGCAAAACATGGATAGGAAGGGCGTCGAAGAACTCGTGTGCTATGAGCATCGTATATTCCGACGGCTCTCGAGGGATCTCGGAGAGGTGGTCGTACCAATGGAGGTTGACCGAGCCGTGGTGAGGCGAGTGCTTGAGCCGGTCTTCCTGAATGGCACGGAGCGCTCTACTGGTCTCGACGAGGTGAACACCCGTGAGTGAGGGGGCGAGGCCAAACTTGGCAAATGTCTGTAAAGGCAGTGAGATGGGATTGCAAAGATGAGGTAAAGATACGCACGCGCAGGATATCGGCCATGAGCGTCCCCCTTCCGGGACCCAATTCCACCAAGCGGACCTTTGGCGGCTTGCCAGCATTCAGGTACTGCGAGACGAACCAAATGCCTAGAAGCTAAACGCGTCCCTGTTCCATCATTACTCCTCCGCCCATCTCAGTGACGAACAGCGCGCACCTCGCCAAAGACCTGGCTAATTTCAGGACTGGTGATGAAGTCTCCGGAGGATCCAAAGACGGAATGCTCGGGATTCATGTAATAGCCATGTGTGGGGTGGGACAGGCACAGGGACATGTACGTGGAGAAGGAGAGCGGACCCGTCGCCTGGGATGCAATCAGGCGCAAGGTTGCTGGGATGACTCGAGGGAACACACCTTGATGTTGTCGAGGATGATCTTTTCGACCTTTGACACGTCGGAGGCGACAGAGTGATTCCACCGGTGTCCAAATCGGATTTTAGGTGCACATCTAGACGCGGGAATAGAGACTCTGTGCACAGCCCTGGAAGCAGACCTGAACATGACTAGGAAGAGGAAAGGTGTGAGCGGAACCGGAGACGACGACGCGACCGAGGTGACTTGGGCGCTTATGTCAGCGAGATCTTATAACGCCCGCTATCTCTTTTTCCTCTCCTCATCAACCTCCCAGAACAACTACACCGCTCCTGCCCACACGCCTTTCATTCATTAGATATGGCCACCCGTAAGACTCCCCCCTGTAATATCTCCACTTCTCCCTGCTAAACCCTTCTCCAGGTCTCCAATTCGAAAACAGCAGCGACGTTGGAGTCTTCTCCAAATTGACAAACAGCTACTGTCTTGTTGCTGTCGGAGGCAGCACAAACTTTTACTCTGCCTTTGAGGCACAGCTCGGAGAGGTCATCCCCATTGTCCACACAACTATTGGCGGCACACGGATAGTCGGTCGGTTAACCGCAGGTGCGCCCCTTCCCTCGTCCCGCTCCTGATCGATATTCACCAAATCTCACCAACAGGCAACCGACATGGTCTCCTTGTCCCCTCTTCAACAACGGACCAAGAACTTCAACATCTCCGAAACTCCCTCCCCGACTCCGTCGCCATCCAGCGCGTAGAAGAGCGCCTATCCGCCCTCGGGAACGTAATCGCCTGCAACGACTACGTCGCCCTTGTTCACCCTGACATCGACCGCGAGACAGAAGAAATCATCGCTGACGTCCTCAAAGTCGAAGTCTTCCGTCAGACAATTGCCGATAACGTCCTCGTTGGAAGTTACTGTGCAATTACGAACCAGGGCGGTATCGTACATCCCAAGACGAGCATACAGGATCAGGATGAGTTGAGCAGTTTGCTTCAGATTCCCTTGGTGGTGAGTTCCCTTCGGCGATTCCAAGCAGGGGGTTAGATTTGACTCGGATTGCTCTAGGCTGGTACAGTAAATCGTGGTTCAGACGTTATTGGTGCGGGCCTCGTTGTGAACGACTGGTGCGCATTCACCGGTCTCGAGACGACTGCGACAGAAATCAGCGTGATTGAGGCTGCCTTCAGTGCGTACCATCATCAGCGTATCACTCAAACCACTTGACTAACCCACCTTTTCCACCAACAGAACTGCAAGGCCAGGACTCATCCGCTGTCATCGGCGAGATGCGCGATTCTCTCATCGACAACTGGGCATAAAAACGTCTTCCCCCACTTCTACATCCTTGACTTTTGCACTCATGACCCCCACGATTCTATCCTGTCTGCTCTCCCAGCACACCTCAGATATTGTACTAGTACGATTTACCGCAACGCACTGCTGGTTTAACGACCCCCCACATGTTATTTTGAAGTGATGAGGCCAGTTGATGGGGCTGGATGCCTGGAAGAGGCCTGGTTTGAGAGGCTCGAAATGCGATAGACGGGTTGTTGATGTGGGTTAGAAACGCGACATGGTGATCAACGAGTATTCCACAGGGTGGCCTCCGCACGATGCCACAAATCCTAGACTCGCGTTCTGCGAAACTGACTCATTCCACAAATAGCCTTAATCAATATAATTATAGCTCTAACACACTGATGTGGCTCAGTTACAGCGCTCGTTCAATGGGACAGACTAGCTTGCTCGTAGACTTCTCCAGTCTGGCTCACACTCGTCCTCCGGATCTGCATGGTCAGCATACCGACCTTGGCATCCGTTTACATTTACGTGATGATGACGGGACTCAAGGGAAACCTCAATGTCAACTCCGTAAAGGCGTCCGATCGAAGATCAAGCAAATTAGCGCCCATACTGGGGCCGTTAGACACGTTATCAGATAACTCGATGGAGATTCTGCCTCGTCTCCGAGTCGGCAACGGACTGGTGTGGATTAAAAGGTCGTTTTGTGCAAGGACTCTGCTGAGTCAAGATGGATTTGTGGATTAGGTAGAACCATGTGGAGTTTGCCACACACGCTCCGAGTGGAATCCCCACCCGATCTCGTGCGAATTGGAATTGAAAAGAGAGAATTATATGATATGCCTGCAAGAGCCGAAGTGAGAGTGCGCACACCTCTTGAGTCTCGAGTCTGGAGCGTTCTATCGAACACACTGGGCAACTGACTTACTTATTTTAAACCTAGAAGCCACTAGGCTCCGAATGGTATCAATCATTCAACCTCGTTGGCGGACGGCGCGTCTCAGCTACCCGATGTCAGACCCGGGTGTATCTTGAGTCAGACGAGGTGAGGGCTCCGAGGGGTCCATGCGTTTTGGGGCACCTCTAATAACGACCAGTCGGCACAACTTGCAAGCTGAATTTGTCTTCCGCCTTTCGGAGCCCGAGCCCGAGCCAAGGAAAGTTCCACGGCCTTGGGCGGCAAGCTGAGCAATCGTACGAGGGTTTGTATCCATTCGCATGGGAGAATGGGACGACTTCTGGGTTTTGGGGGACTAAGAGACAGGGTCGCTTTGGAATGGAAGACCTGCCACGCTAAGAAAGCGAGTGAACGCGTCTGATGAAACTCGTATCCGAACCATCGATGGACGAAAATATGCAGATGGTGGACCGAAAACATCGTCGTTCGATTGGGAGGAAAAGATGCAATAAATATACAGTAATTTACGAACACCGAAAAACGAAGATGCAAGGTCTCCACCAATAAAGAGACCAGGTGGAGTTATACAAAGCCGTAACGAAGAGGCGGCTGTAAATGGCGCTGCAAATGAAATACGTCGACGATCTCAGTGTTACAGGAGCACATGGAGCGTCGAACGGGTGATAGCGAAGCATGCGTACGAGATAGCACCATGAAATCGATATCGGGCCATGTGACCTCTGGATCGAGCACTGGGACACGTAAAATAAAATTGCACGAGCCAGTGAGCCGAGTAGATTCTCGTATGCATGTAGGTAAGTAACTAGAGTGCACTTGGATACGCCAACTGCAGCACAGAGTAACCTGTTGAACTCCATGAGATGCGGGACCCACATCGCCAACGCCACCTCGACGCCAACGTCGAACGAAAAAGGCGAGTGTCTATGGAGAAGAACGCAAAGAAAAATGCCAATGTTGCATGAAGTGAAGGAGAATGAAGTGTAGCAGAGAAAATTAACCCATTAACTATACAAATAAATAAGCACAAGACCTCGACCCCCTTCGCAGAGGCCCTGGTCGTTCGTTCGTTCAATCATGGCCGGTATTCATGGCACCATTGGTGTGGCCTTCGAATAATCTGGAACATCGGTGGCAGCGATAGTGTCGATAGCATCTGTCTGTCTGCAAGTGCGGCGTGATGAAGAAGGGTTGGTTGGTTGGGCGAAGGGCCAATTTTTCGTGTTGCTTGGATGTACAATGCGTGTAGACGCATGGGGTGCGAATGCAGAATTTGAACGCGGGTGCATTTACTCGGCCTTGGCCTTGGCAAGCTCAGCCTTCTTCACCTCGAGGAGTGGGTCGAGGGCAGAGTCGGGTTGGCGGTATGAGCCTCCGCACTTGTCGGCCCATGTGAAGTACTGGGAATGGAGGGTTAGAATTTAATATGGAAAGGCAGGGGAAATGGAAAGTACCTGGCCGTAGTTGACGGTGAAGTAGAGGTGGTGCAATGTGTGGTGCGCGGGGCCGTTGATGATCTTCTCGAGAGGGTGGCCAGTGATCATGTCAGAGTCGTGAATCTACAGCAGAAGGGTTAAATGAGTCGAGGGACAAAATCCTTTGCAAAATAAGACGTACGAAGATCGTCCAGATGTTCACAAGGACGAACAACGCAAGATAGGTCCCACGGTGGATGGGGAAGATGAATGGGAAGAGGTGGTATGGAACCGATTGGAGGTATCCATCTACGGGGTGGAACGCATGCGAAGCAAAGGGCGTCGGCACGATCCACTTGTGATGGGGCTTGTGGATATGCTTATAGAAGAAGGGAAGGTGCAACCAGCGGTGAATCCAGTACACCAGGTAGTCGGTGAACACCAGAAACCTGCACAATGTGATATAAGCACAAAAGGCGCGCTAAATGCAAGAAGGGACATCTACCAAGGTATCGAGAAGATGTAGTAGGCCCATCCGTACGTATCGAGCCCGTCGTACATTTTCGAGTACCCCATGACCTCGGCTTGGAACCATGGCAGAATGAGCGCAAGCATGCCGGGAAAGGCGCCAACGCTCGTTCGAATCTCTTGCCGCACTTGGTTCTTGAGGAATCTCGGGTGTTTCTTCATTTCATGGTTGAAGATAAAATAGTATGAGAAGCCAGCAATGGCAAAGTACATGACGTTGATGCCGATGATAGTAATGACGGCGAGCGAGGAGATTTGGCGCCAAAAATAGTCGCGGGGCCATGCCGAAACGGTGGAGAGGGCTTGTGGTGTTGAGAGGATGGCTGGGTCCAGCTGGGTAAGTGGGGGATGAGGCAGACGAGCTACAAGGGATGTCCACTTTGAAGCAGCAGCAATGGGCGCAACATAGGAAGTCGAGACATTCGCAGCGGCCTGGGGGAATGCAGAGAGGGGAACGAGCTTTGCCCAGACACGGTCAAGAAAGAGGTCGTCAGCGACGTTGAGAATGAGGTCCATGACGGCAGTGAAGGGCGTTGAGAAAAAAAAAGGACCTGTATATTCGAACATCGTTTTATGTTTCCACTGCAAGCGACTATCAGGCCACTTTTCGACACGTGCACTACCACTTCCGAGATTAGATCGACGCATTTCGTCATCATTTTTATTCGTCCCGACTACGCTACCCCCATTCAATCATATCATTCGCTACTACTCTACTTCTTCCAAGGCCAGAACACCGGCACAGTTCTAGTCAAGTCTTCAGCAATCTAGTCACCACACAGGCCAGCCAGGACCCACCTCTTGTACTCCTGCCACTTTGGATCGCTGCCGAACTTCTTGTCACCTCCTCGTTCGAGAGGTGGAACTCCAGAGACCTTGTGACTCATCAGCGGAGCCGCTCTAAATTCCCTGACCACACTCACATAGCGCAATAACCCATACGTGAACAGCGGGCTGATAGCAGCAAGCGCAACTGTACCCCGCGGGAAGGAGGGACTCTGCAGGGAGGTCGACGCGAGCGCCCAGATGCCGGTCCAGATACCAACTTCGCCAACATAACTGCGCAAAGTGTCAAGAACCATGCTTGCATTGAGAAACGGCTACCACCCACTTGGGATGCCTCGACAAGCTCCATAAGCCCGACGTGATGAACTTCTCATCATGCTGCTTCGTATCCTTGGCATGCCTCCACACGGACTTTTGCCTGTCAGCGATGACCTCCAGCAGGAACGACCCTGCTGTGAGACCAACGGCAATATAGTCCCTAGGGCCCAATGGTGCATGCAAGGACGCGGGTAAGGTGTTTACTAAGTAGACCGGCAAGCCGACTATCATTATCCACGTTGCTGCAGGGCGAATCCGTGCTCAGTCAGCACCTTTGACTCCGAGGATACGCTCCGAGATACACACCTTGAATCATCCAGATAATTGCAAATTTCCGAGGTTGCGTCTTGATTTTGTCAAAGCGGGGGTCTCCGTTATGTTTTATCGCCCTCTATTGACAGTTGAACGGCAGGCATGTCGAGATTCACGAGGGACTCACCGTTGCGAGGTAACTACCAAGGCGCACGGCCCAGATGCTCAACGCGCCCGCCAGCAGCAACTGTCGAGGCGCAAAGCTTGACAAGGGAGGGAAGGGGTCGGCGCTCCCTTCATAGAACCTAGCTTTCAAAGCGGGATAGTAAAGCGAGACGAAGGTCGTGGTGAGCCATCCAAGCATTCCCCCAAAGTCATAGAACTTTTCGTTCTGGGCGGGCACGAACACGCTTGCCAACACTGTTGATGATGTCAGCGCGAAGATAGATGTTGGCAGGAGGCATGCGCACAAGCCTGGAGCCCGTAGGCGGCCGCAGCAACTGGAAGGAGTTTGGAAAAGACGGCCATGGTATGTGGTTGAGGTTGTGGTTGGGAAAGAGTTGCCAGCAGAATGTTAGACGCCTTAAGAAGTCGCGAAGGTGTTGATCACCGTTGCCAGACTGGTGGCGAGATCGAGGACCCACGGCTGCCTGCCCTCGTTGATTTCAAGATCGCACTGCCTCTCTTCAGTGGATAGACGCCCAGTGACAGGGGCGCTCGGTTAGAAGGATGTCATTAAACATTCCTTAGTAGGGGTTCTGTTGAACGGACCTTGGGAATAAACACAGGGCAACAGAATAAAGGTGTGACAAAATACCGTGTGACTGTTGAATTTCTCACACTTCTTTGGTCGTCAATAGCCATTAGCCTCGAACGATTCGCACCCCGACAGCCGCTAATTGCTGCTCTAGCCACGAAAGGACTGCCCAGAAAGGTAGCGGACGGCAGAGAGCAGTGTTTTACTGTGTCGGCAAGTTGAAGAAGCGCGGAGGAAGGGATTGTTTTCCAGGTTTGTACGTTTTCTTATTTCTTTGATGAGACATTAACCAACAATAGGAATTTCAAGTCGGGATTTCCGCCCAGCTGAGACGTAGGTCGATGAGAATATTGAATGCCCCACCCAGTGCTCAATGCATCTCCTCCCCAGGTCCTCATCGCCGTCCTCGACGTTGTCGAGCAGCACTACGCGTCATCGCCCGCGGTGA
>Ga0065721_10052550_pt1 | contig 11660 bp, 9 predicted proteins | sample Mesricmetagenome_FD_59108 | JGI IMG/M metagenome (GOLD analysis project Ga0065721, IMG submission 59108) | Mesophilic microbial community from rice straw/compost enrichment Sample: eDNA_1 v2 (version 2) | ecosystem: Engineered > Solid waste > Grass > Composting > Bioreactor | place: USA: Davis...
TCGGCTGCGAGCGGCTGAAGTCGAAGGTGACGGACGCAGAGCACGCCGCCGCTCTCATCCGGTCGAGTGAGACCCTCGCGATGAGCGGGTTCACGGGCTCGGGTTACCCGAAGGCGGTTCCGCTGGCTCTGGCGCGTAGGATCGAGACCGAACACGCCGCGGGCCGCAAGTTCCAGGTGCGTGTCTGGACGGGCGCCTCGACGGGACCCGAGCTAGACGGCGCCTTGGCCAAGGCGGACGGTGTTGAGTTCCGCTTGCCCTACAACTCCGACCCCATCGCCCGCGAAAAGATCAACCGCGGGGAGATGGAGTATTTCGACATGCACCTCAGCCAGGTCGCCCCGATGGCCTGGGAAGGTTTCCTTGGGCCGATCGATACGGCCGTGATCGAGGTCGCCGGGATCCGCCCCGACGGGTCTCTGATCCCCTCGTCGTCAGTAGGCAACAACAAGACCTGGCTCGACCAGGCGCGGCAGGTGATCCTCGAGGTGAACAGCTGGCAGAACCTGGCGCTCGAGGGGATGCACGACATCTATTACGGTACGGCGCTGCCGCCGCACCGGGTTCCCATCCCGCTAGTGAAGCCCGACGATCGGATCGGTGAACCCTATTTCCGGTGCGATCCCGACAAGGTCGTCGCCATCGTGGAGACAGAGGCGCCGGATCGCAATCTGCCGTTCTCGCCGCCTGACGAGGTCGCCGCGCAAATCGCCGGGCACCTGCTGGAGTTCTTTGAGCACGAGGTCGCAAAGGGACGTCTTCCTGCCAACCTGCTGCCTTTGCAGTCGGGCGTGGGAAACATCGCCAACGCCGTGCTCGCCGGCCTGCTGACCGGCCCGTTCGAGGACATGACCGCCTATACCGAGGTGGTGCAGGACGGCATGCTCGACCTGCTGACCGCCGGCAAGCTGCGCATGGCCTCGGCGACGGCCTTCTCGCTCAGCCCGCAAGCGGCCGCCGGACTCAACGCCGACATGGCCTTCTATCGTGACAAGCTGATCCTGCGCCCGCAGGAGATCAGCAACCATCCTGAACTGATCCGCCGGCTCGGCTGCCTGGCGATGAACGGGATGATCGAGGCCGACATCTACGGCAACGTGAACTCCACCCACGTGATGGGCTCACGCATCCAGAACGGCATCGGCGGCTCGGGGGATTTCGCCCGGAACGCCTATGTCTCGATCTTCGTCACTCCCTCCACCGCCAAGGGCGGCAAGATCTCGACCATCGTGCCTCAGGCCTCTCATGTCGATCACATAACCCAGGACGTGCAGGTGATCGTGACCGAGCAAGGACTGGCCGACCTGCGAGGCCTCTCGCCCAAGCAGCGGGCCGAAACCATCATCGAGAATTGCTCGCACCCGGACTATCGCCCGGCTCTCCGCGACTATTACCGCCGTGCTCGAGAGCACTCCTACGGGCAGCAATCGCCCTCCCTGCTCACCGAGGCGCTCTCCTGGCATCAGCGGTTCATCGAAACCGGAACGATGCGGGTCTAGTCGGTCGCCAGCGGCAGGTCGAAGATCGCCGTCGAGCCGACGCCGAGTTCGCTTTCCAGGCGGAGCTGGCCGCCGTGCATCTCGACCAACTCGCGGGAAAGCGAGAGGCCCAGGCCCCAGCCCTGGTTGCGGGATTGCTCGTCGCCGCCCTGCACATAGGGGAGCCCCAGGCGCGGCAGATCCTCCTTGCGGATGCCCTTGCCGTGGTCGCGGACGCTGATCACCAACCTGTCGCCCGCGATCTCGCCCGAAATCTCGACGCTCGCGTCGGGCGGCGAGAACTTCACGGCGTTGGAGAGCAGGTTGATCAGCACCTGTTTGATCGCACGCTGGTCGACGTGCAGGTCCGGCCACGGGCCGGGGATCATCTTGAGCCGCACGCCGGCATCGATCGCCAGGCCACGCACGAGACGCAGGGACTGCTCGATGATCTCGCCGCTGGAGGCGCGGGCGGGCGTCAGCTCGATCTTCCGCGCCTCGACCTTGGCGGTGTCGAGCAGGTCCGAGACGAGGTCGCTGAGGTGCGAGCCCGCCATTTCGATGGACTGGGCGTAGTCGAGATACTTCGGATTGCCGACCGGACCAAACGCCTGCCGGGCCATCACGCCGGAAAATCCCACGACGGCGGTGAGCGGCGATCTCAATTCATGGGCCATGGTGGCCAGGAGCAGGGTGCGGGCGGACATCGCTTCCTCGGCGGCGGCGCGCGCATTGTGCGCCTCGCGCAGCAGCTCGTTCCGGCTCGCCATCACGCTGGCCACGGTGATCGGCGCCAAAGCCACCAGCATCACCCCGAGACGAAGGGAGATGAGTTCGGACCCGGTCAACTGCACGGTGAGGGCGTCGGCGATGGTCGACAGAACGATCAAGGTCCAGACCGCGAACGAGAGGGTCAGCAAGGTGGTGATCGCAAGACCATAGGTCATCGCGCACCAAAGCAGGGCAGGCACTGGGAAGGCGAGCGCGCCAGGACCGCCAACCACCGGGACCATGGCCAGGCTCACCAGATAGCTCAGCACCGGCGCGACGCCGCGCAGGGTCGGGCGCCGGCTGAAGGTGCGTGCGAACCAGGCCTTGAGTTCGGGCGGGCTCGGGAAGGTCAGAATGACCGGCAGGATGACGATGTAGTGGGCGAGTTCGGTCGAGAGCCAGGTGAAGTAGCCGTGCACCGAGCCCTTGAAGATGAAGGCGTTCGCCACCGCTCCCAAGGTGCTCGTGGCGACAGACGCCGCCAAGGCGATCAAGGTCACGGCGAGGAGGGACGCAGGGCGCTTCAGTCGCCGGTCGTCGAGCGAGAGCCGAGCGAACAGCCGGCTGCCGATGATCACGCCGGCGAGGTTCGACGCGGTCAGCAGTAGGGTCTTGATCCAGTTGCTGCCCGTGAGGGCGTCCGCGGCGACCAGGCCCGCCGCTGCTGCGAGCCATCCGGTGCGGGTCGCAAGCTGCGGATGCCGCGCCACGAGACCCAGCAGGATCGCGTTGGCCGGCCAGAAGGAGCTGAGATTGCCCACCGGCCGCAGCAGGATGCCCAGGAGCGCCGCCGCGAGGACCGCAACGCCCAATATCAGCGGCCCGGCGAACTTGAAGCCGGCCGCGCTTTCGTAACCTGTCTCCGCCGAAGCCATCGCCGAGGCGCCTGCCCGAAGTCTCTGAAAGAATGGAAATCGCACGCGCCGCCACCCTCGCGGTTGCTGGCGCGTGTAGCCTATCTGCAGCCAAGGCGCGAGCTCAATGCCAGCAGGTTGAGTTCGGGCGGCTGAAGATCCGATCAACAGGATTGTTGAATCCTCTGATCAAAACCTGACGCTGCGGCGCCCGCAAACCGCCGTTCGACGCACTTGTCTCAGCCCTCGGCTTGGGTCAGGGTGCGGCAAACTTAACAGTGTTTAGGGGCGGGAACCGATGAATCGCTATGACTACGTCATCATTGGCGCGGGCTCCGCCGGATGCGTGCTCGCGAACCGGTTGACCGAGGACGGCCAGACGCGGGTGCTGCTGCTGGAAGCCGGCGGCAAGGACAGCTCGATCCTGGTGAAGATGCCCGCCGGCGTCGGCAGCCTGATCGGCAAGGCTGGCGTCTATAACTGGGGCTTCTGGACCGAGCCGGAGCCCAATCTGGAGAACCGCAAGCTCTGGTGGCCGCGCGGAAAGGGCTGGGGCGGCTCCTCCTCGATCAACGGCATGATCTACATCCGCGGCCATGCGCGCGACTACGATCAGTGGCGTCAGATGGGCCTTTCGGGTTGGGCCTACCGGGACGTCCTGCCCTACTTCAAGCGATCCGAGAATTTCGAAGGCGGGGCCGACGACTGGCACGGCGGGGAAGGCCCGCTGAGGGTCTCCAAGGCCGCCTCGCCAAATCCGATCTACAAGGCCACGGTGGAGGCCGGCCGCCAAGCGGGCCATCCGATCACCAACGATTTCAACGGCTACCAGCAGGAAGGCTGGGGGCCGTATCAACTCACCGTCCATGACGGTCAGCGCTGGAGCGCCGCGCGCGCCTATCTGCATCCGGCGCTATCGCGGCCGAATCTCACCTGCATCACCGGCGCCCGCACCAGCCGGATCGTGGTCGAGAACGGCCGCGCCACGGGCGTGGAGTACATCGACGCCAAGACGAACAAGAAGCAGGTCGTGCAGGCCGACAAGGAGGTGCTGCTCTGCGCCGGGGCCGTGCAGTCGCCGCACATCCTTCAGCTGTCGGGCATCGGAGACCCCGAGGAACTCGGCAAGTTCGGCGTTCCAGTGGTGAAGGCCCTGAAGGGCGTCGGCGCCAACCTGCAGGACCACTTGGACGTCACCATGTCGTGGGAGTGTCCGCAGCCGATCACGGCCTACTCCCTGCGCAAGGGCCTGCTGAAGACGCTGGCCATCGGCATGAACTACGCCTTCTTCGGCAAGGGGCTGGGGCGGCAGCAGTTCCTGGAATCGGGCGCCTTCCTTAAGTCGCGTCCGGACCTCGACCGGCCCGATCTGCAGATCCACACGGTGCTGGCGATCATGCAGGACCACGGCAAGGTGTCGGTGGCCAAGGACGGTTTCACCTTCCACGTCTGCCAGCTTCGCCCCGAGAGCCGCGGCCGCGTCGGCTTGCGCTCGGCGGACCCGCTCGATGATCCGGCGATCTTCGCGAACTACCTCGCGACCGAAGAGGACCGCCGAGCTCTGCGCGAGGGGGTGAAGATGATGCGCCAGGTCGCCGAGCAGCCGGCGCTGGGGCCCTATCGCAAGGAAGAACTCTATCCTGGCAAGGACGTGCAGAGCGACGATGAGATCGACGCCTGGATCCGTAAGCACGCCGAGACGATCTATCACCCGGTCGGCACCTGTAAGATGGGCGCAGCCGGCGACGACATGGCCGTTGTAGACGCCGAGCTGAAGGTGCGCGGGGTAGAAGGACTGCGGGTGGTGGACGCCTCGGTCATGCCGACCCTTGTCGGCGGCAACACCAACGCCCCCACCATCATGATCGCCGAAAAGGCCGCCGACATGATTCGTGGTCGCGCGGCCCTGACACCGGAGGACGCGCCCGTCTATGGTGACGACCAGAAGGCGGCTTGAGGCGAGGAGACAGGGATGGAGTTTCGGCGGCTCGGAAGATCGGACCTCAAGGTCGCGCCCCTGGTGCTGGGCGGCAACGTGTTCGGGTGGACGGCGGACGAGAAGACCTCGTTCGCCATCCTCGACGCCTTCATCGACGGCGGCTTCAACGCCGTCGACACGGCCGACGTCTATTCGCGTTGGTCGCCGGCCGGCGCCGGAGCCTCCGAGACCGTCATCGGCAATTGGCTGAAGCAGTCGGGCAAGCGCGACAAGGTCGTGCTCGCCACGAAGTTCGGCATGGAGATGGGCGAGGGAAAGAAGGGGCTTTCGGCCAAGTACATGGTCGAGGCCGTGGAAGCTTCGCTGCAGCGCCTGCAGACTGACTATATCGATCTCTACCAGTCGCATCGCGACGATCCCGAGACGCCGCAGGAAGAAACCGCCGAAGCCTTCGATCGGCTGGTCAAGGCCGGCAAGGTGAGGGCCATCGGGTCTTCGAACTTCACGCCCGAGCGCCTGAAATCCGCTCTCGAGATCAGCGAAGCGAAGGGTCTGGCGCGCTATGACAGCGAACAGCCGCTCTACAACCTCTATGCCCGCGCCGGCTTTGAGAACGAACTGCAACGCGCCTGCATCGAGAACGAGGTGGGGGTGATCCCCTATTCAAGCCTCGCCTCGGGCTTCCTCACCGGGAAGTACAGGACCGAGGCAGATCTCTCGAAAAGCCCGCGCGGGGGCGGGGTGAAGAAGATGATGGACGAGCGCGGCATGCGGATCCTCGCCGCGCTCGACCAGATCAGCGCCGCCAAGAGCGGCACCCAGGCCCAGGTGGCGCTGGCTTGGGTGATGGCTCAGCCGGGGCTCACCGGTCCGATCGCCTCGGCCACCAGCCTTTCCCAGCTCGACGAACTGATGGGGGCGGCTCGGATGAAGCTTACTGAAGAGGACCTAGCCGTCCTCGACAGGGCGTCGGCTCCGTGAGTTGAGTAGACGACCGATCGTGCTAAAATGCTGACATGAGAAAAGGCGCCGCCACTCGTGAGGCTATCGTCGGCCGAGCCCTGGAGCAGGCTGTCAGCGTCGGGCTCGAGGGCCTGTCCCTCGGACCCTTGGCCGACAGTCTCGAGCTTTCCAAGAGCGGTCTCTTCGCCCACTTCAAATCGAAGGAAGCGCTGCAGCTGGCGGTGTTGGAGGAGGCGATCGCGCGGTTTCGGACGCGTGTCGTCGAGCCTAGCCTGGCTGAGCCCAGGGGGCGGCGCCGCATGGAGGCCTTGGTCCGTCGCTGGTTCGATTGGATGGAAGGCGAGCCGGACATGCGCGGCTGCATCTTCGCGGTTTCGGCTCAGGAGTACGATGACCGCCCGGGCGCCATCCGGGACCGGCTGGTGGCGTCCCAGCTCGAATGGCACGAAACCCTGGCGCGCGTAGCCAGCGACCTCCCGAGCGCCGGCAAGGCCCCGCCCGACTATTGCCGCCAGCTGGTCTTCGAACTCGTGGGCGTGAGTCTCGCCTTCCAGCAGCAGTCCAAGCTCTTCCGTTCACCGAATGCGAGGGCCAGGGCCGAAGAGGCGGTGCTGCGCATTCTGGACGACGCGGAAGAGGCGGTCTGAGCGCTTCGGAGCGATCGCGCTGCGGCGGCGTTTGAACTCCTCGGAGGTTCGGATGTCGCAAACCTTGAAGGTCAATGAGCGCTCGCGTTGGCCCGAGCGCCTGTGGATCGTGCGTCACGGTGAAAGCGCTGGGAATGTGGCGCGCGACGCGGCCAACGCCGCGGGACTCGGAAGGATCGAGATCGCCGAACGCGACGTCGACGTGCCGCTGAGCGAGCTTGGCGAGCGCCAGGCCGACGCGCTGGGCCACTGGTTCGCGCAGATGCCGGAGGAGGAGCGGCCGGAGGTCGCCTTGGCCTCTCCCTATCTTCGCGCCCGCCAGACGGCCAAGCGAATCGAGGCGGCCGGCGGCCTTGCGCCGGGCGCGAACCTGCAGTGCACCGACGAACGGCTGCGGGAGCGGGAGTTCGGAATCCTTGATCGTCTGACGACCATCGGGATCCGGGAGCTGCATCCGGAGCAGGCGGAGTTCCGGCGGATCATGGGCAAGTTCTACCATCGGCCGCCCGGCGGGGAGAGCTGGTGCGATGTGATCCTGCGCCTTCGCAGCGCGCTTGACACCCTCAGCCTCCACCATTCAGGCCGGCGGGTGCTCATCGTCGGGCATCAGGTCGTCGTGCTGTGCTTGCGATATCTGCTGGAAAACATGACCGAGCAGGAAATCCTCGCCATCGATGCGCAGGGCGATGTCGCCAACTGCGCGGTCACGGAATACGCTTTTGATCCGAAAGCAGGGCTTGCAGGCGACATGCGACTTGTCCGCTACAACTTCACTGCGCCGCTGGAGCAGGAAGGCGCGCCGGTGACCCGTGCGCCCGATGCGCCCGTCGCCGCAAGATGAGCCACATCATCGACCTGCCGCTGATCAAGCGGCTTCCAAGACCCGTGCTCGGCCCCAACAGCGACAAGGATGAGCGCGGCCGTATCCTGGTGATCGGCGGCGGGCCCGACGTGCCGGGGGCCGTCCTCCTCACGGCGGTGGCGGCTTTGAGGGCGGGAGCGGGCAAGCTCCAGATCGCCGCCACGCCCGAACTGGCGGTCGGCCTCGGCTTGGCCGCACCGGAAGCAAGGATCATCCGCTGTCCTGCGGCGGTGGACGGAGGCTTCGCCGAAGAAGGCCACGCCCAACTCGCCGATCACGCCGAACGCTGCGATGCGGTGGTCGTCGGCCCTGGGATGATCGACGAGGCGGCCGCGCGGCGCCTGACGAGGCGGCTGCTAGGCGTGAGGGGAGAGCCTCGGTTCGTTCTGGATGCGGCGGCCATGACCGGGCTCGCCGCCGACGAAGCGCGAGATATGGCCGGGCGACTGATCCTGACGCCGCATGCGGGCGAGATGGCTGCGCTCAGCGGCCGCAGCAAGGAAGAGGTCCAGGCCGATCCCCTGGCGATCGCCCGCGAAATTTCCGCCGCCTATCAATCCGTGATCGTGATGAAGGGCCGGGACACGCACGTAGTCAGTCCGGACGGACGAGCCTGGCAACATGTCGGCGGAGTTCAGGGGCTGGCCACCAGCGGCTCGGGTGATGTGCTGGCGGGCGTGATCGGCGGCCTTCTCGCCCGGGGGTTCGCCCCGGTGGATGCGGCGATCCTCGGTGTCTATCTGCACGGCCGCGCCGGTGAGCGCCTGAGTCGCCAGATCGGCCCGATGGGCTTCCTTGCGCGGGAGCTGCCCGACGCGATTCCCGAGATCCTCGCCGAGATCGGCGCCGCCTAGGCTACGCGACGCCCGTCGCGGGTGGCGAGCCGAAGATGCGGGCTTTCCTCGTTGGCGGGGCTCACCCCATGCACCGAGCGGACGACGAGGTCGCGCACCGGCCTGTCGTTCAGCGATGCGACGAGGGCCAGGGGCTGGTAGAGCCCAAGCAGGCGTTCTGGCGAGCCATCCCCGCTGGCGAGCGGGGCCAGCAGGACTTCCAGAGGCATGGACGCTTCGCATGTCTGGGCTTCGAGGCGGGCCACCATCGGCTCGGGCCGCCGGCGGGAAGTCTCGATGGCGAGGTGCACTGGCCGGCGTCCGCCTTCGTCGAACAGCGAGAGGAAGTTCAGGCCCCTGAGGTCTCTTCCGTGCAACTCGGCGATCAGGCCGCCGACCAGGCGAATGGGATAGAGGCCGGAGGCCGCCCGGCCCAGGATGAAGGTCTGGGGCGCGAGACGGGCGAACTCGGTCGGATCGATCGACATCCGCGCCGGGAGCCCGCCCGGACCGCGTTTCGCACGCCAATAGTCGATCATCTGCTGCGTGTTCGAATGATACATGTCGAGCCCTCCGCGGGCCGCCGGAACGGCCGCACGGGCCTTGCAGCGAAAAACGGGCCAAGCTGAGCCAGTATCAGATCGAGACGCTCAAGCCTGAAAGAACTCGAAGCCGAAGGCGAGCGGCTGGGCTGGCGGAACGCGAAGGCCGCCACTCGTTCGTGTCGCCGCAATTCCGGCTCCGGTAATGCGCCTGTGAGCGGCTTCGATGGAGGCGACCTCCACACGCACGACCGCCTTTGCGGCGCCGAAGGCGGCCGCGTAATCCTCTTCCGGGAGATAGCGAAAGCCAGAGATATCCAGAACCCGGGCCGCCGCCTCGGCATAGGGGCCGGGACTGCCGCTGAAAGTCAGACCCGCGATCCTCGTCGCCGTATTCGGATGCTCGAACCAGGCCTCGAGCGTGTCGGGGCAGGGATAATCGTGCTCTATGGCCGCTAGGACCAGGGGGCTGATCCGCTCGCGAACGGAGAAGAGCGCGAAGCTTTCGGTCCCAAGCTCGGGCCGGCCCGGCCATTCGCGCAGCAGCCGATAGGGTTCGGTCAGGCACATGCCGGTCAGGGCCGTTCTCACCGCCGAGAGGTCGCGGGTTCTGAAGAGGCAGCCGCTCGGCGCCCCGGCGAGCGCCGCAGGGGCGGTCGGCGTGTGCTGCAGGTCGAACCATCCTTCCCGCAGGAAGACGCTGCGATTCTCCCACCTCGCCTCCGGGTATTCCGGCGAGGTGTAGACGCAGGTCGGCGCGACGACGAAACCGACAGCCTCGAAGAGGGCGCAGCCGGCGGTCAGGTCAACGAAGGGGATCGGCAGGTGATCGAGCGGCGACATAGGCGTCTTCCGGGCGTGGACCGGCGTGCGCGCCGCCGATAGTGTCAGTTCCATGAAGCGGGGCGGCTTGGCCGCACCTGGAAGCATTGAAACCACGCGCATCCTGGCCCACCTAGCGGCGATTGCAGCGTTTCGAGGTGAAGGCCGGATGCCATCGGCGAACGAGGGGGCGAGGCTCGCCCGGCAAGCCTATGATCTGACGGCTGATCTCATGGCCCCGAGGCCGGCGATCTATTGGGCCGACCTGATCGTGACGGCGAGCGTCACCTATGCCGCCTTCGCGCTGGCCGTGGCGGCGGACGGAGGTCTTGTGACGATCGGTTGGTCGCTGGTCGCCATGCTGGCCCTCTATCGAGGGATCAGCTTCATTCATGAGATCACCCATCTGAGGCCGGGCGAGGTTCCGGGTTTCCGGCTCGGGTGGAATCTCCTGATCGGGATACCGGCGCTGACGCCGTCCTTCATGTACGAAGGCGTGCACAACCTGCATCACGCCAAGACGCGGTATGGGACCAAGCACGACCCGGAGTACCTGCCGCTCTCCCACTACGCCCCGGCGAGAATCGTCACCTTCATCGCGGTCTCGCTGCTTGCGCCGCTCGGCGTGGCCCTTCGCTTCGGACTGATCGCGCCTCTGACCTTCATCTCGCCGCGCGTGAGAGTCTGGGCGACCCGGAAGGCTTCGGCGCTGACGATCAACCCGGCCTTTGCGCGGGCCGACGTCGATCAGTCCAAAACCCCGGCTTGGCGGCTGCAGGAGCTTGCCTGCTGGATCTGGAGCTGGACCCTGGCGGCGGGCGCGATCCTCGGATGGATACCGCTACGGACCCTCGGACTAGCCGCTGCGATCTTCGCAGGGATGGCCCTCATCAATCAGCTCCGCACGGTGGGCGCGCACGCCTGGCGGAACGAAAGCGAGCCGATGACCTTCGAGGAGCAGTTCCTGGATTCGGTCAATGTGCCGCCGCCGGCCCTGCTGCCGGCGCTCTGGGCGCCGGTCGGCCTGCGCTATCACGCCCTGCATCACCTGCTGCCGCGTCTGCCTTACCACAATCTCGGCAAGGCCCATGCGCGCCTCGTGAACGCTGCGCCGCCCGCCTACAGACTGGTCGAACAGAGCGGCCTGATTTCTGGCCTGGGCGCTCTGCTGGCGAGGTCACGTGCGGCTACGGCCGGCCGCGATGCGGCTGCGCGTGCGATGGGTCGCTGAGACGGGCGATTACCCCCAACTGCCGTTCCAGTTCCGCGACAGGGCCGCGAATTCGCGGGGCGGATAGAGCCAGGACTAGGCTCTTTTCGCCAGATGACCCTATGCCGCGCAGGCCGCGACGATCGGCGCTGTTCCTATTTGCGCGCCGGCCGGACCTCCAGCATCCACATGTTCTCGTCGCGAAGGACGGTCTGCGCGGCGCGGCGGACGTCCGCGGCGGTGACACGCTCAGTCCCTGGAACGATCGCGCGGATCGCGTCCAGACGACGGGGATCGTCCTGCACGCCCGACAGCTCTCGCAGCCAATAGCCGTTGGTCTTGCGGGCCTTTTCGATCTGATCGATGCGCGGGGTCTTGGCGCGCGCGAGCTCGTCGGCGCTCACCTCCTTGTCGCGCAGGTCGGCCGCGATCTTCCGCACCTCGTCGAAGAAGGCGGGAAGCTTCTCGGGCGGAATCTCCACGCTGGCCGAGACATAGCCCCAGCCGGGCCAGACCATGCTGTGATTATAGGCGACATTGGGCGAATAGGTCGCGCCCTGCGCCTCGCGCAGTTCGTCCATCAGTCGCAGGCCCAGCACCTCGCCCATGACCGCGGTGTCGCGCGCCTGCTGCGGACTGGCGAAGAAATCGCCGGTGCGCCATGCGACATAGCCGATCGACTGATCCGCACGGCCCTTGTGCGTGAGCACGACCGGCTTGTCGGCGCCAGCCGGGAAGT
>Ga0065721_10000155_pt1 | contig 11658 bp, 6 predicted proteins | sample Mesricmetagenome_FD_59108 | JGI IMG/M metagenome (GOLD analysis project Ga0065721, IMG submission 59108) | Mesophilic microbial community from rice straw/compost enrichment Sample: eDNA_1 v2 (version 2) | ecosystem: Engineered > Solid waste > Grass > Composting > Bioreactor | place: USA: Davis...
TTATCAATTATATTTGGTGACCGGCTGAAATTGCAAATATAGACCGGGGAGCTAACGCCGCTCCCCCTTCCCCTGGCGTGGGGTTCCAAACATTGAAATAGAATTTGACACAGTTTATTTTACACTCCCGCAATCAGGTAATGATCAAAGTATCCAGTATAGGCTATCCTATACCAGATGAGAAGATAGATCACCTATTCGAACCGTATTGGCAGCTTGAGCCTGGCAAGGGCTGGGGTTTAGGGCTTTTTATTTGCAAGATGTACGCAGAGCTGCTGGGAGGAAACATTTCCGTTGATAGCAACGAATCCGGGCTTACCACTTTTACGGTGAACATTTCTGTATAATACCCATTAATAGTCTCTGAGGAACTTGTATTTACCGAGCAAACATCCCTGGTAGAGGCCCTATTTTTAATTCATTATAAGTTGATGAATTATCCTCGAGCTCAAAAGTAGTAAGGCCCTGATTTACTCCAATCCCATACTTCTGTAGAATTGCCTTCTGCCTTGCGTCTGGTTTGACGCTTACTCTGTGTGTTACGTTCATGGCTAATGGTAACGACCATCATTGTATTTTAAAAGTGGCATCCTTCAATCTAAGTGCATTTACCAACCGTTTTATCACCCTGATCTTATATCCACGACATTCAAGAGAAATTTCTGTGAAACCTGAGATATTCCAATATTCAGTATTTTTGCTAATCCTCTTTCTTCGATTGTGTCTTCCAGCACATAACGCAAACCAAAATTATGACTACAACCCTCTCTTTCAAGAGGGATATAAATACTCATTATTGAGATACAGAATTCTTCCTATTTAGACTAGCAAAACTCCATGCTTAAACCACAATCCCCCAAGATTTCATCTTGATCCGTAGTATCAAGGTTGGCATCTCTTCCCGGCAATCAAAAGTCCAACAGATTGTTGGACTTTTGAACCTTCCTAATGTGCACAGTTATGCTAAATCGTATTACTCTACAGCAGTCCCTCTAATCTCCGGCGGAATTTCACTATAAATGGATTGATTTAACATATCGGGCAATAAATTTGAAACAAATTCTCTTATTCTTTCGTCAGAATCTTTTCTATGAATATACTCGCTTCTTAACACCATGAAGGCGATATTTTCCCATTCTTCATTTGGTATCTCTAATTTACGTGACTTTGATTCCCGCTTTAATAATTCTACTATTATTCTCAGCTTTATTGTATTCTCCGCATTTATATTTGAGTGTTCAAGATGATTCACCTTTTCTTTAGCTGCCTTGACTCCCGCGAATAAATAATACTTGCCATCCTTTAAATAAAACCAACTATCGTTTTTGCCAAACTTAAAATGCGGTAACCTAATATTTACTGAATCTATTGGCATTTTACCTATTACAGACCATTTTGCTTCTCCCCGTAAAGGAGGTGGATATGTTAACACTTCACCAAACAGCCAGTCCTTTCCAAGCAAAATCGAATAGTCATTGATAGGCTCATCACTCAAATAATCATAAACCCCTATAATATTAGAGGCTGGCCGTTCCTGGCACAATAACGAAGTGCTATAGTATCTACAGTAGGCATACTTATAAGTCATTTGAAAAGGCAGCTTTCCAAATGCGATGTTATTTAGCGGAATTCTAAAATAAAACACCTGTGAATCATTTAAAACACTCATATATATCTTTTAATGACTTGTTGCAACCATTTCTTTCCAATTAGGAAAATTTTCTTCCAAAAATGCTATTGCTTTTTCATACATCCCCTTATTCTTAGCCAGATTAAAGTCCATAGCCTTATTTATATTCGATACAGGTCCTAGCGTTTTTTGATAATCAAGTACGACTTGCTCAACTGCCCTCAACAATCTTCCTTCGGCACCTGGAAATAATGATTGTATTTTCATTGCAGCTCTCTCAGCAGCCGTATATCTTTTTAACAAATTAATTGATTTGCCAATGTATGGTAATCCCGCTTTAATGCCCTTATAAACTGTTCTTATACTACCTATCCCGCCTGTACTCGCAGCGTTTACCAAAGCATTTGGCATGCCTGCTCGAGGGGATCCTCTATTTGTCAAAACCCCGTTGTAGTCGACAATACCTCTATATAAGCCATTATCATGCCTTCTTTCTCCAGTCAACATCCTATTCCAAAATCCCCTCACTGCAGGTAATACTTTGAATCCTGGCAGTGCCCCCGGGTCATAAATTTCGCTGCGTGCTCCGTTAGGCTTAACTACTATACCGGTCAGATTTACGACATCCTTGCCTGGATCAAAATCCGGCCAAACATTAGGCAAATCGTTAATATGAACTGTATCATCACCGTAAGGATCACTCATGGTGATGGGATTATTAAGAACATGATTATAAGGAGTTACATCTTCAAAGTATTCAGACTTTGGATCCACTTGCCACCATCTGCCTATTTGTGGATCAAGATTTCTAAAGAATGCATCATATTGATTAAGGTCAAAATCAGTGGTATGTTCTATCCCGTTATACTTCCTTCTATTCTCGGGATAGTTCGTCCCTTTAAGAGCATTTGAACTGATTCCGGCCATAGTCAGCCCGAACGGATAATAATGCGTTTCCTCAAGCAAGGGACCCTGTGCTACCCCCAATGTTATATTATCAAAGAACACATCCTGGGTGATTTCATTGCTGGTGTATACATACAGGAAACCACTCTTTGTCAGCGGCATCTTGTCTACCGCCAGGGTCTGCAGCTCGTCGGGCATAGCTTTTACCTGCCGTACCCCGCTGTTCTCCTCCACTAAGTTAAACTGATCATCAAATAAAACAAAGTTCAAATAGGCGCGGGGGTTATTCTGTGCCCCCTGGTTGTTCGGATCTTTCTCCTTCAGTCGTTGATAATCATTCCAATTGAAATTTCTGAATGGAGATAACTGTTCCTCCTGGCGGGCAGCATGTGAGGCATTGCCGGCCTTTTCGCCGCCAAAAGCCTGTAACAGGCTCGCTATCATGTCTTCCGGGGCAACGGACTTGGTATCTTTCGGACCGGTGGATTTATAAAAGACCTTGGCTCCTATCTGAATTGTATCTCCCGCCATCACCCGAAGCACCAGCGAAGGACCGATCTTTTTACCACCATCTCTGGCATTTAACTTAGCAACAAATTTGTTTTTATTGTTCGTCTCATCCTCGGGGTAGCCCACCGGTTTGGCGGCACGACTCTCCTCCACATTACTGAACAGGGCGGCTTCCGTGGCAGCACGCTCCGTTTCCATGGTAGCGGCGTACATATCAAACTCCGTCTGCGTTGTCAGTACCGTACGAACATTACCCAGGTGATCTTTCAGGAAGTAATCATAAACATATTCCTGCAGCTGACCATTATTGAATACTGGGCGGATACGGCCTTCTTCATGACTGATAAGCTCCAGTTGATTATTGCGGTATACCATGGAACCCATGTAGTCCGTAGTAGTGACCTTTGAAGTACCTGTAGTATTATCAGTAACTGTCTTCTTCAACTTGTTACCGACGGCATCATACTGATACCGAATACTGCCCTTACCACTGATAGTAATCAGCTCCGGCAGGTTCAGATGATTATAGGTGATGGAGCTGATGTTCTTGTTCAGGTCCATGGTGAGGTTCCCATTGGGATCATAATCATAATCGTCGCCAGTATTGGCGCCATTGATGAAATCACCCAGTTTGGCTGTAGCGGTATTAGCGCCGTTATCTCCTACGAAACGCAACTTGTTACTGGCTTCGTTCACCTCCTTATAACTATAAGCCAGCTGGTCAATAATGGAGATAGTTGAGCCTACCATTCCCTTCTGGGTCATGGTTTTAATGTTCCCGTTGGCGTCATAGGTCAGGTTGCTGACGGAGAAATTCTTTTGATCCTGTGTCCAGCCAGCACTCGGATTGTTCTTTTGATTAAAGTCAGCATTGGTCAAGCGATTGGCATTGTCATAGCTGTAGCCATAGACACGGGGAATATTGTCATTGCGACCTCTCCATTTTATCCCGGCAATATTGCCTGTATACTGATTTGTGGTGAAACCGTAGTCATAGCTCAGCTCCTGGCCGAACCAGTTGGAAGTTGGATTGCTGGCTACGTCATTTACATAAAGTTTGTTGATGCTCTTCAACCAGCCGCGGACGTTGTACTCGTAATCGAGTTTCTCCAACTGGGAACTGCCATTGACATGCAGGCGTTTGGACTGGAGCTGCCCCAACTCATCGTATGTGTTTTTGGCGATGGTTTGCCTGGCGCCGCCATTCACCTGTTTGATCACATCCGTTACCCTCCCTGCTGCATCATACAGCACCTGGGTCATGATCTTTACGTCGGGAACGGCGCTACTGCGCAGATTGTTATGCCGATGGTAGGTGCTCAGCAGCTTGCCACTGAAGTCATACAGACTGGTCAGCACATCCTTACTACCGCTGATGTTATCAGATATGGTTTGCAGTAAGCGGCCTTTATCGGTGTAGTAGGCGGTGGTGGTCAGCCACTGGTCTGTACCCAGTACCCTTACTCGGGCACCGGTCATCAAACCTGTGGTAAGGTTGCTGGCCGCTGTCACTACTTCTGCATAATTACTGCCGGTATATTGAGGCTGAGTAAAGTCGCCGGTAACGGCGTCGTGCTTGCCGGTGTAGTTATAATCGTCATAGAAAGTATAAATCAGCGGAGTGAGGGTGCTGGCCGGCATACTGGGCAAAGGATTGGTGGCGTTAATGCTCAACGTTTCCTGGACAGCCGCAGAATTGATCTCCGCCAGCATCTCCGCGGTATTGGAGTCAAAGCCGTCTTCAAAGGTAATGCTATTGGATGCCTGATAGATGGGCCGGCCGTCATGGGCGGCTACTACCAGGTCTGCCACGCCAGAATAGCTATGCGTGATGGCCTGAGTACCAGAAATAGCCGTGTTCATGCTGATCTGCAGTGCATCTCTGGTAGCAGAGGAATTGTACAGGGCCGTCATGATGTGGCGGTTCTGGCCATCGTAAAAGGTAACCAGCCATTGGCTTTTGCTTTTCAGGTTGCCGTCACGAGTAAATACCAGCCGGTCGCGTACATCGTATACCATTTCTACGGGATCGGCGCCAGGTATTTTCTTTATGATCATCCGGTTCCGGTTATCATACTGGTACTGCAAACATAATTCACTGGCAATGGACGAACTGATCGCCCAGCTTGTTTTGATAAGCTCAACTGCTTTGGGGGGAATAACAAAGCGCAGGTTACTCTGGTCATCGTATACATAGTAGGTGCAGAGCCAGCCGTCATGACCATCCGCTGCGGAGGCGGTCACCTCCACCTTTTTAAGCACCACCCGATCCGCTTTATCCTTGAATTCCACTGTCCGAAAGCCGCGCTCGTCTTTCGTCACATTCTTATACAGCTGACCGACATCATATATCGAGCCACTGCCGCTGGTTGGGCGTGTTGCCAGTAGCAGGCATATCCCAGATACGCACCGCATCGGCAGCCGTATTCAGGAGGAACTGATGCTCAATTGGCCTATTGCCGCCCTTCTGTACGCCGGCAGGGTCATTCTTCGCCCAACTGTTGCCGGGTGCATAGGTTTTTAGCACCCTATTGAGTGGTGAAGCCTCATATTGCGTCTGGTCATAATAGATAGCTTCCCCTTTTGCGCCGGGAACCAAGCTTTCAGACAGATAAAACCGGCTCTGATCATTGAACGGATCAGCTTTAAATTTCCCATCGCTGAGGTTGCCGGTGGTTGGCACATAGGGCAAATATCTAAATTGCTCCCTCCCATAAATGTCATAGATAACCGGCGCTACGAGATCCCTTCCTGCAGGCGTGATCCCCCTCGCGACCGTTTGTAAGGGGCGTCCTAACCCATCAAAATACTGGGTACTTTGCCTTGCGGTATTGACATCGGAAGCAGCGATAGTTGCCGGATCGGATGTGGGCATATTGGGCTCCCAAGTGCGGATATAGTTAACAAGGGTATTTGTGTAAGCCGGAGAGGTACTTACCGGCGTCGCAGCGGGGCGGACGCTGCTATTAGGTGTTTGAGCATTTGCAGGGATGATAGCAATCATTAACACCAGCCCGACAAGCGATTTGATTATGGAGAGATGTATCTTTTTCATGTAATGGCTTTGGACTAGTTTTGAACTATTGAGTAATGGGCTTTTGATACTGGTAATCGTATTGCCCGATAATCTTGCCATCAGCATCTTTCACCAGCTTTAGTTGATTAAATCCGTCGTACTCGTAGTATAAAGTTTTGCCAGAAATATCCGTTTCGCTTGTGATACCAATCAAAGGATCACAGGTGTAAGTCTTCATACTTGCATCTTTAGGGCATATCCGCACTTCATCGATATATGTTCCGTCAGTAATGGAATATGCAGGCCCGGGATAATCTACCTGCTTGTACTTCCATTCTCCTGTTGTGCCAGTCCGGTACCAATAGCTCAATACGTAGGACCGTTGATCGGGGAGGGTGAAATTCACCACAAAACCTGTTGCTTTTACTTTTTTCCCAGTTTTAGCGGCAGCCTGAGCGACTCCAATGTTTGTACCTTCCTCAAAGCTTTCATAGTAGAAGGCGTCCGGTCCCGCATTTGCTATTTCGACAACCGGGTACTGATTGTTGTATCCCCATTTATAGGAAATTTTCATATCGTTTTCCCCTGACTGGCTTAATAGCGAGCCATCTGGCGCATACGCATGATTTCTGACCCGGGTCTCAAGAGCTCCACCACCGATACGCACATCTATAGTCTGGGGCAACAATTGATTATTGGACCACGTAGCGAAGTTTGTTTTGACAGTTCGAACATGTGTATTGTCCATTGTTGAGCTTTCTTCTATTATATTACCTATCCTATGCTTACTGACAAGTTGCGTGCATACCGGATCGGAAGGGAAATCGTACGGATATTTATACGTAACGACCTCGGTTTTCTTTTTACTGTCGGTGGTATTCATGCTTGACAGCTGGCGCCATACCGAATTAGTATAATTATAGTTGATGATCTGCTGCAAACTAATAGTTCCATCCTGTGAATATTGTGTGATAGTATCAGATTGGGGATGCACCCATTCGGAGACGATATCATAAAACTGGGAGTTATCATAGATCGGTATCGATATCCACTGGTTAAAAAATTCAGTATAATACCTTGAAGCATCTCCTGAAGGGATTTTCATACCTTTAATGGTTGCTCTTCTCGCACCGATAACATATGTTTTTCCGATTGCCTTTAACTTACTAAAAGAGCCGTCGGCATTCTTTACATATGCAGTCTCCCTTTTAAGAAGTCCGTTACCAATGAATCCGACCGGAGGTACACCGGGAAAGCCAACGCGAGCTGTATTGTCCTCCTCGTTGTAGTATTCATAGACTGTTTTGCCATTGTTACCCTGGGTAACCTCCACCATGTCATATCCGATCTGGTTGCCTTGTGCGCTATAGCCGAATGGGATCACAGGAGTAGATGACCGGACGAGGTACCTCGCAACGGTAGGTACTCCGGACAGGCACCCTCTCTTCGCATACTCGTGATATTCATAGAGTGGTTTAAGCATCAACTTCCCAGTTGAGCATCCCGGCGCTTCCTTTTGTGTCGCATACCCATACTCTGTAACTTTATCATTTTCATGGGAGATGCCGTCATATTCCGTGATCGATTTAATCCGGAGCCCGGCGCCCAGGCTATTATAGCGTCGGACTGGAGTTTTAACTTCCCAGGACACCATTAACCTCGATACATACTTCTGGTCGGCGTATACGGTAAATTGGTATTTACCGGCCGGCAGATCATAGGTAGTTTCCTGCCATGTACCATGGCCCTGATTATCATAGGTCAACAGATAACCTATCCATTGATTAAATGTGCCGCCATCCGCTGATTTTATATTAGCAACGTCGTATTCGTATTCTCCTCCCATATCGAGGCAATCATTACCGCTATAACATTCTATGATTGTACCTACAGTCACTCTTGTCTTGGTCGCAAATTCGAGGGTAAAGTTGTCGGGACGATGGTTCGGAACCTGGGTGTCTGGACCGAATTTTTCTGTGAAAGCCACTTCGCTCGTTCTAAGCGTATCTGTTCTTGGGTCATAATAGTCATTCAGTTCGTAGCTAAATGCCGTTGTCCCTCCGGTCGGATAAGTAATGCCGGTTAAAATGGAAGCTTTTGCAAAATCCAGGTTCGGCTCCCTGTCAGCACCGGCAAATTCCCTTGTTCCTGTACCTCCCTGAACGACGGCGCTTGTTGGAGGAACCAGGGTACCATTAAATATCTTGTCGCCATAGGTAGTTTGATTGACGCTGTTGTTGGGGGCGCCATTATAATATCCCCAGTGATCAACCGATTTCCAGTCCTTTGCGGGCAGTTCACGGCCATCATAGGTAAACAGATAGGGCGGCCGGCTAACGACCCCGTTGCTTTCCGTGACACTAAGCAGTTTAAGGCGCTTCTCCGCATAGGTAGTTCCGGGATTGAAATAGGAATAACTAAACAGATATTTTTTCACCATGGTGAAACTACTACCGGATCCCGCGGAGATGATCACTTCATCGACCTTCTTCGCATACGTTGTGGGAAAGCCACTGATCACCGGTTCAATATCCTCCCTGTCGCTTAGTTTAAACTCAATCTTCCCGTTGGGAAAGGTTATCTCTTTCAAATACACATCATGTACTTCGGTGTAGGTGCTGAAGTAAGTATATTCATTCATTGGTGGAATGCAGTCAGGCATTGCCGTGAGGTCTATAACGTGTTTCTTTACCTGAGATCTGGATAGTATCCTTTTTGTGCCCCGGCCGGTAGGATAGCTGCTATAGTAGCTGAAATTTATCTCGGCGCCCGTGGGGGACACTATACGATCAAGATACCATGAGGAAACAACATCCTTCGGCAATCCCTCGGGAGCTGTTACGTCAGCCATGTATTCTTCATCAGCGGCGTTTGAGCGTGAGATTGTCGACTCGGTTGTATTGAAGAAATACTTTACGCCCATTTCGTCTGTTATCACCCACTGGTAATTCGCCGCCTGACTCGAATAAGCCACCTCTATTTTGAGATCTTCCTGGGATAGCAGTACAGGTTCAAGTGGCATAGTGGTACTACTTCTTTTCTTAAGTGCGAACTTCCCAGACCTTCCATTGAAATTGAAGACAAAGATATCCGGTTCCGTATCGTCCAAGCCATCAAGTACATCAACCAGATATTGAGAATCATACTGTCGTTGCGTTGCATCCTGAGGTACAACATATCTATACGAGAACAGGTCTATAGATGTAGGCAGATAAGAATCGGGGAATCCGCGAATACTGGATTTCGACAAATCATCCATTCCGTTCACAATACGCGATATGGAGCCGCCCGCCATCAGGCTCCAACCTAATCCAACCCAGGAGGCCTCATCTTCCACTTTTGTGCCGCCGCTGTGATAGCTCAGGACAACAGGGACCTTCAATTCTTTATTTATTATCTCATAAAGGGGAATACTGATATTCGGAACGCCAGTGTAAGTAGAGACGGGTATTTCCCCGTATCTCGCCATTGCGGCAGCAGTCGGGGACGGAGGTATCACCCTTACAAGATCTGGCGCAGACTGCTGTGCAAAAGTCTGTCCAATCAACAGCTGGAAGAGTGCCAGCAATAGCAATCGTTTTCTGCCAAAAATTGGCCAAAGGCATAAAAGAATAAATACTCTATTTTTCACAATATGTATATTTTAACAAATAGGATTGACTATTTTTTTGACTGCAATTGGCTAATCTGCTGTTGTTGATCTTCGTTCTGTTGTACCAAGCGGTTAATCTCCTTTTTCATATCGATCAGATACAACGTCAGCTCCTCTACTTTCTGCAGCAACTTCTTATTCATCTCTCCTACATCCAATCCCTCCTTTTCCACTTCCTTCGCAGATGGCATATCCGGTAAATGCCGATTAGCTTTAACATACTCTTCCAATTCCAGTAATGATGGCAGGCAGTAATCTGGCTGAAACACATAATCCGGCCAACCGGTCTGCATAACCTTCAGGCGCTTTGCTGCTATATCTCCGTTGACACGCAAAGCCGTTGTCCCGTCATCCGTTGCATTATTAACCAATAAGCGGCTAGTCGCTGCTACCGTCCGTGTCCTGTTATTGATTGTAAATACATCATTCCAGGTGTCAGACTGAGATCTGCTTTGGAATTTCAGAAAGGTGGTCCCATTGCCGTCCTGGATATCCACAGGCACAAGCCTGGTTCCAAAGCCACTAGAATAAGAGCTGACTACAAACTCAATATCTGGCAGAGGTAAAGAACCGTCCCCTAACTTAATACCAGCGCTGGAGCCCTTAAAGGCGGTAGGTTTAACACGTATCTGCCCATTGGTGATGTAGTTGCTGTTAGCAGTTATGTCCCCCGTTACAGAGAGTTTAGTCTTGAACAGTGCATCGCCATTAACGCTTAGCTTTACCTGAGGATCTGTATCCCCGATGCCTACTTTCCCATCGGAAGTAAGTGTCATCATATCTGTCCATGTAGCTGAATTATGGCGCGCAGCAATATTTAATTGTGTTCTGATGCCGGGATCACGTGGGTATATCCGGTGTCCGAATCCGTTCTGATAATTGGATTCTTCCCAAACCAATATCTTATTCTCCAGGCTGTCTTGTGCCTGTGCATAAAAAGCTGGCAAAAGTAGGAACAGTAAAGTCAGTTTCTTCATTGTCTTATTTCTTTTCAAGGGTTTGTACTCTTGCCTCCAGTGCAGCATTTTTCTCCTGTAAGGCGCGGATTGTCTTTTGATGTTCAATGAGGTAAAGGGTCAGTTCTTCTATTTTCTGTAAAAGTCTTTTATCGGTTTCCCCCAAATCCAACCCGTTCTTCTCCACTTCTACCGCAGACGGGACATCTGGTAAATGTCGATTAGCTTTAACATACTCTTCCAATTCCAGTAATGATGGCAGGCGGTAATCTGGCTGAAATACATAATCCGGCCAGCCGGTCTGGATCACCTTAACCCTTTTCGAAAAGATATCACCGTTTACCGCCAGTTTAGCCTGGGGTGAAAGCGTGCCAATCCCCACGTTTCCATCGCCTCTCACATATAATAAGCTTTTCGTGCCACCTGCCTTTCCCCTTCCCATTGAATCCACGTTAGACACTACGTGAAAAGCATAGTAAGATGAAGTGTCATCTGATATACCTACAGCTGCCCCATAACGATCTCCCCATAACAAGGCCGCCGCTACGCCTGTATTGTTGTATGCAGCACTGTGAAATGCAAATGTTGGGTTGGTAACTCCAATACCAACTTTGCCTGCAAAATAATTGTTAGCGGAGCCGTTGAAGTAAGCAGTATTGGCATATGACATGCCATATATATTCACTGTGGGGTCGAGACTTGTTTTATACGAATGATCAATGCTGGATGTCGTACCTATCAATTCCTTGTAAGGCAATGGGTTTTGCACTCCATCATACACTAACGGATTAACTGCGTAGTTCGATCTGTAAGTGTAGGTGGTATTTCCTCTGAGCCAGATAATGATTCTGTAACTACCGTTAGCGGCGGTGGCATCTTTCCAGCCACTTATCATTTTACTATTAGCGCCCCGTAAATTGACGAATGTCAGCATCGATAAAGTTAGATCCATGCCCCCAATTTGTAACATGATACCGGAAGCTTGCGA
>Ga0065721_10052553_pt1 | contig 11658 bp, 12 predicted proteins | sample Mesricmetagenome_FD_59108 | JGI IMG/M metagenome (GOLD analysis project Ga0065721, IMG submission 59108) | Mesophilic microbial community from rice straw/compost enrichment Sample: eDNA_1 v2 (version 2) | ecosystem: Engineered > Solid waste > Grass > Composting > Bioreactor | place: USA: Davis...
CGTGTCGCTCGAACCGACCCCAAGCCGCCAAGCATCGGTCGCTTCGAGATTCAGATGAAAACCCCTAGCAGAGGGGCATTTGGTGTGCCCGAAAACCGGAGGTGATTGCATGCTAACCCGAGTCGCAGACACAGTGACAGATGCACTCTCCGGCGTGTCGCCATACACCCGGGAAGACGCGTGGGCGCTCGCCGCCACCCTCTCTCCTCGCGCACGCATCCGTGTCGCCTCCGCAGCCGCCGACGGCACCGTCCTCAACAGCTACGACACCCTCTGGCCACTGACCGGGCCCGCCCCTGAGACCACCTGGGCGATGCTGCTCGCAGGTGACGACCAGCGGTTCCGGTGGCTGGTGTTCGACTTCGACGCCTCCCAGGGCAACGCCGTACGCGACAGCCAGCGGATGAGCTACTGGCTGGACGAGCTGCGTGTACCCCACCTCGTCTGCGTATCCGGCCCGTCCGGCGGCCGCCACATCTGGGTGCGCCTGGGCGACCCCGCAGACGCCAAGATCATCCGGCAGGTCGCAGAGCTCTCCCGCAGCCTCCTGCCGTCCCTGGACATCAAGCCGCTCACCAACCCTGTCGCCGGCTGTGTCCGTCCGCCCTACGCCCCGCACCGAAACGGCGGCCAGTCCACGCCCATCGGCGACCTCGGCCCCATCCTCCACCAGTGCGCCGGCGAGGAGTTCCTCGACGAGCTCATCTCGATGCTGTACGAGCTCGGCGCCGAAGTGAAGGTCGCCAAGACCGCCCCGTTCAAGGGTGTCGTCGACGACGAGGACGGGTACCCGCGCCTGCGCGGCACGAAGCGGGAACTGTCGATGAAGATGGCAGACGCCCTGTACGGACCCCATGGCCCCGACGCGTCGAAGACGATGTTCGTCGCCCTCACCGCCTGCGCCCGCGCCCGCTGGGCCTTCCGGGACATCCTCGCGATCGCCACCACCGCAGGCGGCCTCGAATACGCCCGGTCGTTCAAGGTCGGCGGCCACCGTGAACGACGCCACCCGCAGAAGATGCGCCGCGTGCTCGAACAGCAGTGGGCACGGGCCGTCAACTGGGTCGCAGCCAACGGGGACACCACTCCCGCAGACGACGCCGAGTACCGGGAACGGCTCACAGACGTCGTCAGCACCGTCCGCCGCGCCCAGGAGGTCGCCGACCGGATGCCAGGCCTGTGGCAGACCCACAACCGCCGGGTGCCCGGCTCACACGCGCAGCGGGCCGTCCTGGACGCGCTGTGCCTCTACATGCTCCAGAGCGCCCGCCCCGTCGTCGAAGCAGACATGCGACGCCTCGGCATCGACACCGGGTACAGCCGGATGGCCGTCCACGCAGCCATAACCGCGCTCGCCGCCGGGGGCTGGATCGAACGGGTGGGTGTGGCCTGCGGGAAGAACGGTCAGCGTTACAGGCTGGCAGAGAAGTTCTCCACAGGCGAATACCTGCACGAACGGACACAAGCGCAAATGCGCGCGGTGCCCCTGCAGCCCACCACCTACCAGCAGCAGATGCTTTCCGCACTCAGCACCAAGCTGGAACTACTCCGCCACGACGTGTTCTGCTCCCCCGGCAGCCTCGGCAGAATCTCAGGACTGGTCTACCGCGAGCTCGCCGACGACGGGTCCGTCACCGTCGGCGAGCTCGCACGGGCCGTCGGCGCAGAGCCCCACATCGTCCGCGACAGGTTGCGACGCCTTGTCGAAGCCGGGCTCGTCGAACGTACCGCAGGCGGTTGGCAACGACGAGACCGCACCGCACGGGACTTCGCAGCACGCGCCCTCGGCGTCGACGGGTTCCTGCAACGGCGGGCGGAACGGTATGAGTTCGAACGGCTCATCTGGGCGTGGTGGCTGAAAGAGCTGGAATGGATGAACACCAAGGGCAAGCCCCGGCGTGGGAAGCGTGACGCGAACGCCGGCCTGTTCAAGAACCCACTCGGGAAGATGCCACCGTTCCCCCGAGGCCCCGACAAGAAGGCATCTTGGTGGCGAGCCGCCCGGATGGCGTCGGCCGGCTACCTCGACGACCTCCTCGGCGACGTCGCGGCGTGACGGACCGTCAAGATTGGCAGGCCGCAGAGTGCGGCTCTCTGGCCTCCCGGCTACCGAATGGCTACCGGCGCTGCCGCTCCTCCTCGAGCACTCCCCCCGACGACGTCGGCTTCGGTGTCGTCTTCGAGGACGCCGTCGAATACCTCGGGGATGAGCCGGTGCGCTTCTCCCCCGATGTCGGCTGTCAGCAGCCGGTGGATGGCAGGGAAGTCCTTGCGGGCGAACAAGTCCGCCCATGTCGCCGGCGCCTCAGTCCCCCACTGCTCCTGGTCGAGCCGGCTTAGGTTGAACAGCCCGCGGGCGAGGACGAAAACCGGCTCCACGTCGAGTCGGGCCGCGACAGCGCGGCCGAGGGCAAGGGCGATACGGTCGTCTCTGTCCATGTCGGCACCATAGAGCCTCGATTACAGGCCCGCCAGCCTCTGGGCGATCTCGTCTGCGATGAGTTCGGAGTCCTCATTGTGGGTGGTGCCCGGTGGCGGGTAGCCGACCCTGCCGAATCGCTGGCGTGGCGAGACCCATCGGATCGGTGTGTGGAGCACGTCGATGCGGCGGCCGGCCCGCTCCCCCAACGTCTGGACCTTCTCGACCCCTGCCTGCACATCGGTGAGCCCGGTGACACCGTTGAGGGCGACGATCACATCTGCACCATTGGGCGCTTCTGCGACGAGCCGGTCCAGTCCAGGTGATCGTCGGGACCGCACATTCATAACGGCGACGATGAGGTCTGAAGCGAACAGCGCTGCCGACCGCAGCTCACGATGCCGGATGGACGCGGACGTGTCGAGGACGGTGAGCTCTCCCCCGTCATCCAGCAGTTGCCTGAGCCCTCGCGGGGTCTGCACGTCGACAGTCCTGAACCCGGAGCCGGCGCCGACGGTGACGATCGCAGGATGGCCGTCCGGCTCCCCTGTCGCGTTGACGAACTGGGTCCGTGTCCGCCGTTGGAAGGCTGATGCCAGCCCGAGCGAGGTCCATGTCTTACCCGCGCCACGGCCGCCGATGACGGCGATGGTCTCCATGCAGTCTCCTTCCGCGAAAAGCCATCTGATGCGGGGAAGCGCGAAGCAACGCGATGACCTCGGGCACCGTGTCCGTATGAGTGCCGAACCTACCCCCGGATCCAGGACCGGTCCAGAGGCTGGACGACCTCTCTATCAGAAGTCTGTAAGTCTGTACCTTACAGAGTTACAGACCGACAGACTTGCGAAGCTGATCCTCGTCAGCGCCGCGGAGGTCCCCCGCCCTGGCCAAGAGCATGTCGATGGCGACACGGATCAGAGTGTTCTCCGTGATGCGTTCGCCACCGACGCCTTTGAGCTTGTTGAGGCGTCGGGCGTGAGTGACCAGATCCTCATACTGGTCCGTCCGCATACGCGCTTCTTTGCGGTAGAACCCAAGGTAGGCGGGTCCGGCCGCTGGCGCCGGGGGCGCCAGCTCCTTGGCCCGCTTCCGACCACTCCCCCGTTCCAGCTTCTGCTGGCTCGCAGCGGGCTGGGGCTCGGAATCCTGTGGGGCGTCTTCTACCGAGCCTTCTTGAGAGCGAGTCATTTCTTCCACCACGGCGTCAGGCAGGTCGACTGGCTGGAGCATCATTGCCGCAATGGCGTCGATGTTGTCGACTCGCGCCATCATGCACCTGCCTCAATCGCGACTCGCTTGGGCTTGAAGCCCTCCTCCGGCGCCTGCTCCCCTGCCAGCAGCGACCGCAGCTCGTTGGCGACGTACATGTAGTCGAAAATCGCGTTCGCGTTCGCCCGGGTGTCTGCGTACTGGGTGACGACACGGCCGTGCAGTGGAGCGTTCGTGTGCGTCTTGTACAGGCGGATGCACTGCTTGAACCGAGGCAGTTTGATGTGCTCGTCCACGATCTTCTCCCAGTCCTCGAGCTCGCCGGCGTTGCGTCGGTCGATCTTGCTGAGGAGGATCCGGTGAGGGAGCCTCCGAGGTTCGATGTACGCCTTAAACGTGCGGATGAGCGGCGGGGTGTTCAATGGCTCCGGGTTCAGCGGAAGGATGACGAAGTCCGCAACGTCGAGGACGGCGCTGAGAATCGCGTGGGTCTCCAGGTTCCCGGGCGTGTCCACGAAGATGAAGTCGTACGGCAGCACCTTCAGCTTCAGCAGTGTCTCCGGCTTGATCTCCGGTGCGAAGTCGAACGGCAGGTCATCCCCCGCGTTCTCCGCCCACCACGTCGTCGACTTCTGCGGGTCCACGTCCACGACCAGGACGCGTGAATGCTTCGCCATGACGGCGGCCAGGTTCATCGTGGTGGTCGTCTTCCCGACGCCACCCTTCTGGTTGACGATTGCGATGATCTTCATCGGCTCCCCATTCCTGCTCAGTAAGTCTGTTTCTACGTGAGTTTGTAACTCTGCAAGTCACGTCCTCTGTAAGTCTGTTACTGCGTGAGTCTGTGAGTTCGAAAGTCTGTCAGGTCCAAACTCTGTCAGTCTCAAACTTTGAGAGTCTGTCAGGTGCAGAGTGAAAGACTTGCAGACTCACGCAGTTTGAGACTCTGCAAGTTACAGAGTCTGTCACTTCGAGGGTTTGGGAACTAACGACTCTGAACCTCTTGTCAGCTGCTCCCAGCGCTACCTCGGCCATAGCCCCATTCTGACCCTGGCAGCGCAGCGCGACCCAAGCGACACTCCCAAACTCTGCAAGTCACAGAGTCTGGCAGTGACAGAGCCTGACAGTGACAGACTGACAGAGTCCGGGAGAAACAGGGAAACAGAGTGACAGAGTCGCGGAGTTGCAGAGTCTGTAACTGCGAAACTCTGGAAGTGACAGACTCTGGAAGTGACAGACTCTGGCATTCAGCAAAGTACGGAGTTGTCATTTCAGCCTTTAGCTGCCGATTCCAGGGGGTAGGTGAAGTTGATTCCCGCTCAGGGAAGCGCTCAGCGCCCCGTAGGCGCGATTACGGTGGTTGGTAGGTACCCATGCCTACCCGGGGCTTCCTCGAGCGCTCAGAATGCCGTACGCGAGGCCGTCGTTACCTGGCGATGAACTCGTGCTCGCGTTGCATGAGGCCGTAGAGGGTCTCCTTCGCGGCATCAATGTCGAAGTCATCGACGCCGGCGAGGGTGTCGAGCAGCTCCTGCAGGATGAAGACGTGAGTGTGCCCGTACCTCGCTGAGTAGATGCCGACATGGTCTATGGAGTAGGCATCGGAGTGGTCGAGGAGCGCGTAGGCCACCAACTGGTGGAGCGCGTCGGGTCTGACGGTGTTCGGCCGCGTCCCATTCTTGAGCTTGGCACCCATCGTCGTCTTCACGTCGATGAGCAGGCCGCCGGCGATGAGGTCCGCCTCGGCCGCGAGCCGCTGTTCCGGACCGACATGGGTGAGGTCGAATGTCGCGCCGTGGACGTACGGCGGGTTCAGGCGGGGGAGGAGCCTGCCGATCGCGAGCTGGCGCAGCTGGATGAGCTCGACCACAGCGTTGCGCGGAGCGTCCTCGAGTGCGGCCTCGACGGTGAAGTCCCCTTCGAGGATCCTGCCCTTCATCTCCGCACCCCAGGCGCCGGCACGGTACGCGGCGACCGTCTCGGCGAGGGCGTAGGCGGCGCGTGCCTGCACCTCGATGTCTCGGTCTTCGGTGACCAGGCGTGCGAGCTCACCTACGACCTCGTGGTAGCCGGTGTTGAACGGGAACAGCAGTCGCGAACTGGCGGGCGCTTCGCCGGGGGCCAGGAGCAGCGCGACGATGATGTCCGTGGCGGTTCCGACTAGGCTCGAGGTGCGCTGTTCGCCTTCGACCAGCAGCGGTCCGGTGTTCTCCTTGATCCAGTCTTGGAGGTGCTTCGTGTTCGGGAAGGTGGTCCGAAGGTAGGCTCCGATGGATGTCTCCGGCTTCTTGATGTCGCCGGTGAGAGTGCCTGTGGTGATGAACATGGGACGACCGTAGCGGCCGCCACCGACCTTGCCACTGAGGCAAGGAAAATAGATACCCGGTATGCGCTTCCCGAACTAATACATACTCGGTATGCAATTACTTACCGCAGACTGACTTGAAAGTGGCAGGATTCCTGCGCCTGGCAGTGTTCCTGCCACTTTCCTGCCAAGGTTGGCAAGCTCTGCCAAGGTGACCTTGGCTGGAGAGAGCCCAGTCGGCAGTAGGACTCGGAGGGGGCTGGCAAGGGTGGCAAGGTATGTATGTATTACGTAAGAGAAAAAGTAGTAGTAGTAGGTAGTAGGGCACACTCTCCAAAAATCCTATATATAGCACCCCGCACTTGCCCACCTTGCCAGGTTTCAGGTTTCCCCTCCTGACCTGGCTTTTTCACGATTTTCGTGCTTGCCACGTCCTTGCCATCTGGCAAGCTATGCGCTCGCATACCTTGGCAAACCCCAGGTCAGAAGTCAAAAACGGGCACCTTGTCACCTTGGCTTGAGGAGAAACAGGTCGCAGGGAACCTGCGCGGGGGAGTCGCCGCAGGGTAACGGGTACACGTGCCCCAACCCGAGAAAGCTCTCCCATGACAAGCACCGGAGTCAAGACCTACCGCCCGTTCCTCCTCGAGGATGGTGAAGCACTCCTCCTCAGCCTCGACGCCGTCGAGCACACTCTCCGATTCGCCGAGTTCCTCGAAACGACCGGCCTCACCCCGACCGCCGTCGTCTCCGAAGCCCTCGTCGGCGTCCCGCTGCCCATCTACGAGACCGGGAAGCGGTTCTCCGACGTCAACCCCGAAGCACTGTGGAACCCGCTGTTCTGGCTCCCCGAGGACATCGCGCTGCGCTTCCGCATCAAGGAGACCCCCGACGGTGAACCGCGTGTGGAGACCGACGTCGAATGGGCCACCCGCATCGCGTTCGAGCTCACCAAGTCGGGCCTGTACGACCCCGAGCAGGGATGGCTGGACGTGTTCGCCCTCTACGGCATCGACACCTCCAACCCCGAGGACATCGCCGCCATCACCAACTGGCAGTTCTTCCTCCCCGAAGAGCGACTGGACCGCATCGACATCCGCGACCACGTCACGTTCAGCGAGGACAACGGCGCGTTCTTCGACTCCCAGGAGCTGCTGCCGTTCCTGCTGCCCGCACAGTGGGCGCACACCGCAGCGAGCATCCTCGCCGTCATCGAGGCCGACCAGAACAACGTCGGCGGGTACGCGGAGCTGGCCGCAGGCCTGCTGGACACCATCCCCGGAGACGAGCCCGACACGCTCTACGACGCGGCACTGTCCATCAAGGACGGGGGAGACCTCGCTGACTTCGGCCCGACCATCGTCGAGGCCCTCGAAGCGGTCCTCGAGCAGTACGCCGACGGTCCCGCCCTGCTGAACGAGTACATCGAAGCGTGACCTGACGAAAGCCCCGCCGACACCGGCGGGGTTTTCGCGTGCGCCGCGCACATAGGGGGTATGACCCCCAAGCAGCCCTACCGCGCAGTCACCGGCCCCGGCACCAACCCCGGCTCGTTCGCCTCCCCGCCCGACCCGGGCCCCGGCATGAGCCTCGTCGAGAACTTCACCGGACCCGACGGCGAGTTCGACATGCACGCCTACTACGACGCCGAAGCCGACTCGACCTTCGAGACGTTCACGGCAGACGCCGGCCTCACCGGCGCGGAGTCCACAGCCGAGCAGGAAGCGCTGTTCGCCGACTGGCTCGAAGAGCAGCGCACCCCCGAGGTGATCGACGCCTACTTCGCCCAGTTGGAGCCGGAGTTCGCCACCGCAGGCCCCACGGCCGCGGACCCTCGCGCATGGGGGAACGAGGAGACACCGTTCTGAGGTCACGACGTGAAGGAGGCACATGAGCGGCATCAAGCCTGAGAACCTTCGGCGCGTCGTCAACGCCAGCAGCCAACTCGCCCAGCCCGCCCCGACCGGTGCGGCAGACACCACCAAGAGCATCGCCAAGGACGCCCTCAAAGGCGCAGCCAAAGGCGGTGTCGCAGGTGCCATCCGCGGCGCAGCCGTCGGATTCCTCAAGACCTCCGCTGGACGCAAAGTCCTCGCCGTCGTCGCAGCGATCGCTCTGCTGGTCGCAGGGGGACCGCCGCTCATGGCGGTCTCCATCACGATGGCGATGACGGGCACTACCAGCGCCGGTGTCAACACCCTCGGCGGCCAATCCGCGATGGCAAGCGGGAAGACCGAGGACGAAGTCTCCGAGGCCATGTCCATCACCAACGGTTCCGGGATCCCCTGGCAGCTGTACCTGGCCCTCACCGGCTTCCAGGAGCGGGACGACATCGACCTGCAGAAGCTCCATTCCGCGCTGTCCAAGCAGGGCGTGAACCGCATCGGCGCCGCTGGCGTCATCGTCTCCGGCGTCGGATACGCCCAAGGGAGCAGTGACGCGTCCAAGTCCATCGCCTCCCGGGAGCGAGACGCGTTCATCGCCGCGCTCACCGAATACGGGCTCACCAAGTCGAAGGCCAAGCAGGTCTACGAGGTCGCTCTGAAGTGGACGTACGGGGAGCAGGCGGACCAGTGCGCGTCCACGACAGGCTCGGCCGTCGCCATGGAAACGGCCGCGACCACCGAGTTCGAGCTGCCCGACGGGAAGACTCAGACCCTCGACGAGCGGCAGGTCTCCAACGCTCAGGCCATCGTCAAGGCCGCCTCCAACATCGCCGGCGTCAACCGCGACGCTCTCATCGTCGCCATCATGGCTGCACTCCAAGAGTCGAGCCTTCTCAACCACGCCAACTCGAACGTCCCCGGATCCGAAGACTTCCCCCACGACCGTGTCGGAAGCGACCACGACAGCCTCGGCTTCTGGCAGATGCGCGTCGGCTCCTGGGGAACCGTCGAACAGCTCATGGACATCAAGTACCAGACCCGCGCGTTCTTCGGCGGTGACGACAGTCCCAACGGCGGCAGCCCCGCAGGCCTCTTCGACGTGAAGAAGGGCGGCAAGACCTGGGACCAGATGACTAAGGGTGAGGCAGCCCAGGCCGTCGAGGTTTCCAAGCACCCCGACAAGTACGACAAGTGGGAACCGCTGGCCACCGCCGTGGTCGACCGGTACTCGTCCGGCGTGAACTTCTGCGGCGGCGGAAACATCTACACGTCCGGTGTCGCCCACCCCCTCGGACCCGACGGGGAGAACATCAAGCTCACCAGCCCGTACGGCGACCGCGCCGCCCCGTGCGCAGGCTGCCCGACCAACCACCGCGGCATCGACTTCGGGGCCGCGTGCAACCATCCCGTGTACGCGCTCGCGGCCGGTGTCGTCACGTTCGTCGGCGACCAGAACGGCGGGTGGGGCACCAACGTCGTCATCGACCACGGCGAAGGCTTCAAGACCCGCTACGCGCACATGCCGGTGTCAGGGCCGACCGTCTCCGTCAGCGACGTCGTCGCAGCCGGCGACCAGATCGGCGTCGTCGGCAACACCGGTATGAGCTCCGGTTGCCACCTGCATTTCGAGACCCTCATCGACGGGGTCCGCGTCATCCCCGACCCCATCCTCGCCGGCATGGGCATCACCCTCAACTACGTCCCCGGCCGCGAGCCGACCGGCGGGCGCAAGGCGGTCTAAGGAGACCTCATGGACAAGAACCGCATCATCACGCTCCTGGTCGGCATCGCCGCGATCGGGGGTGTCATCGCCTACGTGCTCACCATCGGGGGAGGAGCCCAGGAGCCGGAAGCGACGGCGACCCCGAAGCCGGTGGTCACCATCGGCGTCGGCGGGACACCCGTCCCCACCGAGACCGGCGACCCCGACGCTGAAACGGACCCTGACACAGGCCCCGACCAGGCCGAAGACCCGGACGCCCAGCCGGAGGATGAGCCGAGCACCGACCCAGAGGGCGAGGTCGTCGTCCCGGAGATCCCCGAGGTCGTGGAGTGCGACAAGTTCGAAGGCTGCGACGACGAAGCCGGCCAGTACCAGGACGGCGACTTCGAACGTGAACCGAAGCTGCGCAAGGCCACCGAGAAGTTCGTCAAGGCATGGTTCACCGTGGACCTGGAAGAGCCCGAGAAGGACCGCGCTGCACGGCTCAAGAAGGCAGGGGCCGCCGGTCCCGTCCTGACCCAGCCGAGCGTGTTCCAGCGCACTGACACCGTCCACGCGAAGCTGACAGGCACCGCGACCACCAAGGGCGCCCAGTTCACCGCCGGGATGGGCCGCGTCGGGGAGTTCTTCTCCATCTTCGCGAACGTCCCCGTCTCCGCCCAGTACCGCCTCGCTGACGGCACCGGAAACGACGTCGCCACCACTGGGTCCATCCAGGTGTGGTTCGACGAGAAGGACCGCATCGTGAAGGTCAAGGAGAACTTCCCGACGGTCAAAAACCTCAAGTGAGCAAGGAGGACCCGCGCTGCTGGCCCTTCGGAGTGCTCACCCGTGCCGCCGGCGAGGAGTCCACGTACGTCTACTCCGACCCGGCCAAGTGCGAACCGTGCCGGATCCCCGGCCACGACACCTGCGGCATGGTCCACGGATGCCCCTGCTGCGCGGACGTGCTCGAAGCCGCAGACGACGCGTGACCTGCCACTTCCCGGGCCGCTGCGCATAGCGGTAGTGAACCCTGCTGCCCGGCAGGGTGGGAAGGACACCTCATGGCCGCGAAGACCCAGGTCCGCAAGACCATCCGCCACAACACGGAAGCTCCCGAGCCCATCCAGGCTGCGCAGATCGCGCTGGTGCTGATGACGGCCGCGAAGACGAACACGTGGGCTGGCGTTGTCAGCGACTCGACCCTTCATGAGCGTGTCGAGCTCTCCGACGAGCAGCAGCGACTACTGGAGACGCACCGCGGCATCCTCCCGTACCTGTCCCGCGGCGGCCGCGAAGGCACCCTCCGCACCCTCATCTGCTGCCCGGCGTGCAACCGGACCATGTTCACGTCCACCGGCGCCGCCCCGTCGAAGTGCCTGATGAAGCTCGGCTGCGAGGGCGTCCCGGTGAAGGCGAAGTCCACCCAGGAGCCCAGCCCGAAGGGCACCGCTGAAGCCGCGTGACCTGGAGGACCGGTCCCGGCTGCGCATAGGGATTCTATGCAGCGAACGCGAACCATCATCCCCTTCTTCCTCATCGTCGCCGTGCTTTTCGGCTTCAACCTGTTCTTCCAGAACAGCACCGGCGACAGCATCGTCGACATCGTCAAGCCCGCGTTCGAGCACACCCCGACCGCCGCCCCCGACGACGACGCAGAGCCTGAGGCGCCCGCCAAGGGCGAGAAGGACTCCGGCAAGAAGGCCGAGCTGAAGTCGCAGAGCAAGCGTGTCGCCGCCGCCCTCGCAGGCCTGGACACCATCAAGGCGACACCTGCCACCCGCGTCCCCGACTACCGTCGGGACGAGTTCGGTCCCGCATGGGCGGACGTCGACGGCAACGGGTGCCGCACCCGCGACGACATCCTCGCCCGCGACCTGACGAAGGTGAAGACCGAGGACGGCTGCAAGGTCCTCTCCGGTGTCCTCAAGGACCCGTACACCGGCAAGACCATCAAGTTCACGTTCGGTGAGAAGACCTCCCAGGCCGTCCAGATCGACCACATCGTGTCCCTGTCCGGCGCCTGGAAGGGCGGCGCGTACAAGTGGGACGACGAGCGCCGCGAGCAGTTCGCGAACGACCCGGCGAACCTCCTCTCAGTGTCAGGCGCAGTCAACGCGTCCAAATCCGACAA
>Ga0065721_10005880_pt1 | contig 11657 bp, 9 predicted proteins | sample Mesricmetagenome_FD_59108 | JGI IMG/M metagenome (GOLD analysis project Ga0065721, IMG submission 59108) | Mesophilic microbial community from rice straw/compost enrichment Sample: eDNA_1 v2 (version 2) | ecosystem: Engineered > Solid waste > Grass > Composting > Bioreactor | place: USA: Davis...
CGCGCACTGGCGCACCGCGGCGTCAGCATCCTGATCGGAGATACCGTAGTTACGGTATCTCCAATCCGCGCATCGCAATTACCGCACTTACCTCGTCAAGAAGGCACTCGAAGCGACGCTTACACACGTTGCGTGGATAGGCGAGTGGATCCTTGTCGTGGCGCTGACACGAGACGACGAGCGAGTAGATGAAGAGCCAGTTCTTCTTCCCGATCGCGGAGGGCCGGATAGCATTTTCGACGAGGTTGTTGTCGAGCCGCGTGAACGAGTGCTGCTGATGGGCGACGAGCACATCCCAGTGATCGAGTAGATACGAACATGCATTACCGACGAGCGGGCGCGGCAATACCTGCGAGCGCAATCCAAGCACGGATCTTGGACCTGACCAGATAGGAAGGGCGCGTGCTCCGGGCGAGGCGTGGTAACTCGGCTTGAGGGGCCATCGCACAAGCCGGAGAAGCTCGCCGTGTTCTCTCTCTGGGCCAAGGGCTTCGGTTTGACGATGTCGGCAATTTCATTCTGCTGACGGCACTGCCATGATCTCCCGCCCTCTCCGCCCCTGCTTTCTGATCCTTCTTTTACCGTTAGTATATTCGCTCTTGGGAGCTGAACCGGCGGTGAGTCAGCGGATAGAAGCCTCGTTTCTATTGGCGCAGGGGAGGTTCCCGACCGCGGCAGAGGTTTCGGAATGGAGCGCTGACGTTGGCTCGGCGACGGTGAACGATTTGGTGGAGAAACATCGGAAGCTGCTACAGCAAGATCCCGCTGCGCAGCGCGCCGTGGTTGCGAAAGCTTTTGAAGATGCTTTCGGCCGCGTCCCGGACGCCGACGAATTGGCACGAAGTGAGCCCGTGCTCACCTATGTCGAGCAGGTGAAGGCGCATATTGCCGAACTGCGGCAGCGGCCGGACGAATATCGCGCGGTCTTGGATCGGGCTTATCAACGGGTGATCCGGCGCGGTGTTTACGACGAGGAGATCGCTTACTGGAACAACTTCGATGTCTTGGCGTATTCCACCGTCGTGGGGTGCGTCGACAATTGGGGGCGTCGCAACCAGCCCGGATTGATGGTCACGGCCGGAACTCCGACTATTTCTCACAACAGCGTCTATCTCTCTACAGTGACGGTTTCGCCGAAGGTGGCAGAGGAGGCGCGCGCCGCCGCCGGATTGAGAACGGCTAATACGGATTATTTCAGCTACGCCTCAGGCCGGACGGTGATCGCCCCGGGAGCCGACAAGGTTGTGGCCAACGGCGGAGTTCACTTCGTGGCGGCGCTGGCCGAGGGCGTCGTGGCTCGTTGAGCGGGCGCTTCCCCACGTAGACGCTTTATACAAATACTATAAACAAAAACCGGCGGCCCTTTCGGGCCGCCGGCGTTGGGTCAAGTGATCAACTCACTCGTTGGGTCGCTTTTATAAGCTGGAACCTGCGATCAGTTGACGTTGGTGGTGTTGATCAGGAAGGGATAGCCGTTGAACGGCACTTCGCCGGCGAATTCGAACGGCTGTTTGCCATCGGCCCCGGCGCCGTAGGTCTTATTATTGCGCGCGTCGTTAATTTTACCGACGCGGAAGCTGATCATCTTTTTGCCGTTGAAGTCGGCGACGGAGAGGATCGGGCCGCGGATCGCCGTGCTGACGGCAACCGGATCGCCCATGCGCGAGTCTTTGATGGTGCGATACACGGCGCCTTTGCCTTCGAAGGTAACCGCCGCAACCACCTTCCGATCACCGCGGACGGCGATGTAGAGGAGGTTGTTGAACGGATCGGGCTTATATTGACTACCATCGGCCGCGTGCGGGATCAGGGGCAGGTTGCTGTCGCTGCGGCGAGTGAAGCACATGCTCACAGGATTGCGTCCGACGTTGAACGTGCCGGCGATGCGCAACGATCCCAAGCGCTCCCACGACGCGCGACGAATGAGCGGCGTCGTGTCGATGATGCTGATCGTGCCATCCTCGGAGGCGACGTAGGCTTTATAGTAGTCCTTGGTCCAGCGATCCATTCGGAAGCCGGCGAGGACGGCGTTGGGGCTGGAGATATTCGCTTCCCAAACCACTTTCGGCGTAATGCTGGGCTTCACCGAGAACGCCTGCGGGAAGTTGGAGTCGCCGGTGCCGCGAGCGGCCATGGTGGCTTTGAAGCTCGCCGCCGAGCTCAAGTAGCTCTCGCGGACGTAGCTGAACAGCGGCTCGAGATCGACGAGCGCGACTTTGTTGTCGGCCTTGGAGGCGACGATCGCGTAACCGCCGCGGGCAACGACACCGGACCAGCCGCCATCGTAAACGTTTTTGCGATGTTTATCCGTCGCGAGGTCGATCTGACTGAGGACGAGGTTGCCCGTTTGCGAGGGACCGCTCCACCAGCCGTTGCTGGCGGCCGAGACGGCCGACGGCATCCTCATGGGCAGGTCAACATAGCCGAGGAGCTTGAACGCCGACCAACTGCCTTGGTTGGGCATGGCGATGTAGGGCCAGGTGTGGAAGGGCAGGTATTTCCCTTCGAGGGCGAAGACGGCGAGTTGTCCCTTCTTGCTGGCGGTGTCCCAGATCGTGACGAGGGCGAATTCGTTGGCCGTCGTCATCGCAATGCTCGTCGGCACCTTGTGCGCCGGGAATTGGAACGCCGGATACGGACGTTCGTGGCCGGCGCGGCTGGTCTGCGTGCCGGCGACGGCGAGTTTGCCGCCTTGGTAGATGACGATCGCTTCGTTGCACTGCATCCCGTAATTGCGCGCCATCGCGACCGGGTATTTCGGAAGTGAGCCGAAGAACTGCGCATAGTAGGGCTCGCGCGTTTGAAGGTCCGGGTGCGGCTTGCCGCTCGCCCAATCGAGGCGCGGGCTGATCGCGAACACGCGATCGTAGTAAGCATACACTTGGATGCGATCGAGGCCGGGATCGCTGGGATCGATCGGAATGTAGCCCACTTGGCCGCTTTCGCTCCAATAGTCGCCGTCAGTCTTCGGCGGGCCGCCGAGTTCATACGGGTTGGTGCGGATGTAACCGCTGGTGCGCGGGTAGGACGGAGGACGATAAAGAGTCGGACGGTCGTCGCTGGCGTTGGGGCTCAGGTCGAGGAAGCTCGGGCCCAGGCGGAGCTCCACGGTCGCTTTGTCGACGCTCGTCGCGAGCTTGTGATAAAGGGTTTCGTTCAGCTTTCCGGCGGCGTCGTAGAGTTTCGACGCGAGCGAGCCGGAATGATCCGGTGCCGGCGTCGGCTTGTCGTCTTCCGCCGGTTTACCGGGCTCTTCAGGTTGCGGAGCAGGCGTAGAGGGCGCGCTGCCGCCGTTCTGCACGACGGTGATGGCTACTTCCAACGGCGTGCCGACGCTGCCTTTACGGTCGGTGGAAGAATACGGCGTTGCACGGAGAACATGGGAGCCGAGGGGGGGCGACCACTTGCGATACTTGCCCGAATCGTCGCCACCGATGGCATAAGGTGCGATATTTTCGGTGATGGTTTTACCACTCAACGTGAACGCGATGCTACCCGGTTTGCCGTCGACGTCGGCACGGATATTGAGCGAGGTGCCGTCGGACGCGAGGTCGATGACCGAGCCCGGGGTTAGCGCGCGGATGTCGCGCTGCGTGGCGGCGTTGACGAGCGTGAGCTTCGTGACCGCGAGCGTGGTCGGCGTCGGTTCCGGTGCCGGCGTGTTGCCGCCCTTTTGAACGACGGTGATGGCCACTTCGAGCGGAACGCCGACGGTGCCCTTGCGATCGGAGGATGAATAAGGGGTGGCACGCAGAACGTGCGAGCCGAGTGGAGGAGACCACTTGCGATACTTGCCGGAGTCGTCGCCACCGATCGCGTATGGCGCGATATTCTCGGTGATCGTCTTGCCGTTCAGCGAGAATGCGATGCTGCCGGGTTTGCCGTCGACATCGGCGCGGATGTTGAGCGAGGTGCCGTCGGCGGCGAGGTCGATGACCGCGCCCGGGGTGAGCGTGCGGATGTCGCGTTGTGTGGCCGCGTTGACGAGCGTGAGCTTCGTGACGGCGAGCGTCGTCGGCGTCGGGATCGGCGCGGCAGCGGCGGAGACGTTCAACGTGACTTCGAAGGCGGCGCCCTGCGTGCCCTTACGGTCGGTGGAGGAGTAGGGGACAGCGCGAAGTTTGTGGGTGCCGACCGTCGGGGTCCACTTCTTATATTTGCCGGAGTCGTCGGCCCAGAACGCGAATGGAGCGATGTTCTCAACACGAACGAGCGCGTCGTCGTAATAGAATGCGATACAGCGGACCGAACTGTTGCCCTCGGCACGAATATTAAGGGCAGAACCGTCGTTCAGAAGCGATATATTGCTCGTGCCGCTGAGCGCCCGGATGTCTTTCTGGGTGGAGGTATTGATGAGGACCAGCCGGGTGACGGCGGGCAACGGTGCGGTTTGTGCGAAACTCTGAGAGAGAAATCCGCATAGGACCAACACACCGGCGAGGGTTACGTTTTTAATATATGCCGTGGGCATGCTCGTATTATTTTCGGTGTTGTCTCCCGACGAACTGGCCGGGATGGGGTGTGATGAGAGCAGTTGTCGTGTGGATGGGAAGTCTCTACGTGGTAAACACCACGTAAGATTCTCTAGTAAAATCCCCGATGCGTCACTTCGCTGATTACCTATCGTAAGAGCTCGGGATGATATCGATGGAGCTCAGGCGTCGCCCGAGTGGACGTAAAAAAACCGGCGGCCCATCGGCCGCCGGTTTCATTGCTACGTGCGGACACTACACGTCGCATATTCTCTATCGCTTGATGTTTGGACCTGCGATCAGTTTACGTTCGTTGAATTGAGCAGGAAAGGATACCCGGCGAAAGGAACCTCGCCGGCAAACTCGAACGGTGCTTTGCCGTCGGCGCCGCAACCATAAACCTTTTTATTACGAGCGTCGTTGATGGTGCCGACGCGGAAGCTCACCATCTTTTGGCCGCGAAAGTCGGCAACGGACACAATGGGGCCGCGGATCGCGGTGCTGACCGCCACGGGGTCGCCCAGGCGTTTGTCCTTGATGGTTCGATATACCGCGCCCTGGCCCTCGAACGTGACCGCCGCCACCACTTTCCGGTCACCGCGGACGGCAATATAAAAAATATTGTTCAGCGGATCGGGCGAGATCTGTTTGCCGTCGGATTTCTTCGGGAGCAGCGGCAGATTGCTGTCGCCGCGACGCGTGAAAGCCATGCTCACGGGATTGCGTCCGACATTGAACGTGCCGGCCATGCGCAGCGAGCCGAGGCGCTCCCAAGAGTTGCGCTTCATGAGAGGAGACGTGTCGATGATCGAGATCGTGCCGTTTTCGGAGGCGACGTAGGCTTTGAAATAGTCCTTCGTCCAACGGTCCATCCGGATGCCGGCGAGGACGGCGGTGGGTTTGGAGATATTGGTTTCCCAAACGACTTTCGGCGCGATGGTGGGCTTCACGGAGAAAGCCTGCGGGAAGTTTTTGTCGCCCGTGCCGCGGGCCGCGAGGGTGGCTTTATAGCTGGCGGTGGAGCTGAGATAGCTCTCGCGCATATAGGTGAAGAGCGGGGCGAGATCGACGAGGGCCACCTTGTTGTCGTGTTTCGAAGCGACGATGGCGTAACCGCCACGGGCAACCACTCCGGCCCACGAGCCGCTATAGACATTCTTGCGGTCCGAGTCTTTCGTGAGATCGATCTGGCTCAGGACCTTTCCGCCGGTTTGGGAAGGGCCGCTCCACCAGCCGTTGCTGGCGGCCGAGACGGACGTCGGCGTGGCCATCGGAAGATCAATATAGCCGAGCAGCTTGAATGCGGACCAACTGCCCTGGTTGGGCATGCCCATATAGGGCCACGTATGGAATTTCAGATACTTGCCCTCGAGAGCGAAGACGGCGAGCTGGCCCTTCTTCGTCGCGGTATCCCAAACCGTCACGAGTCCGAACTCGTTCGCGGTGGTAAGTGCGATGCTGGTGGGAACTTTGTTTTTGGGGAAAACGAATCCGGGGTAGGGGCGTTCGGAGGAGGTGCGGCTCGTCTGGGTGCCGGCGACCGCCATGTAGCCGCCGCGATAGAGCACGATGGCCTCGTTGCACTGCATGCCATAGTTGCGGGCCATGGCGATGGGGTGCTTTGGCAGGGTGCCGAAGAGGGTGGCGTAGTAAGGCTCGCGGGTTTGGAGATCGGGGTGGGGTTTGCCGCTGGCCCAGTCGAGGCGGGGGCTGATCGCGAAGACCCGATCGTAGTAGGCGTAAACCTGCGTGCGATCGAGGCCGGGATCGCCGGGATCCGTGGGGATGTAGCCTACCTGGCCGCTTTCGCTCCAGTAGTCGCTGTCGGTCTTCGGCGAACTGCCGAGCTCGTAAGGATTGGTGCGGATATAGCCGCTGGTCCGTTTATAGGACGGAGGGCGGTAGAGGGTGGGGCGGTCGTCGGCCGCCTTGGGGCTCAGGTCTTGGAAGCCGGGCCCGAGGCGCAGCTCCATCGTGGCCTTGTCATAGGTCTGCGCAAGGCGCGTATAGACTGTCGTATCCAGCGAACCATCCGATTTATAAAGAGATTGGGCGGAGAGGGAACTGAGATAGGTGAAGAAGAAAAAGAAGAAGCCGGCACTAACGCTGACAGGGCGTGATTTGAACATTATCAGGATGGTTGATCATTTTATTTTAGCTGCTGTGCCGGACCTGTCGGACGGGATGAGAACACGCGAGGCGGAGGTGTGAAGCTTTTACCGGGTCAAAATCCGGTAAGTAATCCGATGGACCAGTCGGACGAACCCCGAGCCGCATGCGTCTCCCGAAACGGTGTGCCTAGAGAATATTGCTCGCATATTTTTCCCCAGGTAAGGACACCCGAAATAACCCGGCACCTGCAGCGGGAAGCCCCGTTCTACATGAGCCCTTGCAAAAAGGTTCCGTGTTGGTCCGGCAAAATCCCCGGCTTTGTAGCCGGTTTTCGGATACCGTTGATTTTCAACCGACAGCAAGGCCCCGCAATGCCGCATGCTGTCGCAAGCAGCCGACAATAGATCCGATCCGCGCGTCGCGTCGCGTGCGCGGGAGTCTGGCCGGGCTGACCGGAGAAACCGGCCGATCAGCGATGGACGGCGGCCATGCCCTGCGGGTGGTAGCGTTCGCCGACGGCGGCGCCGGCGGGGAGGATCGCGTCGATCTCGCGGAGCTCGTCGTTGCTGAGCGTGACGGTGGTGGCGGTAAGATTTTCTTCGAGGTAGCGGACGCGTTTGGTGCCGGGAATCGGGACAATGTCCTGGCCTTGAGCGAGAACCCACGCGAGGGCAAGCTGACCGGGCGTGCAGTTCTTGCGGCGCGCCATCGCTTCGATTTTGTCGACGAGCTCGAGGTTCTTGTTGAAGTTATCGCCTTGGAAGCGCGGAGAGTTGCGTCGGTAGTCGTCGGGCGGAAGGTCTTCAAAGCGCTTGAACTGGCCGGTGAGGAAGCCGCGGCCGAGCGGACTGTAGGCGACGAAACCGATGCCGAGTTCGCGGACGGCGGGCAGGACGTCGGTTTCGACGTCGCGGCTCCAGAGCGAGTATTCGGTCTGCAGCGCGGCGATCGGGTGAACGGCGGCGGCGCGGCGGACGGTGCCGGGCGCGGCTTCGGAGAGGCCGAGGTGGCGAACTTTGCCGGCGCGAACGAGTTCCGCCATCGCGCCGACGGTTTCTTCGATGGGAACCTTGGGATCGACGCGGTGCTGATAATAGAGATCGATCGTATCCACTTTCAGGCGCCGGAGGCTGGCGTCGCAGCACGAGCGGACGTAGTCGGGATCGCCGCGAACGCCGAGGAATTCGCCGTTGGGGCCGCGGACATTGCCGAACTTGGTGGCGAGCACGACGCGATCGCGGCGACCGGCGATGGCGCGACCGACGAGTTCCTCGTTGCGGCCGGAGCCATACATGTCGGCGGTGTCGAGGAAGTTTCCGCCGAGATCGAGATAGCGATGGATGACGCGGATCGATTCGTCCTCGTTGAGACTGCTGGGCGCGTAGAATTCGCTCATGCCCATGCAGCCGAGGCCGAGGGAGGAGACCTGAAGGCCGTGCGTGCCGAGTCGTCGGGTGCCGAGTTGGAAATTCGAAGGCGTGCTCATGAGCCGAAGTGAGTCGCGAGAATGGCGAAACTCAACCGGCCGTTGAAGTTGACCACGCCGGCGAGGCTATCGGAAGCGACGGGGGAGTCGCCAGTCGCGACCGAGTTCTTCGTCGAGAGCGCGGTCGGCGAAGTTGAAATTTCCCGCCGCGGGGGAGTGGGTGAGTTCGCCGAAATAGATTTCGCCGCGCACGGCGTAGAGGTCGACGCGGAGGAAATCGGTGTCGCAGGCGAGCGCTTCGGCGATGGCGATCATGCGTGCGAGTTGGGGCGGGCGGACGGGGCGGCAGCGGGCGGTGGGGGCGGGGCCGATGCGGGAGTTGATGGGCGACCAGTCGGGAAAGAAGAAATCGCGCGTGTGACCGGTGAAGCGGTCCTGATCGACCTCGATGAAACGCACGCGCTGGTGGATCACGTAGAACTTGAAGTCGGCCGGAACGCCGTTGGCCTCGCCGAGGTATTCTTCGAAGAGGATGTGGCGGGGCAGGCGAAAATACTGCCATTCCCAGTAGTGAAGACCGTAGTCGGTGCGCAGCCATTCGGCGGCGCGACGGCGGATCTCGGCGGGAGGCGGCGGCTGCGGCACGCTAAGGAGAATCATCGAGGAGCCGTGGGAGGCTTTCATCACCCAAGGTTCTGCCGGGATTTTGGTGGCGGCGCTTTCGGCGGTGGAGTGAACGCCGAGGAGCCGGGGCAGGCGGACGTCGCGGCACGTGGCGCGCACGTAGTCGCGGACGGCGAGTTTGTCGGCATAGATTTTCAGGAGGGCGCGACGGTCGTGCCGGAGCTTGTAGCGGACCTTTTCGCTGAACGTGCGCGGGATGTCCTGGGCGTGCGGAGAGGCGGGGAAGCGATAGGAACGGGCGGCGCCCCAATCGAAGGGGATGAGGCCGCGCGCGACGCTGCGTTTCAGCGCTCCTTGGAGTCGACTGGACCACCGATCTGCGAACACCAACGGAACTTAGCAGGATTCGGGGACGGTGGGCACCGGGCCGACCGCGGGGTGAATGCGCCGCGTTTCCCTGATGAAAACGAGAGGCCGTGGCGCGTGGGGGCGGAAATGTGGAATCGGGAAACGGTGTAAACGGGGCCGAGCGAGCCTTGGGTTGCGTGGAGTCGCAAGGATGCTTCACATCGGCGTCGGCCTTCATTCGGGCGAGTCGGTTCCGATTACCGAGTGGAGCGCGGAAAAGCTTCGATGAACAACGACCTCATGCCACCGCTTTCAACCGGAGCGAAGCTTCGGCGGGCGGCGCTTGCGTGTCTGGCGGGCTTCGTGGCGGCGGCGGGGGCGGCGGAGGTCACGTTGGAGAAGTTGTTGAACGATCCGAAGCTGACACCGAAGCGGTTCGCGAATCACTTCGAGGATTTCGACTACGAGTATCACGTGTATGTGCAGCCGGCGGAGAAGTTTCTGGCGGCGCGGGCGGGGGATTGCGACGACTACGCGGTGCTGGCGGATCACGTGTTGAAGCAGAAGGGATTCAACACGCGGTTGATTCACGTGCGTATGGTGGGCTTGGTGGCGCACGCGGTCTGCTACGTGACGGAGAGCAAGGCCTATCTGGATTACAACAATCGCAAATACACGGTGAACCTGGAGAAAAGCGGGGCGACGCTGCGCGAGATCGCGAACAAGGTGGCGGGGTCGATGGAGGCGAATTGGACGTCGGCGACGGAGTTCACCTACAGCTACGCGGAGGATCGAAAGAAGATGGGAATTACGGTGGTAAAAACCGAACCGCCTGCCAATGATCCCGATCGGCGCAAAGGCTGACCCCGGCCGAACGCCTCCTCCGCCGCTTCAACTCCCCGTGAAAGACAACACCCTGCGTCGCGTTTCGGTGATTTTCCTGGTGATCTTTGGCGTGCTCGCGGGGGTCGCGATCTATGCGGTGAAGACGATCAACCGGGCGCAGGTGAGCAGCGACTGGGTGAATCAGACGCATGAAATCATCCTGGAAGTCGACGGTGTGCTCTCGACGCTGCGCGCGGGCGACGGTGCGATGCGGACGTATTTGTTGACGGGAGACAGGCGCGATCTCGCGGCGGCGCGGGAGGCGTTTGCGGTGACGACGGAGCATGTGGAAATCGCGAAGGCCCTGACGCGGAGCGATGAAAACGCACATGCGCAGGTGTTGCGGTTGGAAGACCTGGCGAATCGGCGGATTGAATGGTCGGAGCGTCTGGCGGAGCTGCGCGAGGGCGATGATGCTGCGGCGGTGCAGGAGGCGTTGCGGACGGACGCAGGGGTGGATGCGTTGGGCGAGATCCGGCGGGCGGTGGAGCGTTTGCGCGAGGAGCAGATGGCGTTGCTGGCGGGACGAGATCGGGAGTCGTATCTGCAGGCGCAGAAGACACGGTGGATCGTGGGGACGGGCGTGGGGTTGAATTTCCTGTTGTTTGCGGCGGTGACGTGGTTGCTGCGCGACGATCTGGCGGCGCGGCGGCGGGCGGCCGAGGCGCTGCGCGCCGCGAACGAGCAGCTCGATGCAAAGGTGCGCGAGCGGACAACGGAGCTGGCGGCGAGCAATGAGCAATTGACGATGGAGAATCTGGAGCGGCGCTGGACGAATCAGGCGCTGGAGCATCAGCTCCGTTACAACCAGCTCATCGTCGATTCGGTTTACGATCTGGTGTTTGTGCTGACGAAGGCGTTGAACGTGACGCGCATCAATCCGGCGGTCGTGCACCTGACAGGTTGGGAGGCGAAGGATCTGCTTGGCGGGCCGTTGCAGCGCGTGGTGCGACTGGAGGAAAACGCGGAGGAGCCGGTGCTGTCGCCGGCCGGGCCGATCGCGCAGGCGTTGCGGGACGGGCGCGAGTTGCGCGAGCGGGCGGCGGTGGTCGAAGACCGCCGCGGGCGGACAGTGTCGGCGAAAGTGACGCTTTTCCCGTTGCGCGATCGCGACAAGGTGGTCGGCGGCATTCTGATCGTGCATGCGGCCTCGGTGTCGCAGGAAGGCAAAGCCTGAGTTTGTGGCGAGGAGCGAAACACTGAAGCAGCCGAACATGAAGAAAACGATTCTCCACCTGGATGACGAAGCAGAGATCCGCGATCTGTTGACGCAGTATCTCGCGGCGCGGGGCTACCGGGTGATTCCGGCGTCGTCGCCGACCGAGGCGATGAGAGCGATCCGGGAGGACAAGCCGGATTTGATCATCACGGATCTGCAACTGGACGATGCGGATGGGCTCGAGGTGGTCGATCAGTTCAAGGCGGTGCTGCCGGACACGCCGGTGATTTTGTTGACGGGCGTGTTGATCGATCCGCACGTGGCGGAGGAGACGGTCGGCACGAAGGTGGCGGCCTACGTCGAAAAGACGGCGTCGCTCACGAAGCTGGTTGCGGAAGTGAAGCGGCTGATCGGGGACTGACGGGGCGAGCGGCGGTTTGGGCCGCGAGCAAAAAAGCGAGGCCGCTGAAGGCGATCGCCTCGAAAAGGGCGGTGGCTTCGTTGGCATCGCGCACGGTGATGACCGCGCGGGGGAAGTGGACCATGAGCACCCAGGCGAAGATCATCGCTCCGGAGGCGAGAGCGGCGAGGCGCGCGGTGCGGGGGAAAAGCAGGCCGAGGCCGAGGACAA
>Ga0065721_10007049_pt1 | contig 11657 bp, 5 predicted proteins | sample Mesricmetagenome_FD_59108 | JGI IMG/M metagenome (GOLD analysis project Ga0065721, IMG submission 59108) | Mesophilic microbial community from rice straw/compost enrichment Sample: eDNA_1 v2 (version 2) | ecosystem: Engineered > Solid waste > Grass > Composting > Bioreactor | place: USA: Davis...
GACGACGCTACACTGTGGCCACTACTGTACTCCGGAAAGGGAGGAGTTTGCAATAATGGTCTCCATTCAGAATCGACGTACTTGTTAATCGCCGTTTCCGGTCGGATACGATGGCTTCGAAACTTCTCATCCCAGCAACTGATAAATGCATCGTGTAACGACATGGCGGCGACGGTGTGAATGAAGATCGCTGAATCGAGGGGCAGACCAGCCTTTTTACAAGCGATACCCGCAATGCCCATCCAATGGCCACCGGGAGTAATCTTCTTGAGACCGATCGCCATGTGTCCGGAAAAAGCCACAGCAAATGGGTTGCAGTCCCAAAACTTGGCTATTGCAACCTGTTCCTCCGTCAGAGCCTTACTGACCTCATAGACCTCCATCATCTGCTTGTAAAAACTGGTTGACGGATCTTTGCTGAATGGCGCCGGCGGAGGAGGGGTAAACTGTGCCGCGGAATCAAGAAAGAATGGTCTAACTGTATTCCACTGTGGTTCAACGGCGGCCATATACGCAGGAGGAGTGGGATACCAGTACCCTTCTCCCTTCTTCGGCGTATAGCGCGTATACGTGCTCAACTTATTGTACCCATCCGTACGGGCGTATGCGATAACTTGACCGGCTACCTCCATCGCAAACTTGACCTGCTGTGCCATTTCGCGTTCGGAAAAATTCTTATCCCTCTTAAATCGATCAACCAATGCCTTCTTCCGTTCTTCGAGCATACTTCCCGACGGCATCAAGGCACGTCCGACTTCCAGCATAGCGTAGTTGCTGCAAAATGAAAGATCAATTTTCTTCGGAGGAGTAACTAACCGAAAAGGTGGTGGGAAGGTCAGCTTATTGTTCAGAAAGGGAAGACGACCCTGTGCCATGGAAGCAGCTTCGTAGGCTGCGAGCAAGGAATATGCATAAACACGTGTTGCCGCCGGCGGATTCGTGGCGTCATGGAGCATCACTTCAGACAAATGAAACACATGGTCAGCAAGCATCTGAAGTTCCTTCTCATCCCCCCGGCTCATTTGTGCCGAAGCGCCCAAGCCTGAAAGCAACAAGAATGCCGCAATCCAACCCTTTGTCTTTGATATCATATTCATTGATGTTTAATGCTCAACTCTTTGAAAAGAATCCACTAACGATTCAATAATCGTTTCTTGAAGAAAAGTTGTTGAGTGCATACGCGCTTACTCCTACGTTGTTCGTTCCAACTACGAGATACGATGACCCTCTCACCTGGATCATCTTCAAGGATCGTACGTCACCCGTTAGTCGCAAACCAGATGTGCTCTGGTTGACATATTGGAAGTTTCCTTTTCCATCACCTTTGAACAGCTGACCAAAATTTGCGTCAATTACTCCCAGCCTGATGCGTATGGAACTCTGGTTGCCACCCACAACAAAGTCGAGGTTCCCATCCCTGTCATAGTCAACAACGGCTATTGCATATATGGGAGAGAACTGTGCTTCAGTCGGAAGTTTGTGAGGAATCAACTTTCCGTTTCGGTTCTCGAGATAGATCGATTCCAGGTTAGTTGCTCTCAATACACCAGCATCCTTTAAGTCGGCCTTCGAGAAAATATTGTGCAGTGAAGCTTTCGCGTACGAGGCGTAGTTGGTAAACTTACTTCTCATGCTGTACATCTGGTCAAGCAACTCGTCGCGACTTGGGAATGGATAGGGTTTTCCCTGGATGTAACAAGTCAGAATAGGATCGATAGACCCATTCTTGTCAAAATCCTTATAGTAGAGTTCAAGGGGTTCGGAGGAATTAGACTTCAACTGCGTGTTGAGCCCAAGATTTCCTACGATGAAGTCCTGGTCTCCGTCTTTATCAAAGTCCTGCATGACCATTCGATTCCAGAGTCCATTGAGAGGTGAATCAAAGAAACGTTTTGTCTCCTGTTCAAGACTTTTACCACCGTCGTTAGTGAAGACTTCTATAGCCATGAACTCTCCGATCACAACCAGGTCCTGCCAACCATCTCCGTTGATGTCTACCCATTCGGCATCTGTTACCATTCCCACTTTCGACAACCGCTTGGTTACTTCGGGTGATGCCTTCCTGAACTTACCTCCTTCATTTATCAAAATAAAACTCTCAGGCGTCACCGGGTATTGGCCCGGGATCACTCGGCCACCGACGAAAAGATCTATGTCACCGTCTTTGTCAAAGTCTGCACCAGCTACGCATGACTTGCTCACGCGCATTTCCGGAAGTCGGTCAATGGCTGCAGAAAAATTGCCGGCACCATCATTGATATAGAGTCTGTCCTGAAGAGCCGCATCTTGAGGAGCGTACTCATTGTATCCGCCACTCACCACGTAAAGATCCTGATCGCCATCACCGTCAGCATCGAAAAATATTGCATCGGCATCGGTATGCGCCTTACTGAATTCAGGAGTCTTCGAAGCTTCAAACGAACCGTCCGCCATTTGGATATAGAGTCTTCCTGGATTTCCTTGTGCGCCTCCTACAAATACATCTTCGCGTCCATCCTGGTTGACATCACCCGATGCCATAATGGGGCCGCAAGGTGTCAGCATTGTCATTAACAATGGCTGACGCTTGAAATCATTAAATCCCTGTTCGAGGTGTTCATAGGGGATAAGCGGTTTCACCGCACTAAACACCGGGTTCTGCTTTGAGGGCCGAGACTTCCTATGCAGCTCACTTCCTTCCTCCGAAATTCGAAGGTGCTGATCGGCCTTCACATTGGTAAGGACTTTTCGACTTCCTCCCGGCCATTCAACAATGAGCGAATCAACCATGTCGGACGTGCCCAATCCGATATGAATACGATCGGACACTGACGATTGGAAGCCCCTCGTAAACATTTGTTCGAAGTATTGCACTTTCCCTCCAACGCAAACGAACACCTTCGCTCCGACTGCTCGGGAATTCATGCCAGTCCCTGTAAGCGAGACCTGGAGGTAGTGAAGATTGCGGTTGCGGTCGCGAGTCAAATTTCGATAAAGGGATGCCGATGAATTCTGGTTGCTCACGATCAGGTCGAGATCTCCATCATTGTCGAGATCGGCGTACGCAGCCCCGCTGGAAAAATTCTTTTCGCTGAAGCCCCAATCGAAGGACTTGTCGGAAAAGGTTAAATCACCATTATTCTTGAATACATAGTTGTGAATCGGCGTCGATGTCATTGTACTCACAAGGTGGAAGGTGTCTGCCTTTTCTCTTGCCTTTCCTTTTTCGAAATAGTAGTCTCCCTTGTATTTCAAAAAGTCTCGGTTGGTATAGTCCCTGAAATAACCGTTAGCTACAAACAAGTCTTTAAATCCGTCGTTGTCATAGTCGGCAAGCAGTGGTGCCCAACTCCAGTCTGTATTTGATATCCCCGCAAATTGTCCAATCTCGCTGTAAGTTCCATCACCATTGTTTAAATGCAACATGTTGCGCATGTTCTGGAAATAGAACCCATTGAGAACCATCAATGCATAGTGTTCATAGTTTTCGGGTCCGTACAAGAGCTTTTGCCGTTCATTGTCTTCCGGAAGCATGTCGAGAGTAAAAATGTCGGGGAACCCATCGTTGTTGATGTCGCTAACATCGCAGCCCATTGAGAAATACGAGATGTGCTGCATGTATTCAGTCATCCGATCAGTGAACGTCCCGTCTCTATTATTAATGTATAGATAATCAGGTTCAACGTAGTCATTGGAAATGTAGATATCCAACCAACCATCACGATTCACGTCGGCAACTGTAACACCCAGACCAAATCCGAGAGAATTTCCTTTGATTCCCGCCTGTTCGCTGATATCGACGAACATGCCATTGTCATTTCGGAATAGTTTGTCTCCTGCATAAGGGTGTCGTGTCTTCTTCGCTTTGGCAAATTCAAATTCCTGGATAACAACCACATTGTGGTTCAACAAATACATGTCCAGATCGCCATCGCAATCAAAATCGAAAAACGATGCGTGAGTGGAATGTCCAGGGTCGTCCAATCCATACTCAGCGGCCCGCTCTGTGAACGTCAAGTCGCCATTATTAATATACAACTTATTACGACGTCCATCCGGCGAGCCCTTTCCAGAAAGGCAAACATAAATGTCGAGAAGTCCGTCGTGATTGATGTCCACCATGGTAACACCTGTTTTCCATCCTTTATCACACGCGACATTGGCTGAGGAGGTGATGTTCTCAAACTTGAAACCGCCCTTATTGAGATAGAGAGCATTTGGCCGCATGTTACTTGTGAAGTAGATGTCATCCAGTCCGTCGTTGTTAATATCGCCAACGGAAACACCTCCACCATTGTAGAAGTATTCGTACGTGAGCACATTTGCAGTTGGTGATTCGTCGAGGACATTCTTGAACTGCACACCCGTTTTTGAAGCGCTGAGTGACTCAAATAGCGGCCCGTCCTGGGAGTAAGTGTATGCGCATGGAAAAAGCGCCAGGCATAGACAGACAACTGTCTTCATGGTTGTTGGGTTTAGGAGGATGTTCGCTGCGTTTTGAGGAGGGGTAACACAACGCCCACAATAAATTTAGAGATTCATATTCTCCCATGCAACATTCGAACAATCTTTCATTAACTTAAAAAAGTGTCATGGCAGATATGGTCATCCGAGGGAATTGACATATCTTGACATAAGGCCGTTTCTACTAACGATCCTGCTAGCAATGATCGACATACGCTTCAACGGCTATGTACAAAGGGTCGCCCCGCTGGTTCTCTTTCTGGCGTGGTATGGAAGTTCTTTCGCCCAGTCGACATGGTCAGTCCGCTTCAAAGGAATAGGAACCTTCTCATCTCCGCGTGTTACAGATCTCAACGGTGACGGAGTCGGAGATGTGGTCTTCGGAGCTGGAAGGGAAGAGTTTCAAAAGTGCGACTCTGCAGTCATTGCCCTTGACGGACGTACGGGAGAAATGCTATGGCACGTTCGCGCTATTGACCAAGTCTTCGGATCACCATCCTTCCTGGATATCAATGCGGATAACGTCATGGATGTCATCATCCCAGGAAGATCCTCAGAGCTATTTGCAATTGACGGGCGGACTGGAAAAGTCTTGTGGAAATTCAGCAAGAAACGAAGGAAAGAAAAATGGTTTAACTTCTACCAGCCCCAGTTTATCAGGGATCAAGATGGTGACGGCTTGCAGGATATTCTTATCTCGAACGGTGGCAACGTGTGGGCTGAGCCTTACAAGGAAGAAAAACGATATGCAGGCTATCTGGCTGTATTGAGTTCTCGCGACGGCTCGGTCATCGCGAGTGCGCCAATGCCAGACAAGAAGGAAACCTACATGTCGGTCTCGGCATTGCCAATAAATAACGGCGATGATTACTACGTCGTCTTCGGTACAGGTGGAGAAACTATTGGCGGTAATCTTTTTCTAACAACCCTTTCGTCAATTCTGAAGGGCGACATATCCGGCGCGTTTCACCTCGATTCCAGTCCTGACAAAGGATTCATCGGACCTGCAGTCTGGGTTGATGTGACGCACGACTCCTTCCCCGACATAGTAGCCAACGCGGTGGAAGGGAGACTTGTCGCTTTTGACGGTAAAACCCATCAAAAAATATGGTCTGTCACAATTCCAAACTCGGAAGCTTATAGTTCAATCGCGCCTGGCAATTTTACGAATGACAACACTCCTGACTTCTTTGTCTCTTATGCCATAGGGCAATGGCCCAACCTTGAGTGGAGCAAACAAATTATGGTAGACGGATCCTCCGGCAAGATTCTGTACATAGACTCCCTTGGATTCTACCAGACAAGTACGCCGGTGATAATTGATCTTGACGGAAATGGACGCGATGAAGCGCTGCTCAGCGTAAACATTCATATTTACGACAACCGAAATCAGCCTGTGCTCCACAACATCATCGTGAGCCTCGACTTCAACAAGAAGGATGTCGTCACTGAGTTCACTCAAGCATTCAGAGGAAGTAATATCTCGTCAACGCCCTGGATAGGTGACATGGACGGCGATGGACTTCTCGATATTGTCTTCTGCCACGGAACAAATACCAAGAAAACCTATACCTTCGATGGCATGCAGGTGAATCGCGTTGCTACCGGTGTCCCTATACGCAAGAAAATTGTCTGGGGATCGTATATGGGAAGTGGATATGATGGGCTGTGGCCCCTTCAGGATTCACACGCGGAAGATTCACAGAATACACAGAATTAATAACCAAGTCGATATGCGAAAAACCATCCGGGTTCTATTCCCGGCACTCATAGTCTTGCTATTTGAAGGATGCGGCGTAAAGCGCACAAGCAGTGAATTGATTTGGGACGCAAGCTTCCCGAGAATCGGATCTCAATCTTCGCCACGGGCAACTGATCTGAATAACGATGGCATACTTGACATCGTGATCGGCGCCGGTGAAAACGAGTATCAACCCAGCAACCAGGGAGTCCTCGCTCTCGATGGAAAAACGGGAACGATTCTTTGGACACAAGAATGCCACGATCAGGTTTACGGAACACCAACGCTGTATGATGTCACAGGCGACGGAACAGACGACGTTTTTATTGGTGGACGCTCTCCACATTTCATGGCACTCGATGGACGAAACGGAAATATTCTTTGGCAATACACATACAACTATGAAGATGACCCGATTCTTCGGCATGCTCAGTTTAATTTCAATAACGCAGTGATTGTGCCGGATCAGGACAACGACGGGGTACCGGACCTACTCACAGTCAATGGAGGTAATTCCAAAGCAGCCCCCTATTCCACCGAAGGTCGCGTTCCGGGAGTTATGATTTTGTTCAATTCAAAAACAGGATCAATCATCGCTGCAGATACTATGCCCGATGGAAGGGAGACATATATGTCCCCGCTCTGCTACTCTCCTGTCACAGGCGAAGAGCCTATTGTCATCTTCGGCACAGGAGGAGAGACAATCTCCGGGAATCTCTATTTGACAAAACTGTCGGACGTTCGCGAAGGAAACCTGCGACATTCCAAAATAATCGCCACAGAAAATGGTCATGGCTTCATAGCACCTCCCACCGCAGTCGACATCTCAGGCGATGGATATCCTGACATCGTCGCGCTTTCTCACAACAGTACCTTCTTTGCCATTGACGGAAAAACGCTCACGACGCTGTGGAAGCGGCCGATACCATCAACAGAGTCGAGCAACAGCGTTGCACCAGGCTACTTTACTGATGACGACACTCCGGACTTGTTTACATTCGTAAGCAAGGGGCAATGGCCGAACAGCACCGGTACGTTACAAGTGATGCTTGACGGCAAGACGGGAGAAGTCAAGTATATGGACTCCATCGGATGCACTGGCTTTTCTTCTCCAGTGATTTATGACATCGACGGGGACGGCCGCGACGAGGCGATCATCAGTGTAAACGAATTTGATTGTAACCTTGGATTCACCGGCGAATCACCGCGTGACATGGAGACAAGGCTGATTGCAGTCGACTTTCAGACGCGCACTGTTCAAACGATCGACGCCCAGAAGCGCATGAAAAATATCTTTACCACGCCATGGATAGGAGACCTTGACGGCGATGGATATCTTGATATCGTGCATTGTCAGTACTTCCATCACTCCTACCTCCTTAGCTTCCTTGGAATGCGTGTAAAGCGCATCGCTACACCTATACGCATGCGCGACCGCGCGAGGTGGGGAGCATACATGGGAACAAATGGTGATGGTGTGTTTCATGGAAGATGACCCTTCTCTGAAGTCAGTTCAAATTTGCTGGCCAAATCATCATGGGATTGGAATAGGGCATTGTTAGCTGCAATAGGTGAGCAACTTCCTAAATCCAACTCTCGCGGTATCATTTTTTTTCGATCTAATGGTCCAGCTGCCGAATGCTGTTGTCGTGACGACCGGCAGCAACTCAATTGAGTTTACCATTAAATCGATTCTTATGCTTAGACTAAAAGACAAAGTAGCCATTATCACCGGCGGAGCAACCGGGATTGGTGAAGCAATTTGCAAAAAGTTTGCCCTTGAAGGCGCAAACGTAGTGGTTAACGGATTCCCCGAAGATCCTGTGCGCGAAGTTGTCGACGAGATCACTGCCAACGGCGTCGGTAAGGCCGCTCCGTTCATCGCGGATATTTCCATCGAAGAGAATGCGCGTGACTGCATTGACTTCGCCGTGCGGACATTCGGGAGACTCGACATTCTCATCAACAACGCTGGTGCATTTCCGGCAATGGAAGAAATCGACGTCTTTCCAACAGAAGCTTTTGAATACATGATAAAAAACAACATTCGCACCGCGTTCATGATGACGAAGTATGCGATTCCAGAGCTAAGGAAGACGCGAGGTTGTATCGTATCGGCAGGATCTGAGTCCGGGGAATTAGGAATCGCCCGCAATACACCTTATGGAGGCACAAAAGGTTTCATGCATGCTTTTATGAAAGGTGTCGCGGTTGAACAAGCGCAGCACGGAATTCGCGCCAATTGTGTTTGTCCTGGACCAATAGACACAGCGTGGACACGCCCATCGGAGGGACCGATGGAGCGCAAGGACGAAAAGATGATGATCAGCGGAACACCGCTTGGTCGTCGCGGGACACCTGAGGAAGTGGCCAATGTGTACTTGTTCCTCGCTTCGGATGAAGCATCCTACGTGACAGCGTCGCTCTACTACGTTGACGGGGGCGTTACTTCAGCAAAAGGGCCTGTTGGAAACCTGGTAGGAAACGCTGTGCGAGAAGAACCAGATCCGACAATTCATCTTGAACACTCTATGGAAGGAGCTACAAACATGCGACGCTAAGTCACGCGCGAGCACCTCCCATTTTCTCAATGATGCGGTCGAAGTTTCCTTTTCGGATCTCCATGTGTCCAGGAGATCCGAATTTTTTCAGATAGTTCCATTTGCCTTCGCTGTCGATGACAATCGGTTTGATCTTCTCTGAGATGGGATTGATCTGACGTCCAATCAACACCTGGAATTCTTCATCGTAGAATTCGAACTCCAGGCAAGGGAATCCTTTGCGCAGGTTGTGGTCAAAGTCCCAGACGTAGAGTAGTTGATCGTTGGCAACCTCGACGAGATAGAGATCCCCTTCGTCTTCGTGCTCCTTGGCCATGGCGACTCTTGTTGCTTTAACAGGCGTAACTTCGACGGTACCACCGTCCATCACGCTGTCGATCTTTCTGATCATCTTCTTAGCCCGACGAATGTCCTTGTAAGCTTCATAGGGCATAAAGATCACGTAGCCCAAACTGAAGAATGCCGAAACGCCAAGCAGAAATGTGACAAGGTCGTACCGCGTCCACGTTGCTCCGTACACACAAATCGCAGCCAGAATGAGTGCAGCCACCACGTTGGGCCATTTGTACCCGCGCTTCAGAACATTCTGGTTGGTATTTCTGACTTTCTTCAACGCCTTCATTTCCTTTTGTGAAAGAGGGCGTCTTTCCTTTTGCAACGTTTTCACATCACAAAATTAAAGTTAAACCGTCGCCGGTCAAATCCATTCATAAGATAGGTAAGAGATCAACTCACGGTAGATCCAGGTTCCACATCCTTGTCAGGCAATACAAGTCTGAGCTTTCCGTCTTTGCCTTCGGCCATGAGAATCATGCCTTGCGACATGATTCCCATCATCTTGCGAGGAGCGAGATTGGCAATAAAGGCCACGTTCTTACCAACCATCTCTTCAGCGGTATAGTGTTGTGCAATGCCACTGAGGATTGTTCGCGTGTCAAGGCCGCTATTTACCGTGAGCTTAAGCAGCTTGTTTGACTTCTCCATTTTTTCCGCTGCAACGACTTTCCCGATCCTGATGTCGAGTTTAGCAAAGTCGTCAAATACCACCTCAGGCTTCAGAGGCTTGGTAGCATCCGGCTGCTCCTCCACAGCCGGTGGAGTCTTGGCAAGTCGTGCCATTTGTTTATCGATATCAGCATCCTCAACATTTCTGTACAAGAGTTCGGGCTGACCAAGTTGATGACCTTCTTTCACAGTACGCACCATCTCACCTTTTCGCCAAAGTGTCTTCCAATCGCTGTGAAACTGAAGAGCGTTGAGTTGCTTAATGATGTTTCCCGCAGCATCCGGGAGAAACGGTTCGATGGCAATACCGATATTGCCCACCACCGTAAGCGCGTAGTTGAGAATGTAGCCGACAGCTTCCATATCTTCCTTAGCCAGCTTCCAGGGTTCGGTATCCGCTAAGAACTTGTTCCCTGTGCGCGCGAGGTTCATCATATGAAATTGTGCTTCGCGGAAGCGGAAGTGATCGAGTGAATCGATCATTTCCTTTACCGAATTGTTGAGGTCATTTTGAGCTCGCTGTTGAAGTTCAACAATTCTTTTTCTCTTGTCATTGGTATCGGCCAACTTGCGATCACTTGGCACTTTGCCATCAAAGTACTTCCATGTGAGCACCATCACGCGGTTTACGAAATTTCCAAGAATTGCAACGAGCTCGCTATTGACTTTTTGTTGATAGTCTTTCCAGGTAAAATCTGAATCCTTCGTCTCAGGCGATATCGATGTCAGTACATATCGCAATTCATCTCTCCGGCCGGGAAAATCCTGTAGATACTCGTGGAGCCATACCGCGTGGTTTCGCGACGTCGACAACTTATCTCCTTCAAGATTGAGAAATTCATTCGCGGGAACATTGTCAGGCAACACAAACTCACCGTGAGCCTTGAGCATTGCAGGGAAAATAATACAGTGAAAAACAATATTGTCTTTTCCGATAAAGTGTATCAGTCGAGTATCAGGATCTTTCCAGTACTTTTCCCAATCAGCAGGTCGAAGCTCCTTCGTCGCTGAGATATATCCGATCGGCGCATCGAACCAAACATAAAGAACCTTTCCCTTCACATCAGGAATTGGAACGGGAATTCCCCACTCGAGATCTCTCGTAATGGATCTGGGTTGAAGCCCCTGGTCTATCCACGACTTGCATTGGCCGTACACATTGGTCTTCCAGTCATCTTTATGTCCTTCGATAACCCATTCGCGTAGCCAGCTTTCGAACTTGTCAAGTGGGAAATACCAGTGCTTAGTCGGCTTAAGGACAGGAGTATTTCCTGAAACGGTGGATCTCGGATTGATCAATTGTTTCGGGCTAAGGCTTGTACCGCATTTTTCACACTGATCACCGTATGCATTTGTGTTGCCACAGTTAGGACATGTACCGACGATGTAGCGATCGGCCAGGAACAACTTCTCCTGCTCGTCGTAGTATTGATCGGATGTATCCTCTACGAGCACACCTTTCTCATAGACTGTCATGAAGAAGTCTTGCGCGGTCTTGTAGTGTATCTCGTTGCTCGTGCGGGAGTAGATATCGAACGAAATACCAAAATCCTGGAACGCCTTTTTCATGAGGTTATGGTACTTGTCGACAAACTCTTTTGGACTGAGTCCCTCCTTCTTCGCGCCGATGGTAATGGCAACACCGTGTTCGTCGGATCCCCCGACATAAATGACGTCTTCACCCCGGAGCCTCAGGTATCGTACGTATGTGTCAGCGGGGAGGTATGCACCGGCGATGTGGCCGATATGCAAGGGTCCGTTCGCATACGGGAGAGCGGAAGTGATGGTATAACGCTTATACTTCTTCATGATTTTACTTATCAGGTCGCAAAGATGGGAAAGGTTTGCGAAAGTTTCACACCTTCTCGACAGCTCCTTCTTCGCGGTTCGCCATAACTTTCGATTGG
>Ga0065721_10052554_pt1 | contig 11657 bp, 5 predicted proteins | sample Mesricmetagenome_FD_59108 | JGI IMG/M metagenome (GOLD analysis project Ga0065721, IMG submission 59108) | Mesophilic microbial community from rice straw/compost enrichment Sample: eDNA_1 v2 (version 2) | ecosystem: Engineered > Solid waste > Grass > Composting > Bioreactor | place: USA: Davis...
CGGCTCCGCCTCGAGCGGGCTCAAGGAGGACGTCTCGGGCGTATTCGAGCCGGGCAACCGCTCCGGCCACATGCTCCACCTGGGCGTGCGCGAGCACGAGTCCGCGGCATCCGCCAACGGCATGGCGCTGAGCGGCCTCCGCCCCGTGTGGTCGACCTACCTGATCTTCTCCGACTATGCCCGGCCGGCGATTCGCCTTTCCGCGCTGATGGAGCAGCCGGTCGTGCACTGGCTCACCCACGACTCGATCGGCCTCGGCGAGGACGGCCCGACCCACCAGCCGATCGAGCAGCTCGCTTCGCTGCGCGCGATGCCCGGGCTGGACGTCGTGCGCCCCGCCGACGCGGCCGAGGTCGCCGAGGCCTGGCGGCTGATCCTGCCCCGCAAGGACCATCCGACCGCGCTGGTCCTGACCCGCCAGAAGGTCCCGGTGATCGACCGCTCCCGCTACGCGCCGGCCTCCGGCCTCGCCCGGGGCGGCTACGTGATCGCCGACTGCGACGGCGAGCCGGAGTTGATCCTGATCGCCACCGGCTCCGAGGTCCACATCGCGCTCGAGGCCTACGAGACCCTGACCATCGAGGGCGTAAAGGCCCGCGTCGTCTCGCTCCCCTCCTGGCACGTGTTCGACAGCCAGGACGAGGAGTACCGGGAGTCGGTCCTCCCCTCCTCGGTCACGAACCGCATCTCGATCGAGCAGGCCTCGACCTTCGGCTGGGAGCGATACGTCGGCGAGCGGGGTCGCATCATCGGCATGACCACCTTCGGTGCCTCCGCCCCGTTCAAAGACCTCCAGAAGTACTTCGGCTTCACCCCGGACCGGGTGGTCGAGGAGGCCAAGGACCTGCTCGGGAGCTAGGGCGATGAGCGCTCTCCGGGAGTCAGAAGCGTTCAAGACCCTCGAGAGCCACCGGAAGGACGTCGGTGACCTGCATCTGAGGGACCTCTTCGCGGAGGACCCCGCGCGGGGGACCGACCTGGTCGCGGAGGCCTGCGGCCTCTACTTCGACTTCTCGAAGAACCGGATCAACCGGGAGACGCTCGGCCTGCTCGCCGAGCTCGCCCGCGAGCGCCGGATGCCGGAGCGCCGGGACGCGATGTTCCGGGGCGAGCACATCAACACGTCGGAGGACCGGGCGGTGCTCCACGTGGCGCTGCGCATGCCCCGCAGCCGCTCGCTGGTCGTGGACGGGGTCGACGTGGTCCGCCAGGTCCACGAGGTGCTGGACCGGATGGCCGCGTTCTCCGAGCGGGTCCGCTCCGGGGAGTGGAAGGGCCACACGGGCAGGCCGATCAGGCGGGTGATCAACATCGGCATCGGCGGCTCGGACCTCGGCCCGGTGATGGCCTACGAGGCGCTCAAGGAGTACTCGCGCCGCGACCTCGAGTTCCGCTTCGTCTCGAACGTGGACGGCACCGACTTCTACGAGGCGACGAGGGACGCCGACCCGGCGGAAACCCTCTTCGTCGTCTCCTCCAAGACGTTCACGACCCTGGAGACGATGACCAACGCGCACACGGCCCGCCGGTGGCTCCTCGACGGCCTCGGCGGGGACGATGCGGCCATCGCGCGGCACTTCGTCGCGGTCTCGACCAACGCCGACGGCGTCTCGGAGTTCGGGATCGACACCGAGAACATGTTCGGCTTCTGGGAGTGGGTCGGCGGGCGCTACTCGATGGACTCCGCGATCGGGCTCTCGACGATGCTGGCGATCGGGCCGGACCGCTTCGCCGAGATGCTCGACGGCTTCCACGAGATGGACGGGCACTTCCTCGCCACCGACCTGATGAGCAACCTGCCGGCCATCCACGGGTTGCTCACGGTCTGGTACCGCAACTTCTTCGGGGCCGAGACCCACGCGGTCTTCCCCTACAGCGAGTACCTGCACCGCTTTCCCGCCTACCTGCAACAGCTGACGATGGAGTCCAACGGCAAGGGCGTGACCGCGGACGGAGAGCGGGTCGACTACGGGACCGGCGCGATCTTCTGGGGCGAGCCCGGAACCAACGGCCAGCACTCCTTCTACCAGCTGGTCCACCAGGGAACCGAGATCATCCCGGCCGACTTCATCGGCTTCAACCACGCCCTGAACCCGCTCGGCAACCACCAGGACCTGCTCGTCTCCAACGTTTTCGCCCAGACCGAGGCGCTCGCCTTCGGCAAGACCGTGGAGCAGCTCAGGGCCGAGGGCGTCGAGGAGCGCCTCATCCCCCACAAGACCTTCCTCGGAAACCGCCCGACCTCGACCATCGTCGCCGACCGTCTCACCCCGAAGACGCTGGGGACCCTGGTCGCCTTCTACGAGCATTCGGTCTTCACCCAGGGCGCGATCTGGGGGATCGATTCCTTCGACCAGTGGGGCGTGGAGCTCGGCAAGGCGCTCGCCCAGGCGATCATCCCCGAGCTGGAGTCCGACGATTCTCCGGAACTCCGCCACGACAGCTCCACGACCGAGCTGATCCGCCGCTACCGCGAAGCCAACGGTCGCCCGCGTTGACGACGGCGACCACGAGATTCGCCCTCTCGCCCCGCGGCGCCGAGATTCGACGCCTGCGGTCGGTGACGCCGCGATGAGTCCGGTCGCCTCGGTCCACGCGCCGATCCGGGCGGTGATCTTCGACGTGGACGGGACCCTGCTCACGACGGGCGGCGCCGGCGGCGTCGCCTGGGCCAAGGCCTTCGCGGACGTCCACGGCGCGCCGGTGGACATCGCCGCCGTGACGGAGTCGGGGATGACCGACACCGACGTGGCGATCACCGCCCTCCGCACCGTGATGGACCGGGAGCCGACGGACGATGACGTGGCGGAGGTCACGGCGCCCTATCTCGAGTACCTGCCCGACGCCGTGGCCCAGTCCAAGGGCTACCGGGTCGAGCCCGGCATCGTCCAGCTCCTCGACCGGCTCGCCTCCGAGGGCGTCCCGCTGGGGATCACGACCGGGAACATCGAGCCCGCCGCCGAGATCAAGCTGGGACGCGGCGACCTGAACAAGTACTTCGCCTTCGGCGGCTACGGCTCGGATTCCTCCGACCGGACCAGGCTGACCCGGCACGCGGTGAAGCGCGGCATCGTCGCCGCCTCGAGCGGCGATTTTCCGGGCGGGAGGCCGGCCGTCCTCGCGGCCGACGACTTCGTCGCCGTGGGCGACACTCCCCGGGACGTCACGGCCGCCCACGGCGCGGGGATCCGGGTCGTGAGCGTCGCGACCGGCCTGTTCGACCTGGAGGCCCTGCGGGCGGCGGGGCCCGAATGGGCCCTCCCGACGGTCGAAGCCGGATTCCCGCTCTAGAGCAGGCGACCGCCGCTCAGCGCCGGATCCTCACGGCCGTACCCATCGAGCGCCCGATCAGGTACTTGATCCTTCCGTTGTTCATCCTGATGCAGCCGTGGGACGCGGCGCTCCCCAGCGGGTCCAGGAAGCTGGCTCCGGCCCGGCCGTGCAGGGCCACGAGCCCCGGGCCGCCGTCGAAGGTCCTGAGCGCGTTCGAGTGGGCCGTGAGGGGGATCGCCCAGGGGCCGATAAACCCGGTGGGGTCCCTCTGCCTCACCCTGTCGTAGAGCGCGAACAACCCGATCGGGGTCGGCGTCCCCGGAGCGCCGACCACGACCCTCCACCGGCCGACCCTGCGCCCGCGGCGGAATACCGTAAGCGTCCTCTGGGAGCGGTCGATCAGGATGTAGGCGTCGGATCGGCCCAGGGCCACCCGGTCGCGAGGAATCCAGCCGGATGAGCCGTTCGGCCGAACCGGCAGGCGCACCCTCAGCCAGACTTCCCCGCCGACCACGCGCGACCCGAGCACCATCAACTTCTGGCCGGAGCCGGACCACTTCACCCAGGTCCTCGCGAGCCACCGGACCCGCTTCCCTCCCGGCCGCATCCTGACGGCGGTGGCAACCAGGATGCGGGCGGTGAAGGTCCCGCCGGCCAGGGAGGGCGGCGGGACCTTCTGGGAGGGAAGATTCGAAACACTGATGCCCGGCCCCTCATCCGGGGCCGCGCCGGCCGGCGAGGCCGCCGTCGCCGGCCCGGCCACGAGGAAGAGGCCGACCGCGGCTTTCGCGAGGAGCTGCCTCATTCGAACGCCGTCCCACGTCGTTCACCCGGTGACCGGCGTCACCCTGCTCGCCGGGCTCACCACGGGCTGCTTGACGACGACGGTCCTGGTCGCCCGGAGCCGGCCGAGCGTGACGACGTTCCTCAGCCTCGTCCCGGCCTCCACGTTGTCGTCGACGCGCGCGGCGTAGCTGAACACCTTCCACTTCCGGGAGTACGAGAGCTTCTCGATCCTCCAGCAGAGCTTGCCGTTCTCGAAGAAGGAGCCCTCTCCCCTGGCGGCGACGGTCATCCGGGCCGGCAGGCGATCGCAGAGCTTGAGGTTTCGTGCCACGGAACCCCTCTGGACGTTCCGGACCTTGATCCGGTACCGGACCACGTCTCCCGGGAACACCCGGCGCTTGTTGGCGAACTTCCGCAGCTGCAGCTTCGGATCCGGCTTGCGGCAGCCGACCGTGGCGGTCGCGGTGAGCGGAGGCGCGTTCCCGGCCGATGCTTCCGCGACGTTCTCGTAGCGCCGGCACCTGACGTCCGAGGTCGGGGCGGCGACCTGCACGGAGACCGACTCGCCGCCCGCCAGGTCGCCGATCTCGCAGTTCAACACACGGTCCGCGATGGAGCAGTCGCCCTTGGAGGGCTTGGCCTCGATCTTCCAGCTGCCGGCGGTGCCGTTGGGCAGCGGATCCTCGATCTCGAGGCCCTTGGCCGCCCCGGGCCCGTCGTTCGCCACGGTCACGGTGAACCTGACCTTCTTCCCGGCGTCGACCGGGCCGTTGCCCCGCTTGAGCAGCCTGATGTTTGGCTTCAAGCACTCGACCGAGGCGTCGTCCGTCCCGGGCGGGGCGTTCGAGGCCGTGAACGACGCCGAGTTCTCGTAGGTCCCGCACCGTTCCGTGTCCGTCGGCGCCGAGACGTCCACCGACGCCGCCCCGCCGGCCGCTAGGTCGCCGAACTGGCAGGTCAGGACCCCGCCCGCGATGGAGCAGCTTCCCTGGGATGCGGAGACCACGGCCCAGGGAGCGGCGGTGCCCGAAGGCAGGGTGTCAGTCAACACCACTGCCTTCGCGACACCCGGGCCCGCGTTCGACACCTCCACCCTGAAGCGGATGTCTTCTCCGGCATCGACCGGCCCATTGCCGTTCTTGGAAATCGTGAGGTTCGGCCGGCGGCACTCGATCGTCGCCTCCCCGGTCTCGGCCGGCGCGTTGCCGGCCTCGACCGTCGCCAGGTTCTCCAACGGGCCGCAGGTCTCGTACCGCGTCGCCGCCGCTACCACGACCTCGACCTTGGCCCCCGGGACCAGGTCCCCGAAGTCACAGCTGAGTACCGCGGCCTGGATCGAGCACGGGTTGCCCTGCGGCTGGGAGACGATCGACCAGGCGCCACCCGCGGCGGGCAGCGGATCGTCGAGCGTCACGCTCTTGGCGATCCCCTCGCCGTCGTTCGCGACCTCGATCGTGAACACCGCCTGGTCCCCTGCCTGGATGGTCCCGTTGCCCTTCTTCTGCACCACCAGCTCGGGCCGGTGGCACTCGATCGTCGCGTGGTCGGTCGCGTCCGGGGCGTTCTCCGCGCTCGCGGTCGCGACGTTGTAGAGCTGCTCGCACTGCTCGAAGTCCGTCGCCGCCTCGACCTCCACCGTGTGCGATGCGGTGGACGGCATGTCGCCGAAGTCGCACTCCAGGACGCCGGCCGTGATCGAGCACGGATCGCCGTCGGGCTGCGAGACGATTACCCATGGTCCGGCGACGGCGGTCGGCAGCGGGTCCGAGAGGGTCACGTCCTTCGCGGTACCGGGGCCGGTGTTGGTCACGGTCACCTCGAAACGGGCCTTGTCGCCGGCGGAGATGCTCGCCTCGACGGCGGTCTTCAGCGCGCCGAGGTTCGGCTTGAGGCACTCGATGGACGCCTCGGCGGCGACCGAGGGCAGGCCCGCTCCCGTGGCGGTCGCCTCGTTGTCGAACATCTTGCACGCGTCGTGGGACGTCGGCGCCTTGACCTTCACCTGCGCCGATCCGCTGGCGTCCATGTCACCGAAGTCGCACTCGAGGACCTCTGCCACGATCATGCACGGATTCCCTGCCGGCTGCGAGACGATCGTCCAGGAGCCGGCCGCGCCCGTCGGCAGCGGATCGTTCAGGGTGACCGCCTTCGCCTGGCCGGGCCCGTCGTTGGTCACGGTGATCGAGAACTCGATGTCGTCTCCCGCGTCGACCGGCCCGTTGCCGGTCTTCGCGATCTTCAGGTCCGGCTTCAGGCACTGGACCGAGGCCTGGGCGTTCACCGGCGCGTGGTTCTCGGCGGTCTCCGTGGCCGCGTTGTCGTACTTCGCGCAATGCTCGAAGTCGGTGGCCGCGCTGATCGTCACGGATCGCGTTGCTCCGGCAGGCAGATCGCCGAAGTCGCAGTCGAGCTGACCCGCGACGATCGCGCAGGGGTTGCCCGCCGGCTGGTTCGTGATCGACCAGGTCCCGACCACCCCGGCAGGGAGGGGATCACTCAGCTTGACGGACTTGGCCACCCCGGGGCCACCGTTCTCGATGGTCAGGTCGAACACGACGTTCTCGCCGGCGTCGACGGTCCCGTTGCCAGACTTGGCGAGGGACAGGTCGGGCTTCCGGCACTGGACCGAGGCACCGTCCGCGACCTGCGGAGCGTTGCCCGCGGCCGCGGTGCCGGTGTTGTCGTACTCGGCGCAGTCGTCTGCGTCGGTCGGTGCGGAGACCTTCACGACCACGGACCCGCCCGCGGGGATGTCCCCGAAGGCGCAGCTGAGGAGCCCGGCGACGATTGCACACGGATTGCCGGCCGGCTGGGTGACGATCGCCCAGCTTCCGGCGGTCCCGCCCGGGAGCGGGTCGCTCAGCGTCACCGCGGCGGCGTTGCCCGGGCCGGTGTTGCCGACCGTGATCGTGAACTCGACGTCGTCTCCGGCGTCGATCGTGCCGTTGCCGACCTTTTCGATGGTCAGGGCCGGCTTGCGGCAGAGGACGCTCGCCTGGTCGGTGTCCTGGGGTGCGTTCGACGAGGTGGTCGTGGCCGCGTTGTCGTACTGCGTGCAGTGCGCGGCGTCCGTGGGTGCCTCGATTTCGATCACCCGCGACTGGCTCGCGGCCAGGTCCCCGAACTCGCAGCTCAGCGTCCCGGCCGAGATCGAGCATGGGTCGCCGGCGGGCTGGGACGCGATCGTCCAGGGCGCCGCCGTGCCTCCCGGGAGGGGGTCGTCCAGCTTCACCGCCCGAGCGATCCCGGGCCCGGCGTTCGAGACCGTGATCTCGAAGGCGACCTTCTGTCCCGCGTCGACCGGGCCGTTGCCCTGCTTGGCGACGGTCAGGTTCGGCCGGTCACACCGGATCGTGGCGTCATCCGAGGAACTGGGGGAGTTGCCCGCGGTGGCGGTCGCCTGGTTGACGAGCTCCGTGCAGTCCTCGAAGTCTGTCGGGGCCTGGACCTTCACCGTCTTCGAGGTCGACGCCGGCATGTCGCCGAAGTCGCAAGTCAGGGTCCCGGCCACGATCGAGCAGGGATTGCCGACCGGCTGGGAGACGATCGTCCAGGGCCCCGCGACACCCGCCGGCAGGGGGTCGGAGAGCGTCACGTTCGTCGCGGTCCCGGGGCCCGCATTGCTGACGGCGATCTCGAACTGGGCGTCGTCCCCGGCCGAGATGGTCGCCTGGACGGCCGTCTTCAGTGTCCCGAGGGCCGGCTTCTGGCAGGCGATCCGCGCGCCGTCCTCGACCGACTGGGCATTGCTCCCCGCGGCGGTCGCGAGGTTGTCGTAGGTGGTGCAGTCGATGGCGTTGGTGGGCGCCTTGACCGTCACCAAGACCTGCTGCCCGGCGGCGATGTCCCCAAAGGCGCAGCTCAGAGAGCCGCCCGCTATGGAGCACGGGTTCCCGGCGGGTTGGGAGCCGATTACCCAGGGACCCGCGGTGCCGCCGGGCAGAGGATCGGAAAGTGTCACGGCCTTGGCCTTGCCGGGGCCGGAGTTGCCCACGGCGATGGTGAAGCTCGCGTCCTGCCCGGCCGTGATCGGGCCGTTGCCCGTCTTGTCGACGGTCAGGTTGGGCTTGCGGCAGGTGACCTTGCCGCCGTCGGTGACCGCCGGGGCGTTGGTGGCGCTGGCCTGGGCCGCGGCGTTGTCGTAGGTGCCGCAGAGGGCGAACGAGGTGCCGGTCTTGACCTTGACGGTGACCGTCTGGCCCGGGGCGAGGTTCCCGAAAGAGCAGTTCAGGGTGCCAGCGGTGATCACGCAAGGGGATCCCCCAGGCTGCTGGGAGATCGACCAGCCGCCGACACCCGGTGCCGGGAGGACATCCGTCAATGTCACCCCGCTTGCCGAGTTCGTCCCCGTGTTCGTCACGGCGATCGTGAACTCGACGTCGTCCCCCGCGTCGACCAGTTGGTCGTTCGGCGTCTTCGCGACGCTCAGGGTCGTCTTGGGGCCATTGGTGTAGGTGCAGTAGATCGCGTCGCCGCGGTTGACCGGGAGGCTGAACTTGAGACCGTCCTTCACCCCACCCGGGACGGTGCTGCCGCCGTAGCCGTCGTAGCGGCAGTCGACCGAGGTCAGCTCGAAGTTGGAGATCGGCTGGCCCGCGGCGTCCTCGTCGACGTTCACCGCGGTCGGGGTCGAGGGAAGCTGGGTGAAGAAGGCCCCGGTCTCGACCACCGGAGGACTGCCGCTGCCGTGGGTCGCCCGATTGCCGTCGAGGTAGGTGGGCGTGTGCCCCGGCCGGGGGTCATTCGCCGTGTAGAGCCAGCCGGCCTGGTTGCCGTTCTGCCCGATGACCAGCTTCCGGACGTAGACCCTGGCCCCGCACTGGGAGGCGGCGAGCTCGCTGAGGAAGGCGCTGAGCTGGGGGATCGTCGGCGCCGCGTAGTCCCCGTCGACCCCTTCGTCCGGCCCGGACACGACCTTGAGATTGTCGATCGTCACGCCGTTGCCGACCCCGATCGCGAGCAGCTTCAGCCTGGTGCCCGGACGCGCCGCCTGGTTCTTGACGAGGTTGGCGGAGGCGACGCCGGAGGTCAGGTTGATGAGGTTCGCGTTGCCGGTGGTGGTGCTCGCCTCGCTCGTGGTCGGGTTGCCGTCCGTGATGAACACCACCATGTCGGGATTCGTGGTCTGTCCCGTGGCCGGGTCCGCCGCGAAGGACTTGGCCTGGGCGGCCGCTTGGAGGACGCCGTCCCAGTTGGTCAGGCTCTGCGGGTTGTCGTAGATGTCCTCGATCACGCCGTTGAGCGTGGCGGCGCTCCCGCCGTTGGCCAGGCTGAGCGGGGACTGGTAGAAGGACGCGTTGCCCTGCGCCGGCGAGTAAGAGTTGACCGCGTTGTTGAAGCTGATGACCCCGATCTGGGTCGGGGTCCCGTTCAGGCTCGAGACGAACTGCTTGGCCGCCGCCTCGTACTGGTCCTTGAACGGTTCGATCGAGCCGGAACGGTCGAGGACGAGCAGGATGTTCGTGCCGCAGCCCTCGGGCAGCACGCCGTTGTCGCGCACGTTCACGAACGGCGAACCGTTGTTCGAGGCGCTGGCCACGTTGGTCGGCGTCCAGTTGGCGGGATCGCCGCTGGTGTTGGTGTGGGGGAAGGCGTAGGTGGTTTGGTTGTTCGACACCGTCACCCTCGCCACGTACGGTTGCGCGCCGTTGTAGGAGAGGCCCGTGACGGGCCCGTAGTTCGTGAAGCCCGGCGCCGTGCCCTTCTCCCGCACGTAATAGGTGCCCGCCGGCACCAGCACCGAAGCGGTCCCCGCCGCGCTCGTGAGCGCCGGGAAGTCGGTCCAGGGGCCGGCCGCGTTGCCCGCGTACTCGAACTGGGCCCCCGCCAGCGGCGAGGCGTAGTTGGTCGCCCCCGCCACGTTGTCGGAGGCGGACCGGTCCCCGCCCTTCATCGCCACGATCGTGCCGTCCGCCGAGGCGGAGGCCGCACCGATGGCGCCCGCCGCCACCGCCAGCAGGAGGATCGCCAGCAGCCGGCGCCCCCGTTCCGCGAACCCGACCCCACCGCTCTTCAGACCACAACTCTCGGACATCTTCCCCTCCTGTGTCCGCACCGTCCGGTGCGTGTTATCCGTTCGGGGCGGACCACCCCGCCGGAACTAAGCCGAGACTTGTCAGCGGTCCCTAAAGCGTCAAGACAGTTCACCCCGCGGTCATAGGCAAGGCTCCCGCGCCTATATCCAGCGGGCTAATGCGGAACGCCTAGGGCGAGGGCGAGATGCACCCGAGACGTGATGCCCAGCTTCCCGTACACGTTGTGCATGTGACACTTCACCGTGCCGGGGGCGATGTTGAGGCGGTTCGCGATCTCGGCGTTCCTCGCGCCGCGGGCCGCGAGTTCCGCGATCTCGAGCTCACGCGGCGTTAGCTCCGCCGCCAGGGTGCCCGGAAGCGGGGCGGCCATCCCGCCCATCCCGATCGCGCAGTGGTACGACTGCGCGAGCAGGGGAGCCGCGTGGCGGAGGAACCCCTTCTCGCGCTCCGAGAACTCGGTCTCCCCGCTGGACCTGGCGAGCAGCAGGACGCAGTGCTGGGCCGAACTCGCCTCCCACATCGCGAGGATCAGGACCGGTCCGAGCTCGAACTCGTCGATGAACCCGACTTCCAGGGGTCCGTCCTCGAAGGAATCGACCACCCGGAGCTGGCTGGTGCCGAAGAGGACCGTGCGCGTGTGCCCACGGACCAGGTCGAGCACCGGATCGTCCCCCTTGGTGCCCTCCAGGTACCGGCGTCCGATCTCGTCCTGGCCGACGCCCAGTATCGGGTCCGACTTGACGGTGATCAGGGCGTACTTGTCCTCGTCCCCGCTCACGAGGAACATCCCGAGCGGTGCCGGGACCATCCGCGCCACGAAGTCGAGCGCGAGCCCTCCGAGCTGGGCCAGCGGGTCGGATCCGTGGATCGCATCGACGTGTCCGAGGAGGTTCACCACGAGGCGTTCCCCTTCGGTACCTCCCCCGGAAAAGCCGCTGAGCGGGCTACGGCAGCAACGCCGGACGCTTGAATCCCGGGAATGAGTCGCCGCTCTGCCGTACCGCTATTGGGCTGAGCAGAGGCGACATCGGTACACATGGCAAGTCGCCCGCTCTCCGTAGATTCGACTCACACCTTAACACCGATCGGTCGATTCGATTCGGTTTTCCCACCGCGGGCGGCTCGGCCCGCGGTGACTCAGAGGCCGGCGGCCTCGCTGAGCTGCTCGGCGCGGTCGGTGCGCTCCCAGGTGAAGTTCTCGTTCGAGCGGCCGAAGTGCCCGTACGCGGCGGTGTCCTTGTAGATCGGACGGTGCAGGTCGAGGTACTGGCGGAAGGCGCCGGGCCGGAGGTCGAAATTGTCGGCGACCAGCTGGGAGATCTCCCAGTCGCTCTTCTTGCCCGTCCCGAAGGTCTGGGCCATGATCGAGACCGGCCGGGCGACGCCGATCGCGTAGGCGACCTGCACCTCGCAGCGGTCGGCCAGACCGGCGGCGACGACGTTCTTCGCCGCGTAGCGGGCGGCGTACGCGGCCGAGCGGTCCACCTTCGACGGATCCTTGCCCGAGAACGCCCCGCCGCCGTGGCGGGCCGCGCCGCCGTAGGTGTCGACGATGATCTTGCG
>Ga0065721_10052555_pt1 | contig 11656 bp, 10 predicted proteins | sample Mesricmetagenome_FD_59108 | JGI IMG/M metagenome (GOLD analysis project Ga0065721, IMG submission 59108) | Mesophilic microbial community from rice straw/compost enrichment Sample: eDNA_1 v2 (version 2) | ecosystem: Engineered > Solid waste > Grass > Composting > Bioreactor | place: USA: Davis...
TCGGGCGCGGGCCGATGAACGACACGAGGCTCATGACGAGTTCCTCGCGGATCGGGTCGATCGGCGGGTTGGTCACCTGCGCGAAGTTCTGCTTGAAATAGGTGTAGAGCAGCTTCGACTTTTCCGACATCGCCGAGATCGGCGTGTCGGTGCCCATCGAGCCCACGGCTTCCTGGCCCGTCGTCGCCATCGGCGACATCAGGATCTTGGTGTCCTCGCTCGTGTAGCCGAAGGCCTGCTGGCGGTCGAGCAGGGAAACGTCGCGGCGCAGCGCCCGCGGCTCCACCGGCTTCAGCTCTTCGAGGATGAGCTGCGTGCGGTCGAGCCACTTGCCGTAGGGATGCTTGGTCGCGAGTTCAAACTTCAGCTCGTCGTCGGAGATGATCTGGCCCTTCTCCATGTCGATCAAGAGCATCTTGCCCGGCTGCAGGCGCCACTTCTTGACGATGCTCGTCTCCGGCACCGGCAATACGCCCGCTTCCGATGCGAGGATGACCCGGTCGTCGTCGGTGACGAGATAACGGGCCGGACGGAGACCGTTGCGGTCGAGCGTGGCGCCGATCTGCTTGCCGTCGGTGAAGCAGACGGCGGCCGGACCATCCCACGGTTCCATGAGAGCGGCATGGTATTCGTAGAATGCCTTGCGCTCCTTGGACATGGACTGGTTGCCGGCCCAGGCCTCCGGGATCAGCATCATCATGGCATGCGCCAGCGAATAGCCGCCGCGCACGAGGAATTCGAGCGCGTTGTCGAAACAGGCCGTATCCGACTGGCCTTCGTAGGAGATCGGCCACAGCTTGGAAATGTCGTCGCCGAAGAGCGGCGAGGAAACCGACGCCTGGCGCGCCGCCATCCAGTTGACGTTGCCGCGCAGCGTGTTGATCTCGCCGTTATGGGCGACCATGCGGTACGGGTGCGCGAGCTTCCACGACGGGAAGGTGTTGGTCGAGAAACGCTGATGCACCAGCGCCACCGCCGTCTCGAAACGCGGGTCCGACAGGTCCTGGTAATAGGCGCCGACCTGATAGGCCAGGAACATGCCCTTGTAGACGATGGTGGAGGAAGAGAGCGACACCGGATAGAAGCCGGTCTCCTGGCCGCCGAACTGGTCGTAGATGCGGTTGGAGATCACCTTGCGGACCAGGAAGAGTTTGCGCTCGAATTCGAGGTTCGTCGCCGCATCGCGGCCGGCGCCGATGAAGACCTGCAGGTGATAGGGCTCGGTGGCGGCGATGTCCGGCGCCTTGGAAAGCGAGGAATTGTCGACCGGCACGTCGCGGAAGCCCAGGAACTGCTGCCCCTCTTCCGCGATCACGTCGACGATGACCTTCTTGAAATGCTCGATCTGTTCGGCATCGCGCGGCAGGAAGAAGTGACCGACCGCATATTCGCCGGCCTTCGGCAGGGTGACGCCCTGCGCCGCCATTTCCTCGCGGAAGAAGCGATCCGGGATCTGCACGAGAATGCCGGCCCCGTCGCCCATCAGGGGATCGGCGCCGACAGCGCCGCGATGGGTGAGGTTTTCGAGGATGAAGAGGCCGTCCTTGACGATCTGGTGCGACTTCTTGCCCTTCATATGGGCGATGAAGCCGACGCCGCAGGCATCGTGCTCGTTGCGGGGATCGTAGAGCCCCTGGGCGGCCGGAATGCCGGAGGCCACGAACGGAACGCGCGCTTTCGTCTCGTCGGACATCGGGGCTCCGGCACCGGACATCTCGGAGATCATCTTCGTCATCGTCATTCCTCCTGTTGGCCGTTTCCATGAAACGGGCAAAGTGGCTCTTCATTGTCTCTTTCGGATGACAGGCTGCGCGCCATCCCTTATCCATGCGATGGCGCCGCTCCAGCGTCAGCTGCAGCTTTGCAGCGCAGCATAACCCGGATCGGCGTCCACGTCAGCGGAAAAGAGAGGCGGATCGGCCATTCATTTCCGAAAATTAGGACAGCACTTCTGTCCTAATTCTCACTTTCTATCGCACAGTTGCGGATGCTCCACAAGGGTGCATTCTGAAAAATTCATGGCAACCGCGACAGGAGATTGCGGGGATCTCCGTAAGCGCGAAATTTAATTGCCGGAAAGGTCTTCGCTTATTCGATTGATTGCCGCGCATATAGGTCCGCCACGTGACCACGCCTTTCCCGTTGATTGCCGGCTCAAAACGCTTAATCTCCTGACGCTTCTCAAAAATCTCCCAAGGTGTCACTTCATGTTTTTCGCTTCCGACAACTGGGCCGGCGCCCATCCCGCCATCAATGACCGTCTCTCGAAGGAATCGACCCGGTTCGCGGCGGCCTATGGCAACAGCGACCTCGACAAGGCGGTAGAAGCCCGCTTCAACGAGATCTTCGAGCGCCAGGTGTCGGTCTATTTCGTCTCCACCGGCACGGCGGCCAATTCCTTGTCTCTGGCGAGCATCGCGCGCGTCGGCGGCGTCGCCTTCTCCCATTCGGAAGCCCATGTGATCGAAGACGAATGCGGCGCGCCGGATTTCTTTTCCGGCATGCGCATGGTTCCGGTCGAAGGCGAAAACGGCAAAATGGACCCGGCAAAGCTCGCGTCCCGCATCGCCGGCTTTCCACAGGATTCGCTGCATCACGGCCGCGCCGCCGCCGTCACCCTCACCCAGGCGACCGAGACCGGCACCGTCTACTCGCTCGACGAGATCGACGCGCTCGCGAAAATCGCCAGGGCGAACGGCCTGCCGGTTCACATGGACGGCGCCCGCTTCGCCAATGCGCTGGTCGCACTCGGCTGTACGCCGGCGGAAATGACCTGGAAGCGCGGCATCGACATTCTCTCCTTCGGCGGCACCAAGAACGGCTGCTGGTGCGCCGAGGCGATCGTCTTCTTCAATCCCGAGCTTGCGAAGGATTTTGCCTTCATCCGCAAACGCGCCGCGCAGCTCTTTTCGAAGACCCGCTTCATCTCCGCCCAGTTCGAGGCCTATCTACAGGACGATCTGTGGCTCTCCATGGCAAGCCATGCCAACGCCATGGCCGACCGGCTGCGCACCGGCATCCGTTCGCTGAACAGCACGCGGCTTGCCTGGGACACGACCTCCAACGAAGTCTTCGCCGTGCTCAACAAGGCCTCGGCCGAAGCCGCCCAGGCAGATGGCGCCAAGTTCTACGATTGGCCGGCACCGTCGAACATGCCGGAACCGGTGAAGGACGACGAGACCCTGATCCGCCTCGTCACGTCGTTCGCCACAACCGAGGACGACATCGACCAGTTCCTGGCAATCTGCAAGGCTGGATAATCCGCGGGCGGAAGCGGGCCGGAACCTCGAACTCCCTTCTCCCGCTTGCGGGGGAGAAGAAGCGGGCTTGGCATCGTTACGGCGCGATCCGCACCGCGATCAGGCTCGACAGCGCTTCCGTGAGCGCGGCGTCCGCGCCGCGCCGGGGGATGAGCACGAATTCCACATCCTCCAGAACCGGCAGCCGGTCGGCCGGGATTTCCTTCAGGCCCGAAGGCGCCATGCTGCGCGGCTGCACGAGAACGCCCATGCCGGCCCTTGCTGCGGCGGTGAGGCCGCTGAGGCTGCCGCAGGTGCAGACGATCCGCCATGCCATCTTCTCCCGGTCGAGCGCCTCTTGCGCCACCCTGCGGGTGATCGAGGGCGGCGGAAAGGCGATCAGCGGCAGTGCATCACCGCGCGACAGCACCAGGTCCGGATCGCGCGCCAGCCAGACGAGCGGCTCGCGATAGAGCAGGCGCCCATGGGTCTCGCCGATATGGCGCTTCGCCAGCACCAGGTCGAGGTCGCCGGCATCCTGCATCTGGTAGAGCACGGCGGAGAGCGCCACGTTGAGTTCCAGGTCGACCAGTGGATAGAGCCGGATGAAATCCTCCAGGATGGAGGTCAGCCGGCTCGCCACCACGTCTTCCGACACGCCGAGCCGCAGCCGCCCGCGCAGCCTGCTTTCCCCGAACAGCGAGGCGACCTTGCCGTTGAGATCGAGCATGCCGCGCGCATAGCCGAGCAGCGCCTCGCCCTCCGCCGTCAGCCTGACCTGGTGCGTGTCGCGAAAGACCAGCCGCCGGCCGAGCACCTTTTCGAGCCGCTGGATATGCTGCGTGACAGTGGACTGGCCGATGCCAAGCCTTGCCGCCGCTTCCGTGAAACTGCCGGTCTGCTGCAGCATGACGAAGCTGTTCAGATGCGCGAGGTTGAGCATGGCTATCCGCTTTCATGATAACTGTTAGTGTTTGCATTCTGCTTCATGATAAGCGATGCACAAAGCCTCATTTTCAGGAACTCCGCCCATGAGCCGTTTTCTGCCGGACCGTTTTACGGTTCTTCTGGTCTGCACCGTCATTCTCGCCTCGCTCCTGCCGATCCATGGGGATTGGGCCGAGTGGTTCGGCATCGCGACCGACATCGCCATCGGCCTGCTCTTCTTCCTGCATGGCGCGCGGCTCTCGCGCGACGTGGTGATCGCGGGCATCCTGCACTGGCGCCTGCATCTGACGATCCTGCTGGTGACGTTTGCGGTCTTCCCGATCCTCGGGCTCGCGATCGGCTTCATCCCGGAGGAAATCCTCCCCTCGCCGCTCTATGCCGGCATCCTCTTCCTCTGTGTGCTGCCGTCGACCGTCCAGTCCTCGATCGCCTTCACCTCCATGGCGGGCGGCAACGTCCCGGCGGCGGTCTGCGCCGCCTCCGGCTCCAATATCCTCGGCATGTTCCTGACGCCGCTGCTGGCCGGCCTCCTGCTTTCGACCACCGGCGACGGCGGCTTTTCGTGGGACGCGCTGGAAAGCATCCTGCTGCAGCTTTTGGCGCCCTTCGTCGTCGGCCAGATCCTGCAGCCCTGGATCGGCGACTGGATACGTTCGAAGAAGAAACTGCTGGCGCCGGTCGACCGCGGCTCGATCCTGATGGTCGTCTACCTCGCCTTCTCCGAAGCGGTGATGGAAGGCCTGTGGCACACCTTCTCGGCAACCGACATCGCCGTCGTCATCGTCCTCGACATGGCGCTGCTCGCGGTCGTCCTGTGCCTTACCATGTTCGGCAGCCGGGCGCTCGGCTTCTCGAAGGAAGACGAGATCACCATCACCTTCTGCGGGTCCAAGAAATCGCTGGCGAGCGGCGTACCGATGGCGAACGCCATCTTCGCCAACCAGTCGTCATCGGTCGGAGCGATCGTGCTGCCGCTGATGCTCTTCCATCAGATCCAGCTCATGGCCTGCGCGGTGATCGCCCAGAAATACGCCAACCGGCTGAAGGAAAAGGAAGCCGCCGCGGAACCGGCCGCGGCGTGATCAGCAAGCTCTCCGGTTTAACCATCATTCAAAACCCAGGCGCCTTTCCAAAGCGCTTGGGTTTTATTATATTGGGCCATGCCGACCCTTTTGCGTTTCGCTGGCCTGCGCGTGGTGATCTATCCGAACGATCATCGTCCTGCGCATGTCCACGTCAGAGGGGCCGGCGGAGAAGCGGTATTCCTTCTCAATTGTCCCGATGGGCCGGCGGAACTGCGGGAAAGTTACGGCTTCAAACTCGCGGAACTTCGGCGCATCGAAGAAAACCTTGCGGAGGAACTGGCAACCCTCTGCGCGGCATGGAGCAGGCATCATGGTGATTTCTGAAGAAGAATTTAAGGCGGCTGAAGACCGCATGCACAAGCAACGGGAAGCAGGTTACGCCATTTCCGCTCGATATGATCGGCGTTCGTCCCGCATCGTGATTGGGCTGAACACGGACGTTCAGGTCGCAATTCCGGCGAGGAAGATCGAAGGTCTTTCGGAAGCGCCGATGGATGATCTCGCAGATATCGAGATAAGTCCCTCCGGCCTTGGTCTCCACTGGCCACGACTGGACATCGATGTCTATGTGCCTAGCCTTCTCCAAGGCATTTTTGGATCAAAGCGCTGGATGGCAGCACAATTGGGTTCAGCAGGAGGAAAGGCCAAATCTCCGGCCAAGGCTGCTGCGGCACGGGAGAATGGCCGTAAGGGCGGCCGCCCGCATAAAGTCGCCGCCAACTGATGATACAAAAACGGCCCTTCCCCCAAGAGGAAGGGCCGCGGGCTCGGCTTGCTTCGTCGGCTGGCCGCTTGCGCGGCGCCGGCGCCGAGGGTTAGTTGACCTGCTGCGGGGCGACCTGAGCCTCGATCGTCTTCGCCACGCCGCCGGCTTCGGCCGCGATCGCGATGCGACGGGGCTTCATGGCTTCAGGAATGTTCCGGATAAGGTCGATATGGAGCAGGCCGTTCTTCAGCGAAGCGGACTGGACTTCGACGTGATCGGCGAGCTGGAAGCGGCGCTCGAAGGCGCGCTTGGCAATCCCGCGATAGAGATATTCGCTCTCTCCGGCGGTCTCTTCTTCGCTCTTTTCACCTTTCACGGTCAGGACATGGGCCTGGGCTTCGATCGAAAGTTCCTTTTCGTCGAAACCGGCGACGGCCATGGTGATGCGATAGGTGTTATCGCCGGTCCGCTCGATGTTGTACGGCGGATAACTCGGCGTCTGATCGGCAACGCTACGGCTGTCGAGCAGGTTGAAAAGGCGGTCGAAACCGACGGTGGACCGGTAAAGCGGGGAAAAATCGACGTGACGCATGGTGTCCTCTCTTGAAGCGACGTTGCGGTTTTCGGTCTGGCTTCCGCATCCCTTTCCGGCGATGGCGGAGCCGTTCAGCGGACCCTTTTCGGCGCCCGCAACCGGAAGATGGGAATTGCGTTTTGCCGCTTCAAGACCCTGTCGGAGAAACCCTTTTCCAGCCTGAACTCCGTATGAACGCGCCATTCCGGCTGCGTTCAGGCGGCATCCGATAGAACGGGATCATGGGAAGGCGGACTGCCTCCTAAAGACTGAAGGTCTCTCGTCCCTTCACTTCAGTCCCCGCTCGCCGGAGCCGGACGGTTTCCCCGAACTGCCGGTTCCGGCTTCTTTTTTCTTGACGTCCCGCCACCCTCGCCTATCGCTTATCTCATGACCCAAGCGGCAGATTCCATGGACGACGTTCTTCATTCGACCCCCGGCAATCCGTTGCCGAAGAATTATACGGCCGGCTATTTCACCGGCCATCGCGGCACGAAGCTGCGCTACGGTCTGTTCCGCTCCGAACGGTCCCCCGCCGTCGGCACCGTGGTGCTCATGCAGGGGCGCAACGAATTCATCGAGAAGTATTTCGAGACGATCCGCGATCTGAACGCCATGGGGCTCTGGGTCGCGACCTTCGACCTGCGCGGCCAGGGGGGCTCCGGGCGCCTGACGAAGGACCCGCGCAAGGGGCATGTGCGCCGCTTCTCCGATTACGAGCGGGACCTTGAAATCTTTCTCGAGCAAATCGTTCTGCCGGACGCCCGCCTGCCCTTCTTCCTCGTCGGACATTCGACCGGGGCGCTGATCGCCCTTTCCGCCGCCCCGCGGCTGTCGAACCGCATCCATCGCATGGCGCTCGCCGGTCCCTATATCGCCCTGACCGGGCAGAGCGTGCCGGAAGGCGTCATCCGCACGGTCGCCCGCCTCGCCTCCTGGACGGGTTTCGGCCGCACCCAGCTCGGCAAGGATCAGAGCCACCGCCCCTTCGAAGGCAATCCGCTCACCTCCGACATCGATCGCTTCAAGCGCAATGCGGAGATCATCGCCGCCCATCCGGAACTGACGGTCGGCGCGCCGACGGCCCGCTGGCTGCACGAGACCTTCAAGGCCGCAAGCCGCGTCTCGAACCAGGCGCATCTGACGCAGATCACCATTCCGACGCTGATCCTCGCGCCCGTGCTCGACGGCATCGTGCCCTACCGGGCGCAGGAGGAACTGTCGCGCAATTTCCGGGCCGCCCAGCTCGTCACCGTCAACGGCGCACGCCACGAGCTTTTCCACGACAAGGACATCTACCGGGCGCAGGGGCTTGCCGCCATCGAAGCCTTCATGCCCGGCCAGGACGGCGGCTACGGCCTATCGGAAAGCGCCGCCTGATTCTGGCTCACATGCCCGAGAGCAGCTTCAGCGCCTCTTCGTGCACCGCCCTGCTGCCGGCTGCGACGATGCTGCCGCCATTCTCCGGCCGCCCGCCCTCCCAGGTGGTGATGACGCCGCCCGCCTGCTCGATGAGCGGGATCAGCGCGCCGACGTCATAGGGCTTCAGCCCGTTCTCGACGACGAGATCCACATGGCCGGAGGCGAGCAGCGCATAGGCGTAGCAATCGCAGCCGTAGCGGAAGAGCCGCACCCGTCTTTCGACCGCGCGATATTTCTCCCCGTCGCCGCCGACGAAAAGATGCGGCGAGGTGGTGAACAGGATCGCATCGCTTAAGGTTTTGCAGTCGCGGGTGGCGATCTGCCGCTCGCCATCGGGGCCGCGATACCACGACCGCGTGCCGTCCGCGAAATAGCGCTCGCCGGTGAACGGCTGGTCCATCAGCCCCATCGCCGCCCGCCCGTTCGACTGGAACCCGATCAGCGTGCCCCAGACGGGTAGGCCGGAAATGAAGGCGCGCGTGCCGTCGATCGGATCGATCACCCAGATATGCTCGCGGTCGAGGCCTATATTCTCGTGCTCCTCGCCCAGAATGCCATGCTCCGGGAACCTCTCCGCGATCAGCGCCCGGATCGCCGTTTCCGCAGCCCGGTCCCCCTCCGTCACCGGATCGAACCCGCCCTCCATCTTGTTCGTCACATAGGCGCCGGTACGGAAGCGCGGCAGCGTTTCGGCCTTGGCCGCATCGGCCAGCGCATAGAAGAAATTGCGATCGGGAAGCATCGGAGAAATCCCCTCGTGGATTGGAGATTTCTTCTAAATCAGCAAGCAGAGAGTGGGAACCGCTTTCGGCCGGCTGCCGGCAGAAAAACTCTCTGCCGCAAATAGCGCCATCCCGCCTAAAAATGACGCAAATTTAGTCAATCAAAATCGTTGCTTGACAATTGTGCAGCGCACTACTACCGTTTGAGGCACAGTCTTTGACTGTAAATACCCTCCTTGGGTGTTTCCTCCCTAGACTTAGCCGCGCCCACAAGCGCGGTTTTTTTTGCCCTCCAGTCAGGCGGGCAAACGTCGAAATCGGGCCTGTGGATAACTTGCGGCTTACTCCGCGGCGAGCGCGCTGTCGCTGCCGGAGAAGTCGGTGACGAACTCCGCCATCTGCCGCATGAAGGTGGAGAGCGCCGCGGCGATCATCGGGAATTCCGGTTTCTTGTCGAGCGTCACCTCGTCCACGTAGAGCGAACGGTTGATCTCGATCTGCAGCGCGTGCAAGCCTCTCACCGGGCGGCCGTAATGTTCGGTGATGAAACCGCCCGCATAGGGCTTGTTGCGCACCGCCGAGAACCCCATTGCGTCCAGGAACTGCAGCGCGGCGCGCGAAAGCTCGGCCGAGGCACTGGTTCCGTACCGGTCGCCGATGATGAAATCCGGCCGGATGTCGGAACCGGAAAGCCTTATATTGCCCGGCATGGAATGGCAGTCGATGAGGACGGCGAGCCCGAAATGCGCATGGGTGCGGGCGATCAGCTTCCTCAGGCAGGCGTGATAGGGCTTGTAGATCGTCTCGATGCGGGACATCGCCTCTTCGACGGATAGTCGGCGGCGATAGATCTCCATGTTTTCCGCGACGATGCGCGGAATGGTGCCGAGGCCGCCGGCGACCCGCATCGAGCCGATGTTGACGAAGGGCGGCAAGGGCCCGTCGAACATGCGCGGATCGAGCTCGTAGGGCTCGCGGTTGACGTCCAGATAAGCGCGCGGGAAATGGGCGGCGAGCAGCGGTGCGCCGAGCTCCGGCGCGTCGCCGAAGAGTTCGTCGACATAGTGGTCGGCGGAGCGGCGGATGGCGAGCGCGTCGAGATTGGCCTCGGCGAGGAAGGTAGGCGGATAGCGGCGTCCGCTATGCGGCGAATTGAAGACGAAAGGAATGGTCTGCGTGGCGGGCTCCCTCACGTCGAAATGCTCAAAATCGCCCGCGCTGCAATCCATTCTGCCTTTACCATGTCACGAACTTGTTCGGGAAGTCATGTTGCCAGTTGCCCGGCATGAAGTCCATACTGTCCGGAGCGTCGAATGTTCATTTGAATTCGATTCCGTCGGCTCGAGCCGGTTCGTTCACGAGGAAAAGGGCGCCTTTCGGTCATCGATTGGGCGATGCCTTTCGGTGACGTGAGCGGCCGGATCGAGCCAGCTCCGGTAAAGCTGGATTTTCGCCACGATCTTCGGCCTTTGCTTCGGACGTACCGGAAGGTATGCCTATGGCAAAGGCGTCGGTTCCGGTAAAAATTCGCTGGCATGGAATGGTTCCAAATGAATGTCCGACGCTCTATATGCCTATCAAACGCTTTCACACACTATTAAACGGATATTTACCGGGTCTTGGCAGTGTGAAAGGCCTCTAAACACTTGAAATCTGCATTGGTGACGGTCCCCGGAGATGATTCAGAAAATCCTTCTCGCCGAAGATGATAACGACATGCGCCGTTTCCTGGTGAAGGCGCTCGAAAAGGCGGGCTACAAGGTCGCTTCCTTCGACAATGGCGCAAGCGCCTACGACCGGCTGCGCGAGGAACCGTTCTCGCTGCTCCTGACCGACATCGTCATGCCCGAAATGGACGGCATCGAGCTTGCCCGCCGCGCCACCGAACTCGACCCGGACTTGAAGGTCATGTTCATCACCGGCTTTGCGGCGGTCGCGCTCAACTCCGATTCCAAGGCTCCGAAGGACGCCAAGGTGCTTTCCAAGCCCTTCCACCTGCGCGATCTGGTGGACGAGGTGAACAAGCTGCTCGCGGCCTGAAGCCGGAAAGCCCGGAAACGCAAGGCCTTCAAAAAACCTTCGCATTTCATGGCAAAAACCAGTTGACGGCCCGACCAGTCCATGGTTTATCCGCCGCCATCGGATGGGCGTGTAGCTCAGCGGGAGAGCACTACGTTGACATCGTAGGGGTCACAGGTTCAATCCCTGTCACGCCCACCATCCTCTTTCCTTGATAGTCAAGATGTCGAAGGCGCCACGCGGCGCCTTTTGCATTTTTACCAAGAAGTTGGCTGAATGGCACCGACCGTTCTCTCGATCATTCAATTTTAGGGACTCCGGCCTTATCTCTTGCGCAGGAAGGGGTTGCATGCTTTAGCTCAGCCAAGGGACGAGAAAGGAAGAGCATGAAAAAGAAGTTTCTCGTGATTGCTCAATGGGACGAAGACGCTGGAATGTGGGTAGCCACCAGCGACGACATTCCCGGTCTCGTGACAGAAGCCAAAAGCATGGATGACTTGATCAAGCGGGTCATGGCGATATCTCCCGAGCTGATTGAGGACAATCTCGGCGGTGCGGGCGAGATGGACGACCTTCTCGAAGTCTGCGTCCAATCCTCCTTCAGCCTCCAAGGGACCGCTCTGCATTAATGGTTCGCGGCTTTTATAAGTTCTGAAGTTACCCCAAGGACCGGCGAGCCACGACGCCAGCCCTGCGCGCCTCCCCACATTTGCAAATTCTTTCATCGAGCGTACCGAATCTCCCCGAACCGGCCTCGCGAAGCGACAAAAAATATGCCAGATGCGACCTGCCCGCGTTTTTTGAGTGAGCGCGGATTTTTTCCCCAACTTGCCCTGCTGCGTTGAACGGCAGGGCTTTTTCTTTTCCGGTCGGAGAGTTCGGAGATCCCGGCAGCCCAAGGGGCCGTGTCCCGTGATCGTCCCGGGACGTCGCAATTAGTT
>Ga0065721_10052556_pt1 | contig 11656 bp, 11 predicted proteins | sample Mesricmetagenome_FD_59108 | JGI IMG/M metagenome (GOLD analysis project Ga0065721, IMG submission 59108) | Mesophilic microbial community from rice straw/compost enrichment Sample: eDNA_1 v2 (version 2) | ecosystem: Engineered > Solid waste > Grass > Composting > Bioreactor | place: USA: Davis...
GTCCTTGTCTTCAGCCGGATTCGGAAGCGGGGCAGTCGCAAACGGGATATTGTTCAGGTCGAGTTCGGAAAGAGAGGATTCCCCTTCGGTGACATAGAAAATCCGGGGAGGTTTCCCTTCCACCTGAGCGGAAATAAAGACGTGCCCCGTCTCCGGATTGACGGCCATGTCCGTGATCTTCACTGCCTCGAATACGCTGCCGATCGCTTTGGCAATCTGCTGATTGATTCCGGGAATCTCACCTGTCAGAACCCCATCACTCTTCTGGTCCCCTGTTCGAACAGCGTGAACCGTTCCCCCCTTTGAATCCCCGATAAACAGGATTCCATCAGGGCCAAACGCCATCGCACTGATGGTCTGAATGTCGGGCCGCCCTGGCGACAATCCATAGATGTCATTTGCCTGAAGACTTGTGAATGTGGTCCCCGCAAACAGTGCCAGTGCAGAAAGCACTCGTGAAAGACGCATCTGAGTCCCCTTGAGAAGTGAGATGTGAACGATGGCGGATCCGCCATCCCTGATGATACCCACGCAAAATCCCGCTTCTCAAGAGGGGGGCTGCAAGTTCGTCTGACTTCGAACGATATTCAACCTGATGAAATAAATTTAAGCCATTTTACTAAGTCGCGGAGACAGAGAGCCTCAATTCACGATGCCAGTATCTGTTTAACCCGTTCAATCGCATCGGAACAAATTTCCTGACGTCGGTCCTCATCTCGACAGACCAGAGAGCGGACAGCGATGACATCTGGTCCAATTTCCTTGAGCGTCGGCAAATCATTCCACCGCACCTTACCTGCAAGTACGGCTAACAGACCTGCCCGCTGAATCTGGCGAACGATTCGATTCAGGGTTGCCGAAGTCATGTGATCGAGAAGCCCACCCCCGGACTTGTCGAACGTATCAATCAGCACTCCAGCACAATGTGTCGCAATGGCAGCAGCGACCACCTCGTCGACCGTCGGGGCTTCCGCGACCTGCTCATCGGCATACGCCACAGCAATCCAGCCAGCACGGTTCTCTCCTGCCTCTCCTGATTTTGTTTTGATGGGAGTGACTGCGTCCCGAAACCCGGTCCATCGACTCATCCAGTCCGGGTCCTGGCGCATCCGGGCGAGACCAAGTTTCAGAAAGGCCAGCCCACTGTCCGAAAGAAACTCTTTCCATTCCGGGAGCGAACCAATCCCGTCCGCCAATTCTCCCAATGCAGCGCTCACCGGAATGGACTTGCTTATCCTACGCACTTCTCTCAAACACTCCACCGCCTGCATTTTTTCCATTCTTCCCAGAGACCCCATCTGCGGATTCTTCAAGTCGATCAGACAGGCTTCCGCGTGAGCTGCCACCTTGGCTTCTGATGCATTTTGAACGCTTACGAGGAGTCGGGGGGAAGAGTTTTGCATCCCATCAATCGGTATTTGCAGGAAAACGGACAAAAACAGAGAGAGAACAAATATCCACAAACCAATTACACAAAACAGCTTACAGCCAATTTTCCCGGAAATGGCAAGACTCGAATTTACACGAAGCGGCCAATTGTGTTATTACCCCTCCCAATCGATCACCCCCTTGGATTCGGCGGAGCCGCTTTCAAGGGTGCCTCTCGTCTCTCTCAGCAACACAGGATCCGTTATGTCGTCACGGATGGACGACCCAAGCGCAAAGGGCGCGCGGCGTTTACGGTTGCTCTTCGTCGATGACGAAGCTCCCATTCGCATGGTCATGGGGAAGGAACTCCAGCGAATTGGCCATGACGTGAAAGTCGTCGATGGAGGAAAGGCAGCCATTGCGGCATTGTCTGAAAGTGCATTCGACGCGGTCATCGTTGACCTGAAGATGCCGGAAGTCGATGGCTGGCAAGTCATTGATTTCATCAAACAGTCCGGTGCGGATGCAGACATCATCATCAGTACCGGACATGGCGGACTGGATGATGCGATTCGCGCCTTGCGGATGGGGGCTTATGACTTCCTCCGGAAACCCTACAAGATCGTCGAGATCGACAGCGTTCTGAAGCGCGTCGCCGAAAAGCGGACACTCACTAACCGCGCCATTGCCCTGGAAAGTGAACTGGCAACGGTGCGAGGAAAGACCGAGCTGATCGGGGAAACCCCGCCCATGCAGCGGGTCAAAACCCTGGTGAGCCGCATTGCTCCCACCGATTCGAGCGTCCTGATCCTCGGAGAAACTGGAACCGGGAAAGAACTCGTCGCCCGCAGTATCCACGAACGCAGCCAACGAGCCAACATGCCGTTCGTCGCTGTCAACTGCGGCGCACTGCCGGAAAATCTGGTCGAAAGTGAACTCTTCGGCCACAAGAAGGGAGCATTCACCGGAGCCGATACCCCTCGCAAGGGACTCATCGAAGTCGCCAATGGCGGAACTCTTTTCCTGGACGAACTCGGAGAACTCGACAAGGCAATGCAGGTGAAGCTGCTGCGATTTCTTGAGTCGGGAGAAGTTCGACGGGTCGGCGAGAACGATGCGTTCACTGTCGATGTCCGGGTTGTCTGTGCAACCAACCGCAATCTTGAGGACATGGTCGCAGAGGGGACTTTCCGGGAAGACCTCTTCTTCCGGGTCAATACGTTCGAAATTCGCCTTCCCCCCTTGCGGGAGCGAAAAGACGACATCCCGGAACTGGTACGGTTCCTTGCAGCACGTCACCTGAAACGCGCCAGTGTCCCCGCGGACATTCTTCCGAAGGAAACCATCGAAATCCTGCAGACGCACGAGTGGTCTGGAAACGTGCGAGAGTTGGCCAATGCCGTTGAACACGCACTGATCCTCTGGGATGGCAAGGCGATTCGTCCAGAAGACCTGCCCACCAGCGTCTCACGTCGTCCTGCAGCCGGAAGTCGTCCATTCTATATCTCCAATTTTGCGTACCAGATGACGCTCAAGGAGATCGAGATGGAAGTGATTCTCCAGACCATGGAGAAATACAACGGCGATAAACCCAAAACCGCAGAGGAGTTGGGAATCGCCCTCAAGACGCTGTACAACAAGTTGAACCAGCACAACGCGATTGAACAGGCGAAAGCAGCGTAACAACTCTTACTCGAAGCACGTGCATCCTCTTCCCGAACCATCCGGGGAGAGGATGCAGCGCTCACCTATAACGACCTGTTCTCTCATGGCGGTCCCATGCCCCCTCATCTTGCGGGGGCAACTAGGAACTGTAGGGCGTTGATGCCACCAACTCTCGTGGCAGTCCTCCTCAACTCCAGCGTTCGATTTCCCCTTCCATTCGCAGGAGCGATGTCCGGCGTGGGGGGGGATCATCGATCCCTGCTGACCGCCGGTCCCACTCCCAGCCGCTCATCGATCCATTCGGGATCGACAAATCTTCGAAAATGCCATCGCAGGGCCTGTTCCATCCGTTCACGGGTCCGTTGAAGTTCTTCTGGCGAATTCTGCAGATTCCATTCGAAACCAAGTGGCCCCAGACGGCTACACCACCCCTCTTTCTGAGCGCGGTCATTGATCCGTTCCTGCATCCGGATCGCCCAGACCATTCCGAATAGATCGCGAAAATCGAACCAGATTCGATCGAACGGGGAATCTTCGTCTGAAGAACGCAATCCCTGACGCATGGCATCAATGATCGCCAATGACAGCATGATCATTGCCATGATTCGCATGGCAAGCGCCCAGTCGCTGGTCAGCGTCCAGAGATGAGTCAGCGGAGCAATCACCAGAAGGGCAGAGAGACCAGTCAGGGTCGCTGGAACCATGTATCGGGTCCCAGCGTAGTTCCCGCACCCCATAATCGCCACAAGGAGAAAGCCCATACAGGCGGGAAGCTGCAACACCACCGGAGCAGGGACAGACCACCGCTTCCAGGCGGTCAGCGCCGGCCATCCAAGAACTGCGATGAGAGGCAGAACGATGAAGTAACTCCAGATCCGGACCCCCGGTCGCTGTGCCCCCAAAGCAGCGATAAAAGGACACAAAGTCAAGACCCCGGTCCAGAACCATAAGTGATTTCCTAAAGGCGAACTTCTGGAAATCCAGAGAGTTGCGAACGAAGAGAGAAGCCAGGTAAACTTTGCGGCGCGTCCCCAACGCACTGCCCCTCTCAATGACGTTCCCGCAGAAGGATCTCCCATGCAGAGGGAGACCAGCACAGTTCCCCATAACAGAACGGTTGCGGCAAACTGGAGAATTTCGAGAAAAGGCATGTGTTGTTAACAGTGTTTGGAAGTTGTGCCAAAAAGACACCTTAGCGAACAAGTTGGCGAAGATGGAGCCAAGGCGGTCGCTACGGTCGTCACAAACGGAACAGGCGGACCACCCCCGTCCGTTCAGAGGAATTTTCGAAGGGAGGAACTGTTCCTCTACGTGCAGAACGCCGAATTCATTGGGCAGGTGGACCCAAACATTCGTGGTAACTGTCGAACTTCACGAGACGCAGCAATTCAAGACAGAAAACTGCAACGACGAAGTTCGCAATACTCAACCCCCGGGAAGAAGTCGAGGAGATTCAAGATGAAATTGTCAACCCTGTGCGCTGCTCTGCTGGTTGCTGCTAGTGTCAACGTTGCTGACGCTGGTCTGTTCCGCCACAAGGGCGATCACTGTGCACCAACCTGCTGTGCACCAGCTCCGACCTGTGCAGCTCCTTGTGATCCAACTTGCGGTGCTCCGGCTGCTGCCTGTGCTCCCGCTTGTGCCGCTCCGGCTGCTGCTTGTGCTCCTGCTTGTGCTGCTCCGGCTGCTGCTTGTGCTCCTGCTTGTGCCGCTCCAGCTGCTGCTGCTTGTGCTCCTGCTTGTGCCGCTCCGGCTGCTCCAGCTTGCTGTGCTCCAGCTCCAGTTGACTGCTGTGCACCAGTTTCCCGTGGATGCAAGGCTCGCCACAAGCTGGCTGGCTGGTTCAAAGGCCTGAAGAAGCGCGGAAGCCACAAGTGCGATGACGTCTGCGTCGAAGCTGCTCCTGCTTGTGCTCCGACCTGCGGCGCTCCAGTTGGACCGAACTGCGGTGCTCCTTGCGGTGCTTGCAACTAATTTGAACGGGAATACACCTGACAACCAGTTTTTCCCCAACCTGGTACGACGGTGAACATCCTGAAAAATCTGGACGCCGAACTCGAAAGGGTTCGGCGTCTTTTTTTCGTTTCATATTAGTTTCATTCTTCCTGTTTTTGTTCTTCTTCAGCATCTCCTGATCCATTTTCATCAGCGACACATCAATCAACTCACCCCTTCGGACTTCCGATTCGCAGTCAACACCGGCCAAATTGTCCGGCCTTCACGACTGCTTTGGATCATCTCCTCAGATTCAAAACGCTTTCCGGGAGCTAGCGGCTCTGTACGACATCTGCATTCGCAAAACAGATTCGTTCACGGATCAACGGCAATCATGCCCCCGCCCCTGGTCTCCAAAAATCCTGAACAGAGAATCTCAGGACTCTCTCAGCACGCGCGTCTGAATCGCAGATCCAATCCGTTTCGGCAACCATGTCGGTGGAGGTAGATCAAGAGAGCGGCCGAAGCGACCTGAACCGCAAGTCGTCTTCACGATTTAAAAGCTTCCTGCCGTCTGGAAAAGGCAGCCTCTCCACTTCAATAGCGGTGAGGAACGTGAGGCTTAGAATGGAGACCGGGCGCGCGATCACAAAGCAAACGTGATCAGCATCAAGAAATAAAAAACAGGTGACACCAGAGAGCGAGCGGTTTCGTTCTCATCACGGTTCCCTTGCAGTGATGGTCGCGAATGCTTCAAGCTCTCTGTGGTGTCACCCGCTTAGAGCAGTCAGCGGGAGAAGGGCGCCCCCCTTGAATTGCCGATCGCCGACAATTCTCATCGCTCTCCCGTGACAACGTTAAAATCGGCAAAACCCAAACAAACAATGAGGAAATCCCCCAAATGATCTTGACACCCGGTGGGGAAACCTCTGTGTCAAAGCACTTCAGCCATTGCTTCGGCCTCTTTTGTCTCGGTGCGAAGTGTCAGCACTCGCTTCCCTAACGGTTTTGGAAATGACTTGGGAAGTTCCTGAAGTTCACCGCGCAGCACCCGCAAATCTCCCGGAGCATCAATTCCGATCTTCACAGAACCATTGGAACATTTAATGACCTTGATGACGATGTCATCGCCAATCTGCAGGAACTCTTCAGCTTTGCGTGAAATAACGAGCATTTTTCTCTCCGGTCCGTCGGGGATAATGAGAAAGGGGGTGATGGCAGGATGACTCAGGGGGCGGCCACTCGTGCTGACAGAACCATCTGAAGGTGGATGATCTGGCCTTGGAGGGGACGATTTGGAGTCAGGAAGTGTGGAAGTGACAATATGCACGGACCGTGCCAAATCCTGAGGGAAGATGATGACAAATGAAGCTGTTCTTTCCGTAACTTACCTCTGTTGAATCAGTTAACCGCGACACTTGTCCTGAAAACCCTCGTGTCTATTGAATCTCTCTCCTGTTTTCATAATGCCGGGCGATGTAAAATCGGAAATTTCCAGCTGCAACTCATGCAAGCTGCTCGCTGAATCCATCTGGCTTGATCGATGTGGATTTCTGAAATCTTCGAATCCGTTCAGGGAGAAGGACGCTTCACCGGTGTCCCGTCCGGCTTCATCCGCACATCAGGATGCAATCTGCGCTGCACCTTTTGCGATACGCCATATACCTCGTGGGCCCCGGAAGGGGAGGAGTGGAGCCTTGAGGCAATCCTATCTCAAATCAAGACATACTCAGCAGAGCACGTTGTCATCACCGGAGGGGAACCACTTCTCTCTCCTGAAATGACCCCTCTGTCACGGTCGTTGAAGGAAATGCAGAAGGTCATCACATTCGAAACCGCAGGAACAGTGTTTCGAGAGGTCCATGCCGACCTGATGTCAATCAGCCCGAAACGACCAAACTCCACCCCGGTGGGGACCAGCTGGGAGAAGCGACACGAGGAGCGACGTCATCGGCCGGATGTCATTCGTCGACTCACAACTGAATTCGACTACCAGATCAAGTTTGTCATCGACACACAGGACGACCTTTCCGATGCGGAACGATATCTGGAAGAATTTCCTCATCTTCTCCCTGAGAAGATCTATCTGATGCCACAGGGAACCGAGTGGAACGTTCTGGAAGAGAAAATCCCCTGGCTGGAAGAAGCAGCCACACTTCGGGGATGGAATGTCTCCCCCCGTCTGCACATTAAATGGTTCGGAAACACCCGGGGCACCTGATCATACAGGCAAGACATCATGGGGCAGGACATTATGGAACCGCGCCACAATCCTGACTTCACGGGCACAGACTCTGATCCGTCCGCCAATCCTCCCGAACGTCTCGTGTTCTATCCGGTGGCTGTGGTCGCAGGGCTGTTTGTCCTTACTATTCTGATGACAGTTGCTGGATCGTTTGGCGATCCCAATGCTCCCCTGAACCGTTGGCTGAACCGCAATGCAACATCTCTCATCCTTGGAGAGACAGGACTGCTAGCCTGTGTGGCGATTGGCTCAATGACCATCGACCGAATCAAAACGATTCGTCGCCGGAAGCGAAACCAACTGACGTCTGCCAGCGCAACAACGGAAGACCGTTTTCCGAACGCACAGGAGGATTCATCCCATGTGGGTTAAGATCTGCGGAATCAATGACCCGTCCATTGCGAGTCATGTGGCAGCGTTCTCTCCTGATGCGATCGGCTTGAATTTCTACTCGAAATCAAAACGGGTGGTGACGATTGATGCCGCTCGCACGATTGTTGAATTCCTTCCGCACACCATTACTCCGGTTGGACTCTTCGTTAACCACACTCAGGAACAGATTCGCTCCATCTGCCAGGAGTGTTCCATTCGGACCATTCAGCTGCATGGAGATGAAACGCCCGAGTTCGCAGCGGAGCTGTCCGAGTTTCAGATCATCCGCGCTCTTCGGGTGAGCGATGAAGATGAGACCCTGTCCGCAGTTGAAAGAGAACTGGAACGCTACACATCACTGGGAGTGCAACTTTTTGGGTGTCTGGTCGATGCTCATGTCCCCGGAGCCTATGGTGGAACCGGAAAACTTGCCCCCTGGCAAATTCTTCGCGAGGCATGGAAGCCGGATTGGCCCAGGCTCATTCTTGCTGGAGGTCTGCATCCGGGAAATATTCAGGAGGCCTGCCGACAGGTTCACCCGTGGGGAGTCGATGTCGCCAGTGGCGTCGAATCGGCTCCGGGAAAACAGGATCCAAATGCGGTACGGGATTTCATTCAGAGGGCTCGAGCTGCCATATCGCACCCGTAGCCGAACAAACGCACGGGTTGACACCCCTCACACATGCTTCACCGAGCAACGGAGGTCGCTCACCTCGGAGAAGCCTCTCACGTAAGAGCAACCCCGCTCGACATTCCTGAAAATCGCCGGTAGCATCGGAACGGTTTAATCAACACATGCCAATGGCTTATCTTTGTCCGAGCATTCCTTCCAAGAAACACCAGGAGACACAATTGGCTCTCGCACCATAACCGATGCAGCTTGTTCGCGCTGCTGACTCTGCGTGAACGCTTGCTCGCCCCCCGCCATCCACATTCTGCCGGAGAGAAACGATGCCCCATTCCGATTCGTCGACAACTCCCACCACATCAACCACAACCACTCGACGGGACTTCCTCAAAGGCTCTCTTGCAGGAGCGGCCGCTGCCTGGGGTGCAACGATTCTTCCCGCTAGCGCGCTGGGACGGGACGGAGCGACCGCCCCCAGCGAACGGATCACGATGGGAGTGATCGGAATCGGTCCCCGCTGCCGATACGACCTGACCTCCATTCTGCCGTTTCAGGACGTCCGGGTTGTTGCGGTTGCTGATGTGCAGGCAACCCGTCGCGACGCCGGAAAGGAGATGATCGACAAGGCGTACGGGAATCAGGACTGCAAGTTATATCGGGATTTTCGGGAACTGCTCGACCGCAAGGACATTGACTGCGTGCTGATCGCCACCGGGGACCGTTGGCACGCCGCTGCGTCAATTCTGGCGGCCCAGGCGGGGAAAGATGTCTACAGCGAAAAACCCTGTGGAATCACGGTAGAAGCCTGTCAGCAACTGGCAGACACAATGCATCGGGAGAAGCGGGTCTTTCAGGCAGGAACCCAGCGCCGCAGTGTCGCGAACTTTCGAAAGGTCGTTCAGCTCGCCCAGTCCGGAAAGCTTGGCAAGCTCAAGACATTGCACGCCTCTGTTTATATCCCGACGCTCGACAACTCCTGGCTCCCTGCTCAACCCCAGCCAGACAAGGAAATTTGCGACTGGAACCTCTGGCTGGGACCAGCCCCCTGGCGCCCGTTCAATCAAGGATATGTCGACGGGAAATGGAGGGGCCAATGGGATTTTGACTCCGGAGCAAGACTCCTCGACTGGGGGGCCCATACCGTCGACCTGTGCCAATGGGCCAACAATGCAGACGACACCCTTCCTTTGACATACGAGCCGAGGGAAAACGGAATCGTTTGCGAATATGCCAACGGGGTGCAGCTGGTGATCGATTTCCTGCCAAATCCGTTTCAGGATCGTTCTCCCCAGTACATCACCCGTCTGGGAACCTGTCCCGTCCGTTTCGTTGGCGAAGAAGGTTCCGTTGAGACGGGAGACGAGGGCGAGATCGTCGCCAGCACTAATGCCCTCATCGCCGAGATCGGAGACCAGACAAAACGGGTCCGCGGGCTGGATGTCGGCACACATGCACGAAACTTTTTTGACTGCATGAGGACGCGGGAAATGCCGGCAGCCAATCAGGATATCATGCGGCGTTCTCACATCGCCTGCCATGCCGCTGCCATCGCGTGGATTCTTCAGCGCAAACTGACAATCGACCCTGTGAAGGAAGAATTCGTCAACGATCCCGAAGCCAATCGGCTCCGGTCCCGTCCATTCCGCGACTGGACTGCATGACGGACAACGCTCCGTCCTGACTGCCCTTCATTCGGAATCACTTCGGGATTTTTCGCCTTCAGGTGCCTACAATCCAATATTGGATCAGGGCAGACGGTCGAATAAAGACTGAGGGCCTCCAGATTCAGTGGGGCCGGGTGGAGGAAGGGCGAAGCCATGAAATATCTGAACGCCGTCGGCGCACTGATGCTGGTTGTGGCGGTCTACTTTTTGTTGAGTCAACGCCCTGCCCCCCCGGATGATCCCTGGTTCCAGCAGGAAGTCGTGAATTCACCCAAGCTGGTTCTGGTGAAATTCGGTGCCGACTGGTGTCCCCCCTGCCGTCAGCTCGATGCTGTTCTGGACCGGTCGGAAGGACGTCTGGATGGAGTGAAGATTGTCCGTATCAACGTTGATGAGAAGCCAGAAATCGCTAGCCACTATGGTATTGCTGCCATCCCGCACATGATGCTGTTCAAAGAGGGGAAGGTTGTGTCCACCTCCACAGGCTTTCAAAATGCCGATCAACTGGAAGACTGGACAAAACGCTATCGGTAACTGCGATTCGAACAGGTGTGAACGCTGCCCCGGTCCGACTGATCAGACAACATCAGCAGCCGGCGCTCTCCCGCTGAAATCCGATCGTTCAATCAGATCGTCATTGCGGTGAAACCGCCGTCAACAACGATGTTTGTTCCGGTCAGGAAGCTCCCTGCCTGCCGGGACGCCATGAGCAGCACTGCCCCAGCGAGTTCCTCATTATTGCCGAACCGGTTCATGGGAGTGTGCCCCATGATCTTGGCAACGCGCTCTTCGGTGAGGATTTTCCGGTTCTGTTCTGCGGGGAAAAACCCGGGCGAAAGAGCGTTGACCCGGATTCCATGAGGAGCCCACTCGCGTGCCAGATTCTGTGTTAAGTTCAGGACGGCTGCCTTGCTCGCTGAGTAGGTGAAGACCCGCGAGAGCGGAGTAATGGCGGAGAGTGAGGCGATGTTGATGATCGATCCCTGTGTCCCCTGATTGAGCATGTATCCCCCGAGGACCTGACAGGCGATTCGCACCGCGCTGAGATTGACCCGGAAAATACGGTCCCATTCTTCGTCTGAAATCTCCAAAAACGGGGTCGCAGCGTTCACCCCGGCTCCATTCACGAGAATATCACAGCTGCGGCCATGAGCCTTCAGATGCTCGACGAGGGCTTCGAGATTGGCCCGGTTGCTGGCATCCGCCTTGAAGAAGGTCGCCTGCCCCTGCCAGCGATCGACCACCGCCTGTCCGGCATTTTCATTGTTTCCAACGACATAGATGTAGGCCCCCGCGCTCGCCAGTGTGTCGCAGATGGCCCCTCCAAGGACACCGGTGCCGCCAATCACAACGGCAACCTGACCTTGAAGACCAAAAAGACGTTCCAGATATGCTGCCGGAGTGGGACGGGTCATCGCTTTCAGAGTTCCTTTTCGGAGTCACGAGGGAATCGGCCCTGCATCGTATGATGGATTGAAGAAAATCGGAAGTACGAGGACTGAGATCGTGAATTTTGCCGTGACAAGGAAATGTCGCATGTGATTAAGGAAGGAGCCTCGCTGGATTGGGTCGGATGGCCAGGCAAGTCGAGAACGCCCTCGGACAACCCGTTTCCACGCAGTTCCAGACTGGAGTCAACGGCTCTGGTACAGAATGACCAATGTTGGGAGCCCCGGCAGGAGGGACGGCTAACGATCTGTTAAGTCTGAATGAATCTCCAGAATGACCGGCTGCCAGAGTCCCCCTCGTCCTTCTGGAAGGGTTGCCGGATCGGCATGA
>Ga0065721_10052557_pt1 | contig 11655 bp, 7 predicted proteins | sample Mesricmetagenome_FD_59108 | JGI IMG/M metagenome (GOLD analysis project Ga0065721, IMG submission 59108) | Mesophilic microbial community from rice straw/compost enrichment Sample: eDNA_1 v2 (version 2) | ecosystem: Engineered > Solid waste > Grass > Composting > Bioreactor | place: USA: Davis...
CCAGCCTGCGCTCCGCGGTCCTGCCGAACGGGTCGAAGCGCGTGCCGCGCAGCCGCTTGCCCCTGGCGAGCCATCCCATCAACGGCCATAGCCAGGCGCCAAAGGCGATCTTGCGCGGCGGCTCGCCATGCTTGCCGGGCCGGGACAGCAGCGGCGGCGCCAGATGGAAGCGCAGCCGCAGCGGGCCGTCGAAGCGCTCGCGCAGCGCCTGCCGGAAGGCGGGATCGCTGTGCAGCCGCGCGACCTCGTATTCGTCCTTGTATGCCATCAGGCGCGCGAACTGCTCGGCCACCGCACGGGTCAGCCGGCGCTCGCGTCCGGCCTCGCCAAGGGCGTCCTCCGCGGCCTGCACGGCCTCGACGAGCGCGGTATAGCGCGCCGCGTAGGCGGCGTCCTGGTAGGCGGTCAGCAGCGCCACGCGCTCGGCGATCAGCTGCGGCAGCGGCGTGGCCGAGGTCGCCGCGGGCTCGGGCGCGACCAGGGCCAGGCCGGCGGGTTTGCCATTGCTCGCGCCCAGGCGCGTCAGCGCGAGAGGATCGCCGGCCGCCAGGCGTCCCAGCGCCAGCGCTTCCAGGTTGGCGTCCACCGCGACGCCGTTCAGCTCGATCGCCCGTGTCAGCGCCGCCAGCGAGACCGGCACCAGGCCCTTCTGCCAGGCAAAGCCGAGCACCACGATGTTGGCCGTCACCGTATCGCCGAGGAAGGCCGTGGCGAGCGCCTGCGCGTCCAGCGTGTCGATGCCGCCCGAACCCGTGGCGTGGCGCAGCTTGGCGAGCAGCGCGTCGGCATGCAGGTCGGCATCCGGATTGCGCTGGAATTCGGCCACCGGCGTCGGATGGGTATTGGCGACGATCTGCGTGCGCCGCGGCGCGACCGTCTGCAGCACGTCGGGCGAGGCGCCCACCGCCAGGTCGCAGGCCAGCACCGCATCGGCCTGCTGCGCGTCGATGCGCGCCTGGTTCAGCCACTGCCGGCTCTGCGCGAGCCGCACGAAGGACAGCACCGCGCCGCCCTTCTGCGCGAAGCCCATGAAGTCGAGCACGCTGGCCACGCGCCGCTCCAGGTGCGCCGCCATCGCGATCAGCGCGCCGACCGTCACCACGCCGGTGCCGCCGACGCCGACCACCAGGATGTCGAAGGGCCCGGGGCCGAGCCGGGGCGCCGGCTCGCGCAACGCCGAAGCCTGCTCGCGCAGCGCCGTGGCGGCGCGCTCGTGGCCCACCGGGTGGCGCAGCGTCGCGCCCTCGACGGTGACAAAGCTCGGGCAGAAGCCCTTGACGCACGACTCGTCGTGATTGCAGCTGGCCTGGTCGATCTGGCGCTTGCGCCCCAGCGCGGTCTCGACCGGCTGCACCGCCAGGCAGTTGGACTGCACGCTGCAGTCGCCGCAGCCCTCGCATACCGCCTCGTTGATGAAGACCTGCCGCGCCGGCGCCGGCGCACGGCCGCTCTTGCGGCGGCGGCGCAGTTCCGCGGCGCAGGTCTGCTCGTACAGCAGCACGGTCACGCCCGGCACCTCGCGCAGTTCGCGCTGCACCGCATCGAGCGACTCGCGCGGATGGAAGGTGGTGCCCGCCGGAAAGCAGACGCGGCGGCCGCGATGCACGTCGATGCGATCGCTGACCACGGCGACGCGCGCGACCCCTTCGGCGCTGACCTGGCGCGCGATCGCCTCGACGTCGAGCGGGCCGTCGACCGGCTGCCCGCCGGTCATCGCCACCGCGTCGTTGCACAGGATCTTGTAGGTCACGTTGGTGCGCGCGGCCACCGCCTGGCGGATCGCCAGATAGCCCGAGTGATAGTAGGTGCCGTCGCCCAGGTTCTGGAACACGTGCGGCGTCGCGGTGAAGCAGCTGTGCGCGATCCAGTCGACCCCTTCGCCGCCCATCTGGATCAGCCCCGAGGTCTCGCGGTTCATCCAGCTGGCCATGAAGTGGCAGCCGATGCCGGCCTGCGCGCGCGAGCCTTCCGGTACGCGGGTCGAGGTGTTGTGCGGACAGCCGGGGCAGAAGTAGGGCTGGCGGCGGATGCCATCGGCCGCGTTGGACAGCAGCGCGTGCTCGCTGAACTGCGGCACCAGTTCGCGCCGGTCCAGGCCGCGGCTCAGGCGGGCGAGCCAGTCGGCCACCGGCTGCATCAGCCGCGACGGCCGCATCTCCTCGCGCTCGGGCAACAGCGGCCGGCCATCGATGCCGAGCTTGCCGGCGATCGCGGGGCGCACGCCGTCGGGCGCGTTATAGAACAGCGCCTGCAGCTGCCGCTCCACCAGCGGACCCTTTTCCTCGACCACCAGGATCTCTTCGAGGCCGCGCGCGAAGGCCAGCAGCCGGGTCGGCTCGACCGGACAGGCGAGCCCGAGCTTGTAGACGCGGATGCCGGCGTCGGCCAGCGCCTGCGTCGAGATGCCCAGGCGCCGGAACACTTCCATCAGATCGTGATGCGCCTTGCCGCAGGTCACGATGCCGGCGCGGGCTTCGTCCGCCTCGACCACCATGCGGTCGATGCTGTTGACGCGGGCGAAGGCGCGCACCGCGTCGAGCTTGGCGCCGAGCCGCTGTTCGATGCGCGGCGACGGCAGGTCGGGCCAGCGGTAGTGCAGGCCGTCGGGCGGCGGCATATGGCCGGTGGCCCGGCGTATCGCCTCCGCGTCCTGCCAGCAGGCAACGCGCGCATGGACCTGGTCGAGGTCGACCGTCATCGCGCTCTCGACGGTCTCCGACAGCGCGGTGAAGCCGACCCAGTTGCCCGAGTAGCGCGACAGCGCCCAGCCGTAGAGGCCGAACTCCAGGTACTCGGCGACATCGGCGGGGGCGAGCACCGGCATCGACCAGGCCTGCATCGCGAAATCGCTCTGGTGCGACATCGACGACGACACGCAGCCATGGTCGTCGCCGGCCACCACCAGCACGCCGCCGTGCGGCGAGCTGCCATAGGCGTTGCCATGCTTGAGCGCGTCGCCGGCGCGATCGACGCCGGGGCCCTTGCCGTACCAGAGGCTGAAGACGGCGTCGACGGTGCGTTGCGGATCGCCCTCGACCTGCTGGGTGCCGAGCACCGCGGTGGCGGCGAGCTCTTCGTTGATCGCGGGCAGGAAGCGGACGCCGGCGGCATCGAGCAGCGGCGCGGCCCTCCACATCGCCTGGTCGACCATGCCGAGCGGCGAGCCGCGATAGCCGCTGACGAAGCCGGCGGTGCCCAGGCCGGCGGCGTGGTCGCGCCGCGCCTGTTCGAGCACCAGGCGGACCAGCGCCTGCGTGCCGCTCAGAAACACCTGGCCAGCGGGCGCGGTCAGGTTGTCCGACAGTCGATAGTCGGTGCGCAGCGTGCGTGTCTCCATTGCGGCCTCCTTACGGCCTGCCGACCAGCCTCTTCTTTGGCCTGCGAGCAGCGTCCGGGCAGCGTCCCGGCAGCGCGCTGTCGTTGACGCACGGGCGATGCGCGGGCGATGCACGGGCGATGCGCGGGCGATGCGCGGGCGATGCGCCGCCGGTGTACCGGCCGTCTCCAGGCCCATCTCCTGAAGACCATGTTAGGCACGCGATCGGAGAAATGGATTTCTCAATTTTGCCGCCAGGGCCTAGATTGGAGAAAACCCATCTCGATAACGGGCGATATGAAGAACGAAGAGGTTCTCGACGAGTACTCGCGCCGCATCCTCGCCGAGCTGCAGCGCGACGCGCGCCAGTCGCTGCAGCAGCTGGCCGGCGCGGTGGGCCTGTCGGTCACCCCCTGCTGGAAGCGGCTCAAGGCGATGGAGGAGAGCGGGGTGATCCGCAACTACACGGTGTGGGTCGACCGCGAGCGGGTCGGGCTGTCGAACTGCGTGCTGGCCGAAATCAATCTGACGCGCCACAGCGAGACCGTGGTCGACGAATTCGAGGCCGCGGTGCGCCGCTGCCCGGCGATCGTCGAGTGCTATCGCACCACCGGCCAGGCCGACTATCTGCTGAAGGTGCTGACGCCGGACATCCGCGCCTACGACGCCTTCCTGCACGACGTGATATTCCGGCTGCCGGGCGTCACCGGCATCCGTTCCAGCATCGTGCTGTGCGAGGTCAAGAGCGGGGCGCCGCTGCCGATCGGCGCTTGAGTTGGAGCCTGAGTCGGGGCCTGAGTGGTGCTCCTGAGTGGTGCTCCTGAGTCGCGCGCCGGAGCTGCGCGCATGCCTCGGTGCCTTGGTCGCTCTTCCCGGTCCGCGCCGGCGGTGCTACAGCATCTCCAAGGGACGCGGCCCGCGCGGCGGCGGAAACAGGGCATCGAGCTCGGCCAGCTGCGCGGCGTCGAGCGCGATCGACACCGCCGCGGCGTTCTCGCGCAGTGCGTCGCGCCGTCCCGTCTTCGGGATCGCGATCACGCCGTCGCGCGCCAGCAGCCAGGCCAGCGCGGCCTGCGCCGGGGCGATGCCATGGCGCGCGGCAAATTTCTTCAGGCCGGCATGGCGCAGCAACCGGGCCTGCTCGATCGGCGAATAGGCCATCACCGGCACGCCGCGCTCGCGCAGCCATGGCAGCAGATCCCATTCGATGCCGCGGCGGCCCAGGTTGTACAGCAGCTGGTTGGTCTGGACCCGGTCGCCGCCCGGTACCTTCCACAGCTCGCGCATATCGTCGAGGTCGAGATTGCTGACGCCGAAGTGGCGGATCTTGCCGGCCTGCTGCAGCGCGAGGAAGGCCTCCATGGTCTCGGCCAGCGGCACGCCGCCGCGCCAATGCAGCAGGTACAGGTCGATGCGGTCGGTGCCGAGCCGGCGCAGGCTGCGTTCGCAGGCCGCCACCGCGTCGCGCCGTCCGGCGTTGTGCGGATAGACCTTGGTAACCAGGAACACCTCGTCGCGCCGGCCGGCGATCGCCTCGCCGACCAGTTCTTCCGACAGCCCCTCGCCATACATCTCGGCGGTATCGATCAGCCGCAGGCCGAGGTCCAGGCCGAGCCGCAGCGTGGCGATCTCCTCGGCGCGGCGCGCGGGATCGTCGCCGATATTCCAGGTTCCCATGCCGAGGGCCGGCACGCGTTCACCGCAGGGCAGCAGCACTTGCTTCATGGCGCATCGCTCCTATGTGTTCGGGGATTCGAGGTTCGAGGTTCGAGGTTCGAGGTTCGGGATCGGGATCGGGATCGGGATCGGGATCGGGATCGGATTCGGCATCGGGGATGGGGATCGGGATCGGGATCGGATTCGGCATCGGGGATGGGGATCGGGATCGGGATGCCGATGGCGTGGGCGCATCGGTCGGCGCCGCATCCATCGGCGCTGCATTCGTCGGCGCTTTATCCGTCCACACTTTATCCCTCGGCGCTTCGTTCGCCGGCGCGGCCATCGATGCCGCTCTGCTGCACCAGCCATTGGCGGAACGCACGCGCCGCGGCCGGCTCGGCGCGCTCGCGCGGCCAGATCGCGTAGTAGCCGCCGCCCAGGGTCGCGCTCGCCTGGGTTGCGCGCACCAGCAGGCCGTCGCGCAGGCAGGCATCGATCATATGCCGCCAGCCCAGCACGATGCCGTGGCCCTCGATGGCCAGCTGCAGCAGGATCGGATACTGGTTGGCCACCACGCGATGGTTGGGGCGCGCATCGGGCAGGCCGTTCTGCGCCAGCCAGGTCTCCCATGACATCCATTGGCGCTGGGCGTCCTCGAGCACCAGCAGCGTCTCGTCGACCAGGTCGGCGGGTTCCAGATGCCGGCCGCGCAGGTAGCCGGGCGTGCAGACCGGGAACACTTCCTCGTCGTACAGGCGCCGTGCCGCGAAGCCCGGCGGCGGACCTTCGCGCAGGTAATAGAGGCCGATATCGAACTCGGCGCCTGACATCGAGGCGAGGCTGTCGTTGACGACCAGGCGCAGGTGGATGTCCGGATGCGCGGCGCGAAAGCGCGCCAGCCGCGGCGTCAGCCACAGCACCGCGACGCCGGACGAGCAGGCCACCGACAGCTCGGTATGTCCCTTGCGCTTCATCACGTCCTCGGTCGCCTCGGCGCAGCCGACCAGCAGCCGCTGCACCACCTCCGCATAGCGCTGGCCGCTGACGGTCAGCCGCAGCGCGCGCGGCTCGCGCACGAACAGTTTCTTGCCGAGGAATTGTTCGAGCTGGGCGACCTGCCGGCTGATCGCGCTCTGCGTCAGATGCAGCTCGGCGGCGGCGCGCGTGAAGCTGCCGTGCCGCATCGCCGCCTCGAAGGCGATCAGGCAGGGCAGCGGAGGAAGCGGGGAAATGCGCATGGCGGCGTCCGGTCGGTCAAGCCGCCATGATAGTGGAGGGCCCACGTTGGGCATGAAGGGACAGCCCCGCATGGGGCTCCCCTCTCCCGCTCGCGGGAGAGGGACTGGGGGAGAGGGCAAGCGCGCTCGCCATGCGATGGGGCGCCACATCTCCCCCTCTCCCCGGCCCTCCCCGGGAGAAGGACAACTACAGAGCGACAGAGGCAGTGGACGCTACTGCGCCGCGCGTGTATGGATCCGCCCGCCCTGCATCACCAATGCCAGGTGTTCGCCCTGGCCCATCAGCAGGCCGATGTCGGCCAGCGGGTCGCCGTCGACCACCAGCAGGTCGGCCAGCGCGCCGGCGCGCACCGTGCCGAGCTCGCCCTCGCGCTGCAGCAGCGCGGCGGCGATCGAGGTGGCCGAGCGGATCGCCTCCAGGTTGCCGAGCGCGTCGGCGCGGATGCGGAACTCCTCGCTCTGGCACTGGTGCATCTCGCCGAGCAGGTCGGAGCCGAAGGCCATCGGCACGCCGGCCTCGGCGTAGATGCGCAGCGAGTCGTGGCCGGCCTGGCGCACGGTCTCGATCTTGGCTACCGACTCGGCCGGCAGGCCCAGCCGCGCGCCGTCGCGCGCCAGCGCCTCGTAGGTGATCACGGTCGGCACCACGAAGGCGCCATGCTCGCGCATCACCTCGGCGGTGGCGCGGTCGACCAGGTTGCCGTGCTCGATCGAACGGACGCCGCAACGCACCGCGCGGGCGATCGCGCGCGGCGTGTAGGCGTGCGCCGCGACATAGGTCTGCGCGGCCTCGGCCTCCTCGACGATGGCGCGGATCTCGGCCTCGCTGTACTGCGTGTTGGCGATCGGATCGGTCGGCGAGGCGACGCCGCCCGAGGCCATGATCTTGATCTGGGTCGCGCCCTTCTGGATCTCCTCGCGCACCGCCAGCCGCACCGCGTCGACGCCGTCGACCACGCGCGCGATCGCGCCGGCGCGGAACGCGCACGAGCAAGGCTCGAGCGTGTCGCCGCGCGGGCGGAAGTCGCCGTGGCCGCCGGTCTGCGACAGCGCCTTGCCCGACGGGAAGATGCGCGGCCCCGGGATCAGGCCGCTGGCGACCGCCTGCGACAGGCCCCAGTCGGCGCCGCCGGCGTCGCGCACCGTGGTGAAGCCGCGCTCGAGCATCGCGCGCATGATCGGCAGCGCGCGGATGGCCACCAGCACGTTGGGCTGGGTCGCGTTCAGGCCGAGGTTGGCGAGCGAGGCCAGCACGTGCACGTGGCAGTCGATCAGCCCAGGCATCACGGTCTTGCCGGCGACGTCGATGCGCCGCAGGTCGGGGGCGTCTGGCAGGTCGAGCGGCGTGGCCGATACCGCGGCGATGCGCTCGCCGTCGATCAGGACGTCGTGGCGGCGCAGCAGGCTGCCGTGCGCCGGGTCGAGGACGTTGCCGCCCTGAAGCAGGATTCTGGTCATGAGTCTCAGTGTCGTTGCAGATAGGCCGGCTCGCGGACGAAGCGCGTGCCGACGAAGCTGATGGCGGCGGCGATCATCACGTAGAAGGCGGGCGCCATGGTGCTGCCGGTGCTGGCGATCAGCCAGGTGATGATGAACGAGGCGAAGCCGCCGAAGATCGTCACCGCCAGGTTGTAGGCGACCGACAGGCCGGTCGACAGCACCTTGGCCGGGAACAGTTCGGAGAAGGCCGCCAGGATCGGGCCGGTGTACGCGGCGATCAGCACGCCGAACACCAGCTGGAACACCAGCAGCGACGCCAGGCCCGGCACGTGGTTGATATAGAAGAACATCGGATAGGCCAGCAGCAGGATCAGCAGCGCCGAGCCCGACAGCAGCGCGCGCCGGCCGATGCGGTCGGCGAGCCAGCCGACGATGGGCGAGAACACCATGATCGCGAGGCCGCCGACCATGCCCGCGATGAAGCCGGTGGACTGCGGCACTTGGAGCACTTTGACCGAGTAGGTCGGCATATAGAACAGCAGCACGTAGGTGCAGACCGTCCACAGGATCACCATCGAGAAGCTCGCCGTGGTCTCGCGCGGGTAGGTCTGCACGATCTCCTTCAGCGGCGAGTCGGAGCGCTCGGCGTTGTCGCGGAAGGTCGGCGTCTCGTCCAGGTGATGGCGGATGTAGTAGCCGACCGGACCGATCACGATGCCCAGCAGGAAGGGCAGGCGCCAGCCCCAGCTGTTCAGTGCCTCGGGGCTCAGCGCGCTGGTGACGAAGGTACCGACCGCGGCGCCGAGCAGCACCGCGACGCCGATGCTGGCCTGGATCCAGCTCGAATAGAAGGCACGCTGGCGCACCGGTGCGTACTCGGTCAGGAAGGCGGTGGCGCCGCCCATCTCGCCGCCGGCGGAGAAGCCCTGCATCAGCCGCGCGACCACGATCAGCAGCGGCGCGAAGACACCGATCTGGTCGTAGGTGGGGGCGATGCCGATGATGGTGGTGCCCAGCGCCATCAGCAGGATGGTCAGCGACAGCGCCTGCTTGCGGCCGACACGGTCGGCATAGATGCCGAGCACGATGCCGCCGACCGGGCGCATGAAGAAGCCGACGCCGAAGGTGGCGACCGCCAGCAACAGCGACGACAGGTCGTTGCCGGTCGGAAAGAACAGCCGGGCGATGATGACCGCGAAGAAGCTGTAGACCGTGAAGTCGAACCACTCGAGGCCGTTGCCGATCACCGTCGCGACGATGGCGCGGCGGCGCTCCCTGGCGTGAGTGGCGGGCAGCGCGTCGGCGTGGGCTACGCTCGCTTGCATGTTGTTCTCCTGTGCATGGTTTCCTCCTCTGAGATGGACAGCGCCCGTCCGCGGCAGGCGCAGCGGGCCCGACGGCCGATGTTAGAAGCTGGGCCCGCGCAGGCGGTAACGAAATCTGCGCATGTCCGCATGCCGTCGGCGCATGGATTGGGGCATGCGTCGGCGCATGCGTAGGGGCATGCGTAGGGGCATGCGTCGGCGCATGCGTAGGGGCATGCGCAGGGGCATGCGATGGTGTCCGCCATCGTCCGACAGTCAGGCGCCGGCGAGCGATGGCGAGCGATGGAGGGCGATGGCGATCGAGGACCATCGAGGGGGCGTCGTGGATGCCGTCGGTCAGCGTCGAGGGTCGCGGAAGACCGTCGACGATGCGGTCGAGCGCGTGGTCGATCGCCCTCGACGGTCATCGATCGAGCGTCGATCGAGCGTCGATCGAGCGTCGGTGGGGCATCGACATCGCGCTCGCGAAGGGCAAAGCGTTGCGTCGGCGCATCACTCGATCGACGTGCGCGCACGCTGCGCGGCGACGCGCGAGGCGATGCCGATGCGCGATGCGTGCCGCGACGTCGCGACGGCTGTCGTCGCCGTCGATGCGCTCGTCATTCGTCTCGCGGCGACCGTGTCGAGCGGTGCCGCGATGCGCTGCGATGACGCCGCGGCGCACGCCGAGCAACGCGCCCGCGCCACGTGCGAACGATCTTCAGTGCATGCCGCAAAGCCTTGTCACATGCGGCTTTCCGGCAAGCATGCGGGTTCTCCCTCGTGTCGTCGTTGCGTCGTCGCGAGGGCTGGCGAGGGGGCGTCGCGAACGTCGTCGCAAGGTGCGCGCGCAGCGGTCGCGCACCGCATCGTCGGCATGTCGATGAGGCCGCGATGCGATCGACGACGAGGGTCTCGCAGCGTGTCGTCGCGGCATGCGATGCGTGTCTCGACAGCGCGTCGCGCATGTCATCGCATCGATGTGTTCGTCATCGCAATGCGCGCGCATTCGATGGCGTGATTTTTTGGAACTTTTTTCTTAACATCACCGACCAAACGAATTATGATTCGCCTTGACAAGAGTCTCTCTTCATTGCATGAAGCAAGACATCGCGAAGCGAAGAACTCGAACAACAACCGCGGCGCGTTTCGATGCAGTGATGCAGGTAGCCGAGGAGCAACAGAACTTTGACGCAGACCAGACCGGGCTGGCTTCTTACAACGCGTACAGTCTCCTGTGGCCCATTGACGGGATGGGTTCGCTACCTCGAACAACACGGCGTCTGCCTGGCGCGGGCCATGACCGCGAATGCAGGTCTGCCGTCGGAATACTCCTACTTGGAAGCCGCGTGTCGTCGGGCAACGACGCGCGAGCGGATCGAATACTGCAGGACGCGGCGAGCGTTGCGCGCGGGTCATCGCGTTGCACGTCGCCACGGAAGCTTCGCCCTGCGCGGAGCGCCTGCCAAGGAATTCATTAGCGTGCGGCAGCCGTATTGCGGCACGCCGATGAATCGCTCGCTCGACTGGGGTTCGCAAGCAATAACGCCTCGGGTCGGTCGGGTCGCCAATTTTGGACATTCGATATTCACGCTCTAGTGAAGGAGTCATCCATGGCAACGACTGCGAAGAAGAAACCTGCGGCCAAGAAGGCCGCGCCCGCCAAGAAGGCAGCCGCCAAGAAGGCCGCACCGGCCAAGAAGACCGCGGTGAAGAAGGTCGCCGCGAAGAAGGCCGCGCCGGCCAAGAAGGCCGCGGCGAAGAAGGCCCCCGCCAAGAAGGTCGCGACCAAGAAGGTAGCGGCGAAGAAGGCGGCACCGGCCAAGAAGGCAGCAGCGAAGAAGGCCCCCGCCAAGAAGGCCGCGACCAAGAAGGTAGCGGCGAAGAAGGCGGCACCGGCCAAGAAGGCCGCGGCCAAGAAGACCACGGCGAAGAAGGCGACCGCCAAGAAGGCCGCGCCGGCCAAGAAGGCTGCCGCGAAGAAGGCGCCGGCGAAGAAGGCCGCCGGCAAGAAGGCCGCTGCCCAGCCTGCCTCGGCCCCTGCCTCGTCGCCCGCCTCGGCTCCCGCGCCGGCCGCCAAGACCGCGCTGAGCCCGGCCGCCGCCTGGCCGTTCCCGACCGGCAGCCGTCCGTAAGCGTTGACGCGCGACCTGTGCGCGCTCGATTCCTGCGGGAATCCTCGGGGCACCTTCGCGTGCCCGGATGACCGGATACCCCGTATCCGGCCGGCATGACTGTGGTCCTGCCAACCCGCCGCCGGCGACAGCCGCGGCGGGTTTTTTGTTTGGGGTTCGTCCCAACGCACCGCGATCTGCCCGAACGCAGCGCGACGCCATAGCGGCTCTCCGGGATCGCGCCGCCGCCGCACGCGCAAACAAAAACGCCGCCCCCCGAAGGAGGCGGCGTCGTGATCGACGGCCGGTGAAGCGCGCCGCTCAGTGCGTACGGCTCAGTACGCGGCGCTCAGTGCGTGCCGCTCAGTGCGTGACCCGCGTGACGCCGCCCGAGGACAGCAGCCGCACGCGTTCGCCCGGACGGAAGATCTCGTCGGCGTCCTGCGTGATCGCACGCATCTCGCCGTTGTCCAGGCGCACCGTGATCTCGAGCCCGCGCCGCTGGTCGACCCGGTTCTCGATCGCGCTGCCCGCCATGCCGCCGAGCACCGCGCCGAGGATGCCGGCCGCCACCGAGCCGCTGC
>Ga0065721_10006111_pt1 | contig 11647 bp, 8 predicted proteins | sample Mesricmetagenome_FD_59108 | JGI IMG/M metagenome (GOLD analysis project Ga0065721, IMG submission 59108) | Mesophilic microbial community from rice straw/compost enrichment Sample: eDNA_1 v2 (version 2) | ecosystem: Engineered > Solid waste > Grass > Composting > Bioreactor | place: USA: Davis...
GCGGGCTGAGCGGCCGCAGGCTGACTGGGGGCTGGCTCGGCTGCAGCCGGTTGCTCGGCCGCGGGTGGGGTTTCAGCAGGTGGCTGAGCCGTCAGTCGACTGATGACCTGTTCAGCCTGCTGCAACCGCTCTCTGTCTTCGTCATCTGTTGGGTAAGCGATGAACGTGGTGTTGCCGACGCGCAGCGATTGTCCGGCCAAGTCGAGTTGCGTCAGAGTGGACTGAATCTGTCCGCTGGTATCATTGGGGACCGGTATCAGCCGGTAGTTGGCGAAATCCTGTGGTTTGACAGCATCGTCGGCGACATCCAGTGCAGCAACCAATGCCTTTACTTTCTCGATCTGCTCGGCCGTACCTCTCACAAATATCAGCTTCTTTTCATTGTCGAGAGCAATCGCGACTCGCTGGCTAGGTGGTTCTTCTAAACTCGGGCGCTGCACGGCGATACGGCCACGGCCACCATAGCCCGGCACCGCGACTTGATCCCACAAGCCGAGCAATTGCGATAACTGCTGCGGCTCGCGGTGCTGCAACTCGAGAATCTCCAGTTTGCGCGGGGCAGGCGGCTCCGCAGCGGGCTGCACCGGCGGCTCACCTGCTGGTGCGGCTTGCTGGTCAGCGGGAGGCTGGGGCGCAGCGGCTGGATCCGCCGGCGCGGCCGCAGGCTGAGCGCCTGGTGGTTGAGGAGTCGCCGCTTGCGCGGGTGCAGCGGCCTCCTGGGCGCTGCCGGACTGTGGGATCGCCAAGGCAGTCCCCAACACCGCGACGACATTGAATGCCATAACCCGATTGAGCCGCTTCATCATTTGCCTCCAATAGCACTTGTGAAATTGCAGAGTCGCCAGGCAGCAGCCATCGACTGCGGCCTGGCGTCAAGCCGATGCATCAACCTCGGGATGATCGATTGCCGCGCAATCTTTCCGTCCGTCGGGAACCAACACCGCAGCCGCAAGAAATATGCCAGCACCTCCTCCACAAGGAATCCGCACTCACCCCCAGGAAGCCGGGCGAGTCGGAGGCCCGACTGCCATTGCGCCGTGCTATGCTGATGCACTCAGATTCAGGTCGATCAATGCGTAAACGTTTCCAAAAGCATTTCCAACAAACACCGACGAAACACTGACACGCCACCGAAATCGTTCCCGTGAATAGTAATTTCATCCGATTTGCAGCGATCAACGCCATTCTCCTCTCGCTCGCGATGTCCTACGTGCGCGGGCAAGAGGGTGGAGAAGGCCAGCCACCGGAACCGGCCGCTGCAGCTGCAAAATCATCCACAGGTCTGCTGCCCGAGGGGCTCACGGCGGAAGCTTACCCCGAGCTGCACAACCTGCTACAGGTTTCGCCTCGCATCTATAGTGGAGGCGAACCTGAAACTGAGCAGGCTTTTGCGGCGCTCGCAAAGCTTGGCATTCGCACGGTGGTCAGCGTGGATGGTGCCAAGCCCGACGTCGACACCGCGCGCAAGTACGGCTTGAGGTATATCCACATTCCGGTGGGATACGACGGAGTGTCAGAGTCAGCGGGCAGATCAATGGCCCGGCTGATGCGAGACGTCTCCGGGCCGATCTATATCCATTGTCATCATGGCAAACACCGTGGCCCGGCTGCGGCCGCAGTGGCATGCATCGCAGAAGGGGTTGCCAATGGTCAAGCGGCCCTGGAGGTATTGCGCCGTGCGGGAACGAGCGAACGCTACGCTGGTCTTTGGCGCGACGTGGCGGCGTATCAGTTGCCAGCCCAGGATGAACCGTTGCCAGAGCTCGTCGAGGTCGCTGACATCGATTCGTTGACGGCCGCCATGTCACAGATCGATCGCGCGACGGACCATCTGAAACAATGTCAAAGCCTTCAGTGGACCTCACCACCGGCCCATCCTGACATCGTTCCCGTCCAACAGGCACTGTTGGTGAAAGAAGCTTATCGCGAGTCGGTCCGGCAACTGGAGGTTGCCAATCCCAATGATCCGCGCTTTCTCGATTGGATGAGAGCAGCGGAAGCGGTGGCCAATGACCTGCAAACGGCCCTTGAGCGTCAGGACTCCGCGGCAGCGTCACGACATTTCGCCACGGCATTAGAGCACTGTGCCCGCTGTCATCAGCACTATCGTGACTAAAGAACCGTAGCAAGGAAGGACGCGATCACTCTCAGGGTGCGAGTGACGGTCTAGTCCACCATCGGAACGCAATCATAACTACTTCGCTCAGCCCCAAGACGCACGCAGGAGGCCAATCAGGAATTGGGCGCCGGTAGGCGGGCGTCTGAATTCAGATAGATCGTTTGTGTGGGATGAGCAAACTTGATTTGGTGACTAGCGAAGCTCTTCAATAATTCCAAGTTAATCGCTTGCTGAATATCCATATAGACCCCCATTTCGGGAGCCAGCACATAATAGACCGCCTCAAAGTCTAGCGATGATGGGCTGAACCGCGCGAAGTGCGCCCGATCAAACCGCGTCTGTGGTTGTAACTCAATCGCAGCGCGGATGATCTCTGGAATCTGATAGAGTTTCTCTGGCTCAGTCTGATAAACCACGCTGAGGGTGAAGACCGCGCGACGTTCCGTCATCCGCTTGAAGTTGCGAATACGGCTTTGCAGTAGGTCGTTATTGGAAAAGATGAGCTGCTCGCCTGAAAGGCTGGTGAGCCGAGTGGTTTTGAGACCAATGTGCTGGACGGTCCCCATCGAATCGCCAACGATAATAAAATCGCCGGGAACGAAGGGCTTATCAAACACGATCGACATCGATGCGAGCAGATCACCGAGGATATTTTGCACTGCCAGTGCGACGGCTATCCCACCGATGCCCAGACCAGCAATCAGCGCTGAGACGTTGATGCCAAGGTTGCTCAGGGCCAAGAGCAGCAACACCGCGAACAATGCCAATTTGCCGATAAACACCAGCGCGGTGATCGTCATCAGCGAGGCCGGATCGCTTGCCAACTTTCGTTCCGCATGGCTTTGCAAGCCGCGATCAATGACCAGATTCCCCCACAATCCAGCTTGTAGGATGAATGCCAAGACGGCCACGGTCTGCAGCAGGTGAGCGATCTGGGGCGGCGGCAGGAGCACGCGACTGGCAAGATAGACAGCCACGAGCGCCATCAACCAGAATCGCGTCTGTTGGATCGCTTCCACGACTGCGTCGTCCCAGCCGCTGGCCGTCCGCGCGGCCAGCTTTGCGAGCCGTCGCTGTGCAATCCATTTGAACACGTAGAACAGCAGCAGAGCGCTGACAAACACTGCGATTGCGAGCAGCCACCGTAGCGCTACCGCGTCTGCGAAAGTCATGGCTCGAATCGCCCCGCTCCCGTCGAACCAACGTTGTCGCAGTGTTTCCCAGTCCATGGATCGCAACTCTCCCGTGCACAGTTGACAGGCTCAACAGCCGATTTCCAGCTGACGTGTAGAAATCGTCAGCTGGAAAGCGGTTGGAGTGCAAGGCCGATCCCGACCATGAAATCTGCTTCGTTAGCGGACTTACGCCGCGTTGCGTTTACGCTCGGGATGCAGCGGGCTGACCCAACGGCTGATCTGCTCCACCTGATCGGCCCAGGCCGCTGACAGCCGGGTTTGGCAGAACCGTTCGAACAGCAGATCGACGGTCTGATTGAGTTGGCGGATGGCGTCGATCCGGCTTTCGAGCACCTCGCGGCCCTGCGCATCCTCGTCATGCTGAACTTTTGCGCCGCTAATCGAGAACGTCTCAGCTTGCAGGTTCAGCTCGTATTGCTGGCCGAGCCGTACCAGCGTCAGCCCAGCTTTCCGGGGCAGCTTACCCGTGCGAATCGCTTCCAAAGCTTCGGGCAGCCGAGTGGGGATATCGGCAGAAATCGTTTCACGACCGGAAATTCCGGCAGGGCATTCAAGGGTTAACGACTTCGAGAACATCACCGTCACTTCGGTGTCATCCGCGAGTTTCAGCGTGTCCGACTGCTGATCGAGTGTATGCCAAAGCCACAGCAGGAACTCATTGCCCAGAAAGTCGGGGTGCGGTGAATCGGCATTGGCCCAGGCCGCATCGCCACCGGTGTGTTCGGGGTGAAACACCGTCGGACGGACTTCATCCATCGCGGCAGCGGCCCCGTGACGATCGGCCCACTGAGTCGCCAGATAACCGGTACTGATGCGATCCAGTTCCATCTCGAACGCTTGCGACATCAGATCGGCGAACAGTCCACACGGCGTGCTGCTTGACCCACCAAAGTAAATCATCCCTGACGGAGCGTCCCAGAGCACGGGAAACTGATTCATGCGGTGGTATTTGCCGGTTGCCGCTTCGTCCGCAGCACGCTGCTCGACCGCCTCTTTGGCCTGCTCTTTCTCTGCCTTCGATGGCCGCCGCTCAGGATTCTCGGCCTTCAGGGCGTTGAGCTCCATTTGCATCCAGGCCTTGCGGATAGCCGAGGGGACCTGGTTGGTGTCGATCCGCATCGCGAAATGCAGCGCATCGAAAATGACGTTCTTTTCCAGTTCAAAATTGTGGTCAAAAAGGTGTGAGCCCCCAATGAATCCGGCGGTGACTGTCTCTTCACTGCTAGGTCGAAATTCGCCAGCGGCATGGGCCTGCAGCTTCTCCAGATGCTCCGGCCCGAACATTTTGACTTCGGGGCTGACGACGCGAAAACGCTCAAAACTCAAGTTTCCGGAAAGAAACGCCATGTTTACCTGGGGCCGTTTGGAGAATGGTATTCGGGAAACAACTTCCACCGTGAATGTTCCCTATCGGCGAATCGTCCCGTCGACGTGTGCGAATCGGGACGGCACGGCAATTTTTAACTCAGTGAAAACGACCACGGCCGGTGATCTCTCCCCACAACCGGATGGCTGATGAGAGATGGCGCTAGCCGCTCAGCAGCTATACTCAGAGGAGTCAGGCGAACTCTCCAGGGCGGTGATACAGCGAGGCAAGGAATGCGAAGTCCGGCAGTCAGCCGACGCACGCCGATCGGGGCAAACATGACACCGATGATCGACGTCGTGTTTTTGCTGATTATTTTCTTCCTCGTCTCCAGCCACCTTGCTCAACAGGAAACCCGTCTGCCGCTGGATTTGCCCGCCGCAGGCCCGCAATTGTCCGCGGCTGACTCCTCGGAGTGGCTGACGATCAATGTCCTGGCTGACGGAACGCTTTCGGTCGGCGGCATGGGACATGACCACGAGCGGCTGAGCGAATTGATGCAGCGACACGTCGAGCAGCATGGCGAATTGGCCGCCGTCCGGATTCGCACCGATCGCAGGGTTCCTTATGCCCAGATTGCGCCGCTGCTCCAATCCGCCGCCGATGCGAGAGTCGCCCAAATCGTGTTCGCCGTGCGCGAGGAACGCTAGCTGATTTCAGCAAATGACTAACGAGCACAAGCCTGTTCGAGTCGCGGCCTTTACTACCCCCTACCGACTACTTTTATAGTTTGCCCTTGTGGGCTCGTTCGATGCGTCCCCCTGTCAATCGCAGCAGCCGAGCAATCGACCTCCAGATGACGCCGATGATCGACGTCGTCTTTTTGCTGCTCGTGTTCTTCCTGTGGACCTCGAGTTTTGAGCAGCCTGAACAGGATCTCAGTAGCGAATTGGCCCTGCCTACGCTTCCAGGAACAACAGGTGGTTTAGAGCAGCCGCTGCTATCGGTCTTTGATGAGATGAGCGTCCGACTCGCGTCGGTTGCCGGTCGTTCGACTGCGGAGATCCGATTGAACGAGCAAATCATTCCCGATTTGTCGGCGTTGGCAGCACGCGTCCGCGAGATTGCAGCCCTGGGTGCTCAGCCGCCGGTGATCGTGCAGCCTGACCCAGAAGTATCGATGGGCGAGGCAATCGCCGTCTACGATGTGATTCGCGCTGCCGGTATCGAGGAAGTGCTGTTTGCGGTCCAAGAACAATGAGCACAAACTCCTTCGTATTGCGACGCAGCCCGAGCAAGCGCCCAGGAATCGTGCTAGCGCTGGCACTCGCTGGCTGGTTGTTGTTCGCTGAAGTTCACAAAGCAGCCTCGCAGTCAGCCGCCCCAGCGGAGGTCTCGGCTCGCTCGGACGATCGCGCTGCCGCGCCACTGCCCGGGCTGGAAACCATCCCTGTGCTGGTTGGCCAAGGCATGCTCGACCAAGCTGAGGCACTGGCTCGCAAACATTTGGATGCTGCCGTGTTGTCCTCAGACGAAGCAGCCCAAGGAGCGGTAGCACTGGCCAGTGTGCGCGTTACCAAACTGCTTCGCGCTCCGCTCGATCAACAGCCAGTCCATCTGGAGGCTGCCCGAGAACCCCTGTTGCGCGTGTTGCGAGCTTATCCGGATCATCGACGGGCAGCATGGCTGCGGTTTCAGCAGGCGGCGATCGACGTTGCCGTGGCCAAGCGACAAGCGGTGGTGCTGACCGTGACACCGGGCGCAGATCGGCAACGGCTCGAGGTGCTGGCTGTGCTAATTGAGCGTGGACGTGATCTGCAGGCACTCGAACAGGAGGTCGCAGAACAGATCGCAATCGCTTTTGAGCAGCGGGATCGGTCGGCTTGGATCGATGAACTGATGGCGTTGCGCAACGCTATCGCAGTAAAGCGGGTCGAGACGCTGTTGCAACGGGGCGAACTGTTTGCTGCCGGATCAGACGACGCGCTGGCCGCCGCAGCCGAGGCTCAGCAAACTGCCATCACGGCAATGAGCTTGGTACGCGGTGATCCGGTGCGACAGGCTGAATTGGTACGCATGCGCTGCGAAGCTCTGCTGCGGATGGGGCAGGTCGAACAGGCGGTTGACGTGCTCCAGCCGCTGCTTGCCGCTGCAGCGGACTCCACCGCCGACTCCCAGCAGCCGGCACTCGCTGGCAAACTCAACGATCCCACGCTCGCGCTGGCCGTGCGGCTGGCGGTGGAACAGAACCAGATTCCATTAGCTGAACGCTTGCTGGCAAGTCACTACGGCGACCACCCTACCGAAGCCGCAGCAGCGCCCGAGTCCGACTTGGCCCGCCTGCGATTCTTGATCGCCCAGAGCCGAGGCAGCACGAACGATCAACAACACCAGCAGGCAATCGGCGCTTGGATGGAGGCAATTCGTCAGCGCGGCGGTGATTTTGCTCAGCGGCGTGCGGAGACCATCGTAGTGGAGTTGCTTGGTCAATCATTGGCGGACTCGACCGACCCGAGAATCGTGCTTGCCAAGGCGGCGGCCGATCTGCGGGCCGGCAACGCTATGCAAGCTGCGGAACAACTCCGCTCGGCGGCCCACGGAACGACAGACCCGATCGTCGCCAAGCAATTGGCGATCGCGGGTGCGGCCGCCCTGAGCCGGGCGGGCCAGCAATCTGCCGCCGCGGAGCTGCTGCGAGAGATCTCGCTTGCGCATCAGCAGACGCCGGAAATGGCGGAACTGCACCTGCAGGCTGCGGTGCTGCTCGATCAGCTGACACGAGCTGCCGCTACCGATCCTGCCGCTGTATCCAGCGAAACCGAAACGGTCGATCAGTTGCTGCGGCAAACGCTCCAGTTATGGCCGGGCGATCCAGCGGCCGAGCAAGCTCGAAGCTGGCTGGTGGCGCGATTGTTGGCCAACGGAAAACCGGTGGAAGCTGCGATTGCGGCTTCGCCTCACGATTTTTCGACAGCCACGGACCAGCAGTGGGGAACCGCCGCTTCGCTGTGGATTCAGGCGCTCGCCGCGATTCCGCTGGTGAATTCAGACCTGACTGTCGATCCCGCCGTCGAGCGTTTGGCGCTGCAGGCTCTGGCCCATTTTCCAGCGCAAGTTCCTGCGGCGGCTGCCGGGCGCCAACGCCTGATCGCGCTGTTCGGTGGCGGCGAGTTCATCGCTGCGATGAGTCCCTCCGCGATCGAAGAGAATTTCGTGCGTTGGCTGGTAGCGGTGCGTCGTGGTGAAGCCGCCGGAGTTTTGCCAATTGCCGGTATTGCTCCGCTGATCCGGCAAGCGGCGGCCGCACGGTTGATCGCCGATGGAATCGCAACGCCGTCCCGCCGCGGAGCTTTGGGGGCAGCCATCGAGCAACTAGCCGGCGACGAGCCCACGCTCGAGCGAGCGGTGGCCCTGCTGTGGACAGATCGCTGGCAGGACGCCGACGTCGTGCTCGACCGCTGGGTGCAAGACCGCGGTATTGCAGACCGCCCGGCTGCGACAATGACCGCGGCTCTGGTCCTGCGGCACGCACCACACCGCGATGCCAAGCATCGGGCACTGGCGCGGCTCACTGCGGCGAGTGCCCAATTGCCACTGGGCAGTGACACCTGGCATCAGTCCAAACTAGCGACGCTGGAGGTGCTGAGCGAACTCGATCAGCAGGCAGAAGCGGTGCGGTTGGCAAGGTACATCCTGCTCACGCGCCCGCCAAAAGATCCCGCTGTTCAGGCTCGCTACCAGAGTTGGAGCGAGCCGTAGACGGTACTGCCGGTCAGACGGCCTGAATCATTTCCCACTTGGCCGAGTCGGTCTCCGACTTCCACAGGTCTCCCATCTCTTCGCCTTCGAGGATGCTCTGCACGACGCTTGCCAGCGGATCGGGGATCACCAGTGCGATGACGTCGCCGCTGGAACGTTTCGTAATCTTCTGCAGCGCCTTGGTCACACGTGCCTTGGCCTGCTCGATTGTTTCTCCGCCCGGCGGACAGAGATTCTGCGGACATTCCTGGCCTTGCTTGTAGACCTTCGGCTGCATGCGCCGCACTTCTTCGATCAACTTGCCATGCCACAGGCCGTGGTCGAGGTTGCGGAAGCAGTCGATCAATTTGACTTTGATCCCGCGACCTTGCGCCAAGCGATTGGCGGTTTCGACAGCCGACTCGCAGGGAGCTGACAGGATTTGATCAAGCTCCAGATCGGCCAGTTCGGCTGCAATCCGTTCGACCTGTTCGCGTCCGGACTCGCTCAGCGGCATATCCAGACAACCTTTCATGCGTCCCTGGTCATCGAAATCAGTCGCCCCGGGACGAACCAACACAACGCGAGCCATATCGGAGTTCAACCCAATCAATGCGCTGGGGAAAAAAAGGTCAAAAAACAAGATTCCCTCTCAGTTCGTTGATCGCCCGTCCATAGTCACTTTGGCCAAAGATGGCCGAACCAACGACAAATAAGTCACACCCGGCGGCCTGGGCCTGGCCAATCGTCTGGCTATCGATTCCGCCGTCGATCTCCAACAGCAACTTCGGATTGCCCTGACGCAGAATCTTCAACTTGTCGAGTGCGACAGGATTAAAGGACTGACCGCCAAAACCGGCGTTAACACTCATTACCAGCACCATGTCGCAGTGCGGCAGCGCCGGCGAAATCGCATCCAGTGGCGTATCGGGATTGAGAGCGATCCCCACGGCGACTCCCAAGTCGCGGATTGCGCCAGCAACTGACACTGGGTCGCTGACCGCTTCGGCATGAAACGTCAGCAAATCGGCGCCGGCATCAACAAACGCTGAGGCATATTTCAGCGGATCGCTGATCATCAAATGCACGTCCAGCGGCAGCTCGGTGTGACGACGCAAACCACTGACAATTGGCATCCCGTACGTCAGGTTGGGCACAAAGTGACCGTCCATGACATCGAGATGTAGGACCTGTGCGCCGGCAGCTTCCAGTTTTTCAACTTCGCCGGCCAGATCGCCAAAATCACACATCAGCAAGCTCGGCAAAATGGCCGGAGCGGCAGCGCGGATTTTCTCAAATGCGGGTGTGGACATAAAGACCAGGGGAAGAACCAAGCAATCAGCACAATGCGGCGGATCTACGTTCGATAAACCGTAAAATCCGGCTTCTGGGCCACTGAAAATGCCTCGAGGTGTGCTGGGGACCGGTGCGGCACGCTGCCAGCGATGGTCCCGGTAATCACCACGTTGACCGCAACACCCCCGAGTTGTCAATCGGCTCGCTGCCAGCACCCCTCCCCTGTTGGAGAAAAACCAGCATTCCGGCCCAGTTGCGCCGGTTACGGCCCCCTTGCGGGCGCTCGGACCAGAACGATGCTCGCCGTCCGGGCCACGAGAATTGCCTACGCCAACCTGGTCAGGCCTGCGCCAACCTGGTCAGGAGGCGCGATTACGGCTCGCGGACCGCGGATACGGTTTGCTCCCACGCAACGCCGCGATCCCAAATCCCTTCGATGCCGGTCGGGGCGGCCGGCATCTCCTCCGCTGCCGCCCATTCATCGCGCGGATCGCGTTCGTACCAATTCCAATCGATGCTGGGATCAAGCGATTCCGGCAGATCGAGTTCCGCCGGTTCTTCGGCCGCGGGCACGACGATCGGCAGCGGAGTGGGCTGAGCACGCGGCAGCTTGCGTTCCGGCTTGGCCGGACGCGGCACAGGCGGAGCCGGTGCGGCTACGGCGACAACCGGGAGCGGCACAGGGGCCGGACGCTCGACTACAGGTAGTTCCACCACCGGCAGTGGCACCACAGGCGATTTGGGCGGCGGCACCACGGGTAATTCGACTGAAATCACCGGTCTCGGCTTCTCGGGCTGCACCGGTTGCACGGGTGGTGCCGGTGGTTCTTCAAGCAGTTCCGGCTCTTCCTGCGGCTCAGGTTCAACCGGTGTCGGCGGCAAGGCTACGGGCTTTGCCGCTGCAGGCATGACGGTCGCCCGTCCCGGTGCCCCTTGAGGCGGCAGCTGGCGCACTTCGACCTCGATGTGCTGGAAGATGTCGGCAATGTGCTTGTGACAGGTGAACATCAACACCTGATGGCCCATTTCGGCAAACGTCTTCAGCGTCTGAGCCGCATACAGCGCCCGATCATGGTCAAAGTTGACGAGCACGTCATCGAGGATCAGCGGCAGCATCACGCCTCGGCGGGCATAGGCGGCGGCGAGGGACAGTCGCAGAGCAATGAACACAGCTTCCCGCGTGCCGCGACTGAGTACATCCAGCTCGAGCGATTGGCCGTCAGGACCATCGACCTTGAGCCGGTTGGTGCCCAGCGGTGTCCATACCCGAGTGTATTTGCCGTCGGTCAACTGGCGGAGGAACGAGGAGGCTTCGCGGAGCGTTTCCGGTTGGCGTTCCTTTTCGAACGTCGCACACACATCCTCCAGCAGGCAGCTCGCCATCGCCAAGGTTTGCCAGCGTTTGACGAGCGAATCGATCTGCCGCTCGACGCAGCCGAGCTCCAACTGGGCGATTGCCAAGCGATCATCTTCGCCGAGCTGCTTCATCTCCTGTGACAGCTCGCCTTGGTTGGTCCGCAGAATCGCAATCCGCGCTTCAGTCTCTTCGATCCGTTTGGCCAGCGAATCCAAGCGTCGCTGCAGATCGCTCGCCGTGGCTCCCTGCAATTCCTTGGCTACGTCTTCGTAAGCAACCTGATTGCCGATGATGCCGCGAATCTGCTTCTCCAGTTCCGCGACCCTTTCACGTTGGCTGCTAAGCCGTGTCCGCACGTCGACGATGTTGTAGAACTGCTCAGCCGTAGCCACACCGCACTTGGCCCACAACGAACGCCGCTGTTGTTCGCAGCGTTCGATGGTCCGCAGGCAAGAGCCGTGCAGCCGTTTCAGTTGCTGATCTTGATCGCGTAGTTCCTGTCGGCGTTTGATCCAGTGGTGCTGGCTGGCGACCGCTTCCTGCATTTCCTGCAACTGCTCAAGCGGCTCGGTACGGCGCCGCGGGCGGACAGCACGCGGGGCGCGATCTTCGAAGTCCTCGGCCTCACCGCGACC
>Ga0065721_10052558_pt1 | contig 11646 bp, 10 predicted proteins | sample Mesricmetagenome_FD_59108 | JGI IMG/M metagenome (GOLD analysis project Ga0065721, IMG submission 59108) | Mesophilic microbial community from rice straw/compost enrichment Sample: eDNA_1 v2 (version 2) | ecosystem: Engineered > Solid waste > Grass > Composting > Bioreactor | place: USA: Davis...
CCTCGCCCATGACGATGGCGCCGACGGCCTTCAGGCGTTCGGCGGCGGCGTCCCGCCAGGCTTGCTGGCGGGTATTGTCGGACAGCGAGGCGCGCAGGACCTTGGCGGCCGCGCCCAGGCCGGCGATGCCTGGGATGTTCTCGGTGCCGGCGCGGCGTCCGCGCTCATGCCCCCCCCCGTGCTGACGGCGGGTCAGGACGGCGCGGGGCCCGAAGGCCAGGGCGCCCACGCCCTGGGGCGCGCCGATCTTGTGGCCGGACAGGGTCAGGGTGTCGGCGCCCAGGGCGGCCATGTCGACCGGCAGCTTTCCCAGGGCCTGGATGGCGTCCACATGCAGCCAGCCGTCGGCCGCGCGCACAAGTTCGGCGGCCTGGGCCACCGGCTGGATCACGCCGGTCTCGTTGTTGGCGAGCATCAGGGCCACGAACGGCCGCCCGTCGGCGGGGTCCCAGCGGGACAGGCGCTCGGCCAGCCAGGCCAGATCGGCCGCCCCGTCGGGAGTCACGGGCAGCAACTCCAACTCCGCCGCCGCAGCCTTGGCGGCCTCGAGCACGGTGGCGTGCTCGATGGCGGAGACAATCAGGCGCCGGGCGCCTGCCGCCACGGCGCTGTCGATGACGAGGTTGTTGGCCTCGGCGCCACCGCTGGTGAAGACGATATTGGCCGGCGCGGCGCCCACGAGACCGGCCACCTCCTCCCGCGCCTGCTCCATGATGGCGCGGGCGGCGCGGCCCCAGGCATGGATCGAAGAGGCGTTGCCGGTCACGCCCAGGGCCCGGACGACCGCGTCGACCGCCTCCGGTCGCACCGGGGCGGTGGCGTTGTTGTCGAGATAGACGGGACCGCTCACGCCGCCACCCGGCCGTTCCGCAGACGGCCCCCGATGACGTCGGCGAGGCTCACAGAGGAAAGGTAGTCCTCGATCTGGCGGCCGAGGTCGGCCCACAGGTCATGGGTCAGGCAGCGCTCGCCGCGGATCATGCAGCCCTGGCCGGCCTTCTCGCAGCGGGTGGCGCGCAGGGGCTCGTCCACGGCGTGGACGATCTCGGCGATGGTGGTGGCGTCGGCCGGCCGCGCCAGGCGATAGCCGCCGCCCGGCCCCCGGGCCGACTTCACGAGGCCCTTGCGGCGCAGGCGGGCGAACAACTGCTCCAGGTAGGACAGCGAAATCTCCTGCCGGGCGGCGATGTCGGCTAGCGCCACCGCCCGGGCGGCCTCGCCTTCCCGGCGGGCGAGGTCGGCCATCGCCATGACGGCGTAGCGGCCTTTCGTGGAGAGACGCATGAGTCTGAACCCGATGCAGTTTTCGCGCGCATCCGGGGCGGCCTGTGCTACAAGCCGCGCCTCGCGCGGAGCTTTGGAACCCGTCGCTTCCGGATGGTCGCGACTTAGGAAGACCAAGCGCCGTAGTCAAGTATTCGGGACCGACTGAGAGGGGTCTAGATGCCAGAGGTTGTTCTGACCGGCGCCGCCGGGCGGATCGAAGGCCGTTATTCGCAGGGCAAGAGCGAGACCGCACCGGTCGCCCTCATCCTGCACCCGCACCCCAAGGCCGGCGGCCAGATGAACAACCCCGTGGCCGTCCAGCTCTTCCACATCTTCATGAAGCGCGGCTTCTCCGTCCTGCGCTTCAACTTCCGGGGCGTGGGGCGCAGCCAGGGCGAGTTCGACGGCGGCATCGGCGAGCTGGCGGACGCGGCCACCGCCCTCGACTGGCTGCAGGCGACCAATCCCGCCGCTTCCCAGTGCTGGGTGGCCGGCTATTCGTTCGGCGCCTGGATCGGCATGCAGCTGCTGATGCGTCGCCCCGAGACGGACGGCTTCATCTCGGTGTCGCCGCCGACCAACGCCTACGACTTCTCGTTCCTGGCCCCCTGCCCGGCCTCGGGCCTGATCCTGCACGGCGGAGCCGACACGGTGGTGCCGCCGGTGGAGGTGGAGCGCGTGGTCTCGAAGCTGCGCACCCAGAAGGGCATCGTCATCGACTATGACGTGGTGGACGGAGCCAGCCACTTCTGGACCGAGAACCTGCCCGACGTGGAAAGCCGGGTCGGCGCCTATCTCGACAAGCGCCTCGAGGCGACCCCGGCCTGATGGCCACGTCCCCCGAGGACGCCATCCGCGCGCGTCGACGGCTGACCAACAAGCTGATCGCCGCCCATGAGGCGGCGCGGCTGCGGCCGTTCTTCGCGCCGGACGTGAAGCTGGTGGTCGGCGACGGCGCCCTGATCCTGGGCGCGGACCAGGTGATGGAGGCATTCGCCGGCCAGTTCGCCGATCCCGACTTCGTCACCTATGTCCGACAGACCGAGACGGTGGAGCCGGACGCCGCCGGCCTGCGCGCCGCCGAAGCCGGGCGCTGGACCGCCGACTGGAAGGGCCATCCGCCCATGGGCGGGCGCTATCTGGCCGTCTGGCGCAAAATCACGGGCCAGTGGGTGATCGAGAGCGAGCTATACGTCACCCTCACCTGACTTGAGCCTAGCGCCTCACGGCTAGAAGCGGGTCTCGATCCGCTTCTCGGCCCACACCTTCCCGTCCCGCAGAATCCGCAGCTCGGCCCGATAGACGCCCGGGGGCCAGCCGCCCGGCGGACGGCGCTTGCCGATGAACTGCAGCTGGTGGGCGCGGGTCTGGGCCATGGGCTCGGTCGTCGTCTCGGCCAGCACCTCGCCGCCCGGACCAGTGAGCGACAGCTGCAGGGAATCTCCCGCCAGCAGCGAGATCGCCCGCATGTAGGCCACCAGGGCCGGCGCATCGGGACCGGCGGGGGTGAACTGGCCGGATTCGACGCGATCCATGTTCATCGGCTCGCCCGCGAACCCGGCGTTGAGGATCGCGCCCGGGCGATAGGCCAGAGCCCGCGCCGCCTCGGCGCTCCACAGCGAGGCCTGGGCCGGACAGGCGCCAGGCGCCACGGGGCCGGGCGCAAAGGGATCGGTGAGCACTCCGCCCCGCAGCACGCTGAAATGCAGGTGCGGATATTCCGTCAGGCCAGAGAGGCCGATGCGACCGAGGGGCTGGCCTGCGGCGACCTCGTCCCCCGGCTTCACCTGCACGCTGCCCTGGGCCATGTGGCAATAGGAGCTGGTCCAGCCGTTCCCGTGGTCGATCACCACCGCATTGCCGCAACCGATGTTGGTGACGGCCTCAGCCCCCACGACCCGCGCCGAAACGTCCGCCACGCCGTCGCGGACCCGCAGGACCTTGCCAGGCGCGGCCGCCAGCACGGCGACGCCCCGGGCCTGGGCGGTCATGTCGGGCAGGCGGATGTCCAGCCCCTCGTGGCCGTCGTTGGTGGCTGCGCCGCAGCGATAGTCCAGAACACCCGGGCCGGGATCGCGGTCCATGTAACGCTGGATCTCGCAGTCCTGACCCAGGCGGCAGGCGACGGGGAAGACGAACCTGGGCGCGGCGGGATCGGTGGCCGGCAGCGGCGTCGGGTCGGGCGCCCGGGCCGCCGGCTGGGCCTGGGCAGGCGCCGAAGCCCCGGCCTCCTCTCCCCGGCCGCCACAGGCGGCGAAGGTCAGAACCGGGACGAGCAGCAGGGCGAGCGACGCAGGACGCATGGGCGGAACCTCCGGAACGAAGCCGCCAGCTTGGCGCGCAAGGCCGCGCCCGCAAAGGGGCGCCGCCCGGCGCGGAACCTGGGGCGCAGGCTCCGCGCGCGGTGGAGCAGCCTAGACGCCCGCCGCGGCGAGCGCCTGCTCCAGGTCGGCCAGGATGTCGTCGATGTGCTCGATGCCGATCGACAGCCGCACATAGCCCGGGGAGACGCCGGTGGCGGCCTGCTCCTCGGGGCTGAGCTGCGAATGGGTGGTCGAGGCCGGATGGATGGCGAGGCTCCGGGCGTCGCCGATGTTGGCCACGTGGTAGAAAAGCTTCAGGGCGTCGATGAACTTGCGCCCGGCCTCCACGCCGCCTTCCAGTTCGAAGCCCAGCAGGCCGCCGTAGCCGCCCTTCAGGTAGCGGTCGGCCCGGGCGCGGGCCTCGCCCGACTGCTGCGAGGGGTGGATCACCCGGGTCACGCCCTTCCGGCGCGCCAGGTGCTCGGCCACGCGCCGGCTGTTGTCGCAGTGGCGCTCCATGCGCAGGGCCAGGGTTTCGATCCCCTGGAGAATTTGGAAGGCGTTGAACGGCGACAGGGCCGCGCCGAGGTCACGCAGCAGGATCACCCGCGCGCGCAGGATGTAGGCGATGGGCCCCAGCGGCTTCACGGCCTGGGTCCAGACCGCGCCATGGTAGGACGGGTCAGGCGTGTTCAGCAGCGGCTGGCGCTCGGGCCGGGCCTCCCAGTCGAAGGTCCCGCCGTCCACGATCAGGCCGCCGATGGAGGTGCCGTGGCCGCCCAGGTACTTGGTGGCCGAATAGACCACCACCGCCGCGCCGTGCTCCAGCGGCCGGCACAGGAACGGCGCGGCCGTGTTGTCCATGATCAGCGGGATGCCGAGCTCCCGACCGATGGCGGCCACCTCGGCGATCGGGAAGACCTCAAGCTTCGGGTTCGGCAGGGTCTCGCCGTAGTAGGCCCGGGTGCGCTCGTCGGTGGCGCGGCGGAAGTTCTCCGGATCGGACGGATCGACGAAGCGGACCTCGATGCCCTGATCCTTCAGGGTGTTGGCGAACAGGTTCCAGGTGCCGCCGTAAAGCGCCGTGGAGCTGACGACATTGTCCCCGGCCCGCGCCAGGTTCTGGATCGCGAAGGCCGAGGCCGCCTGGCCCGAAGCCACCGCCAGGGCCCCCACGCCGCCCTCCAGCGCCGCGATGCGCTTTTCCAGCACGTCGGTCGTGGGGTTCATGATCCGCGTGTAGATGTTCCCCAGCTCCTGCAGGGCGAACAGCGAGGCGGCGTGGTCGGCGTCGCGGAACTGGTAGGACGTGGTCTGATGAATCGGCACGGCGACGGAGCCGGTGGTCGGGTCCGCCCGCCAGCCGGCATGCACCACCAGGGTTTCGGGCCGCAGATTCTGTTCAGACATGGTCACTCCTACACTTGCCGCCCGCGCCGGACGGTGCGGCGTCAACTCCTAGAGCAGAAGGGTCAGGCGGTCAGCTCCAGCCCGTTCAGATCGCCCGCGGCCCGCCATTCCTCCAGCACCCTGGTGAAGGCCACGGGCCCGGCGCCGTAGGAGCTGTTCTTCTTGTTCATCAGCTCCACCTTGCCCTCGTTGTTGTAGTAGCCGGGCGTGCACTCCTTCAGGAACTGCTCGCGCATCACCGACAGCTTCACGATGGTGTCGACCCAGGCGTCCTGGGCCTCCTGGGTGGGCTCGACAGTGCGGGCCTGCCGCTCGGCGGCGTTACGGACGATGTAGGCGATGTGCTTCACCTGCTCGTTGATCATGTGCGGGAAGTTGGCCGAGAAGCCGGACTGCACGTTCGAGACGATGAAGCAGTTGGGGAAGCCCCGGCTGAGCAGCCCGTGCAGGGTCTCGGCGCCGTTCTTCCACGCCTCGGTCAGGGTGCGGCCGCCGCGGCCGTGGACCTCGTAGCCCGCCCGCCGGGTGTAGTCGGTGCCGACCTCGAAGCCCGTGGCGTAGATCAGGCAGTCCACCTCGTACTCGCGCCCGGCCGCGATCACCGAATGCTCGGTGATCCGCTCGACGCCCCGCCCCTTGGTGTCCACCAGATGGACGTTGGGGCGGTTGAAGGTGGCCAGATATTCGTCGTGGAAGCAGGGCCGCTTGCAGAACTGGTTGTACCAGGGTTTCAGGGCCTCGGCCGTGGCCTTGTCCTTGACGATGGCGTCCACCCGGGCGCGGACCTGCTCCATCTTCTTGAAGTCGGCCAGCTGCATCAGCGCGGCGGGGTCCTGCACCGGCTCGCCCGCCTCCGCCTTGCGCCGGGCCAGGAGCAGGATGTTGCCGATGATGTCGGTCCAGCCGTCGTTGACGAGATCCTCCTCGGCGAAGCCGCCCGAGACGAGGATGTTGAAGTTGTCCATCCGCTGCTGCTGCCAGCCGGGCCTCAGGTTCCTCACCCACTCCGGATCGGTCGGCCGGTTGTTGCGCACATCAATGGACGAAGGCGTGCGCTGGAAGACGTAGAGCTCCTTGGCCCATTCGCCGAGGTGCGGGATGCACTGCACCGCCGTGGCGCCGGTGCCGATGATGCCGACCCGCTTGTCCTTCAGCCCCGTGAGGCCGCCGTTGGAGTCGCCGCCCGTGTAGTCGTAGTCCCAGCGGCTGGTGTGGAAGGAATGGCCCTTGAAGCTCTCCACGCCCGGGATGCCGGGCAGTTTGGGCCGGTGGAGCGGACCCGCGGCCATGATCACGAAGCGCGCCTTCATGGCGTCGTCGCGGTTGGTTCGGATGATCCAGCGCGCGGAGTCCTCGTCCCAGGACAGGTCCGTGACCTCGGTCTGGAAGCAGGCGTTGCGGTAGAGGTCGAACTTCTCGCCGATCGCCCGGCTGTGGCGCAGAATCTCGGGCGCCCGGGAGTACTTCTCCACGGGGACGTAGCCAACCTCCTCGAGGAGCGGCAGGTAGATGTAGCTCTCGATGTCGCAGGCCGCGCCGGGGTAGCGGTTCCAGTACCAGGTGCCGCCGAAGTCGCCGCCCTTCTCGATGATGCGGATGTCGTTGATCCCCTGCTCGCGCAGGCGCGCCCCCGCCAGCAGGCCGCCGAACCCGCCGCCGATCACCACCACCTCGACCTCGTCGGTCAGGGGCGGACGGCTGAAGCCCGGCTCCACATAGGGGTCCTCAAGGTAGTGGGCGAAGCGCCCCGCCATCTCGACGTACTGCTCGTTGGCGTCCTGGCGCAGGCGCCGGTCGCGTTCTTCCCGGTACTTCCGCGCCAGGGCGTCGGGATCGAACCCCAGGTCGTCGATCTTGAGGGCGTCATCGGCCATGGGCGTTCCTCCCGCCTTGTTTGTTATCGACGTTCAGCGTGCCGAACGTTTGTTTGAACGGCAAGGGCGAAGTTCGGCGCTCGCAGGCCATGAAAAAGGGCGGCCGGGTCTCCCCCGCGCCGCCCTGATCCGTGGTTCGCCGGCGTGAGGCCGGAGGGCTACTTCCCGCCCGACGCCAGGAAATCCAGCGCCGTCAGGACCTGGGCACGCACGCCCACTTCCATGGCGCTCTCGTCCACCACGTCGAAGAACGGCGAGTGGTTCACCCCCGGCGGATTGCCGATGGTCAGGTCATAGAACAGGCCGGGGACCTGCTGCTGGTAGTAGGAGAAGTCCTCGGCGCCGGTGATGTAGTCGATGTCGTCCCGGATCCGGCCGCGGGCCGCGCGGGCCAGGCTCGGCTTCATCTTGGCGGTGAGCGCCGGATCGTTGGTGGTCACCGGATTGGGCGTGCCCCACTCGATCTTGCCTTCTCCCCCGTAGCGCGCGGCGATGCTCTCCACCGCCTTCTCCGCCCGCGCCATGACGTCCTTGCGCAGCTCGGGATCGAAGGTCCGCAGCGTGCCGGCCAGGGTGAAATCGTCCGGGATGATGTTGTAGCGCACGCCGCCGTGCACCGTGGCCACCGTCAGGATGGTGGGGGTGCGGGTGACGTTGATCTGACGGGCGGCGATCTGATTGAAGGCGAGGATGATCTCGGCCTGCATCGAGGCGATATCGACCCCGTTCCAAGGGTTGGCCCCGTGGGTCTGCTTGCCCTTCAGCTTGATCTCGTAGCGATCCGAGGCCGCCATCATCGGGCCCGGCCGCCACAGGAGCTGGCCGGCGTCGCCCGGCACCACATGCAGGCCGAACACCGCGTCCACCTTGGGGTTCTCGAGCACGCCCTGCTTCACCATCAGGGGCGCGCCGCCCTCCTCGCCCACCGGCGGGCCTTCCTCGGCCGGCTGGAACAGGAACACCACCGTGCCGGGAATCTGGTCGCGCATGCCGGCCAGGACCTCCGCGGCGCCCATCAGGATCGCCACGTGGGCGTCATGGCCGCAGGCGTGCATGACGCCCGTCTCCTGGCCATTGAAGGTGGCGCGCACCTTGGAGGCGAACGGCAGGCCCGTCTGTTCGGTCACCGGCAGGGCGTCCATGTCGGCCCGGAGGGCGACCACGGGGCCCGGCTTGCCGCCCTTCAGCACCCCGACGACGCCGGTCTTGGCGACGCCGGTGCGGACCTCGATGCCGAGCTTCTTGAGGTGGTCCGCCACCAGCTTGGCGGTGCGAACCTCGTTGTTGCCCAGTTCAGGATGCTGGTGGATATCGCGCCGCCATGCGACGACCTTGGGCTGCACCTTCTCGGCGGCGGCGAAAACCGCCGCGTCGAACGGTCCGGCGGCCTCCTGCGCCATGGCCGGCGCGCCGGCGGTCAGGGCGAGCGCGAGCGCCGCGCCGGCGATCCAATGAGCCTTCATGAGTTCATTCCCCCACTCTCAAGGTTCGATAATGCGCCCGCCGGTCATGGGCTGGGCCACGCCGGTGGTCCTCGGAAACGAGATCGGCAGGCCCCGGGCCGTCCGGGCGGCCAGGTAGGCGAAGGCCTCGGCCTCGATGGCGTCGCCGCGCCAGCCATGATCCTCGGCCCCCGAGACCGGAGCCGGCAGGCGCTCGGCCAGGGCCTTCATGATCTCGGGATTGCGGCGCCCCCCGCCGGTGACGATCACCCCGGTGGGGGTGGCTCCCATCAGTTCGAAGCCCCGCTTCACCGCCTCGGCCGTAAAGGCCACCAGCGTCGCCGCCGCATCCTCCAACTGCAGGCCGTCCAGCGGCTCCAGGGAGAAGTCGTAGCGGTCGAGGGACTTGGGCGGCGGGACCTCGAAGTACGGATGGGCCAGCAGCGCCCGGACCACCGCCTCGTCGGCCCGCCCCACGCTCGCATAGCGCCCGTCGGCGTCATAGCGGCCGGCCCCGCGCGCCTGCACCAGCAGGTCGATCATCCCGTTGCCGGGTCCGGTGTCGAAGGCGGCGATGTCATCTCCGCCGTTCCAGAAGGTGACATTGGCCACTCCGCCTACGTTCAGCACCGCCAGCGGCGCCTCCAGGCCCGAGGCCCGCGCCCGGGCGAGGTGATAGATCGGCGCGAGCGGCGCCCCCTCCCCGCCCGCGGCCACGTCGGCCGTGCGGAAATCGTGGGCGACCGGCCGGCCCGTGAGCTTCGCCAGCAGGGCCGCGTCGCCCAGCTGCACCGTGCGGCCCAGGGTTCCGCCCTTGGGCCGTTCATGCAGGACCGTCTGGCCGTGCATCCCCAGAAGGTCGAGGTCGCGCCAGGACAGGCCGTGTTCGGCGATGAAGGACTCGGCGGCCGCGAAGTGCTCCCGGGCCACCGCCGCCCGCGCCTCGGCGAAGATCGCCGGTTCGGGGGTCCCCCGCGCCCACTTCAGCGCCTGCGCCGTGGCTTCCAGGAGAATGTCGCGGGTGGGCTCGGTCAGTTTGCGCTCGCCGGCCGGCCCGAACGCCAGGATCGCCTCGCCGTCGGTCTCAAGAACCGCCATGTCGACGGCGTCCAGAGAGGTTCCGGTCATGAATCCCAGCACGCGCATGTCAGCTTGACTGCCATGTCCGGAGATCGCTAGCTAGCCGCGATGATCGGACGCCGCCATCTTACCGGCCGCTATTACCGCCTGCCCTGACGCAGGCGCCCGATCACTTTGCGCCTGCCGCACCATCGGCCGGCGCACTCCCCCAAAAGCCAACAGGACGCCGGCCCCTTCCCCCCAAGGAGCCTGTCATGTCCCTCGAAATTTCCGACGCGCCCGTGCTAGAGGCGGCCGGTCCAAGTCCTGCGAGTCCCCAGATGTCCGAGCCCGCCTTCAAGTCCGAGTTCCTGACGACGCTGCAGGCGCGCGGCTACATTCACCAGATCAGCCATCCGGAGGAGCTGGATCAGGCCGCCGCCAATGGCGTGATCGCCGCCTACATCGGCTTTGACGCCACGGCCACGTCCCTCCACGTGGGCAGCCTGATCCAGATCATGATGCTGCGACGGCTGCAGCAGGCGGGCCACAAGCCCGTGGTCCTGATGGGCGGCGGCACGACCAAGGTGGGCGACCCCAGCTTCAAGGACACCCAGCGCCCCCTCCTCACCGACGAGCAGATCGCCCGGAACATGGCGGGCATCCGCACCGTCTTCGAGAAGTTCCTGACCTTCGGCGACGGCCCCAGCGACGCGGTGATGGTCAACAACGACGACTGGCTGTCGAAGCTCGGCTACCTCGAATTCCTCCGCGAGTTCGGGCCGCACTTTACGGTCAACCGGATGCTGACCTTCGACTCCGTCCGGCTGCGGCTGGAGCGCGAACAGCCGCTGACCTTCCTTGAGTTCAACTACATGCTGATGCAGGCCGTGGATTTCCGGCACCTGAACCGGACCATGGGCGTGCAGCTGCAGATGGGCGGCTCGGACCAGTGGGGCAACATCATCAACGGCGTGGAGCTGGTCCGGCGGATGGACCAGAAGGCCGCCTTCGGCCTGACGACGCCGCTGCTGACCACCGCCTCGGGCGCCAAGATGGGCAAGACCGCCCAGGGCGCAGTGTGGCTCAACGCCGATCTGCTCAGCCCGTACGACTACTGGCAGTTCTGGCGGAACACCGAGGACGCGGACGTGGGCCGCTTCCTGCGCTTGTTCACCGACCTGCCGCTGGACGAGATCGCCCGGCTCGAAGCCCTGCAGGGCGCCGAGATCAACGAGGCGAAGAAGGTGCTGGCGAACGAGACCACCCGGATGCTGCACGGCGCCGAGGCCGCGCAGGCGGCGGAAGCGGCGGCCCGGGCGGCCTTCGAGGAAGGCCGGCTCTCCGGCGACCTGCCCACCCATGAGGTTCCGCGCGCCGACCTCGAGGCCGGGATCGTGCTCGCGGCGCTGGCTGCGGACGCGGGCCTCGCCGGCTCTCGCGGCGAGGCGCGGCGTCTGGCCCAGGGCGGCGGCCTGCGGGTGAACGACCAGCAGGTGACCGATGGCAACCGTACGGTCAGCGCCGCCGATCTCGTGGACGGAGTGGTCAAGCTCGCCGCGGGCAAGAAGAAGATCGTCCTGGTGAAGCCGGTCTGAGGAGCATGACGATGGCGGACGTGACCGAAGGCGCTGCGGCGCCCGACTTCGAGCTGGAGACGGCCGACGGTCCCGTCCACCTCTCCGACTTCGCCGGCAAGACGCTGGTGCTCTACTTCTACCCCAAGGACGACACGAGCGGCTGCACCCGCGAGGCCCTGGACTTCACCGCCCTCGCCTCCGAGTTCGCCAAGGCCGGCGCGACGGTGGTCGGCGTGTCCAAGGACAGCGTGAAGTCGCACGAAAAGTTCGCCGCCAAGCACGGGCTGGGCATCGTCCTCGGCTCGGATCCGGAGGGCGGCGTGATCGCGCGCTACGGCTCGTGGGTGGAGAAGAGCCTCTACGGCCGCACCTACATGGGCATCGACCGCTCGACCTTCCTGATCCGGGACGGGAAAATCGTGCGCATCTGGCGCAAGGTGCGAGTGCCGAACCACGCCCAGCAGGTGCTGGAAGCCGTCCAGGCGCTCTGACGCCCTGTTGCGGATTTGCCGCGGTCGCCGACATCCGTTCGCGACCGGCTGGACGAAACGGAATCGGCGCCTCAGCCTGCGGCAGCGCGACGCTATCTTAAAATTGCGTCAACACGGCTTGCCTCGCCCCGGATTTTATCCGTAGATCGCCGACGTCTCTTGGGGGCGGGGGCTTCAGCGAAACGCATGACACGCTTGGCGCGACTTCGTCGTTCGCTTGA
>Ga0065721_10052559_pt1 | contig 11645 bp, 12 predicted proteins | sample Mesricmetagenome_FD_59108 | JGI IMG/M metagenome (GOLD analysis project Ga0065721, IMG submission 59108) | Mesophilic microbial community from rice straw/compost enrichment Sample: eDNA_1 v2 (version 2) | ecosystem: Engineered > Solid waste > Grass > Composting > Bioreactor | place: USA: Davis...
CACGATAGTCTTGGCGGGATGACACCCGATGAGGTTTACCGCGCGCACAAACATTCTACTTATGAATGGTCCTCTTGACGGGGGAGCTTACGTTTTCACTTCCTTTATTGCCTTGCATACCAAAGGTAATGGTCTGACCTGGCAGGATATCGCTGTTCCAGCTGACATTGCTCGCGGTATAGGGATTATTGCCCGCAAGAGTGGTATTCCAGCTGTTGGTTATCGCCGAGCCATCACTATAAGTCCAATTCACGCTCCAGCCATTGATCAGTGTGTCTCCGATATTGGTCAAGCGCACTTCAGCGACAAATCCCGTGTTCCATTCGTTCGAGATCACGTAATCGCAAGCGAGACTGCCAAGACCGCTGCTGCCCGAGCTTGAAGAACTTGAGCTTGAAGAAGAACTCGAACTGGATGACGAACTTGAGGACGATGAAGACGAACTCGATGAACTGGACGACGAAGAACTGGAACTGCTCGCTACTCCAGACGATGACGAACTACTCGATGATGAACTGCTAGCGGAAGAGGAGCTAGCGGAACTTGAGGCGGAGCTGCTGGATGACGAACTACCATTGCCACCACCATTAATCACCACGTCCATACAGCCGTGAAAGCGTTCGTAAGTGAAATGATTGCGGCCCCATTCGCCATAAATAATATGGCGCCCGGAGCGTTCCGGCACGGTACAGGTTGTATGAAATAGACTTTTTGCCTTATCCGCGACTACCGCCGGATTTGCACCTGGATTGGTGTCACTGTATTTGAGCACACAAAAAGGCGAGCTTTCAAAATCGTTCCACGTTAAATTACCGCCGACTACATAATTAAAATCGGGCTTGGTAATCCAATAGCGAAACTCATCGGTGTCGTCGTAGTGTGGCCCCCATGAAATATCCCAGGTAATGGTCAAGGGGCCGCTACCAATTGCGGTGGTAGGCCAATCGAATTGATGATCCCACGGCGTTGCACCGCCGTTCCAGGTTTCGCTGTCGAATCCGCACACGTTGTTCGATGTTCCCCCCATGCGGCCTATGTCGTGCGTCAAGACACTCATAAATTGGTACATGCCGTTGGCATCAGCCTGCGCTGCTGCCACGCAAGCCGGGGTTACCGCCTGATCCGCTTTTTCCAAATATCCGCAAAACGCGTTGCGCGCTGGTGGGTCCACCATTAATCCATGCCCGAAAGCCGTCGTTGAAAATGTCGCTAGCGCAGCGGCACTTGCAGCCGCACTTAACGTATTCTTTAAGGATGATCGAGCCATAAATACCTCTAGCTTTAATTAGTAGTACCCGAAATTGGATTTTGGCTTTTGCGTCTAAGCAGAATTTTTCTTATAACGGCTGGAAAATTTATCCGCCTTGACGCAGTGCACCAGAGGACTTGGAGATCTTATTGCGGTATTAGTTTCTTTCGTTGTGGTGATTCAGGATGGCGCACTAATTACCTATGGCGCTTTTGGCGCCAAAAAGTTGGTACTGACAATTCAGATTTGGCTTGATTTCTAATATTTAACTGTAAGGATTGACTTCCATTTTGCTTTTTGGGATGACCATATTTTAGCGATATAGACGCTCTGGCTTTAGCGCTAGTGTCTATTTTTCTAAGCGGTATAGCTATTCATTTACGTAGCGTCGCCAACATTCTTCTTGTAGCCTTCGCAGGTGAGGATAGCATCGCGTGAATATTCCCAATAAAACGTCTACGCGCTGGAACCCTCCATGCAAGACCTTCCTCTATTGTATATCTGCATGGATTGCACCGGCCACAAGGCTTCTCATTGAGCGGGCTATGACAAAACCAAGTCTTTTCCATAACGTCTTTCCAGCCATGCTGCTCCGCGATCTTGGCCATGTCTGTTTTGGTTAATTTTAGGATGGGAAACTCAAACCATTTGAAAATCATATGTTCATTTGATCCCAAAGGTTGATCCGCCAACACGGCTAGCTCGTTATCTGGGGTTTCTTTTGAAAGGAATGGAGCAACCACCACAGCAGCCTTATCGTCTTCATGTATACAAAGCTGAAGATTACCAATGCCCCGATATTTGCAATACCTCGCTAGCCAATCGTATTGACGCCCAATGAATCGGGTGCTTTTAATGGCATTAAATGCATTTGTGATTTCGGGATCTTCTGGTATCTGCGACACTGAAAAATAATTGGTCGGAAGCAAAAGTGACGCCGCAACCACATCAATATCACTGATGCTCTGCCTAATGCGCTTCATGGTTAATAACTCAGTTCCGGTTGAGCGGCGGCTTTCATCAATCAAGTAAAAGGGCTCTACTGGCCGCTTATCAAGAAACAACAAACGGAGGAGTTGAAATGTTGAATCCCAACCACCAGTCCAAAGAATTTTGGCGGGTTCCAAATATACATCTTCGTGTTGCATATCGATTAGCTCCTTGTCGCGTAAGGAGGCGGCAGCATAATCGAGCCACTGTCACTTTTTCAAGGAAACGGGACAGGTTTATTTTATCTGGCATTTGCAGGCCTTCCCCCGGGCCTAATCTCAACTCTGACACCAATTCGCACCTCTACCCGATCAATGAAACAGGCGCCACCGAATCAAGAGGTCAGAATTCTTCGCCAAGCCAATCGCGAAGACCACTGTACTGGCGAATTCCGGGAATCCCGCTTTAAGTACACCATCCATATTGGATCGCTTGGTCATTGAATCCAAACATTGGCTGTTTATGAGCACGCAGTTCGAAAGCAAATTCAAGGGGTTGTCGGTTACGCTTTGCTACGCACGAGCGTGACCTTAATATCAAAGAACCTGGAATAAATGAACAATCCTAGCCAAGCGAAGATGAACGCAAACAAGCCTTGGAATAGTGAGCCGATCAAAACAACCAATACGAAATCGACAATGGACACTCCGGTAAAGGCGTAAAGCTCAATATCTGGCTCTTTCCCTCCAAGGAGAGACAGAGAATACAAGATCGTCAAAATGGTCGTAAGACCAATAACAGACCCTAAGATCATGACCTTTAAAAGTGTGCCCGCCGCAATTCTATTGCAGCTGAGAACCATAAGCTTACTCTCAGAGCCGGCAAGCTTCGATAAGGGGGTTTTGTATGCATCAGTGTCTGACATGAGGTTTCCTAGAAAATCAAAATGTTCTTAAAATAGCTTCAACAAGACAAATTAAACCATCCCGGTATATTTGCGTTTTGCGCAATTTCGATTTTATTTCGACATATATTCACTCCTTTATAAGATTTATTTCACAAATTGTTAAAGAGCGAGTTGATTTACGGCTCCCTGGACGAGTAGAAAAAATACCAGCGGAATTTCCTAATTCACTATGGCTAGTAAACGGTGCATGGCGATCTCCCTGAACCCTGTGCGCAAAACCGAGAAAAGACCGACCAAACGGCGACAGCGCAGAATGAAACGAATAAAGAAAATGGATGGCGCAGAATGCAGCGTTCCAGCGCATAGATGAAACCTGCGTCTGGAGCGGGGTCGGATTTTAGCGTCTCTTCCCCGATGAGCAACGTCCGTTTAGCGAAATGACGCGAAAAATCGCATATCGGCGCATACTGTCTTTCTTCGGCGAGCTTAATATCATGAAGCGCCGAAGCGTATGCAGCACTAGACGTAAAGAGATCGAAAAGGCGCCGGGTAACCCGGCGCCCTCCTCCTACCCCCTGGAATTGAGGCTGGGAAACCGATTTTAGAGGTTCGGGGGGAGACAGCAGCATTTTATGCGGCGGAAGAAGGTGCTCCGATGTAGTGACGCCCTCCCTGGACCGGGAGGGCGTGGCGGGCTAGGTTATGGACAAACATCCACGCAGCCGGGATTTTCTCCTGCCTCGGCCCACCGTTTCAAATACTCAATCCTTCCATCAATATATTCTACGAATGACTCTTTGTGCTTACCTGCCGCCAGAGGCTGGATTGGCTGTTTTGCCAAACGGCGCTCGCGTACTTCCTGGAGCATGACCAAAGGATCACCTTGGCCCAGTTGCGTGATTGCATTAACGGCTCGCGCTGCCAACGCTTTTGCGGAGTCATTGTCAATTTCCAAGCCCTTCGCCTTAAAGATCTTTATCCATTCGTCAGGATCCGCATGGGTCATTAAGTAGTTGTTGATCCACGGCATGGGTCCCTCTTTCGCTGCAAGCGTCAAGCCCAGAAAGCCGCCGGTGCGTGTCTGAATATAGATACTCTTCTCGCCCCTGGTGTCTAGTTGTTCAGGCGTGGAAAGGTAGTCGGCGAGTTTTTTGGCTGCGGCCTCGTCCGCAACCGCGCCTATGGTCCATGCAATATAATTCCAACTGGTAGCGAGTTCTTTGTGTTTCAGCATGGTAAACAACAGATCGGTATTGGCGCCACGATACACTTTGATATCTTCGTAGCGGGACCAGCTTAGGGCTGAACGCTCAAGCTCGCCGAGACCTAAATTCTTCAGCAATTCGCTCCGAGCCTTTTGGTGTGGGCTGGGCGGCAGATTGCTCATCCCCACCGCTCGGGCGTGCGCTTGCGCTCTCGACAGATTGTCATAGCCCCAGCGCTCCTGGCCGTCTTCCACGATAAACGAGCCATTCTCTACCATAATCGGCGCGGGTGGCGGCAGGACAATATCGGTTTCCTCATGCTCAGCAGTCTCTGCCTTCACCCAGTTAATCGGTGCCAGAATCAAAACAAACAGTATTAATCGTTTCATCTTATTTACCCCAGGGTTCGTAGCCGGCAAAGCCGATATGCGGTCTATTTGACTCGTGTTTGGTAAGCATGTCGCACTGCTCGCGGGTGACATAGGGGGCCTCGCCAACCCCGCGTCCATACATCAGGTCGTCACTATCACCGCTATGATCGTTGAATCCATAGGCATGAGTCAGTTCGTGTAGCAGTACCGGCCCCAACAAATGCCTTCTATTGTGTGTTTCGATGGCAAATTTATCCCTCAGCAAATCCATTCGCACGGCTATTTTGGTGCCGCCAACCTGTGCGCAGCCTCTTATTTCTCCACCCGCTCCTGGTGGGGACCCATCGCAACTGATAATTTCGGACACGAATGTCACCCCGTCCGGCAGATTGTGGATTGTAGCGTCGTCCACTCCATCTAACCCCCTGGGAAAGCCGTCCACATATCCCATAAATTTAAACTCGTACCAAACAGGGCAGGCAATATGCTTTTCGTCCGATTTGAACGGCGGTTCGAACATACCTGTGGCAATTCTTGATACTTGTCTGCCTATGGGCTTATTGCGTTGCATTGGCTCAAAAAAGCGGCTGAGCGCGCCCTTTAACTCAAACATGTCCTCATACATGGGATCGAGCAGCTCCAACTGGAGATAGAAGGGGATTTTGCGGATGACCGGGCGAAACACGCGCGCATCGTTCCAGCGGGACGAAGATACCACTTGGGGTGACTTATTCGGGTCGGGGTTCCGCTGCTTGTAGGTACGCTTAAAGTCTCTGTATCGCGCCACTGAATACATGGGTTCCTGGATGGGCTCCGCTGTAACGACAGCGATGGGTTGATCGGCTTGGGGGTAGGTGTATTGATACTGCTGGTTGTCGATTGGGCTGTAGTAGTCCGCCTCCAGAGTGAATTGAGTCTCATCAGGATTATTATGGAAAAAATGCTCGAAAAGATCGGGGCGGGTTGCTCTGTCGTTTTCGTAGAACATCATCGGAATAAACTCAAATTCGCGATTCAAAAGCACATAGCTTTTTTCAAACAGCCTAAACCCGCCATCAGGCACACCATCCACGATTTCGAACTCAGTCAGATCATCCGTTTGCCCATATGAGGTAGGTGTATAGCACACCACCGCTAAAGCGAGCACCCCAATCACGGAAAACAGTCGTTGTTGCAACACTGGCACTTGACTTTGAATAAACGCGCCTATTGATATCAAGATTCTATTCATGGGCTGTATCGCTCCTATTTTAAGTAAGGCTGAATGGCCTGATACCACACCTCGGCCATGGCGTGATAGCCTGCGGCATTGGGCATTAGGTTGTCGTGCCCTCTTGTTATACCGCGCGCCAGATGGTCGGCCAGCACAACCTGCGCGGCGGGGTTTTGTCGCTTAAAGTCAGCCACTGCCCGCTCTATGGCGGAGCCAATCGCTATGCTTCTCGGATCGCCATGCCTAAGCCCGGCAAAATTGGATACCACAAGCAACCCGGAGCGATTCAGGCTGTAAAAGCGCTGCATAACCGATTGCAAAAGCTGCATTTCCTTGGAAAAACTTTGCGGACCGATATTGTCGAAGCCCGTGGACGCAACCTCGTGTGTCCCCGCGTGTATCAACACGATATCCGCCGGAAAACGCCTTATAGGGTCCGGCACCATGAGCACCAGATCTTCCAGCCTGATGGCCGAAAAACCACTGTGCTTACGCAGGTTGGCCAGGGGATGCTCGGTGGAGGACGGGCCATTTTCTCGAACGCCAACAAAGGTTATCGACTTGCCGTCGGCTACGGCCATTTCCAGTAACGCCGGACGAAAGCCACCGTTGTTGGCGTAGCCGCCGGTGCCTACAGGCTCCAGGCCTTCCATAACACCGTCACCAAACGCCATGATGGCGCAGGGTTTGTTCGCCGGGCATACATTGCCCGTGGGAGAGCCAGAAGAACTGGCGGAACTGGAAGAAGAGCTGCCGGAACTGGAAGAAGAGCTGGATGCAGAATCACCGCCACCGCACCCATAAAGACTGATGAGGATCAAAAGTAGAAAGAGGGGTTTCCAATAATGCATGATATTTCCTTGCTCATTAAGAATAATTAAACATTATTCGGTTTCCTCACCTCGTCGTGGAAGCATGAACAGGAAAATGGCTGAGGACCGAAGAAAGTGAGCGCATATTAACGGAAGAAAAATACCTGTGTCCAGGGACTGCGCCCTTAGTTGCATATGTATAAAGATCCAGGAGACGGAGTCGCCCGTAGTAGCGAAGAACTGCTGTAATGGGGCGGTGAGAGGCGCCTGATAAGACACTCGTTGCGCTGCAAAAATAACGCGTTACTCTTCATAGGAAAACCTGATCAAGTGTCATTGAGCAGGCCGACGTCGCCAGAATTTTCATTCAAGTCGTGCAAAACACCGATTAAATCGCGCGATTGATGAAAGATCCGCACTATGCGAATGCGGGTTTGCAGTAAGCGGTAGAAAACGACATGGCTCTGGTAACGAAGGCTATACAGTCCGGCACGAATTTCCGAGCGCTTCCACCCAATTTCCGGGTGCATAGCCAACAAACTGATGTTCATACAAGCTTCCTCAGCAGACCTGATTAAAGTGGGGGATTTTGGCAAGGTCGGCCACAACTTAGCTGCCGCCCGCAAACCCCAGCTGCCGCCAGGCCTCATAGCTCACAATCGCCACAGCGTTGGACAGATTCAGGCTGCGGCTATTGGGTTGCATGGGGATGCGCAGGCGGTGTTGCGGAGGGAAGGTTTCGCGGATGTCAGCCGGCAGGCCAGCCGTTTCGGAGCCGAACAGCAGCACGTCGCCCTCGCGGTATTGGATCTGGTCGTGGGGCTGGCTGCCTTTGGTGGTGCAGGCGAAAATTCGTCGGCCTTCCACCGCCTGCAAAAAGGCGGCGTAGTCAGGGTGGATGGTCACGCGGCTCAGGTCGCTGTAGTCCAGCCCGGCGCGGCGCAATTTTTTCTCTTCCAGGTCGAATCCCATTGGTTCGATCAAGTGCAGCCAACAGCCGTTATTGGCGATCAGGCGCAGAATGTTGCCGGTGTTGGGCGCGATTTGCGGTTCGTGTAAAGCGATATGGAACATGATATGTCTGTGTTGCATGAGTAGTCCGGCATTTTAGCTCTAAATAGAGGTTATTGATGGATTGCCAAAACTGTCTGAGTCATGCAACATAAAAAGGATATAAGGTATCATTTTGAGGGCTGTTCAGATGTCGGGTCGATTGCTTTGTGTTTCCTTGGTTATGTGTATTTTGCCGACCGTTTCGCTGCAGGCGGTCGAGGATCACGATTCTCTTCAACACCAATCTCATTCCCACGGACACCAGCACGACCACGCAGATGAGGCGATTACAGACGCTCATGTGCACGGGGAAGTCACACTGCAGTTTGCCCAACAGGGCGAGCAGCTGGCGATGGAGCTCACGTCTCCTGCCATGAATCTTGTCGGCTTTGAGCATCGCGCCCGTACGCCGGAACAGATCAAACGGGTGGAAGCGGCAGAGGCTACGCTGCGCCAGGTGGTGGATTGGTTGACGCTGGAGGGGGGCGAATGCCGCATCACCCATGTATCCAGCGATCTCAGCGGCGTCTTGCCGGCGGAGTCAGGAGCGGATGAGCACGGGCACGCGGACATTGATCTGGATGCGCAATTCACCTGTACTCAGCCAGGCAAATTGCGCGGTCTGCAAGTGACGCTTTTCCAGGATTTCCCCGCAGTGGAAAATATCAAGGTGCAATGGGTATCGGAAACGGGTGCCGGCGAGCGTGTGCTGTCCCGGAATCAATCCAGCCTGACGTTCGACCGCTAGAGGTCGGGATACATGGAGCCTATTCAGCTTGATCGCCTCAGCGCCGGCTATGGTCGCGAGTCCGTTATCCGAAACCTGTCTCTCCAATTGCCTCCCGGTTCTCTGACGGCGTTGGTCGGTGCCAACGGCACCGGTAAAAGTACGCTATTGGACGTAATCGCCGGTCTGCGCAAACCCTTGGCTGGGCACGTCACGGGATTCAATCCCCACAATCTCGCTTATCTGCCCCAGCAGACTCGCGTCGATCGCGGTTTTCCGCTGCAGATCAAAGATTTAGTGGCTTCGGGTTTATGGCGCGGGCTCGGCCCTTGGCGCCGTGCGAGCCGCCACCAATGTGCCTTGGTACGCGATGCAATTGATGCCGTGGGGCTCACCGGGTTGGAGCGCCGAACCATAGGCACACTATCCGGTGGCCAACTGCAGCGCGCCTTGTTTGCGCGGGTTCTGGTGCAGCAGGCCGGCGTAATTTTGCTGGACGAACCCTTTGCCGGTGTCGACGCCGCTACCACTCACCACCTTTTGCATCTGTTAAACGGTTGGCACCAAGAGGGGCGGACCTTGCTGGTGGTGAATCACGATTTGGATCAGGTGCGGCGGCATTTCCCCAAAACCCTTCTATTGACGGGTAGCCAGGCACTTTATGGCACAACGGAGGAAGTGTTGGAGCACAGCGTTTCTGTTTTGTGGCGAGGCGCCGCCTGATGTGGAACTGGCTGCTGGATCCGTTTCTCCAGTACGCCTTTATGCGCAGTGCTCTCTTGGGATGTGTACTTGTCTGCGTCAGCGCCATTCCCGTCGGCGTTTTTATGATTTTGCGTCGCATGAGCCTGACCGGCGATGCCATGGCCCACGCCATATTGCCCGGCGTGGCAGTGGCTTATTGGTTGGGCGGGTTTTCGCTAGTGGGAATGACCATTGGTGGGTTATCGGCCGGAGTGCTGGTGGCGCTATCGGCAGGGTGGATCGCGCGGGTGTGGCGTCTGCATGAAGATGCGAGTCTTGCCTCACTTTATTTAGTGGCACTTGCAGCAGGCGTGGTGATTTTGTCTGCGGCAGGCAATCGCATCGATTTATTTCACGTGTTATTCGGCAGTGTGCTGGGATTGAAAGCCGCAGCTCTCAAGTTGCTAGCCGGTATCGCCACACTCAGCCTGCTGATATTGAGTGTTATTTTCCGCCCGCTGGTGTTGGACTCCCTCAATCCTGCGTTGGCGGCTGGCAGCGGCCGCCAGGGCGCGGTTGCCCATTATGGCTTCACGCTACTAATGGTTTTGAATTTGGTCGCGGGCTTTCAGGCATTGGGCACATTGATGGCGGTGGGCTTGATGATTTTGCCGGCCGCTGCGGCGCGGTTCTGTGTCGATTCGCTGCCACTTCTGATGGCGGTAGCGGTTGCCCTGGGAATTGTCGGCAGCATGTGTGGCTTGTTCCTTTCCTTTTATGCTGCCCTGCCTGCCGGGCCCGCGATTGTTTTGGTGCTCGGTGTTTTTTACCTAATTGCGCTGACGGCCGCGCGCCTGCGCCAAACGGCTCACCATCAACAAATCCAAGAGTTTTAGCAATGCACCGCACCTATCTGGTCAGTTTATTTTTGGGTTTTTATTTCCTGCTGCGTTCAATTGCCGTTTCGGCCGAGCCCATCGCGGTAGTGGCAAGCTTCAGTATTCTTGGTGATCTCGTTAAACAGTTGGGCGGTGAGCAGGTTAAGGTAACCACTTTAGTGGGGCCAGATGAGGACGCGCATATCTACCAGCCTGTGCCCGCTGACGCGGTAGCGATAACCCAAGCTCAGCTTGTGATCATTAATGGGCTGCACTTCGAGACCTGGTTCTCCCGGTTGCTGAAAAGCGCGAAATATTCCGGAAAAGTCGTGACCGCCAGCGATGGTATTGCGGCGCTCAAAGTACAGGGCGAAATTGATCCTCATGCATGGCAAAGCCTGCAGAATATCCGCCGCTACGCTGCAAATATCAGCAAAGGTCTGCAGGAGATAAAACCACAAGCGAAGGAATGGTTTATTCAGCGGCTGAATCAATTTATCGCTGACGTCGATAATCTTGAAGATCGGGCGCAAAAGCGGTTTCAAGCAGTACCTGAGGAGAACCGCAAAATCGTCACCAGTCACGACGCTTTCGCCTATCTTGCCGCGGACTTCCAACTTGATTTTCTGGCGCCCGTCGGCTTGAGCACCGACGAAGAACCCAGTGGCGCCGCGCTGGCAGCACTTATTGAACAAATACGGAAAGAAGGCATTACCGCCTTGTTCGTCGAAAACATTAGCGACCCACGCGTGTTGCGGCAAATTGCCCGGGAAACAGGAACAAAGATCGGAGGCAGCCTTTATTCGGATGCCTTGTCTTCGCCCGCTGGCCCGGCTTCGACTTACTTGCAGATGATGGAGCACAATCTCAACGCGCTCGCCACTGCACTTGAATCTCCAGCCCACTCAAAAAAGGAGTGAAGAACCATGACGCAAAAGATCCCTGTTACCGTACTGACCGGCTTTTTGGGCAGCGGCAAAACTACGTTGCTAAACCGAATGCTGGCTGAACAACATGGAATGCGTATTGCTGTTATCGAAAACGAATTTGGTGAAATCGGCATTGACCAGGACTTGGTGATCAATGCTGATGAAGAAGTATTTGAAATGAACAACGGCTGCATTTGCTGCACCGTGCGTGGCGATCTGGTACGCATCCTCGGTAACTTGCACACCCGGCGCGAAAAATTTGATCGCATTATTTTGGAAACCACCGGAATGGCCGACCCAGGTCCGGTGGCGCAAACCTTTTTTGTCGATGAGGTTGTGCGCGAACATTATGAACTGGATGGGATTATCACACTGGTCGATGCCAAGCACGTGGGTCTGCATCTGGATGTAAGCGACGAGGTTATGGCGCAGGTCGCTTTTGCCGACAAGATCATTCTGAACAAAATCGACTTGGTTGCTGCCGATGAGCAAGCTGCGCTGATCCGCAGAATCCGCAACATAAACGTAATGGCACCTATAGTGCCCGCTGTTATGGCGAACGCACCGATTGCCGAAATACTCAATATTGGTGGCTTTAATCTGTCGCACGTATTGGAACAAAAACCCAACTTCCTTGAGCCGGAATATCCGTTTGAATGGGCAGGAGTCTGGCGCTTGCCTGCAGAT
>Ga0065721_10006747_pt1 | contig 11643 bp, 8 predicted proteins | sample Mesricmetagenome_FD_59108 | JGI IMG/M metagenome (GOLD analysis project Ga0065721, IMG submission 59108) | Mesophilic microbial community from rice straw/compost enrichment Sample: eDNA_1 v2 (version 2) | ecosystem: Engineered > Solid waste > Grass > Composting > Bioreactor | place: USA: Davis...
CTACCGTTGAACCATGTCGGTGTCGGCGGCCGCGTTATCCACGGATGATAAGGCCCGGTATGATTCGCGACCTGATCCTGAATCACTTTGATTCCGCGCGACTGCGCCGCGCGCACGAGTTGTTGCAACGCGGCCAAATCGCCGAAGTGTTCGTCCACGCCGTAAAAGTCCACCGCGCCATAGCCGTGATAATCCGTGATGGGTCGCCCCCGCGAGGACAACTGATTATCGACCGTGTATTTTTCCTGATGATTGAGGCGATTCGCATTGTCATACCACGGCGTCAGCCACAGCGCGGTAATGCCGAGGTCTTGCAAGTAATCCAATCGCTGCATCAATCCCGCGAAATCGCCGCCGTGATAAAACCGCGCTAACCGTCGATCATGCAAACCGCGCGATTGTGGCGGATCATCATTGCCAGCATCGCCATTGGCAAAACGATCGGTCATCACAAGATAAATCACATCGTCCGGTGAGAAACCTTGCGGTTCACGCAACACAGATTTCGGCAGCACCGGAAACTGAATCGCATCTACGCCATCGCAATTCGTGACGAGCAACCATCCATCCGCCGCTTCCGCCGAAATGGAAACGTCCGCAAACAAACAGTTCCCACTCGTAGCCTGGCGCAGATTCCGCACCTCGATTCCTGCATTCGTGGAAATCATCGTAGCTTCCTGGAGATGCTCGCCCGTAATCAACACACGCACCGGATTATGCGTGTGTCCGGCCCACCAGTTCGGCGGTTCGATGCGGGAAACTTTCGGCGGCGCCGCCCACAGAGCCGCGACCAGAACGCTATTGAACGCCAGCAGAATCAGCGCGCGACAAAGGCAATTGAGAGACCGATGCGAATTCAAACAATCCTTTCAAAGCGGTCCAGAGAATTTTCCGCCGGGCCAATCAGCGCATCCTAACGCGGCGGAACGATTCAATGCACCGCACCTTCATGCGGTTTGTGCTCGCACAAACATGCGGTGGAATGCCATCTGCGCCCGTGCGAAACTTTTAGCAACTTGAAAACCCTGGCTCGTCATTTCCGTCGTCGCGTAGCTGTCGTCCGCGGAGATCAGACCCGAATTATGATCGCCGCTCGAAAGGCTCATCGCGGTTTCACGCTGATTGAACTGCTCGTGGTCATTGCCATCATCGCCATTCTGGCGGCGATGTTGTTACCCGCTTTGAGCCGCGCGAAATGCAAGGCTGTCGGTATCAGTTGCCTCAACAATCTGAAGCAGCTTCAACTCGGTTGGATGCTTTACTCGCAGGATAGCAACGATCAGATCGTCGCCACCGGTGGAACGCAGGTTCTCGCTACGAATCCCAACGACCCGGTTTACAAGCCCGGCGGCGCGCGCGCTAATTGGGTTCTCGGTCTCGCCGATGATCCGAACCTCGACTTTATCCGCAACGGACTGCTCTGGCCTTACATCACCAAACTGGAAGTTTACAAAGATCCCGGCGACAAACGTCCACGCAGCAACGGCAGGTTCAATCAGCGAAACATGTCCATGAATGCGTGGATGAATCCCATCAACGACGAAGGCCTGCTGGATTTGAACACCTATGTGGTCTTCCGGAAACAGGCAAACATTCTTCGTCCGGTGGATATCTGGGTTGCCATTGATGAAAACCCGGAGAGCATCAACGACGGTTGGTTTCTCGTTCGCCCCGGCACTGCAACCTGGCGTGACTACCCGGCTATTTATCACTGCAACGCCGGCAGTCTTTCATTCGCCGACGGCCATGCTGAAACCCGAAAATGGCGCGACAGAAACGTGCTCGCCCAAATGGCCACGACGACCCGCGCCGATCCTAATTCTGATTTCGATTGGCTCTCGGATCGAACGACCTACCGGAAGTGATTGCGACTGTCGGATGCCAACCTGTCGTTAAGCAGAGCGCAACCGTTTGGTGTCCGAAGTTCACCTGACGCGTTCTTAATCCTCTCCATGGACGCCATTCCATCCGCGTTGGAACCCTGAGGGGGCGAATCAAAACATTCGATCAAACTCACGATTATTTTTCGCCGGTTGCCACCAACTTTCCGCCCGCGAATCCCGCTTAAGCTGCAACAAATCTTTCCCCATGCATCGCAGCAGCAACCCGAGCGGCGTCACCAACAGAAAGAAAAAAATCGTGAGCAGAACTCTTCCGATCATTTGCCCGATTTGAAAACTCACGGTCATTCCGCCGCGATAAAATCCGCGAAACCAGCGGGGCTGAATCAATGCCGCCACCAACGCCGCCATTGCCGCACTGCCGCTCACAATTCCAAACGCCAGCGGAACTCTCCCGCGCCACCACAAGAGCCAGATCACCAGATTGAGCGCGACGCCGATGACGGCGACAAACTTCTGCCATTCGCGCGGATTTTCTTTCAGGCGCAACATAGGTTCAATCTGGCACAGGATGAAAAGTCTGCTTCACGCCTTGCGCCGGTTGCGCCGTGCGTTCGAGCAAAAAATTTCCAATCGCCAGATAATCCATTTCCGTGTTCACGAAACAGCGATACGCATCGTCCGGCGTACAAATCACCGGTTCGCCTCGTACGTTGAACGACGTATTTACCAAAAGCGGACAACCGGCCCGACCTTCAAATCGCTTCAGCAACGCGTAAAAAGATGGATTCTCTTTCTCGGTCACGGTTTGGACGCGCGCGGAATAATCCACATGCGTTACCGCCGGAATCCGCGATCGAACCTGTTTCAAGCGCTCCAGCCCGGACGACGCGTCATTTCCCGGAAGGCGTTGCTGCGTTTGCACGGGCGCGACCAACAGCATGTACGGCGAAGGCGCATCGAGTTCAAAATAATCCGTCACGCGTTCCGCCAGAATCGCCGGTGCAAACGGGCGAAACGATTCGCGAAATTTTACTTTGAGATTCAGCACCGATTGCATCCGTGCGGAACGAGGGTCGCCCAGAATCGAACGATGTCCTAACGCCCGCGGACCGAACTCCATCCGACCCTGCACCCAGCCGACAATTTTTCCTTCGGTCAGTAAATCAACCACGCGTTCCAACAACGCGTCCCGCTCGAGTCGTTGATACACAGCACCGTGTTGTCGCAAAACCGATTCGATTTCAGCATCGCTGAATTCCGGCCCGAGAAACGCGCCTTGCATGGCGTCAGGAAAAATCACCTGACGCGCCGGGGAATTATTCTTCCGCATGAACCAAACCGCCAGCGCCGCCCCCAACGCTCCGCCGGCATCGCCGGCTGCCGGTTGAATCCACAGGCGATCGAAAATTTTTTCGCGCTGAATGATTCCGTTGGCGACGCAGTTCAACGCCACGCCGCCGGCGAGACAGAGATTNTTTTTCCCGGTGACTTCGCGGGCATGTCGCGCTAATCGCAACATAANCTCCTCAGTCACGACCTGAATNGANCGCGCCACGTCCATGTGCCGTTGTTCGATCGGNGTTTCCGGTTCGCGCGGCGGACCGTCGAACAGCCGATGGAACTTTTCATTCGTCATGCGGAAGCTGCGCAGGAATTGAAAGTAATCGAGGTTCAATCGCAGCGAACCATCGGGCTTTACTTCGACCAGATGTTCGTAAATGGTCGCGACATATTTCGGTTCGCCATACGGTGCAAGCCCCATGAGTTTGTATTCGCCGGAATTGATACGAAAACCGCAATACGCCGTGAATGCCGAATACAACAACCCGAGCGAATGTGGAAATCGCAGTTCCTTCAGCAACGTCACTTCGTTGCCTTGCCCGATGCCGATCGTCGTCGTCGCCCATTCGCCGACGCCGTCCACAGTGAGAATTGCCGCTTCCTCGAATGGCGACGGAAAGAATGCGCTCGCGGCATGCGCCTGATGATGTTCGGTGAACAACACCGGACAATCGTCCCGCAGCCCCGGCAATTCGTACCGAATCGTTCCGCGCAGATTCAGTTTCTCACCAAGCCACGTCGGCAGCACTCGCGGAAACGTGGTGAATCCTCCCGGCGCCACTGCCAGATAGGTTTCCAGCAGGCGCACGAATTTCGTGATCGGTTTATCGTAAAAAACGACCGCGTCGAGGTCTTTGGTTTCGATTCCCGCCTGCCGCAAACAGAAATTCACCGCGTTAATGGGAAAGCGTTCGTCGTTCTTGCGCCGGCTGAAGCGTTCTTCCTGCGCTGCCGCGATAATTTGTCCCTCACGCAGCAGTGCTGCCGCGGAGTCGTGGTAATAAGCCGAAATGCCGAGGATGTGGCGCACGGATTACATGAACGGATACATCAATGGAGCGAGCACCGAACCGCCGCTGAATACAATCAGCGCGGCCAGCAACAACAACACGACCACCAGCGGAATGAGCCACCATTTTTTCTCCTGGCGCAGGAATACCAGAAATTCTTTGAACAGTTGCCACATAAGGTCGGGTTGGGTTTGTGCGTGAGCTTAATCGAAAGCCCTCCGGCAACGCCACTCCGAAGGAGTTGTCTGGAAAAGCGGTAAGCCAACGCGGATCACCCGCGCGGTTTATTCCGATTAAATGAAGGTTTTCCGCTGACAGTGGGTTGCAGCTTTCGTTAGCCTGCCATGTCATGCGCATGCGCCCGTTAATTTTGGTTTCACCCAGCGTCGCCCCCAAAGGCGAGGAATTCGAAGATTACTCGCTGAGTTTGTCCGCGCCGTACGAACGCGCATTACTCAATGCGGGAGCGTTGCCCTGGCCGATTCTCTCACTGGAGACCAAATCGGAAATCGCCGAGTGCGTGCGGCGCGCCGACGGCGTTTTGCTCACCGGCGGCGAAGACGTGCATCCGAAGTTTTACGCCGAGAACATGCCGCAGCGGCTGCAAAAGAAATGCGTCCTCACCCCGGATGGCGGCGCGCGGGATTGGCGCGAGCTGGCGTTAATCTCCGAAGTGTTCCGCCAGCGAAAGCCGTTGCTCGCCATTTGTCGCGGGCATCAGATTTTGAATGTGGCGCTCGGCGGCACGTTGATTGCCGATATTCCGACCCTATTATCCGGCGCGCTGAACCATCGCCGTATGGATAAACGATCGGCAAAGGTTCACGATGTTCGTTTGACACCGGGCGGACTGCTGGCCAAGATAACTCACAAGCGTGTTATAAGAGTGAACAGCACGCATCATCAGGCGGTGGATCGGGTGGCGGATATTCTTACCGTCGCGGGATATAGCACCGATGGTGTCATCGAGAGTTTACAATTAAAACCTGCGGTGGCGGATTTGTTGCCGTTTCTGCTGAGCGTCCAGTTTCATCCGGAACGGCTCGCCGCCAACCACCCGGAACATCGAGCAATTTTTACCGCGTTCGCCAAAGCCTGCGCGGTCAGACCGAAAAAATAACTATGAAGGGCAAAGTTCTGTTGGTTGATGACGAACCTAACATTCGCGACCTCGTAGCCGCGGTGTTGCAGCGCGAGTTTCAAGTTTCTGAAGTCGAAAGCGGCGCCGCCCTGCAAAAAGCTTTTACCGATCTGCCCCAACCCGACGTCGTCGTGCTCGATCAAAAACTCCGCGACGCCACCGGGCTCGATCTGTTGCCCCAAATCAAAAAACGCTGGGTGGACACCGAAGTCGTAATGCTCACCGGATTGGGGACGATGGAAATGGCACTCGAAGCCGGCCGGCTCGGCGCATTCACGTTTTTAACCAAACCGTTCGAAACGGAAAAATTGCTTTCGGACGTCCGCTGCGCGTACGAAAGCAAACAGAAGAAACAGGAAAACGTCGCCCTGCGCGGCGCTCTTGAAATCATGAGCGGCAACACTTCGCCGGTCTTCAGCAGCCCGGAAATGAAAGAAGTCGTCCGCACCGTGGAACGCGTGGCGCCCAGCGACGTGACCATTCTCATTTGCGGCGAAAGCGGCACCGGTAAAGAAGTCATCGCCGATCTCATCCACGCGATGAGCAATCGCAGCCGCGGCAAAATTATCAAAATCAACTGCGCTGCCCTGCCCCGCGAATTGATCGAAAGCGAATTGTTCGGCTCTGTCAAAGGCGCCTACACCGGCGCGCATGCCGATCGCGAAGGTCTCTTCCGTCAAGCGGAAGGCGGCACGCTGTTCCTCGACGAAATTTCTGAGATGCCCATCGACACGCAGAGCAAATTGCTGCGCGTCCTGCAGGATCAACGCGTCCGTCCGGTTGGCGGCAAAGTGGATTATCAAACCAACTGCCGGCTCGTCGCCGCCACGAATCGTCATCCTGAAGAAGCCATCAAAGAAGGCAAACTGCGCGAAGATTTATTTTATCGCATCAGCGCCATTTCGGTGAACCTGCCTGCGCTACGAAATCGTCGTGACGACATCATGCCGCTCGCGAACGCCTTTTTGAAACGCTTCGCCGGCCAGGCCAATCGCATCATCAAAGGTTTCACCCAATCCGCTGTGGATCGCCTTACGGGCTTCGATTGGCCCGGCAACGTGCGCCAGTTGCAGAACGAAATTCAGCGCGCGGTATTGCTTTGCGAAGGCGAGATGATTGACGGCGCAGATCTTTCCATTTCGCGTACGCGGCCGGAAGGTCTCGAATCGCAGGACACCAATTTCACTTTGCTTGAAGGCGTGGAACGCAACGCCATCATTCAGATGCTCAAGGAAACCAACGGCAATAAACTCGAAGCCGCCAAACGCCTCGGCATCGGCCGCCAGACGCTTTACAACAAGATCAAAGCGTACGGCATCGACATCTAAGCAAGCTAACTCTCTTCATTACCCCGTTTGGCATCGCCGCCGAACGGGGTTTGTTTTTACGGACCGGAATTCTCGGCAAGGCGGATGCTAGGAGAATGATGATGCAAATCATTCATCACATCCAACCGCCGATTCAATTACGCGTTCCATGCTGTTATTGCGGTGAAAATTCCGTTGTTTGTCGCCGGATTATTTGTCGCCGCCCAACCAGTTGAATGGCATCGTCCCATGTAAGCCTCAACCAACCATTGTTCCGAAATGACCAGCGCGCTCAAATCCGACCCTCAACCCGAGCTTTTTTCCAGCTACGAAACCGCGATGTTTTTCGACGAGATGTTCACCCCCGACGGTGAAATTCGTCCGCATTACACGCGCTTCGCCAAGCTGTTTCAGGAAATCACCAAAGAGGAATTCTGTCACAAAAGCCAATCCGTGGACCTCGCGTTCATGCGCCAGGGCGTGACGTTCAACGTGTATGGTGATTCCGCCGGCACGGAGAAAATTTTCCCGTTCGATCTGCTGCCGCGCATCATACCTGCGAAAGAATGGGAGTTGCTTGAACGCGGTCTCGCGCAACGCATCACGGCGTTGAATCTGTTTCTGCACGACATCTATCACGAACAGAAAATTCTTAACGATGGCGTGATTCCGCCGGAATACGTGCTCTCAGGAAAACATTTCCGGCGCGAATTCGTGAACTTCAATGTGCCAAAGGATATCTACATTCACATCTGCGGCACGGATCTCATTCGCGATGATCGGGGAAATTATCTCGTACTCGAAGACAACGGCCGATGCCCGAGCGGTGTGAGTTACGTCCTGGAGAATCGTCGCGCGATGAAACGCACATTTCCGCAGATGTTCGAAACCATCGGCGTAAGACCAGTTGAAGATTATCCGCAAGAGCTGTTGCGCATGCTGCAACACATCGCGCCGGTCGGCGTGGATGAACCCACTGTCGTCCTGCTCACACCCGGCGCTTACAACTCCGCTTATTTTGAACACACTTATCTGGCGCGCCAGATGGGCATCGAAATCGTCGAAGGCCGCGACCTCGTCGTGCGAAACGCACGCGTTTTCATGCGAACGACGAAAGGCCTACAGCCGGTTCATGTAATTTACCGACGACTCGACGATGATTTTCTCGATCCGACGGTGTTCCGTCGTGATTCCATGCTGGGTGTACCTGGGTTGGTTAATGCGTATCGGTCCGGCAATGTTTCGCTCGCCAACTCCATCGGCACCGGCATCGCGGATGACAAGGTGATGTATTACTTCGTGCCGCGCATGATTAAATACTACCTCGACCAGGACCCGATTCTTCCGAACGTGGATACTTATCTGGCGAATGAAGAATCCGACCGCCAGTTCATCCTCGATAATCTCGAAAAACTCGTCGTCAAAGCGGCGAATGAATCCGGCGGCTACGGCATGTTAATCGGACCGAAAGCATCGCGCACCGAAATTGCTGAATTCCGGAAAAAAGTCGAAGCCGAGCCGCGCAATTACATCGCGCAACCGACGATTTCTCTGTCGCGCCATCCCACGCACGTCAACGACGGGTTGTTCGAAGGACGCCACATTGACCTGCGGCCATTCGTCCTTTACGGCGAAAAAATCTGCACCGTTCCCGGCGGCCTCACACGTGTGGCGTTACGCAAAGGCTCGCTCGTCGTGAATTCATCGCAAGGCGGCGGCAGCAAAGACACATGGGTGCTTTATGGAGACGAATGATATGAAGCGTCCCAACTCCAACAACCCAGCGCCAAAGAAAGCTGAAACTCCAAATACCAAGAAGACCCGCCTGGATCGGAATTTGTTGATTGATGCTTCTCTGAAGATTGAAGGTTTGAATTTAGATTCTTAAAAAATGTTAAGCCGCGTTGCTAATTCTCTTTACTGGATGTCTCGCTACATTGAGCGCGCTGAGAACATCGCGCGCATCGTGGACACCAACCTTCAGCTTCTCCTCGATCTGCGCGATCTCAACGAGAAACGCCTCGCCGAACACTGGTTGCCCATCGTGCAAACCACCGGCGACGAAGAACAATTCTTTGCGCTGCACAAAAAGGCGACCGCTCACAACGTTACGGAATTTCTCGTGTTCCAGATGGATAATCCAAACTCAATCGTCTCCTCGATTTGTCAGGCGCGCGAAAATGCCCGCATGGTGCGCGATCAAATCACCGTCGAACTCTGGGAAGAATTGAATCGCCTCTACTGGTTTGTCCGCACCAACACTGCGCGTCAGGTCTGGAAAGAAAGCCCGAGCGAATTCTTCCAACAGATCAAAGCCGGTTCGCTGCACATTATCGGGCTGACCGACGCGACATTGATTCACAACGAAGGCTGGTGGTTCACGCAGGCCGGCAAATTTATCGAACGCGCCGACAAGACTTCGCGCATTCTCGACCTCCGCTACGCTACTCTGCCGGAACGGGGCGTGCCGCAAAACGTCAGCCAGGAAGACGCACTCGAATGGTCTGCCATTCTCCGTTCCTGCAGCGCGTGGGATGCTTATAAATCCATTAACGGCGCGGAAGTCAGTCCGGTACTCGTCGCCGATTTTTTGTTGTTTAACGAGGAATTCCCCCGCTCCGTTGAATTCTGTGTTTCGGAATTAAACCGCGCACTGCGCCGCATCTCCGGAGTTGCCGAAGGCAAGTTCTGCAACGCCGCCGAAAAACTCGCCGGTCGGCTCGTTGCGGAACTTCAGTTCACAACGATTGACGAAATTTTCGATCAGGGACTGCATTCGTATCTCGATAACCTGCAACTCAAACTCAACAACATCGGCGCGGAGTTGTTCAACGCCTACATTTTCCAGCAGTTCAACAACCTTGAAGACGAGATCATGGTCCAGCAGGAGGAACAGCAACAACAAAGTCTGAAGCTCGAATGTTGAAACAAAGAATCGCCGCGTTCCCCGGCTTTCATCATTCAACCTTCCTAAATCAACTCAGCTATGGCCATTCACGTCGCGCTGTATCACAAAACGCGTTACCAATACGATCGCCTGATAAATCTCGGGCCGCAGGTGGTGCGCCTGCGGCCTGCGCCACATTCCCGCACACGCATTCTCAGCTATTCGCTGAAAGTCACGCCGCAAAAACATTTCATCAACTGGCAGCAGGACCCACAGTCCAACTGGAACGCCCGACTGGTGTTTCCGGAGAAAACCCGGGAACTTTGCGTCGAAGTCGATTTGGTCGCGGAAATGGCGGTGCTGAATCCTTTCGATTTTTTCCTCGAACCGGAGGCGCAACAGTTTCCGTTCAACTACGATCACGCGCTGGATCACGAACTTGCACCGTTCCGGTTGAAATGTTCCGCGACGCCACAATTCCTCAAATATCTCGGCGAAATAAAACGCGAATTTCTGTCGCACCGCAGCAAACGAGATCCCGCAGTTCACTCATCGTCATCAGAAATCGCTCCCCCGAAGCCTCCAATCGGCACCATTGATTTTCTCGTCGCCATCAACCAAAAGCTCTGGCGAGACGTCAAATACACGATTCGCCTCGAACCTGGCGTGCAAACGCCCGAGGAAACCCTTCAACTTGCGAGCGGTTCGTGCCGCGACTCAGCCTGGCTGCTCGTCCAACTCTTGCGTCATCTCGGCCTCGCAGCGCGTTTCGTCAGCGGATATCTGATTCAACTCAAGGCCGACGTGAAATCGCTCGACGGCCCGAGCGGCACAGAAAAGGATTTCACGGACCTTCACGCGTGGACGGAGGTTTATCTGCCTGGCGCGGGTTGGATTGGGCTCGATCCGACTTCCGGATTGCTCGCCGGCGAAGGCCATATTCCGTTGGCATGCACGCCTGATCCCACCAGCGCCGCTCCCATCACCGGTCTCGTGGACGAATGCAACTGTGAGTTCAGTTTCGAGATGAGCGTCACGCGCATTCACGAATCGCCGCGCGTCACCCTTCCCTACACTGATGAGCAATGGAACAAGATCGAATCACTCGGCCACGCGATTGACGACGATCTGCAAAAAAACGATGTGCGCCTCACTATGGGCGGTGAACCGACGTTCGTTTCGATTGATGATCCTGACGGACCCGAATGGAACTTCACCGCGGTCTCGCATAAGAAACGCATTCTCTCCGGTGAATTCATCAAGCGTCTTCGCAGAAAATTTGCGCCCGGCTCGCTGCTGCATTACGGCCAGGGCAAATGGTATCCCGGCGAACAATTGCCGCGCTGGGCGCTGGCCTGCTATTGGCGCAAAGACGGCGTGCCCATCTGGAAAGATGATTCGCTGATTGCGGATGAATCGAAAAACTACGGCTACACTGCAAAGGACGCGAAAGCATTGCTTGAAAAGATTTCCCGCGTCGTCGGCGCAGATCCGAAATACATGCTGCCCGGTTACGAAGACGCGTTCTACTACACGTGGAAGGAACGTCGCCTGCCGTCAAACGTCACGCCGGAGAAATCCCATCTCAAGGACAAGCTGGAACGCGACCGCATCGCTCGCATTTTCCAAAAAGGGCTCGGCGAAGTGGTCGGTTACGCATTACCAATCAAGCGCGCGTGGTATGGCAACCAACTTGGCTGGATGTCCGGCGCGTGGTTCTTGCGCGATGATGAAACGCTGTGGCTGGTTCCCGGCGATTCGCCGATGGGACTGCGGTTGCCGCTGGATTCCATTCCGTGGGTCGCAGAAAAGGATTTTCCGTGGCTGCATCAGCAAGACCCGTCGAATCCCAATCTACCGCAATTACCAAAGGAGTTTCCCTACAAAGTCCGCAAGCCAGAGAGTACGGGGCAGCATTTCATTCGTCGCAGCGGCGGTGCGCCAACACCGGCTGGTTACGGTCCGGGCCAACGCGCGCAGGAACTCGGCGAACTCGAAGACGAACGCGTCGAATTACCGCCATTGCCGGAATTCGAAGCCGATCCAAATCGCCGCCCGGTTCAAGGCCAAAGCGCACCGTGGATTGTTCGCACCGCATTGTGCGTCGAGCCAC
>Ga0065721_10052562_pt1 | contig 11640 bp, 14 predicted proteins | sample Mesricmetagenome_FD_59108 | JGI IMG/M metagenome (GOLD analysis project Ga0065721, IMG submission 59108) | Mesophilic microbial community from rice straw/compost enrichment Sample: eDNA_1 v2 (version 2) | ecosystem: Engineered > Solid waste > Grass > Composting > Bioreactor | place: USA: Davis...
GGGATAATGGCCATACGGCGCGTAAACCCACGCTTTACGTCTCTCGCCCTGAGCGAACGGGATAATGGCCATACGGCGCGTAAACCCACGATTTACGTCTCTCGCCCTGAGCGAACGGGATAACGGCATACGACGAAAAAACCGCCCCTGCGAGAATCCCGAAGGATTCCGCGAGAGGCGGTTCATTCTAACGCTTATTTCTCGCCGACCGTTTCCAGACGCGCCATCGCGCGTTGCAAAGCCAGTTCGGCGCGCTTCGCGTTCAGGTCCGCTTGCTTCTGGGCCAGGCGGCGCTCGGCGCGCTCCTTGGCCATACGCGCGCGGGACGCGTCGATGTCGCTGCCCAGCTCGGCCGCTTCGGCCAAGATGACGACTTTGTCCTTGCGGACTTCCATAAAACCGCCGTGAACGGCGATGAACTCGTTCGAGTTGCCGATCTTGGCTTTCACCGGAGCCACTTTCAGCGGCGTAACCAGAGGAATATGGTTGGGCAAAATCCCGAGCTCGCCCGCGACGCCCTTAACGACGACCATATTCACGTCTTTCTCGTAAACCTTGCGCTCCGGAGTGACGATCTCCAACCTAAAGGTACTCATATCGTTCCCTCCAAACCGGCCGCCGGATTAAACCTCGGCAGCGAGTTTCTTCGCTTTCTCGACCGCTTCCTCGATGACGCCGACGTTGTGGAAAGCCGGTTCCGGAAGATCGTCATGTTTCCCTTCGAGGATCTCCTTAAAGCTGCGGATCGTTTCTTTGATCGGAGCGTAGACGCCCGGAATGCCGTTGAACGCCTCGGCGACGTGCAGCGGTTGGGACAGGAACAATTGAACGCGACGGGCGCGTTGAACGACTTGTTTGTCTTCGTCGGACAACTCGTCCATCCCGAGGATGGCGATGATGTCTTGAAGCTCTTTGTAGCGCTGCAGCAGTCTCTTGACGCCTTGGGCTACGTTGTAGTGCTCTTCGCCTACGATTTCGGGCGCGAGGATACGGGAAGAGGACGCCAGCGGATCGACCGCCGGGAAGATCCCCATCGCCGCGATGTTACGCTCCAGGTTGGTCGTCGCGTCCAAGTGGGCGAACGCCGTTGCCGGAGCCGGGTCGGTATAGTCGTCCGCGGGAACGTAGATCGCTTGGATCGACGTAACGGAACCTTTTTTCGTAGAGGTGATACGCTCTTGAAGCTGACCCATTTCGGTAGCCAGCGTCGGTTGGTAACCGACCGCGGAAGGCATGCGTCCGAGCAAGGCGGATACTTCGGAGCCCGCTTGGGTAAAGCGGAAGATGTTGTCGACGAACAAAAGAACGTCTTTGCCTTCCTGATCGCGGAAGTATTCCGCCATCGTCAAGCCGGTCAGAGCCACGCGCATGCGCGCGCCCGGAGGTTCGTTCATCTGGCCGAATACCATCGCCAGCTTCGCGATAACGCCGGACTCCGTCATTTCGTGGTAGAGGTCGTTCCCTTCGCGGGTACGCTCGCCTACGCCGGCGAATACGGAGATACCGCCGTGCTCGGAAGCGATGTTGTGGATCAGCTCTTGCATGAGAACGGTTTTGCCTACGCCCGCGCCGCCGAACAGACCGATCTTGCCGCCTTTGGTGTAAGGAGCCAGCAAGTCGACGACTTTGATTCCCGTCTCCAGCATTTCCGTCTGGGTAGTCAAATCTTCGAACGGCGGAGCCGGACGGTGAATCGGGTTCGTGTACGCACGATCCACGGCGCCCTTGCCGTCGATCGCGTCGCCCAGAACGTTGAACACGCGGCCGAGAGTAGCCGGTCCGACCGGAATCGTGATCGGAACGCCCAAGTCCGTGACTTCCGTTCCTCTGACCAAGCCGTCGGTCGAGGACATGGCAACCGTACGAACCAGGTTGTCGCCGAGGTGCGTCGCGACTTCAACCGTGAGGTTGATGTCGACGCCGCTATCCGTTTTTGCTTCGATTTTAATCGCATTGAGAATGTCAGGCAGGTGACCGTGGTCGAATTCGATGTCGACGACCGGTCCCAGTACCTGGACAACGCGCCCTTTGCTCATGGTTTACCTCCTAGAAGTGCGATCGGAATCCCGCTGCCTCCGGGGCACGGGATCGATCGTCACGAATGTTATTGCTGTGCGTTCGCGCCCGCCACGATCTCGGAGATTTCCTGCGTGATCGCCGCTTGACGCGCACGGTTGTACTGCAAGGTCAGGGTCGAGATCAACTTCGTCGCGTTCTTCGTCGCGTTGCCCATGGCCGTCATCCGAGCGCCGAATTCGCTGGCTTTGCCTTCGAGCACCGCGCTGAAGACGAGGGTTTCCGCGTATTTCGGCAGAAGCACGTTCAGCACTTCTTCCGCGGAAGGCTCGTACTCGTAATCGGCTTTATCGCCCTTGCCCGAGGACACGTCCGCGAGAGGCAGAAGGCGCTTCAAAGTCGGGATCTGGGTAATCGCGTTGCGGAACTCGTTGTAAGCCAAGTACAGCTCGTCGTACTTGCTTTCTTCGAAGCCTTGGACCGCTTTGGCCGCGATCTCCTTGACGTCGGAGAACTTCGGAGAATCCGACAGTCCGGTTACCTCTTCGACTAGCGCAATGCCGCGGCGTTGGAAGAAATCGCGTCCCTTCCGCCCGATCGCGAACACCGCGTATTCGTCCGCGGATTTGTGATTCTCCTTGATCGTCTGCAGCACTTTGCGAAGAATGTTCGCATTGTACCCGCCCGCGAGACCGCGGTCCGACGTGATGACCAGGTAAGCCGTTTTCTTGATCGGACGGCTTTGAAGCATCGGATGCTTGCTGCCTCCGGCCGCCGAAGCGATGCTCGACACGACTTCCTTCAACTTATCGGTATAAGGGCGAGCGGCGACGGCTGCCTCCTGGGCTTTTCTCAGCCTCGAGGCGGCAACCATCTCCATCGCCTTCGTGATTTGCTTGGTGCTCTGCTTGCTTCGAATGGAGCGCTTGATTTCGCGCATGCCTTTAGCCAATCGTTTCACCACCTTATTGCCCGAGGCGCGCGGAGCGCCCCCGGCTCATGTTCCGTACTCCGATATTCAGCTTAAGCCGTTACGGCAAAGCCTTTTTTGAACGCTTCGATCGCTTCGACAAGGGCTTTGTCGGTATCTGCCGTCAAGTCCTTCGTTTCGCGGATCGACTGATAGATTTCCGGACGGTTCGCTTCCACGTAGGACAGGAACTCCGTCTCGAAACGGCGAACGTCCTGTACCGGAATCGTGTCCAGGTGACCTTTGGTCACGATATAGAGGGAAACGACTTGGCGCTCGACCGGAAGCGGCTGGTTAACGCCTTGCTTCAGGATTTCGAGCGTGCGCACGCCGCGGTCCAGACGGGACTTCGTAACTTTGTCCAGGTCGGAGCCGAATTGCGCGAACGCCGCCAACTCGCGGTATTGGGCAAGGTCGGTCTTGAGGGTGCCGGCGACTTTCTTCATCGCCTTGATCTGCGCGGAGCTGCCTACCCGGGATACGGAAATCCCTACGTTAACCGCAGGACGTTGACCGGAGTAGAACAGGTCCGACTCCAGGAAGATTTGACCGTCGGTAATGGAGATAACGTTCGTCGGGATGTAGGCGGATACGTCGCCCGCTTGCGTCTCGATGAACGGCAGCGCGGTCATCGAACCGCCGCCCAGCTCGTCGCTCAGCTTAGCCGCGCGCTCAAGCAGACGGGAGTGCAGGTAGAAGACGTCGCCCGGATAAGCTTCGCGGCCCGGAGGACGGCGGAGCAACAGGGACAGCTCGCGGTAAGCCGCGGCTTGCTTGGTCAAGTCGTCGTAGATGATCAGGACGTGCTTGCCATTGTACATGAACTCTTCGCCCATGGAAACGCCCGTGTAAGGCGCGAGATACAAGAGCGGAGCAGGCTCCGACGCGTTCGCCGTAACGACGATCGTGTAGTCGAGAGCGCCGTGCTTGCGGAGGGTTTCGACCAATCCGCGGACGGTCGATTGCTTCTGGCCGATGGCGACGTAGATACAGATAACGCCATTGCCTTTTTGGTTTACGATCGTATCGATCGCGATCGTCGTTTTACCCGTTTGACGGTCGCCGATGATCAATTCCCGTTGGCCGCGGCCGATCGGAATCATCGCGTCGATCGCTTTGATCCCCGTTTGCATCGGCTCGTGAACGGATTTACGGGCCATAACGCCCGGAGCCGGAGATTCGACCGGACGGGTTTTCGTCGTGTTGATCGGGCCGTTGCCGTCGACCGGCTGGCCGAGCGCGTTCACGACGCGTCCGAGAAGCTGTTCGCCGACCGGAACTTCCATGATGCGGCCGGTTCTCTTGACTTGGTCGCCTTCGCGGATGCCCGTGTAAGGACCCATGATAACGACGCCGACGTTGTCTTCCTCCAAGTTGAGGGCCATGCCGACGACGCCGCCTTCGAACTCGAGAAGCTCCCCGGCCATACATTTTTCCAAACCGTGCACGCGAGCGATCCCGTCACCGACTTGGATGACGGTGCCGACGTCGACGACTTGAATATCGGATTGGTACTGCTCGATCTGCTTCTTGATCAGAGTGCTGATTTCTTCGGGCCTAATACTCAATTCGTTCACCCCTGTCTCCATTGCTTGCAAATGGTATTGTTATTCGTTAAATCGCCGCCGTTTGCAGCGTTTTGTCCAGTCGTTCCAGCTTGCCTTTGAGGCTTCCGTCGTACAGCGTATCGCCGATGCGAACGGTAAGTCCCCCCAGCAATTCGGGGTTCACGGTATTCGTGACCCGGACTTTCTTGCCGAGCAGCGCGCCGAATCTCTCGCCCAGCTTCGTTTGCTCTTCCGCGCTCAGAGGAGCCGAAGAAGCGACGAAAGCGTCGGCGCGTCCGAGAGCGTCGCCGGCGACTTGCAGGTACGAAGCCAATACGGCCGGCAGCTCGCCTTCGCGTCCGCGCTCGATCAGCAAGCCGACCGTGTTGAGAACGATCGGAGATACCTCGGCGCCGAAAGCTTGAAGAAGAACCTGCTTCTTCGTGGCGAAAGTAATGTTCGGAGCCTTCAGGAAGCCGCGGAATTCCGCGTCTCCTTCGATCACGTCGACGATCAGCTTCAACTGCGCCTCCGTCTCCGCGACGAGCCCTTTTTCTTGCGCGGCCTGGAAGAGTCCCTTCGCGTAACGCTTGGAGACTACCGAACCGCGGCTCATGATTTATTCCCTACATTCTGCAGGTATTGATCGACAAGATCCTTTTGCGTCTGCTCGTCGACTTGTTTCTCGATGATCTTGGAAGCGATCAGCACGGACAGGCCGCTGACTTGCGCCTTGAGCGCGGCGACCGCCTTGTTCTTCTCGGCTTCGATCTCGCGCACCGCTTCTTCCTTGATGCGGTTGGATTCGTTGCGAGCGGCGGCGACGATATCGTCCGCCTGCTTGGTGCTCGTAATGCGGGCTTGCTCGATGATTTCGTGAGCTTCTTTGCGGGCTTGCTGGAGCGCTTGCTTCTGCTCCTCTATGAATTGATCCGCTTCCTTGCGATTTTTCTCCGCGCTGTTCATCTGCTCCAGAACCATCTGGCGCCGTTTCTCCATGATGCCGAACAACGGCTTGAACGCGTAGCGTTGCAGTAGGAAGAACAAAATCAGAAACGCGACTAATTGAACGAAAAAGTTGGACCAAACAATGTTTTCCAACACGGATCTTCACTCCTTTCATACGGCTTTACTTAAGCTGAGTCGTGCTTCGCAAAACGAAGGCGTGGAGGCATCGCACTCCCCGCCTTATTCTTGTTACCGTATTACTCGGCTTGGCCCATCAAGATGAACGCAAGAACGAGGGAGATGATCGGAAGGGCCTCTACCAGACCTACGCCGATGAACGCTGTCGTTTGCAAGGAACCGCGCAGCTCAGGCTGACGGGAGATTCCTTCGATCGTTTTGCTGAAGATCATACCGTTGCCGATACTCGCGCCGAATGCACCAAGACCAAAAACAATTGCCGCTGCCAACAGACCGTATACCATTTGTAAATCCTCCTCGAGAATGTAGGTTTTATTTTAATGAGGTGAAGCCGTAAGGTTAGTGATCGTCGTGAATACTCGCTTGACCGATGTACACCATCGTCAGCATCGTAAAGACGAACGCTTGGATCGCGCCTACGAAAATACTGAATCCTTGCCAAACCATGAGCGCCGGGATACCGACCCAACCCATCCCGAGGATGATCCCGATCATGACTTCGCCCGCGTAAATGTTACCGTAAAGCCGGAGTCCCAGCGTAAGCGGCTTAGCGGCCGTTTCAATCAAGTTGATGGGAAGGAAAAAAGGCCACGGCTCGAAATAGTGCTTCAGGTAGTGCTTGCGATTGTGACGCAAGCCTTGGATGTGCGACAGCACGATAACCGTAAGAGCCAAGGCCATCGTCATCGCCATGTCGGCGGTCGGCGATTTCCACCACAACCAAGCAAGATGCTCGTGTTCTCCCTTGACGATCAGCTCTTGGCCGAACACCTTCGGGATATGATGGTCATGCGCCTCGGATACGATCCCAAAAGGCAATCCTAGCATGTTGCTCACGAAAATGTACATAATGAGCGCCAAGCCGAGACCCGTGTAAACCCGGCCCTTCTTGAAATCCGTCGCCATCCCGATAATGCTCTGAACGAATTCGACGACCCACTCCAGGAAGTTTTGCAGCTTGCCCGGATTTTCGACGGATAGATTGCGCACCGCCAGCCTCGCCAGCACGAACACGATAACGCTGGAAATGACGACCATCAGAATAGCCGAGAGATCGAATTCGATTCCGAAAATCTTGATAATGGGCACTAAATGATCCATGTTATTGCTTTTCACCCCTTTCCTCTGAGGGATGTCCATCTTTGCGCTTGCGGATGGACGATAATCCCAATACGAGTGTTGCCATCGGAGCCGTAATTAATCCAGCCACCGTAGCCGCCGGATCGTAGCCCAGCGTGCGAACGGAGATGACCGCCGCGAGAAGCGCGATCGCCGCGCGGGACAAAAAGCCGAAGCCCCTTCCCCGGCGTCCTCCGACAGCCAAATCGGCCAAGCGGATTACCTTCCATGCGAGCTGCCATGTAAAAAGGACGCTGCCGATCGCCCCGATCAGGAAACCTCCGAAGTAAGCTTCCCACTCGGGCTTGATCGCCCAGCCCAAGCAACCCAAAAACAAAAGAAAAAAAATGATCCGGCTTATTCTGCGCAGCAACGTCGACAAATCGTCCATCATGATCTCTTGCCTCCCGCGTATTTGCGGATAAGCCCGATTGCTGAACCGATTCCGGCGATCAGACCGACGACGAGGCCGATGATGTACCCGCTTTCGGTTCCGTACCTGTCGTCGAATGCGCTGCCAAGCCACCATCCGAGGCCGACCAGCACGGCTAGTTCCGCACCGATGGCCGTCACGAGACCGGCCGCCCGCCAAGGGTTGTCGTCCTGGGGTGGGCTATTCGGGGAATTCGCCATCCTTCGTCGCTCCTCGCCGTTACCTCGGGCATTCGTCATGCGGGCATAGTAAGCCCTTTCCGCCCAAGTTCCACGTTATATTGTAGCTTTGCCGAAATGGCTTTGTCAATCAATCGAAATTCAAATATTATGTGAACGGCGTGAAAGAAAATCAGCGTAGAATCAACGTTTTCGGGGATCCCCAACCGTACAGTTGCGCTGTATGCTGTACGTTCCGCGAACTGGCGCTCCCCGCCCCGTCCGCGGCAAACCTTTTATCTCCAATCGGATTACATAAAAATTGGCAGCCCGACGTTATTCAACCCCCTGCGTTCTCGCCGCCGGATTGGAAAATCCCGGGCCGTTTACCTGCGAAAACGCTCCGGTCTCGCGCCTTGTCCGAAATGGTGGAGAATAGCCTCTACGATTCTCTTCGATGCTTGTCCGTCGCCGTAAGGGTTTGCCGCCCGGCTCATTCGGCCGTATAGCTCGGCGTCCGTCAGCAGCGCCCTGGCCCTGTCGTACACGACCTTTTCCTCCGTGCCGACCAGCTCCAGCGTTCCCGCCTCGATGCCTTCCGGACGCTCCGTCGTGTCGCGCAGCACCAGCGTCGGAACGCCGAACGAAGGCGCTTCCTCCTGAATGCCGCCGGAATCGCTCAAAATCAGATGAGCATGCGGATAGAAGTTGTTCATCTCGACGACGTCCAGCGGTTCGATCAGCCTAACGCGGGGGTGATCGCCGAGAATTTCCCGAGCCGGTTCGAGCACCGCCGGATTCGGGTGCACCGGGTAGACGACGGCGACGTCTTCGAATTCGTCGGCGATCCGCTTGACCGCGCGAAAAATTCTGCGGTGCGGCTCCCCGAGAGATTCGCGGCGGTGCGCCGTCATCAGAATCATCCGCTTGCCCGAAGCCCATTCCAGGACGGGATGGGTAAAGTCCGGTTTGACCGTATATTGGAAGACGTCGGTGGCCGTATTGCCCGTTACATAAATCGTTTCCTCGTTTTTGTTCTCCTTCCGGAGATTGCCCGCGGACCATTCCGTCGGGGCGAAATGAACGTCGGCCAGAACCCCCGTCAATTGGCGGTTCATCTCTTCCGGATACGGCGACAGCTTGTTCCACGTCCGCAAGCCGGCTTCCACGTGGCCCACCTTGATCTGCTGCAGGAATGCCGCGTAGCTGGCCAGGAACGTCGTCAGCGTATCCCCGTGCACGAGCACGATGTCCGGCTCCGCTTCCTTGAGCACCGGCTCGAGCCCTTGAAGGACGCGGATCGTGACGTCGTTCAGCGACTGGCTCGTCTGCATGACGTCCAGATCGTAATCCGGGCGAATGCCGAACACCTCGAGCACTTGATCCAGCATCTGCCGATGCTGGGCGGTGACGCATACGATCGATTCGATCTTGTCGGAATGCTTCCGCATTTCGAGAATTAAAGGCGCCATCTTGATCGCTTCCGGCCGCACGCCGAAAACGGTCATCACCTTGATTTTATCGCTCAATTCTTGTTTTCCCCCTATTCGCGAGACGGCTTTACTTCGTCCCGTACAGACGGTCTCCCGCGTCTCCGAGTCCCGGAACGATATACCCGTGCTCGTTCAGCTTCTCGTCCAGCGCCCCCAGGTAAATATCGACGTCCGGATGCTTGTCCTGCACCGCCTTCACGCCTTCGGGCGCCGCGATCAGACACATCAGCTTCGTCGGGCGGCAATCTCTCGCCTTCAACATGTCGATCGCCGCGTTGGCCGATCCTCCCGTGGCCAGCATCGGATCGATGACGATGAGCTCCCGCTCCGTCACGTCCGAAGGCAGGCTGCAATAATATTCTACCGGCTGAAGCGTCTCGTGGTCGCGATACAAGCCGATGTGGCCGACCTTGGCGGAAGGGATGATCTTCAGCACGCCGTCGACCATGCCGAGACCCGCTCGCAGAATCGGAATCAACCCCATCATGCGGCCGGAGATGACTTTCCCTTCGGCGACTTGGACCGGAGTCTCCACCTGGATCGTCTCCAGCGGCACGTCCCTCGTCAGTTCGTATGCCATCAGCATGGCCACTTCATCGACCAATTCCCGGAATTGCTTCGGATTCGTCGTTTTGTCGCGGATAATCGTAAGTTTGTGTTGGATCAACGGATGATCGCAAATGACGAGTCGTCCCATTCGTTTCTACCCTTTCTACAACGATTCGCCAACTCCCGCGCGGGGTCGCGACCGTTTTCCTATGTAGCTTGCCACCGTACATTATATCATTGTCTCCGAACGGGTGCATAAAATCCTTTCGTTCGCAAGATCCCCGTCGAAAGACGGCTCCGGGCGGCGGCGCCTCCTTGTCACCCTTGGATGGGCGTTCGCATAGCCTGTAGGAAAATCCTTGGGAGGAATGCCCGAATGCCCTCTCGCACTGCCGGCTCGGCCCCCGCTCCGCTTTACCTAGCCGACAGCCAATGGCTCGACCAGTTGCGCCAAACCCGTCGAAAGCTTGCCGGAGTAAGCGGCACGTGCATGAACCGCCGCGTTCGCGTCGAGACGATCGACGGCCATTCGTACGAAGGCTACGTCGTAGGATCCGACAGCACTTACCTGCATTTGATGACCGGCGACGTCCGTTTTTTCGGCCCGTACGCCTCGAACGCCATTCTCACCCTCGTGCTTTACGAGCTTCTGGTCATTACCTTGCTGATCTGACCGGTTCCGTCCGCGAAAAAGGGACCCTCGGCCGCCACGGTCCGTCGGGTCCCCTTATTCGATTCGTTCAGTTTCCGTCCCGTCCGGCCGCCTCGACCTCCGCCAGCGTCGGCATCCCCTCTTGGGCTCCGAACTTGGTTACCGCCAAGGACGACACCCGGATCGCGAAGCGGATCGACTCTTCGAGAGCCCATCCCCGGGCGAGCCCGCAGGCGAGGCCGCCGTTGAACGCGTCTCCCGCCCCGACCGTGTCCACGACTTCCACCCGGGGAGGGGCGACCGTCCGCAGCTCCCCGTTCTCCAGATAGGAGCAGCCTCGGGCTCCCCGGGTCACGATCAATCGGGAGGGCTGATCCTTGATCCATTGCCCGAGCGACTCCCGCAAGTCCGAGTCGCTCGCGACGGAACGGCCGATCAGGCTTTCCAGCTCCGTCTCGTTGGGGGTCAAGTAATGGGCGAGACGCAGCATTTCTTCGTCCAGCTCCCGGTAAGGAGCCGGGTTCAGCACCGTCACCGCCCCTTGGGCGCGAGCGATGCGCAAGGCTTCGCGAACGGTCGGCAAGGGGATCTCCAATTGGAGCAGCACGATATCTCCCGGCTCCAGCACCCCCTCCAGCGTCTTCGCGTCTTCCGGGGACGTCAGCGCGTTGGCGCCCGGAACCACGACGATGCTGTTGTCCTCTTTCGTCAGGGTAATCGCGGCGATGCCGCTCGGGACTTCCGGGCGAATGCCGACATGCCTAACGTCCACTCCGTCGTTCTTTAAGTAGTCCAGCAGCCGGCTGCCGAACAGGTCGTCCCCGACGTTGCCGATCAGAACCGTCTCGGCGCCGAGCCGCGCGCAGCAGAGCGCCTGATTGGCCCCTTTGCCCCCCGGTACGTATCGGATCGCGCTGCCCTGGATCGTCTCCCCGGCTTTCGGCATCCGGTCGGCGCTCACGACCAAATCCATGTTCAGGCTTCCGACGACGACGATTTTATTTTTGCTCATGATACTCCCCTTCCTTATCGGCCACCGAAGTGGCGCGAACGATCAGATTCACGTTCAGTCGTCTTACCGTTTTCTCGATCGGGACGCCGTCGATCAGATCGGCGAGACACCGAACCGCCTGCGCCCCCATCTCGCCGATCGGCTGCCTGACGCTGGTCAGGGGCGCATCGGCGAAGGGCATGTCCAAGCCGTCGAATCCGACCACCTTCACCTTCTCCGGAACCCCGATCCCGGACTCTCGCAGCGCCTTCAGCGTCCCGGCCGCCATCAGGTCGTTGCCGGCGAAAATGCCGTCGATATCCGGGCAACGGCGGAGCAAGGCCAGCGTCGCTTCCCGGGCGCGTTCGAAATCGAATTCGCCGGGGACGACCCGCTCCGGAGCGAACATCCCCAGCTCCTCGCACGCCTCCCTGAAGCCTTCGAACCGCTCGTCCGCGCTGAACACGCCGAGCGGTCCCCGCAAATGGGCTAGCTTGCGGCATCCCTGCTCCGCCAGATGGCGCACGGCCGTCTTCGCCCCCCGCTTGTTGTCCGCGACCAAAGCC
>Ga0065721_10005913_pt1 | contig 11639 bp, 9 predicted proteins | sample Mesricmetagenome_FD_59108 | JGI IMG/M metagenome (GOLD analysis project Ga0065721, IMG submission 59108) | Mesophilic microbial community from rice straw/compost enrichment Sample: eDNA_1 v2 (version 2) | ecosystem: Engineered > Solid waste > Grass > Composting > Bioreactor | place: USA: Davis...
CGATACACATGGTGGCGAGCGCGTAGCGGCCGCCTCGATCTTTGAGCTCAAGCGCCGCCGTGCCGGCGATGCGCGCGCCGGACATGCCGAGCGGATGACCGAGCGCGATGGCGCCGCCATTCGGATTGACGTGGGCGCCGTCCTCGGGGAGGCCGAGCTGGCGCAAAACGGCGATGCCCTGCGAGGCGAACGCCTCGTTGAGCTCGATCACGTCGAAGTCGGTCGGCGCGAGGCCGAGCCGGGCGCAGAGCTTCTCGGTCGCCGGCGCCGGGCCGATGCCCATGATGCGCGGCTCGACCCCCGCCGTCGCGCCGCCCATGATGCGGGCGATCGGGGTAAGGCCGTGCTTTCTCGCGCCTTCCTCGCTGGCGACGATCAGCGCCGCGGCGCCGTCATTGACGCCGGAGGCGTTACCCGCCGTCACCGTGCCGCCCTGGCGGAACGGGGTCGGGAGCTTGGCGAGCTGCTCGATCGTNGTCGAGCCGCGCGGATGCTCGTCCTTGTCGACGACNATCGGGTCGCCCTTGCGCTGCGGGATGACGACGGGCGTGATCTCGCGGGCGAGGCGGCCGTTCTCCTGCGCGGCGGCGGCGCGGTGCTGGGAGCGGAGCGCGAACGCGTCCTGGTCCTCGCGGCTGACGCCGAACTGCTCGGCCACGTTCTCGCCGGTCTCCGGCATGGAATCGACGCCGTACTGCTTCTTCATCACCGGGTTGACAAAGCGCCAGCCGATGGTCGTGTCGTAGATCTCGGCGTTGCGGGAGAAGGCGGTGTCCGCCTTCGGGAGGACGAAAGGCGCACGGCTCATCGACTCGACGCCGCCGGCAACGGCAATCTCCGCCTCGCCGGCCGCGATCAGGCGTGCGGCGGTCAGGACCGCGTCCATGCCCGAGCCGCAGAGGCGGTTGATCGTCGAGCCGGGCACGGAGACCGGCAGACCCGCGAGCAGGACCGCCATGCGCGCGACGTTGCGGTTGTCCTCGCCGGCCTGGTTGGCGCAGCCGTAATACACCTCGGCGATCGCTTCCCAGTCCACGCCCGGGTTGCGCTCAACGAGCGCCTTGAGCGGGATTGCGCCGAGATCGTCAGCGCGCACCGAGGAGAGCGCGCCGCCGAAGCGGCCGATGGGCGTGCGGATATAGTCGCAGATATATGCACTCGCCATCAGGCAGCCTCTCCCTGTTTCTTACTGCCGCCATGGGCCTTCTCTGTCCTTGCCTTGAGATCGCGCAGGATTTCAAGCTCCGTCTTGGTCGGAGGCGGCGTTTCCTCGAGGTTTTCGGCATAACGGACGGTCCAGCCGCAGGTTTCCTGCACCTTCTCGCGTGTGACGCCCGGATGAAGCGAGGTCACGGTGAACTCCTTCGTTTCCGGATCGGGACGCCAGATGGCGAGATCGGTGACGAGCAGGGTCGGACCCTTCGTCTCGATGCCGAGACGCTGGCGGTGGTCGCCGCCGTCGCCATGGCCAAAGCTCGTGTAGAAGTCGATCTTCTTCACCATCGAGCGGAGCGATTGCTTGAGGGTGATGAACACCTCGCCGCAGGAGGAGGCGATCTCCGGCGCGCCGCCGCCGCCGGGAAGGCGGGTCTTCGGATGGTGGTAGTCGCCGATGACCGTGGTGTTGATGTTGCCGAAGCGGTCGATCTGGGCGGCGCCGAGGAAGCCGATGGTGATGCGCCCGCCCTGCAGCCAGTAGCGGAACATCTCCGGCACCGGGACGGTGGTCACCGCCGTGTCGCAGAGGATGCCGTCGCCAATCGACAAGGGCAGCACCTCCGGGGCGGTGCCGATCGTGCCGCTTTCATAGATCAGCGTGATGTCTGGGGCATGCGACAGCCGCGCGACGTTGCAGGCGGCGGACGGCGCGCCGATGCCGACGAAGCAGACGTCGCTGTTCGACAGCGCACGGGCCGCGGCGATGGTCATCATCTCGTCAGAGGTAAACTCGGTCATCACGCAGCCTCCAGTCCCTTGATGCGATCGGCGAATACCTCGGGCGAGGCGTCGAGAACGTTCTCCTTCATCCATGCGAGGAAGGTCTCGCGATCGGCGGCGATGCGGTCCCATTCGAGATAGGAGGCGTTGTCGCGCTCATAGTAGCCGTGGGCGTAGGAGGGATGGGCGCCGCCGCGGACGACCGAGATCGCGGTGACGGTCCAGTTCGGCAGCACGCAGGCATTCGGGTGGGCGTCGAGACTGTCGACCACTTCCTCGACGGTGACGACGGCCCGCTTGGCGGCGAGCACCGCCTCCTTCTGGATGCCGACGATGCCCTCAATCAGCACGTTGCCCTTGCGGTCGGCCTTCTGGGCGTGGATGAAGCTGACATCGGGCCGCACGGACGGCACGGCCGCGAGCTCCTCGCCGGTGAAGGGGCAGGTAATGGAGCGGATGTTGGGATTGACCTCCTTCAGCCCCGCGCCCTTGTAACCGCGGAAGATGGCGCAGGGGAGGCCCGCAGCGCCCGCCTCGTAGGCGTTGGCCATGGCAGCGTGCGAATGCTCCTCGATCTCGATCCGGTTCGGCCAGCCGTTCTCGACCGCGTCGCGCAGCCGGCGCAGGAGGCCGACGCCGGGATTGCCGGCATAGGAAAAGATGACCTTCTTCACGAGGCCCATGCCGATCATCTGGTCATAGATGACGTCGGGCGTCATGCGGATGAGGGTGAGGTCGCCGATGTTCTGCCGGATCGCCTCGTGGGCGGCGGCATGCGGGATCAGGTGCGTGAAGCCTTCGAAGGCCGCCGTGTCTCCGGCATGGAGGTTCTCGGCGACGGCCTGGCTCAATGGAATGAATTTCGCCATTTGGTCGTGGTTGGTCCTTTGTTGGGGCCGGTCCCCCTTGGGAGGAAGGGACCGGCCGGTTGGTCAGATGTCGAAAAAGACGGTTTCGCCCTCGCCCTGGAGACGGATGTCGTGGATCAGGGTGGCGCCCTCGCGCCGGGCGATCAGGGTCGGGATGCGGTTCTTGTGCTCGATGCGGGCGAGCACCGGATCGGCCGCGTTCGCCGCCTCCTCTTCCGGGAAGTAGATGCGGGTGTTGAGACCGATATTGATGCCGCGCGCCACGATCCAGACGTTGATGTGCGGCGCCTGCAGCGACCCGTCCGGCGCGGGCACGCGGCCAGGTTTGATCGTATCAAAGGAATAGACGCCGGTATCCTGGTCGACGGCGCGCCGGCCCCAGCCCGTGAAGGCCGGATCGGCGGTGCCGCGAAGCTCCGATGGGGAGTTGTAGAGCCCGTCGGCATCCGCCTGCCAGATCTCGATCATCGCGTCCTTGAGCGGCGTGCCGGTGCCGTCGATGACGCGGCCGGTGAGCGTGATGCGCTCGCCTTTCGTGCGCTCGCCGACCATGACCGAACCGAGATCAGCGGCAAAGACGCCCTCGATGCCGCAGAAATTCGGCAGGCAGCCGATATGGACGTAGGGGCCGGCGGTCTGCGACGGCGTTTCCTTGAGATAGGGGAGCTTCTGGACCATGTCAGTTGCCCTCTATACGGTTCTCGAACAGCGTCGAGCGGCGGCCGCGAAGGACGATGTCGAACCTGTAGGCGATGGCGTCCATCGGGATTGTCGCGTTCATGTCGAGCGCCGCAGTCAATTGTGAGATGGCCGCCGGATCGTTGATCGTGCGTGCGATCGGGCAGCGAGCGATCAGGGGATCGCCTTCGAAATACATCTGCGTGATCAGGCGCTGGGCGAAGCCGTGGCCGAAGACGGAGAAGTGAATGTGGGCGGGGCGCCAGTCGTTCGGTCCATTCGGCCATGGATACGGACCAGGGCGGATCGTGCGGAAGGCATAGGAGCCGTCCGGACCGGTGATGGTGCGTCCGCAGCCGCCGAAATTCGGATCGAGCGGCGCGAGATAACCGTCCTTCTTGTGGCGGTAGCGCCCGCCGGCATTGGCCTGCCAGAATTCGAGAAGCGCGCCCGGAACACCGCGGCCGCGCTCGTCCATGAGGCGGCCGTGGACGATGATGCGCTCGCCGATGGCGCTTTCGCCGGGCCGGGCGTAGTTGAGCGTCAGGTCGTTGTCGAGCGGCCCGAGCATCGAATGGCCGAAGACCGGGCCGGTGATCTCGGAAATGGTGTTGCCGAAGGAAACGAGGGCGAGTCGCGGCGAGCGGGCGACGCTCGACTTGTAGCCGGGCGTGTAGGCCTGCGGGTGCCATTCGCGATCGCGCGCAAAGAACGCGCCGGTCTCGGGTGCCTCGTTCGTCATGTCCTCTCCCTCCCGCCCGGTTCGCCGCTCGTCGTGGTGAGGGCCTCTCTTGCGATCCTGAATGCGGTGTTGGCGGCGGGAATTCCGGCATAGACCGCGACGTGCATCAATGCCTCGCGGATGTCTTCTTCCGTGGCGCCGGTGTTTTTCGTGGCGCGCACGTGCATGGCGAGCTCCTCGGTGTGGCCGAGGGCGGCGAGGAGGGCGATCGTCACCACCGACCGCTCGCGCGGGCTCCATTCGGCGCGAGACCACAATCGGCCCCAGGCCGTATCGGTGATGAAGTCCTGGAACGGCGCGTCGAAGGGGGTGGCGGCCGCCTTGGCGCGGTCGACATGGGCGTCGCCGAGAACCGAGCGGCGGATCTCTTCGCCGCGGGCACGGGTCGGGTCGTTTCCGGCCATGGTCTCCTCCTGGCGGGGGCGGTCGATCCGCTCCCGACAGAAACGAGATTTGCATAATCGAATGGAAATGAATAATGACTTTTCAATCGGAAATCATAGCGGAACGGATATGGATATCTCCCGCCGCATCAAGATCCGTCACCTCGAAGCCTTCGTCGAGGTGGCGCGGCAGAAGAGCGTCGGCCGGGCGGCCGCCTCGCTGGGCCTGACGCAGCCGGCGGTCACCCGCACCATCCGCGAACTCGAAGGCATCGTCGGCCAGCCGCTCGTCACGCGCGACGGCCGCGGCATCCGCCTGTCGCGGCAGGGAGAGACGTTTCTCGCCCATGCCGGCCGCAGTCTCGCGGCCGTGCGCGGCGGCATTTCGGCGCTTTCGGATCCTGCCGGCCGTGGGCCGACGGTGAGGATCGGGGCGCTGCCGACGGTCTCTGCGACGATCATGCCGGAGGCGGTCGCCCGCCACCTCGAATCCGGACATCCCTCGCGGCTTCGGGTTGTCACCGGTGAGAACCGCGTCCTCCTCGACCAGCTGCGCAAGGCTGACCTCGACCTGGTCGTCGGCCGCATGCCGGCGCCGGACCTGCTCGAGGGCCTGCGCTTCGAGCCGCTCTACCGCGACCGCGTCGTCTTCGTCGTCGCGAGCAACCATCCGCTGGCGAGAACGAGGCGCGTCGGGCTGGACGTGCTCGCGCGCCACCCGGTGCTGGTGCCGCCGGAAGGTTCGATCATCCATCCCTTCGTCGAGCGGGTGATCATCGAGCAGGGCCTGGCGCGGCCCTTGCGCGAGGTGGAGACGGTGTCGGATTCCTTCGGCCGCGCCTATGTGCGAGAGAAGCAGGCAATCTGGATCATTTCCCGCGGCGTGGTGGCGGCGGAGATCGAATCCGGCCAGTTCTGCGAACTGCCGATCGACACCGCCTCGACGCTCGGTTCGGTCGGCCTTGTCACCCGCGGGGGCGACGATCCGCACGAGGGCACGGCGGCTTTTGCCGATACGCTTCGGCGTGTCACCGCGGAGCGCTTCGGCGTCTGAGTGCGCGGCGGGATTCGTTGTTTCCTGGCGCCACATCTGCTATCGGATCGCGAGGAGCGCCGCGGCGCGCGGCGCCGAAATGAACGAGCCTGCGCCTTGGTTTTCCTGCATCCCCGACACGCCGAAATCATAGAGCTCGCCAAGTCCGAAGGCAGGGTGCTGGTCGAGGAACTGGCGCTGAGGTTCGACGTCACGCCGCAGACCATCCGCAAGGACCTGAACGAGCTGTGCGAGCGGCAGTTGCTGACCCGCATTCACGGCGGAGCGATCATCCCGTCCGGCACGCAGAACCTCGAATACGAGCAGCGCGGCAAGATCGCCGCCGCGGAGAAGGAGGCGATCGGCCGCGCTGCGGCAGGCCTGATCCCCGACAATTCCTCGCTCTTCATTAATATCGGCACGACGACCGAGGCCGTCAGCCAGGCGCTTTTGCGCCACGGCCGGCTGATGATCATCACCAACAACATCAACGTCGCCAACCGGATGCGCGTCTATCCGCAGTTCGAGGTGGTGATCGCCGGCGGCGTGGTGCGCTCGGCCGATGGCGGCATCGTCGGCGAGGCGGCGGTCGACTTCATCCGCCAGTTCAAGGTCGACTACGCCGTCATCGGCGCCTCGGCGATCGACCATGACGGGGCGCTGCTCGACTACGACTTCCGGGAGGTGAAGGTGGCGCAGGCGATCATCGCCAATGCCCGCCACGTCATCCTCGTTTCCGATTCCACCAAGTTCGAGCGCACGGCGCCGGTCAGGATCGGCCACCTGTCGCAGGTCGACACCTTCGTTACCGACCAGTGCCCCGCCGACACGATCCGCCACATCTGCCAGGAGCACGAGGTGCGGCTGATCGAAACTGCCTTCCTCGATTGAGACCCTGATCGCGGCCGCAATCGACGCAACTCCGCAAAATTGACGCATTCCTTTCGGATGAAGCCTGCCGGACGGGGGAGGTGGACGAGGGGCAGGGTCAGGACGACGCGCAGGCCGCAGCGCAGGTGTTGCAATATGGCCACCCTAAATCACCGCGTGCAAAAACGACAGAAAATTGCGTGCGCTCGGTCCTTTTTCGGCTTAGACCAAGGTCCTATATAGCGCCAGTCGATTTGATGCCCGAATTTTCTACCCGGCCCTGTGTCCGGTCAGGGAGGTCCGCCTCCTCCCCGTTTTAGACCCTGCGCGTACGACAGCCGGTATGCGCCCGCATTATGGATATACATTGCTATGTCGAAGATACGATTTCACACGATCGCAGCTTTTGTCGTTCTCGGTGTTTCGGCTGCCTGGGTCGCCACCGGCGAGTTCAGCCATGTCGGCAGCGCGGTGAGCGCGCCCGTCGAAGGCGAAAAGCCCGCACCTGCGGCGGTCGTCACGGAGGAACCGGCCAAGATCCTGCGCACCGTCGGCGTAATGACGCCGCAGTTCACCACGCATGACCGCATCATCCGCATCTCCGGCGTGACCACTGCCGACAAGCGCACCACGCTCGCCACGCGCAGCGCCGGCGTCATCGGCCAACTCAATGTCAAGAAAGGCGACTGGGTCAAGCAGGGCGACCTTGTCCTGATGCTCGACGGCACCGAGAAGGCCGCCGCGGTCGAGACCGCCAAGGCGCTCCTCGTGCAGCGCCAGAAAGAATTCGACAACGTCGCCGCCCTCGTCAAGCGCGGCATCAGCCCGAAGACCCAGGAAGACAATGCCTGGTCGGCGCTCACCGCGGCGCGCTCGCAGTTCGAGGCGGCGCAGGCCGAGCTCGACCGGCTCCAGGTAACCGCGCCGTTCACCGGCGTCATCGACACCGTCTTCGTCGAGAAGGCGAGTTGGGCGCCATCCGGCCAGGACGTGGCCGTGCTCCTCGCGCTCGATCCGGTCATCGCCAAGGGCGAGATCAACGAGCGCGAGCTCGCCAACATCCGCGTCGGCGGCGCGGCGGACGTGCGCCTGATCGACGGCACGGTCGTGTCCGGCACGATCCGGCACATCAGCCTCGAGGCGACGTCCGAGACCCGCACCTTCCCGGTCGAGGTCGCCGTTCCGAACGCCGAGACCAAGATTCCGGCGGGGATGACCGCCGAGATTCAGCTCAAGGCCGCGCCCGTCGAGGCGGTGACGCTGCCGCGCTCGGTCGTCACGCTCGACGCCCAGGGCAATCTCGGCGTGCGCGTGATCTCGGCCGACAACACGGTCGGCTTCGTGCCGATCGACCTGATCGACGATACGCCGAAGGGCCTCGTCCTCGGTGGCATTCCGAAGGAATCGCGCATCATCGTCGCGGGGCAGGACCTCGTGGCCGAGGGTGACGTCGTCAATCCGGTCGAGGTTGGCGCCGACATGCTCGCGGGCATCAAGCTGAGGTCGACGAAATGAATATCGTCGATCTCGCGATCCGCAATGCGCGGCTGACCATCGCCACGCTGCTGTTCCTCGTCGTGGCGGGGGCGATGTCCTATGTCTCGATTCCGAAGGAAGCCGAGCCGGACGTCAAGATTCCGATCATCTATGTGAGCATGGTCTATCAGGGCATCTCGCCGGAGGATTCGGAACGGCTTCTGCTTCGTCCGATGGAGACGAAGCTCAAGAACATCACCGGCATCAAGGAGATGCGCTCGACCGCCTATCAGGGCGGCGGCAACGTCATCATCGAGTTCATGGCCGGTGCCGACCTCGGCAAGGCGCTCGATGACGTGCGCAACAAGGTCTCCGACGCCAAGCCCGACCTGCCGCAGGGGGCCGAGGAGCCGACCGTCAACGAGGTCAATCTCTCCGAATTCCCGGTCCTCGTCGTCACGCTCTCCGGCGACGTGCCGGAGCGGGCGCTGACCAAGGCGGCGCGCGAATTGCGAGACCGCATCGAGGAGGTCAACGGCGTGCTCGATGCCAAGCTCCAGGGCGCGCGCGACGACCTCGTCGAAGTCATCATCGACCCGGTGAAGTTGTCCTCCTACGGGCTGAAGCTCGACCAGCTCATCGCCGGCGTCAATGCCGGCAACTCGGTGGTGGCGGCGGGCGCGATCGAGGGCGACGAAGGCCGCTACGCCGTCAAGGTGCCGCTTCTGATCGAGAATATCGAGGACGTGGCCAACCTGCCGATCGTCGCGGGACCGAACGCGGTCGTGCGCGCGCAGGACCTCGCCACGATCCGCTCCACCTACAAGGACGCCGAGACGATTACCCGCCTCGACGGCAAGCCGGCGATCGCGATCGAGGTCTCCAAGCGCACCGGCTCCAACCTCGTCGACACGGTCGACAAGGTGAAGGTGGTGGCCGAGGAGTTCAAGCAGCTCCTGCCAGAGGGCGCGGTCGTGACCTTCAGCCAGGACAAGTCGACCTCGATCCGCCAGCTCCTGCACGATCTGCAGAACAGCGTGCTGACCGCGGTCATTCTCGTCTTCATCGTCATCCTCTATGCCTTGTCCGGACGCGCGTCGCTGCTGATCGGCTTTGCGATCCCGGCCTCGTTCCTGATGGGGATCCTGGGCCTTTCGCTTGCCGGCCTCACCGTCAACATCGTCGTCCTGTTCTCGCTGATCCTTGCCGTCGGCATGCTCGTCGACGATGCGATCATCGTGACCGAGTTCGCCGAGCGGCGCATGTCCGAAGGCATGGACAAGCGCGAGGCCTTCTCGCTCGCCGCCAAGCGCATGGCGGGTCCGGTGATTGCGGCGACGATGACCCGCATCGCGGCCTTCTCGCCGCTCCTGTTCTGGCCGGGCATCGTCGGCGAGTTCATGAAGTACATGCCGATCACGCTGATCGCCACGCTGTCGGCGTCGATGCTCTATGCGCTCGTCTTCACCCCGACGCTCGGCGCCATCTTCGCCAAGCCGATGGTTGAGGAGGGGCCGGGCCGCGATGGCTTCTACATGTGGTTCGTCGGCAGGGCCGTGCGCCATCCCTTCATCGTCGTCTTCGTGGTGATCGCCACGCTCGTCGCCGTTCCCTTCGCCTACGGCAAGTATGGCAAGGGCGTCGAGTTCTTCCCCGACATCGAGCCGGAATACGGGCTGCTCTACGTGCATGCACGCGGCAACCTCTCGCTCGAGGAGAAGGACAGGGCGGTGCGCATGGCCGAGGAGCGCATCCTCGACTGGCCGGGCATCAAGAGCGTCTACACCCGCGTCGGTAAGGCCGGCGGCGGTGGCGGGGCCGAGGTCGCCGAGGACGTGGTCGGCGTCATCCAGTACGAGTTCATCGACTGGCGCGAGCGCAAGCCCGCCAAAGAGATCCTCGCCGATTTCCGCGACAACATGACCGGCTTCCCGGGCGTCGACATCGAGGTGCGGGTGCCGGAAGGCGGTCCGCCGACCGGCAAGGCCATCCAGATCAAGCTTTCCGCCGCCGACCCGTCAGGCCTCTCGGACGCCGCGCGCCGGGTCGCGGACCTCCTGCGCACCACGCCCGACGTCATCGACATTTCCGACGGCCTGCCGCCGCCGGGAATCGACTGGGAGCTCAAGGTCGACCGCTCGACCGCGGCACGCTACGGCATCGGTCCGAGCGCGGTCGGCTCGGTGGTGCAGCTCGTCACCACCGGCCTGAAGCTCTCGGACTACCGACCGGCCGGCGCAGACGACGCAGTCGACATCCGCCTGAGGTTGCCCGAGGACCGGCGAACGCTCTCGGCGCTCGACGATCTGCGGATCGAGACCAACCAGGGCTCGGTGCCGATCTCGAACTTCGTCACCCGCGAGGCCGTGCGCTCCACCGGGACGCTCACCCGCATCGACGGCGCCCGCACGATCACGGTCGAGGCCGGCATCCGCGAGGGCGTGCAGGNGGACGCGGTGCGCCAGCAGCTCGCCAGCTCGATCAAGGGCATGCAGCTTGAGGAGCAGGGTATCCGCTGGAAGTTCGGCGGCGAGGACGAGGAGCAGAAGGCGGCGGGCGAATTCCTGTCCAAGGCGTTCGCCGCGGCGGTGTTCCTGATCTTCATCGTGCTGCTCGCCCAATTCAACAACTTTCTGTCCGTGGGCCTCGTGCTCATGGCGGTGATCATGTCGACCTTCGGGGTGCTGCTCGGGCTCCTGATCATGGGGCAGCCGTTCGGGGTGGTGATGACCGGCATCGGCATCATCGCGCTCGCAGGCGTGGTGGTGAACAACAACATCGTGCTGATCGACACTTACGACACGCTCCGGCACGAGGGCATGGACAAGCTCGAAGCGGTGCTCCAGACCTGCCGCGAGCGTGCCCGGCCGGTGGTGCTCACCGCGGTGACCGCCATTCTCGGCGTGTTGCCCATCGCCTTCGGCCTGAACCTCGAGCTTCTCGCCCACGAGACGACCTTCGGCGCCCCGTCGACGCAGTGGTGGATCTCGCTGTCGAGCGCCATCGTCTTCGGTCTGGCGTTCTCGACCGTCCTGACTCTGATCGTCACGCCGTCGCTCCTGATGATCGTCACGCGATCGAAGAACTCGAAGGTGACGGCGGCTTGGAACCGGTTCAAGGACCGCATCCTTCTGCGGAAGTGGCGCCAGCGGCGTCGCGGGGCGGCGCCGGAAGGCACGCCGGCCGAATAGCAAGAACCAAGGATGCCCGGCCCAGTGCCGGGCATTCGCTTTTCGGGCGAGACCCGCATTGAGTCTCGCCTGACCGTGGACGGACGGCGGATCGCGCGGGGGACGGCTTTCAATGCCCTCCGCTTTCGGGGTATGAGCGTGCGGTGATCCTCCTTCCCGGACAGTCCTTCAGATGCGACCCCTCCCAACCGCGGTGCTCTTGCCCCTGACCATCGGGTCCGGCCCGGCCTGGCGCCGCGATCCGCAGGGATCGTGCGCGTGCGCGGCTGGTGCGGCGTGAACCCGTTCGACCTTCCGATTTTCGACCGGCCGCTCGTCATTTTCGCAGTCGCGCTCGTGGTGGTCGCCGGCGCCATCGTCCAATCGGGTCTCGGCATGGGCTTCGGGCTGATGGCCGCGCCGCTGCTCGCCCTCATCGATCCGTCGCTGGTTCCTGCGCCGGCGCTCTTCATAAGCCTC
>Ga0065721_10052563_pt1 | contig 11638 bp, 10 predicted proteins | sample Mesricmetagenome_FD_59108 | JGI IMG/M metagenome (GOLD analysis project Ga0065721, IMG submission 59108) | Mesophilic microbial community from rice straw/compost enrichment Sample: eDNA_1 v2 (version 2) | ecosystem: Engineered > Solid waste > Grass > Composting > Bioreactor | place: USA: Davis...
TGGTCGGCGGCGACCTTTTGCGGATCCTGGCCTTCCTTCACGAGGCCGCGCTTCACGCAGTCCTTGACGTTGGTGAGTTTGACGCGGGAGTTGCCGATGGGGCTGCCGCCGTGGCGATGAAGGACGTGGGCGCTGGCGCGTTCGGCGGGGCCGATCTTGTAACTGTCGCCGAGGAGCAGGCCCTTGTAGCCGCCCTTGTAGGCGATGATTTCGATGTCGGGCGCGATTTCGGTGTAGCGCTCGATGAGGCCGCCGACGGCGGAGCTGAGGCAGGGGGCGAGGCCACCGGCGGTGAGGAGAGCGACTTTTTTCGGACGAGCGGACGGTGCGTTCATAAAAAGGCAGGATGAGCGTGGGGGGTGAGGCGGCGCGAGTCGAGGGGGAGGTTGTTGCGAGGTTTGGCGAAGAGTGCGCGGCGGTTGGCGTGCGGCCGGGGCGGGTTGCGCGAAGGAAGGAGTGCGTTAGGGTGGCGCGTGAAGTTGGGCGAGCGCAGGACGTTTTTCTTGGCGATGGGGCTGCTGGCGATCGTGGCGGGCGTGTGGATCCTGATGCGTGAAGACGAGCGGCAGGTGGAGATCGCGGCGCGGGAGCCGGTGGAAGAGCGTGGTGTGGCGGTGGACTTCGCGGCCGCCGAGGCGAGGAGTGGGGAGATTCACGACGACGCGTTCGTGGGCGACGGGCCGGTGGATCGGAACGAGGCGAGACCGGAGCCAGGAGATGGCGAGCAGCCGTTGGAGCAGGCGTTGCGATCGGTCGTCGAGGCGAATGCGGAGGAGTTGCAGTTGGAGCCGGCGGAGGTGGACCGCGTGGTGGCGCTGTATCTGGAGTTTCAGGAAGTGCACAGCGAGCTGGCGTCGCGGTTTATCGAGGAGCGGGGTTACGAGCCGAATCGCGTGGAGCTGCGCGTGCCGGCGTTTCCGGTGGAAGGAAAGGCGTTGCGGGAGCTGTTTTACTCGCGGATGCGGGAGAATCTGTCGGGAGAGAAGGCGGGGCGGGTGACGGAGCAGCTCGGGCAGTATTTCGAGACGGCGTTTCACGGATTCGGCGCGGCGGAGATGCAGTTGACGCTGACGCGGAATCCGGGGGCCGAGGAGACCTTCGACGTGGAGTGGAGCGCGATGGTGCCGGAGGGTGCGTCGATTTCGACGGAGGTGACCGACGTGCACTATGGCGGATCGTCGGGGAATTTTCGGTTGAGCCGCGAGCAACTGACGACGGGGGAGTTTCGGTTTTTGAACGGCGTGGTGGCGGCGCGATTTCCGGAGTGAGTTTGGCGAAGGGCGAGAGCGGGGATCGGTGCTAGTGTTGGAACGTTTTTCGTCGCGATTCGTCGTGCGAGGACAATTGCTCCAAACACTTTGCTTCGCATACCCAAACTTATGATTCCACGCACCCCCTGTATTTCCGTTGGCATCGTTTCACGTATTGTGACTGGTGTGTTACTCGCTGCGTTGGCGCTCGCGCCGGCGGCGGCGCAGCCGTCGGGCGGGCCGTATGGTCCGGTGCAGAAGACCTACGAGCTGCCGCAGGCAAAGAGGATTTATTATGTGGCGCCGGACGGGAAAGCGGAAGCCTCGGGGGCGTCGCTGGAGGAGCCGACGACGCTGGAGAGTGCGATCGCGAAAGTGGTCACGGGCGATGCAATCGTGATGCGTGGCGGCACGTATCGGACGGGCGGATTGCGGTTGAACCAGGGCATCACGATCCAGCCGTATCGCGACGAGCGTCCGATCGTGAAGGGAACGGAAGTGGCGACGAACTGGGTCGCGCAACCGAACGGGTTGTGGCGGATTTCTTGGAACCGGTTGTTCCCGGCGAAGCCGGCGGATTGGTGGCGCCGCGATCGGCAGGCGAAGCAGACGCCGCTGCACGTGTTCAACAACGACATGGTGTTCGTCGACGGCGAGCTGTTGAGCTCGGTGGCGGGCGAGCACGAGGTGACGGAGAAGACCTACTTCATCGATTACGAAGAGGGGAATGTTTACATCGGTCAGAATCCGGAAGGGAAGCTGGTCGAGATCACGGCGCACGACAGCGCGATCGTGCGCACGATCGACGACGTGCATGGAAGGAAGAACGACCGCAAAGGACCCGTGCTGCGCGGCATCACCTTCACGCAGTATGCGTATAGGGCGCTCGAGGTGGAAGGCACGGAGCCGCAGAAGCACATGCACGAGTCGGAATTCGGGAAGGAAGTGGTCGGGACGGTGTTCGAGAATCTGACGATTTCGTTCTGCTCGCGCGTGGCCGGTTATTTCCGCGGCGACAACCTCGTGATCCGGAACTGCCTGATCTCCGACTGCGGCACGGAAGGCATTTACGTGATCAATTCGGCGGACGTGTTGCTCGAGAAAAACATCATCACGCGCACGAACAGCGCGGAGAAAATCTCGGGTTACTACGCGTCGGCGGTGAAGATCTTCAACCAGTCGTATCGCACGGTCTGCCGCGACAACCTCGTGATCGACAATCCCTACGCGAGCGGCATCTGGTATGACGTCGGCAATGTCGACGGCGTGTTCGTCAACAACTGGATCGAGCGCACAAACGACGGCTTCTTCTTCGAAATCTCGAAAGGCGCGATCTGCGCGGGGAACGTCTTCGTGAACTGCAACAAAGGTATCCGGATTTTGAATAGCTCGAACGTGCAGGTTTATCAGAACACGTTCTACAACAGCCTGGCGTCGTTCGAGCGGTCGGAGCGCAGCGCGGTCGGCGACCATTTCGGCTGGCATCCGAGCGCGGGTCCGGACGTCGAGGAGCGGCACGGGCATGTGTTCGTGAACAACGTGCTGGCGGCGGACGAGAGCTTCAAGGGACCGTTGCTGAGCTTCTGGCAGTCGGCGGCGGTGCAGGATCGCCTGACGGATCCGCAGGTGAAGCAACTCGATGGGAATGTCTATGCGCGTCGCGCGCCGGCCAAGCCGCAGCCGCTGATCGCGTGGAGCCCGGTGGCGACGCAGAAAGGATCCGTCGAAATCAGCGATTTGAACGATCTGCGGAAGCTGCAGCCGACGTTTGAAATGAAGTCGAAGATGTTCGCCGACTATGCCGGGCCGCTGTTTCGCGGGCCGGAGCTGGGGCATTTCGAGATGTTGAAGGAGTTTCCGGGTGCGGACACCGGCATCGCGATTCCGGCGAACGTGCGCGAGCTGTTGAAGATCGACGCAAAGACGCCGGTGTTTCCGGGGGCGCACGCGCCGACGTTGTAAGCCTTGGCGGGGGCGGCTCGGGCAGAGCCGCCCCTGGCTCACGAACGGCTTGCAGCGGCCGGGATGGTGCGGAACGATGCCGCAGATGGAGCTTAAAATCTGCGGGCTGGCGGCGGTGAGGGGACAGTTCGCGGCCGATGCGGGGGCGATCAAGCGGTTGTATTTCGATTATGATACGGGGCGGAAGGTCGGTGTGATCAGCAAGGCGCTGGCGCAGGCGAGGAAGGTGTATCGCTGTGTGGAGCCGGCGGAACTGGAGAAGATCGCGGGCACGGTGCATCACGGCGGAATCGTGGCGGTGATTGAAGTGCCGGAGTGGCGGGCGCCACCGAAGGAGGAGATCGCGGATTGGGGGCGGAGAGGAGAGGCGGTCGTGGTGCTGGATCGGATCGGGAATGCGCACAATCTGGGGGCGATTGTGCGGACCGCGGCGTTTTTCGGCGTGAAGCACATTGTGATCGCGGACGATGCGGCGGCGGCGGTGCCGGGGGAGGCGGCGTATCGCGTGGCGGAAGGCGGGATGTCGCAGGTGACCGTGTGGCGGGTGAAAAACGTGGGCGGATTTTTGCGGGAGTTGGTCGCGGCGGGTTTTGACGTGGTCGGCGCGGCGACGCGCGGTGGCCGGCCCGAGGCAAAAGGAGCAGGCGGGAAACGTGTGGCGATCGTGCTGGGAAACGAAGAGCACGGGCTGGCGGAGGACGTGGCGAGGGCGTGCACGCGACTGGTGACGATTCCGGGAAGCGGACGCGTGGAGTCGTTGAACGTGTCGGCGGCGGCGGCGGTTTTGTTATGGGAATTGGTGGGACGGGCCGGGCGGAAGGGCGCGGGCTGAAGTGCGGGCGGCGGACGGACGACCTCGACATGAAGTCGCAGCGGCGAGTCACGATGCAGGAGGTAGCCCGGGCGGCGGGCGTGCATCAGACGACGGTATCGCTGGCGTTGCGGAACGATCCGCGGCTGCCGGCGGAGACGCGGGCGAGATTGCAGAAGGTGGCGCGCGAGATGGGCTACACGCCGGATCCGATGTTGGCGGCGTTGAATGCGTATCGCGGGGCGAAGCGCGGCATCGGCGCGCCGGTGACGATGGCGTTTGTGCTGGATTTGAAGGACCGGCGGGAGCTGGCGGCGTTGTATCCGCACCGGATGTTTCTGGAAGGCGCGCGCGAGCGGGCGCAGGAAATTGGATACAAGCTGGAGGTGTTTTATCTGGCGAGCCACACGGACGCGGCGGTGGCACGGCTGGAACGGACGCTGCGGGCGCGCGGAATCACGGGCGTGATCTTGGGGGCGTTTGTCGACCGGGAGATTTCGTTTCAGATGGCGTGGGAGCATTTCAGCGTGGTGCTGATCGAGTCGGAGCAGTTGAACTTGGCGCTGCACATGGTCGCGAATCACCAGTTGATGGTGACGCGCATGGCGGTGCGGCGACTGCGCGAGCTGGGTTATCGGCGGGTGGGCATCGCGGTGGGTGCGCGGGAGGAGTTTTATCTGCAGCAGGCCTTTACGGCGGGATACTTTGTGGAGTTGGCGCAGCCGCCGGAGTTGCCGCGGTTGCCGCCCTGTTTGCTGGCGCCGGCGCCTTTCTCAAAAATCGGCAGCACCGTGCTGTCGTGGGTGAGGGCGAACGAGATCGATGCGGTGATCACGAACTGGCACGCGGTTCCACGGATGCTGCGGCAGAAAGGGCTGCGCGTGCCGGGCGACGTGGTGGTGGCGACGTTGGATTTTTCGCCGGAGGAAGGGCCCAACGCGGGCATGCGGCAGAATCATCGCGTGGTGGGGCAGCGGGCGGTGGAGCAACTGGCGATCCTGATGAAGACGAATCGGCGCGGCTTGGTGGCGTCGCCGAATCACACTTTGATCGATGGGGAGTGGGTGGATGGGAGCGATGTGCCGCCGGCGACGACGGAAGGTTATTCTTAAGTAAGCATAGATTGGGGGGTCGAAGGCAGGCCGCGGCATTGACGGAAAAGGGGCGGCGGCGGGACGGTGGAAGGCGAAGCCCGACGGCGCCCCGATTTGTCGAGGCGGCGTCGGCCCTCCACTTCTATGTTTTCCGAGAACTTTGTTTGGGGCGCGGCGACGTCCGCTTATCAGATTGAAGGCGCGACCGGGCGGGATGGGCGCGGGGAGTCGGTGTGGGATCATTTTTGCACGCGGCCCGGGGCGGTGCATCGCGGAGAGGACGGCGCGGTGGCGTGTGATCACTACACGCATCATGCGGCGGACGTGGGGCTGATGAAGGAGATCGGGTTGCAGGCGTATCGATTTTCGATCGCCTGGCCGCGCGTGCTGCCGGACGGCACGGGCGCGGTGAATGCGGCGGGGCTGGGATTTTATGATCGGTTGGTGGACGAGTTGTTGAAGGCGGGGATCGAGCCGTGGGTGACGCTGTTTCACTGGGATTATCCGCTGGCGCTGTATCGGCGCGGCGGGTGGCTGAATGCAGACAGCCCGAAGTGGTTTGCGGATTACACGCGGGTGGTGGTGGAAACGTTGTCGGATCGCGTGACGCACTGGATCACGTTGAACGAGCCACAGTGCTTCGTGGGGTTGGGGCACGAGACGGGCGTGCATGCGCCGGGCGACAAGCTGCCGCTGCACCAATCGCTGCGGGTGGCGCATCATGCGCTGCTGGCACATGGTGAATCCGTAAAAGCGATACGCGCGCACGCGAAGCGGGCGCCGAAGGTGGGGTGGGCGCCGACGGGGGACATTCCGCTGCCGATGACGGAGAGCGCGGAGGATGTGGCGGCGGCGCGCGAGATGTATTGGTCGGTGACGAAGCCGGATGTGTGGAATCACGCGTGGTGGCTGCAACCGGTGTTGGAGGGACGTTATCCGGAAGACGGATTGAAGCTGTATGGGGCGGCGGCGCCGAAGTTCACGGCCGAGGAGATGGCGACGATCGCGCAGCCGTTGGATTTTCTTGGGCTGAATATCTACAACGGGTTTCTGTGCCGGCGCGGAGCGGACGGACGTCCGGAGCGCGTGGCGTATGCGACGGGGCATCCGCAGACGCACAACGGCTGGAATGTATCGCCGCCGGCATTACGTTGGGGGCCGCGGTTCGCGCACGAGCGGAGCAGGCTGCCGATCGTGATCACGGAAAACGGCATGGCGGGGCACGACTGGATTGCGGACGACGGGGTGGTGCACGATGCGCACCGGATCGATTATCTGCGGAAGTATCTGCGGCAGTTGCGGCAGGCGAGGGCGGACGGGGTGCCGGTGGAGGCGTATTTCGCGTGGTCGTTGATGGACAATTTCGAATGGGCGGAAGGGTATCGGTATCGATTCGGGCTGGTGCACGTGGACTATGCGACGCAGCGGCGGACGTTGAAAGATTCGGCGCGATGGTATCGGGAAGTGATCCGGACGAAGGGCGAGGCGCTGGAGATCCCGGTTCGAGCTAACGATGCAGTGGAAGGGTGAGGCGGAAGGTGGTGCCGATCGCGCTGGTGGAATCGAGGCGGAGGGTGGCATTGATCTGGCGGGCGAGGAGCCGGCTGATGGCGAGGCCGAGGCCCGAGCCGCCGGGGCGGCCGCTGCGACCGGGTTCGAAGAGATGGGGGCGAAGTGTATCCGAAATTCCGTGACCTTCGTCGGACACAAGGATCGTCACGCGATCGGAACCGTTGCGGAACATCACGTGAACGGTCCCTCGAGACGGAGAAGCGTGGATGGCGTTGTCGACGAGATTGTTGATGATCAGGCAGAGCAGGCCGCCGCGATGGCTATCGATGGGGTGGTCGAAGCCGCCGGTGATTTCGAGGGTGACGTTGTGCTTTCGAGCGACGGGGAGATTGCGACGACGAACGAGGTCGACGAGTTCGTGGTCGGTGAGTTCGTAGGAGGCGGCGGAGGCGTGGTCGCCAAGGAGAGCGACAGCGTCCTGGATCATCGCTTGCATGCGTTCGGTGTAGTCGGCGGCGGTCTGCCAATCGGGCGTGGCCGGATTTTCACGACTGGATACAACGGCGCGGAGGCCGGCGACGGAGCCTTGAAGACCGTGGATGAGGTGTGAGGTGATCTGGCCGAGGGCGGAGGCTTTGGCGGCGAGGGAAAGTTCGAAGTTGGCACGGACGAGCTGTTCGTTGCGTTGGGCGATGGTGTGTTGGGCGCGACGCAGAACGAAGAATGCTGCGGCGAGAATGGCGCCGATCGAGAAGACGCCCAGACCGAGGGTGACGGCGGTTTGATGAAATACGCGACGATCGAGTGCGGTGAGTTTGCGCTCGAGAGCGCGGGCGTCGAGATGGTAGCGCACGAATCCGATCGGTTGGTCTGCAGTGGTGGGATGGGACGATCTGACGCGGAGTGGGAGAAGGATTTCGAGCACGGGAAAAGGTGGAGCGGGCGAGGTTCCGGGGAAGAGGTCGGCGGTCGAAAAAGCGGGATGGAAGCGGGTGAGCGGGCGGCCATTCTGGAGGCGCAGAAAATCCTCGAATGGCAGCTCGACGAGAAGTTGGTCGGACGGCACCTGGTCGAGTGCGATGCCGGACTCGTCGAAGATGGCCATGGCGATCAAACCGTCGCGCCGCGCGTGAGGCAGCAGTGCGCGGAGGGATAACGCGGAGGTGTTTCCCGAACGGTCGTCGGCTTCAATCTGCTGTTGAACGACCGGGTAGAGCACGGCGGCGTCGCGTTCGATCATTCGCTGACGGATTTCGTGGCGCAGCTCGTGTCCGTAGCGGATGACGAGGGTAACGAAAACACCGACGAGGAGCAGACCGACCCCGAGGCCGAGCGCGGATAAGCGGCGGGCGAAGGCGGGGCGCATGCGAGGTTAGGGCGCTGGGAGAACCTGTTGCTTGAACAGGTCATTCCAGGCGGCGCGATAGAGGAGACGGCGCAGCTCGGGCGAAAGGCCGGGCACGAGAACGGCGGCGTGGTAGTCGCGGTAGCGAGCCCAGGTATCCTGCTTCTTGTAAGAACGATCAAATTCGGCGGCGAGGCGGTCGATATCTCCCGCGGAGCTTCGATTGCCGGCGGGCGCGACCGCGCGGATGTCGCGGCGCAAGGAGTCCATTTCATGCGCAAGATCGGCGTAGCGGGTGCCCATGGAGGTGTTGAACGCCTCAATTTCGGCGAGAATGCGGTCGCGTTTGTCGCGGGGGACATGGCGCGAAGCTGGGCCCGCAGTGGCCAAGGCGAGGCCCGGGCCTCGCCGAACAATTTCGATGCGTTCGCCGGGAAGTTCGGTTTGCAGCCGCTTGAAGCGAGCGAGCAGTTCGCGCTGAAGCGTGGCCTTGCGCGTGGTGGCATGCCCGACACGTGCAGTGAGTTCGAAGGACAGCGAAGGACCGGAAGGTGCGTCGGGATACGGAAAGCGAGCGAGCTCTTCGCGGATTTCCTCGGCGAGGCGGTGCAGTTCGGCGAAAACGGGAGCTTGTTCGCCGGCGAGGTCGGTGAAGCGCTCGGTGCGAGGACCAGGGAACTTGAACTGGTGGCGGTCGATTGCGCGCTGGAGTTCGGCTTTGAGAGCGGTTTTGGACGCGTTGAAGCGTTGGATTTTTTGGGAGAGAGGTGTCGGGAGATCGGCGGGCAACCTGATGCGCGAAGTGGAGGGGAGGAAGAAGAGGTGTTCCGCAGGCGGAGAACTGGAGACGGTGGACGGCGGGCGAGTTTGGGCGCGTTGTTCGATCGTCATCTCGTGGAGCAGGAGCCGCTGATCCGCGGAGAAGCCGGAGTAGAATTGTGCGCCGAGAAGAGGAAGGACGAAGGCGAAGGATTCGGGGCTGGGGTGGTCGCGAGACCAATCGGCGGAACGGGCGAGATCGAAAGCGGAGGCGCCGAAGCGGAAGAAGCCGGGCGAGGTGAGATCGGCGCGGATCGCTTCGGCTTCCGTTTCAAGGGCCGAGGCTCGGATCGTGTGGATGGACGAGAATGCGCGAAGGGCTTCGGTGCGGCGGGGTTCAGGGAGGTTTTTACTTTGCTCGAGGGCGACGCGAAGCGCGCTGACGAGTTGATCGCGTTCGGAACGGTAGCGCTTGATGCGCTCGGTGCGTTCTTCCGAAAGCAGACGCGAGCTGAGCATCTGGCTGTAAGCCATGTAGAAGGTTTCGCTGGCGAAATCGAGGAGCCCCTCGGGGAACTTCGGCGGAAGCGGAGTTGCACGCGGAGTGATTGGATCCGCGAGCGGAGGCGGAGCGGGGGGCGTGTAGGGATGCGACAGCGGAGTCTCATCGATAAACATGACCCACCGCTGACGCGGATCGACGGGGAGCAGGTCGATGTCGGGGCGATCCCACGGCGATGAGTTGTCGACGTGCTGCCTCCAGGGAACGAACGCCTGTGCGGTGGTGGTGAAAGACGTGTGGGACGAGGCCGGTGTCGACGCGGGTGCGGGAGCAGGGGTCGACGAAGACCCGGATGAAGTGCCGGTGCCGCGCGCGGGCACGATTGCTGCCAGGGAGAGAGCGAAGAGGAGACAATGGCTGACCTGCATCATGACTGCCACAACGCCGGGAGCGTGCCAGGAGCGAGGAGAGGGCGGCAGGCCATTGTAAATCAGACGGTTAAGATTTTTTGTTGAAGAGGGTGCATCCTTGGCTGGAGTCGGAATGGGCGAACTCAACCCGCGGGGAAAAGGGTGCTGGAGAACGATTGGGGCTCTGGAACCAACGTTTATTGGAGGCGGAGGAATAAAGCGGCTATAGCTTAAGACGATAGCGGAGGAATTCGCGGGTGACGCCGAGGCGGCGGGCGGCGGCGGAGACGTTTTGTTTGGTTTCGCGGAGGGCGTCGGCGATGAGCTCGTCGATCATGCGATCGAGGACGAAGCCTTCTTCGGGGAGGCGCCAGGCGGGGTTGCGCCAGGAGGTTGCGGAGGCGGGAACGAAACCGGGCGAGAGGTGAGCGAAATCGAGTTTGTTGCCGGTGGTGAAGATGACGGCGCGTTCGATCTCGTGGGAGAGTTCGCGGATGTTGCCGGGCCAGGGTTGGGCGAGGAGGCGGGATTCGCCGTCCGCAGAGATCGCGAGATTTTTGAGGCGGTGGCGCGCGGCGATTTGGGCGAGGAGGTGACGGGCGAGGTGAAGGATGTCGGTGCCGCGTTCGCGGAGCGGCGGGAGCGTGAGGCGGAGGAGGTTGAGGCGGTGGTAGAGGTCTTCGCGGAAGGCGTTTTGTTGGACGAGGTCGGCGAGCGGGCGGTTGGTGGCGGCGATGAGGCGGACGTCGATTGGGATTTCGCGCGTGCCGCCGAGGCGGCGGATGGTGGCGTCTTCGATGGCGGTGAGGAGTTTCGCCTGCGTGCCGGCGGAGAGGGTGCCGATTTCGTCGAGGAAAAGCGTGCCGCCGTCGGCGGCTTCGAAGAGGCCGATGCGGCCGCGTTTGGCGTCGGTGAAGGCGCCGCGTTCGTGGCCGAAGAGTTCGGATTCGGCGAGGGTGTCGGGGAGCGCGGCGCAGTTGACGGTGATGAACGGACGGTCGGCGCGCGGGCCGGAACGGTGGAGCCAGCGGGCGAGGGCGGTTTTGCCGGTGCCGGTTTCGCCTTCGAGAAGAACGGGCGGGAGGCGGTGTTCGAGGCGTCGGTCGGTGGCGATGATGGTATCGAGTTGCGTGCGGAGCGCGCGGAGGGATTCGCCGAAGAAGAGGGCGGAGGCGATGGCGGCGGATTGGGCGGTGCGGTGTTCCTCGCGGCGGGCGGCGCGGCGGGTGGCGCGGCAGCGGGCGAAGGCGAGGGAGAGCTCGGCGGGTTCGAAGGGTTTCGTGAGGTAGTCGCCGGCGCCGTGGCGCATGGCTTCGACGGCTTCCTTTACGCCGCCGAACGCGGTCATGACGACGACGGCGGTGTTTTCGGAGAAGGTGTTTTCGCGGAGAAGATCGAGGACCTCGCCATCGGGCAGGTGGAGATCGACGACGGCGAAATCGAAGCGCAGGTCGGTGAGGAGGCGGCGGGCTTCGCCGAGGCGCGAAGCTTCGGTGACCTCAGCGCCCTCGTGGCGAAGGTGGGCGGCGAGACGTTTGCGGAGCGGGGCGTCGTCTTCGAGCAGGAGGATCTCGCAGCCGGGGGTGAGCGCGGGAGCGGCGTCGGGCATGCGGGGGGAGTGCGCGGCGAGGGCGAACGGATTACAAATCGAAAATGAGTGACGGGAGTAATGGTTCCGGGAGCGCGGGGGGCGGAGGGAATGAAAAAGCGCGGCCGGGTCGGCCGCGCTGAAGGGGGAGAAAGATAAGAGAAAGAGGAAGATTCGGTGGATCGCGGGCGGGGGCGTTTAGGCGAAGGAGTAGTTGTAGGGTTTGCGCATTTTGCGCTTCAGGTAGCGATTGGCTTCGCGCGCGTGGGCGCCGACGAATTTTTCCTTGTCGGAATCCCAGGTGAGTTTCTTGCCCGTGCGGAGCGAGATGGCGCCGAGGTGGCACATGATCGCGGAGCGGTGGCCGGTGACGACGTCGCAGATCGGATCCTGGCGGGAGCGGAC
>Ga0065721_10052564_pt1 | contig 11636 bp, 16 predicted proteins | sample Mesricmetagenome_FD_59108 | JGI IMG/M metagenome (GOLD analysis project Ga0065721, IMG submission 59108) | Mesophilic microbial community from rice straw/compost enrichment Sample: eDNA_1 v2 (version 2) | ecosystem: Engineered > Solid waste > Grass > Composting > Bioreactor | place: USA: Davis...
CCGCCGTAAGGCGGGCGGCGTCGCCTGCGGTCAGCGGCTCCAGATCAGGGCGAAGCCTTTGTCCTGCTCGACCAGGTTGGCGTAGATCGGAGCGGCGACGCTCGGGTCATCCAGCTTGACCGAGATGTACTCGTTGCCGCCCTTGCTGGTGCGGTGCCAGGCCGCGCCGATTTCGACGGTGCCCGCCTTGACGCGGAAGTCAGGGGCGGAATCGTTGGTCTTCTCGACGCCGGTGATCGCGACCTTGGTGGCCTTGACGCCGAGGGTCTGGATGGTGCCGGTGAAGCCGCTGTCGGTCTTGGTGAAGGTGCCGATGGTAGCCATGGTGAAAGTCTCCTTGTTTGGTTCTGGCGGTCGCGCCCATCGCGACCTTTCCATGGCCCATGAGAGAGACCGTCGAAGCACGGCCTTGCACCCCTTGCGGGCGAAGCGCAGCGGCAGACGGCAAGCGGGCTGTTTGTTGGAGCGCAGCGTCGGCGTGGAATGCGGCAAAGCCGCAGGGGAATAAACTGACCGCGCACCGTTGCGGGGACGGGCGACGGGCTCAGATGTGGCCATATAGGAAAGGACGCAGAGGGGTCGCTGACCGACCCAAACAATGGAGCGGAAGCCTTGGCTGCCCCGGTGGTCCCTCACCTGACATGGCGGCGAAGCCGCGCCAGGTACCGACGGCAGGCACAGGCGACGGTCGCAGTACACACGGCGTAGGAACCCCGTCTAACCGATCACAGTGTCAAGGTCGGCATTGTCAAAAATCCAGGCTCTGCACTCACGTAGCAAGGTGCCGATTATATCGGCTACGGCAGACGACCGGACGAAGGTGCCTGAGCGACATCTATCTGATCGATGATCGGCAAGGCTTCTCTCTGGTGAGCCATCACGCTCTATGTCGTTGCGCGCGAGGCTCAACGATGTGAAGCGGACAAGGGCGGGCACGTCCCTTTGACCGGCAGCCAGGCACCGCTTCGACACAGATAGTGGACAACTGGCCGCGACTCTGTTCCGGCGCATGCACAGTCAGCAACATGGTCATGCAGTGTGGCTGGACACGCCATGAGGCCTATACGGATAGCCGTGCAGTCGAGTGGACCATCAGGTGCGCGCACATAGGCGCCAGTCGCGCTAGGTGGCGAAGCTGCGCAGGCTGCAAGAGCCAGAATGCAAGCCGCTGAACCGAGCCTCCTCACTTCATAGTCCTCAGCGCCGCTCCCCGGCGTCTACCAGTTCCTCTATACCACTGACTACGAAACCGACATCGGGCGGATAATCACGAGTAAGTAGTCGGGCGGCTTGCTCAATGGACGCCGCTTTGACCTCCACATACCGCGGTTCGGCCCATGCGTCGCTAAAGCCCGTAACATTGGGCTCACCCGTATCCAGCAACAACCTAACCCAATTGTTGTACAGGCGCGCCTCGTAACTCCTAAGCTTCACGTCGATCTGGTTTTCCTATGTTGATCGCCTCGGTCGTCGGCCTTGCTCCAAGGTTGCCAGCGGCACACCCGAGCAGATTCAATCAGCCAAATTTCCGAATGGCGAGGCTGGCGGTCCCCCGCCAGCCTCTGAGGATATATCCATCACTGGATATATGATTATTGTGAAAAACATCGTGCAGCATGTCAATTATATGATGAGTGAAGGTAGATCATCGCTGACGATGTGCATCAAGATACCTACAAATATTCAACACGCGAGCATGCGAACACGCCCCGCACTGACCTAGGCTTCTGCATGCCGGCCCTCGGGCTTGGCGTACATCATCTAAAGAACAAGGCGCGCAAAGCGGTCAAAACAAGCCATAGGACGAAGGCCCCGACTGGAAGCGCAAACGGCGTGGTGAGGAGCACCCAGCCCACGGCGTCGGGATTGCCCGTGACGTTGGCAACGTAGGCCGCAACAATGAGAACGGCGATACCGCCGAGCACCGTTGGCATGGCACAATCCTCCTTTCTCAAAGGAACCGGCCGGACGGCCGCTAATCGACGGGCTGGGCTGCCTCGCGCGGCAGATCGTCTACCCAGACGATGGTGAGCTTGTGGCCAAGCGTGTCGGCGATCGCCTGCAAGAACAGGCGACAGGCAACGTCATCGAGTGCGGTTTTCGGACGGACAAGAATCAGTTCTGTCGGCGCGCGGCCCTGCGTCTCGGCCTGCCGCCAGTAGCGGCCCATCGCCTCCTTGATGCGTTCCGCGATTGCGCGCGCTGTTGGATCGTCCGGGGCAGGGTTTGCAAGCGCGGATTCTATGAGGGCGAGGTCGTCCGGGTCGAAATCGGAGACGCTGACCGCCTGATGCGCCCCTTCGTATCGCGCGATGATGTCCAGAGCATCGAGTATGACTTTACGCTTCACATCCTCTTTCAGGAGGTAGGCTCCCGATACGATGTGAAGCGTCGTGAGTTCGTCGCCGCTTATCTTGTCTTTGTGGTTCCCCAGGAACCTCACTATGTCGAAATACAAACCAACATCTACAAACGCCACGTCCAATGTACTTTCTTTGTTTTCCATGAATTTTAACATGCGCATCCACCGTTCGATCTGAGAATATCGCAAGGCATCCGCCCCGCCAGCGATGACTGGCGGGGCGGCGCTCGCTATGCCGCCTGCGTGTACTCCTCCTCGTCGTCCTCGATGTCAGACGGCTCCTCCATCTCGTCGGCATCCTCGATATCCTCGGCCTCCGGCGCGGGCACGTCCGACGTAACGGCGGGGAACAGCATGGCTCCGGGGAGCCAGCCGCGGCCCCGCTCCCGCAGGTCGGCGGGCAGGGTCGTGTCGTCCACGGCGCAACGGCGGAAGTGCTGGGCCAGCGCGACCGCCAGCTTGCTCTTGGTATAGTCCTTGAGCTTGCCAAGCCGGGACACCGCCCCGCACTCGCGGGCGATGGCCTCAAGCTGGTCTTTCCGGCGACGGGTGAGGAAGTCCTCGTCGGGCACCCAGCGGCCCCGCATATCCACGCTCAAATCCGCCGCCACCTGATTGAACAGGCTGTCGGTGGTATCGAGCACCTCCATGCTCTCCTGCCCGAAGGCCAGCACGGTCAGCAGCAGATGAAGCTGCTCAAGCTCGGCGTCCGACAGGCTCTTCACTGCCGCGTAAAGCTGGCTGCCGCTCTTGTCGTCATTCAAGAGAGTGTCCCACGCGCCCCGGCTGGGCCGGGCATAGGCGTGGCGCTTGCCGCTCTCCACACCCAGCGCCGTGACGAACTCCTGCGCCGTCCGCTCGATGGCGCTGTAGCTGACGGGCGGCTTGTCGCTGGCGGCGAAGAACGCCAGCGCGGGGTGAGCATCCACCGCAACGCGCCCGTGATAGCGAATGCCGCGCATCAACTGAATGACGGCGACTTCCTTGGCCTTGCGGGCATCCGCCAGCAAGGCATCCATCACGGCCACGCTCTTGTGGGCGTTGACCATCCGCACGACAGGGCCGGTGTATTCCGGCTGGGGCTTGGGTGCTGCGGGAGCCTGCGCCGTTGCCTCGGCCACGGTCGGGCGCACGTCCTTCTTGACCAGCCCTTCCCGCACCTCCACACGCCCGCTCGGCGTGAAGTGGATAACCACGCCGCCCTGCTCGTCGGACTCGGTGTCAGCCTCGCGGTACTGCCACCACGGCGCATAGCTCTCGGTCAGCACCTCGACGAACGCCGCCCCAGCCTCGCGGTGATACGCGGCCAGCGCGTCCACCGCGTCGGTCTGCAAGCGATGGAACTGCTCGACATCGTCAAAGAACGTGCCGTCCTCGTCCGCGAACAGGTCGGCGGTGAAGGTGCCCGTGTAATTGGCCAGCGGGAAGATGGCCAGCGACACGGCGGGCTTCTCTCCGGTCAGCATCCCCCTTATGTCGTCGGCATCGTAGTGATAGCCGCTCTCCAATCGCTCGATGAGGGCGCGTTGCTGGTCATGAGTGGCCAGCGTCAGCGCCTCGGCCACCGACAGGGAGAACTCCCCTTCCCGCACAAGCGCCTTGGCTTCATCGCACAGGCTGGCCAGCGCCACGCGCCGCTTGACGGTCAGCACCGACACGCCCGCCTTGGCGGCCACGTCCTCAAGGCTTGCCCCCTCGCCCAAGAGGGTGGCGAAGGCTTCGGCCTCGTCCATCGGGGCCAACTGCTCCCGCTGGATATTCTCGACGGTGGCCAGCCGCAGCGCGTCGGCCTCGGTCAGGCCACCGCGCACCTCCACGGGCACGGGATACTCCTTCTCGATGTCGCCGCGCTCGGCCAGCAGCAACAGGGCGCGATAGCGCCGTTCGCCCGACACGATGCGGAACTTGCGGCCTTCCTTGCGCACCACAAGGTTCTGCAACAGGCCGTCAGCCTTGATGGAAGCGGCCAGCCCTTCAAGGGCGGCGGCGTCCATGCTGCGGCGCGGGTTGCCGCCCTCGACGGCGGTCAGCTTGTTCAGGGGGATGGTCTGGATGGTCATGGGTTTCGTCCTTTCGTGATTTCGTCATTTCATGCCCGCCCCCGTCGCCGGGGCGGGCGGGTTCGGTTCAGGCGGTGATTGGGGCTTTCTCGGCTGGCGCGGCATCAACGGCGGCCATGCGATAGATGAGGCGGGTGCCCCATTCGTCGGCGTAGTCGAAGACCAGCGTTTCCGGGTCGGGGAAGCGGCAGTGACGGGCGGTCGGGAAGTCCAGCCACGTCTTGCCGCCGCCCCGGTCGGGCATGGTGAACCACACCCCGTTGGTCTGGACGTGCGCCACGGTGCGGCGCTGCACGCCGCAATCGCGTTCATTGTCGAGGTACTGGAACGTCCAGCCCGGATGCGCCAATAGGGCGCGCTTGAAGTCGGCAAGGCATTTCATGGTCTGCCCTCCGACTACGCCACGATGCACTGATGTTCGCGGGCCTCGTCGGCATAAGCCGACAGGCTCTTGGTGGCCTTGAAATGCTCGTCGCGCTCGATGGTCAGCCCACCGGGGCCACGGACGGTGGCAAGCTCCGACAGGCGCACACTGCCCAGCTCGGGGCAGCCCATGCCCAGGTCGCAAAGACCGAAGGCAATGTCCTCGTCCTCGGGGTCAAGCTCCGACAACAGCCAGGTTGCCGCGCCCCACGGGCAGAACAGCTTCACCACGGGCTGCCAGTCGTGTTCGTCCAAACCCTTGCTGATGCGCTCACGGTTGGCATGGCCATTTGCCAGCAACCGGGCGCGTTGCTCGTCAGTCAGCAGCGCCGATGCGCTGCCAAGGTTCGTTGTCGTGTCGTTCATTCGCTTCAATCCTCCGTGCAGTCGTTGGTATCCGCACAGGGCACACACGCCCCGCGCATGAACCTCTGCCCAGCGGCGAGCGACGACAGGGGAACCAGTGAAGAAGCGTTAGCGAAGTCGGCCTGGCGGCGTCGCGCCGGCATCCGACGGGCTCCAAGAGAGCCGCCCCCGCAGGGGGTGCAATCCGGCCAACACGGGACCCCGGACTTGATCCGGGGGAACGGAGCGGGCGGGCCGGACGGCGACCTTGGGCAAGCCCGGCGGGGTCGGCACAAGCTGGCCAGAGAGGTTCTCGCGCGAAGCGCGAAGAAGAGGATCAATGCCGGCCCGCAGGGTCGTCCCTATGCCGCCGTGACGGGCAGCGCAGCGCGGGTCCCGGCGCAGCGGCTACCGGGGCGTTGCGGGTGAAATCCCGCTCGAAAGGGGTGTGCCGAAGACCTTGGGCTGAGGCCAGGGGAAAGGCGTTTCCCCCCAAAGGCTTCATTCACTGGGGTGAAAGTACGAAAAAAGCCGCCCCTGTTAGGAGCGGCTTGGCGTTATTTTCCCTTCCGGGTGTAGTGGGCATTGATCGTTTCATATACGAGCCCAGTGGTGACAACAGCAAAGGTGGCAATGGCACCGATGGCAAAAGGAATGATGCCGATGGCAAAAGAAACGGCGGCAACTGCCATGGCGCTAGCCGCGTAAGCTCCGACACCCGTAGCCAGCATTGGAATGGTGGGAGTCATGCGCTTGGCCATGTCGCCGGCAATAATAACGATGGTGATGATGATGATTGTGGCGAGAATGAAGGTAATTACAGCACCCACAGCGGCCACGAAAACAAAGGATAGAACGGTGGCAGCGGCAGTAGCAGCCACACCGAGTATCTCCTCTGGCAGGTAGATACCGAACAGCAATATCATAACGGTAGCCGAGACGATTCCGCTGAGTGCGAGAAATTTCGCGGCGGTTTTGGACATGAATCATCCTCCGCCGCATTGCTGCGACGGGCTCCTGATCTGCAATAGTTGACGGACGCAAAGCGTGTTCGCGGCGCATAGGCGCTCGCGGAAAAAAGGCAAAAAAGATCACGCTTCGAGTTAGCGTTATTGGAGTCAGCGACGCTGTTTTCAAGCCGCGCCGCCGTTTATTTATGGACAGCCGCACAGCAACGCCGTCAGCACATTCAGTGCGGTGGCCTATGGGGCGCTACGTCCCATGCCGTCCACAATCTGCCGGAACTGTTCCTGCCGTTCAGGTGTAGCATTCCGCCATTCCTCGAAGCGCCCAAGACCGAAGGCGCCATCGAACCCCATCCGATTGGCTACTTCCTCCCGCTGGGCGCGGGTGAGCGTGTGCTCACAGGCGTTGCCGGTACAGACCTGCCGATCAGAGAAAGTGCCTCCGGTAACGCCCTGCGCGCTGGTCACTTTGCCCGTGCCGATCTCGCCGTTCTGGCGACTGGCGAGCACCTCCATGACCAGCTTGTCCCAGACGGCCGCAGTTTCAGGATCGCCAGTGCGATAGTCGAAAACACGCTGATCGCCGGTGATGAAGTCGTAGCCCATGGCATCGAGAATTTGCCGCCGTTCGATTTCGGTGAGGATGAACTGCTCGCCGGTGCTCAGCGACGACACCCATTCTCGGCAACTGGCACTCCCAACGCAGGCAACACGGTCATCGCCCGCGCTGGCACTCACCCCAGAACAGGGCTTGCCGAGGACAGCACTGATCTCGCAGAGCAACTGCGCAGCTTCTTCATGCGCGATTATCGCTGCGGTTTCGAGATTGGACAGCGCGATTGCAGTCGCCTGCCCCTGACGGAAAACCCCGTCCAGGTCAGTTTGCAACCGCACGACGCGCCCGGATTCCGGATTGATACGGTCTGACAGGCGCAGCAGGTGCTCATCCTGAATATCGTCAATCGCGAAGCGTCCGGTCGGCATGATCTTGCCAGCTCGTTGCGTCGTAGGCTGCGACTGCGCCAACGCAGGTGCGGGTGCAAGTGCGGGTAAAAACGCCGTCGCCGTAAGAACAAGATGCCAGGTCCACATGGTCAGCGCCTCCCCGTCGTGGTGGGACAGGAAACGGCGGGGCACGGCGGATTGCTCATGCAGCCCGCATAGGCGCGGTAATAGCCGTCCCGCTCCTGGACGCACTGTTTGATGGTGGCGTTGAGCTTGTCGTTCAGCTCCCGCGCGGCGCTGATCTCGCCTCGAATGGTCTGAAGGGTGGCGCGTATCCGGTCCAGCTCGGCAGCGTTGAGCGTGAGCCGCTGGGTATTGTTTGCCCCCACGGCTTCGGCCTGCTCGACGCGGGGGGTAAGTTGATCGACCGCCTCTGTGAGCTGCGAGGCCAGCGAATCCAGAAGGTCTAGCTTGTGGTCTTGCTGGGCGTTGGTAATGACCGGGTCTTGTCCACGCACGGACCAGGTTTGCGCGCTAGCGGAGGACCCTAGAAATACAGTAATGAGTGCAATAGCAATCTGCTTCAATCATGGACCCTCTCTATTTTTCCAATGACATCAGCTCGATGGACGAGCCCGAATTGCGAACTGTCGAGCGACCCCTCCCGCCTTTCGCCCAAAAGCAGGTAGCTATCTGGCGGGATGACGCCGTTGTATGCGGCTTCATACAGCCGCAGCATCGACGCGCGAGGTACATCCAGCCGGTAAGCAACGTCCGAACTGTTTCTGATCTCCGCCTCGTTCACCAGAACGCCGCCATTGTCCGTGACGGACCAGCGGTCACCTGGCTCGGCCGCGACGACCTTCGCCAGAGGCACGCTCTGCGCGCCGCTGACGAACAGGACGACATTTCCACGAGCCGGAGTGAAGGCACAGTCCACGCCGACAATGGCATCCACGGTAGCGCCGTTGGCGATGCGCGGCATGAGTGATGTGCCGACCACGGTCAGCGCCCGCTCTTCACAGGCTGCTGATACGCTGCCCGCTGGCCATACACACACGGCGGACATCACGATTGCGGTGCTGAAATGGCCCATTCCCATCCTGTCGCACCTTAGAAGTTGCAGCAGATGATTGGGGCATCAGAAGGGGAGTCACATGCAACAGGAGTACAACTCGACGTCAAAGAAAGTCCGAATGTACCTTGTTGCCAAGCGCATTGCTGCATATGTCCGTTTCGAGAACAGGACATACTACCGTTGGCATTCCATCCGGCTACGCTACCAGCCCGTCCGGGAGTCCACGCTCCCGTAAGAAGAATTGTTCCAAAAGACGCCATTCGAAAGCTGGAACCAAACTCACTTGCGCATTTCTGGTCGCCACCAGCAAAATCACCGACGTGGCCAGCCCTATATCGAGTATCAGTGTTCTTACAGACGGACGTCGAAATCTGGCCGCCGCCCCCACCGGCCGCAACCACGGCACTATCCACGTAGGCCTTTGTCGCAAGGTGATTTGTTGCTGTCGGCAGGGCACCGCTGACGGCACCGGTAAAGTGCGCAGCCGCCCCGGTAATGTCTCCAGACGCCGCCAGGCTGTTCACACTAAGAGTGCCGGCATTCAGCGTTGGCGCTGCGCTGTCGCAGGCAACCTTAGCGCCGGTTCCATAGCAAAGGCGCCCGCCCGAGACACTTTGTATCGTGGGGTCGCTTTCCGAGGTGATGTAGGCTGATGCATCGCCCTTCTGATCGGCCGCACACTTCCAGCTTCCCCCACCGTCAACCGACCAGATCAGCTTGGCGTTCGTTTCGTGACAGAAGGGCGGCGTGTGGGTCGCCAGTGAGTGAACACCCACCGTCGGGTCTGACTCATTGGCACAAACCCACGATCCACCATCCCAGTGCAAGACTTTGCCGGAAGCAGCACAGGCACTCAGTGCCTCCTTGGCGTGCGGCTCTATGTCCTCCATCTCCGACTGAAGGTCTGAGATATCGTCCTCGGCGGTTCCGACGCGAAGATCGATGGCTTCAATACTCCCGCGGTTCTCGGTCGTTTCTTCCTTCCGCAGTTTGTTTTCGTCGAGAAGCATCTGGATGATGGCCATCCCCTTTGCACTCTCTGCACCGCTGCGGCCGGGCGTGACGAAGAACTTTGACTGAGCAGAGGCGTCCGGAATGACGCCAAGGCAGGCACCAGCCGATGCAAGCAGGAATCCGAAAGCGGTCAATCTCGTCGAAAATGCCTGGGCAGCGCCCCCGCGCTGAAATGTTTTGCTCAGTACCAAAATCACCAGTCGTAACCTCTTTTGTTGTTCTTCTTTTCATTATGCGATTGGGCACAAGTGCCCTCCTGCATCGAACTGACACTTGGCTGGTGTAGAGAAATGCTGCGGGGTCTGAATGGCTGCGAATGACGCTGCGCGCCGCAATCGCCTTCCGATCCCAAACGGACAGGAATGTCGCGAGATGGCCCTGTGCCCCGCCCACTGCGACGCCGGCCTCTTCCCCTCTGTGACGGAATGGGCAATTCCGTCACAGAAATCAAGCGTCAAAAATCTCCGCTAATCCCAGAGTTTCCGCGCCATTCGGCGCTCCTCCGCCCCCACGACATCGCCGTAAATCGCCGTGGTGGCGAGCTTGGCGTGACCGAGCCATTTCTGAAGTAACGTGATGGGGATACCGCGTTCCAGCGCGGCCACACCGAAGCCATGGCGAAGGCCCTTCGCCGTTGCGTGCGGCCCGTGAACACCGGCCGCCGCCATCACCTCTTTTACGCGCCGGTGCCCCGTCATCCTGTGCCACGGCCACAGCCGCACTGATGCGCCGCCGTCTGGTGCATCCTGAAGCCTGCGTATGCCGTGTACTCGTTCCAGTTCGCTCAAGAGCGTTGGGGACACCGGAACCGCGCGATGCACGCCCAAGCGGCGCTTCTTCAGGCTTCGGAAGACAATGGTGCCTGTCCGAGTGTCGATGTGGTCGGCCGTCAGGGCGAGCGCCTCGGATAGGCGGCAACCCGTGTCCTTGAGAACGAGGCAGAGGGTGTAGACATCCGGGGCCTGCTCCATCGCGGCCTTGATGAACGCGCGCCGTTCGGCGGCGGTCAGATATTTTCGGTGGCCCGTCGGGTCGAACAGGCTCCAATCCATAGTGCCTCGCGCGTGAATGAAGGCCGTCCCTCCGTGGCTGTTTCAGCTTCCGAATCGTAACGCAGGGCCGCCCGAGCGAGCGACAGTATTGCCCATTCTGTCACTCGGTTTGCCGGAGGGCCTGTGGCACAGGGGCAACGCAAATCAGTGACGACACCATCCTGTGCAGGCCGATCGGCGCCGTTCCTTTACCCCTGCTCAGGAGGTTTCAAATGTTGATTGTCCCTCACTCTCGGCACCGCGTTCTCGCGGCGCTTAACGGCATGCTGGTGGCGCTCGCGCTGACGGCGTGCCAGACCACAGCGGCGGATAGCGCCAATCGGCTAACGGCGGATCAGGTCCGCAGCACCTTCATCGACCGCGAGTGGAGCCAAGGTGAAGGCACCTTCATGTTCGCGAAGGACGGCTCCTATCGCTACGCCGACAACCGGATGAGCGCGAACGGCACCTACCAGATTAGCGACGATGGCGTGCTCTGTACGTCCAACGCCGGCTCAGGGCTGAGGACTTGCTACACCTTCTACCGCGACGGCGACGGCTACCGGTATTGGCACGACCGCTCCGGCCGGTACTGGCCGGCCTACCTTCGCTAAGGAGAATCCCATGACCATCATCAACACTGTGCGGCGCCATGCGCCGCAGTTTCTCGTCGCCGCGACTGCCCTGCTTCTGTTCGGCGGCGGCTCACCCGCCCTGGCCCAGGACGCCTACAAGGCCGCCGTCCCAGCGCTCGAACAGGCGGGTGGTGCCAAGACCTGCGTGAGCTGCTTCCTGGAGCGCTATGCGCCCGCCGAACAGCCCAAGGCGTTCGCCGTGTCCAAGGACGGCGCCTATGGCGCGCGTTGGCATCGACAGTTGTCGATGGAGCAGGTGAAGAAGGAAGCGCTGGAGAGCTGCCAGAAGAAGCCCGAGTACAACGCAGCTAACCCGTGCGTGATCTTCTTCGAGAACGACAAGCTGGTGTGGAAGCCATGAGCATCCGCGCCAGCATTCTTGCCCTCGCCGCAGTGACAGCTCTCGCTGGCTGCGGCGATAGCGGCAAGGTCGAGGTTGCCGTGGCGGAGCGCCGCGACATCCCGTGGGGAGAGCGGTTGGCATGCGAGGTACAGGGCACGGTCAGGAACAACGATGAGGCGGAGTTACGCCGGATCGAGTTCGACCTGGCTGCGGGGGAGCGACGTAGCATAGATGGCGCGGCGTCGAGCATTCCCGCCAAAGGTCAGGATCGGTTCATCACCCGATTCACTGGTACGACCTGCGGCAATCTGCCGAGCAGTCTGGGTATCGTAGTCAAGCGTTGCTACTTCCGAGGCGACCGCGATTGTTCAAGCATGGTCGCCCTCCGCCAGTGAACCAGAAGAGGTAGAGGCGGCCGTCAGGCCGCCTCCTCCG
>Ga0065721_10052568_pt1 | contig 11633 bp, 11 predicted proteins | sample Mesricmetagenome_FD_59108 | JGI IMG/M metagenome (GOLD analysis project Ga0065721, IMG submission 59108) | Mesophilic microbial community from rice straw/compost enrichment Sample: eDNA_1 v2 (version 2) | ecosystem: Engineered > Solid waste > Grass > Composting > Bioreactor | place: USA: Davis...
CAAGCCGATATTGGCGGCCACCCGATAGGAATCGCTGAAGAAATGGCCGAAGCCCCGTTCGTCGTTGGGGGTGCCGTCGTAGAAGGCGTATTCCGGCGCGAGACCGGTCTCCGGATGACAGGCCAGCTTCAAGTATTCCCGGCTGGCCCCGGCGGCTTCCTTCCAGAATGGCCTGTCCTCTTCGTATGCCCATAACGCGAACAGCTCGTAGAAATGAGGCAAATGGTAGGAAGGATCCGTATACTCGCAATTCGGAACGAACTTGATCAGCTTGTTGTGCCGGTTCCACATCGGATAGCCGTCGCCGTTCTCGCCTTTGTGCAGGCACGCGCGAAGCAAGTCCCGGGCTTTCGTTCCGTAATCGAACGGCGGCCGGCCGTCTCCCCATCGGTGCGAGGCGAACAGGAGCGCCAGCGCGAAATATTCCTCTCCGTCCGGCGCGGGCCCGTTCGAAAGCTTGGTGCCGTCGGGGGCGCACGACCAGGCGAAATAGCCCGCGTTTTCGCCCGAAGTCAAGTTCATATGCTCGTACGACCATTTCCATAGCCGGTCGAACAGCTCCCGCCGATCCGTCTGGACGGCCATCATCATTCCGTAGGACATCCCCTCCGTGCGAACGTCCAGATTGCCGGTGTCGAGCAAATACCCTTTGTCGTCTCCGGCCGGATAATAGATCCGGGTCTCCTCGTTCTCCCCGAACAGCTGCTCCCATACCGATGCCGACCGGGCTTCGATCTCCGCCGGTTCGTAGCCGTAATCGGCCAACAAATTGCGGTACGAACCCGAAAAAAAGGCACCCTGTCCCGATCCTTGTCCCGATCCTGTTCCCGTCCCCGATGCCGCGCCCGTTTCCGTTCCGGCTTTAGCGCCGGCGTTCGTCTTCGTCATCCCTTCACTCCCCCTAACGTCATGCCCTTCGCGATATTTCGCTGCAGAAACGAATAGACCATGATGTTCGGCAAGCCGGCCGCGACTCGTCCTCGTCGCCCGGGATCGCCCTCGGCGTCACGAAGTCGTCCGTTCCTCCCATGCCGTCCATGCCCCGAGGTTCCCGCCCGAGTTCGAATTTTGCAGCATCCTGCGGGATCAACCGCACGCCCCCTGCGGAACGTTCGGATTCTCCCCGTCCTCCCCAAAATAACACCGATAAGCCTGACGTTCCATGCGCAATTCGCGCCATGAATTTATCCAAATCGCGCAAGAACCTTGTTATACTAGGGATGTCCATATTTTACCTATCCCTTCGGAGGTGGAAGACCCGATGGACGAACCCGTGCGCACGGGAAAGAAAAACAGCATCCGGGAACGCTTCGCCCCGGATCTCAGATCCGCGAACCATATCTCGTTCATGCACGTTCGCGAAGTCAACGCCGACTGGACCTACCCTTCCCACGAGCACAAGCAATACGAGATGAATTACGTCCTCCGCGGCACGCAAACGCTCATGATCAACGGCAGGTCGCATCGGCTTGAATCGGGCGACCTCGCGCTGATCCGCCCCGGGGACATTCACTCCAGCTCCGTCGGCTCCGCGGACGGTCTGGCTTATTTCTGTCTCCATTTCGAACTCGAAGACCCATCCACGCTCCAATTGCTGATGACGGCCGGGCAGACGATCATCTCCGGGGATTCGCCCATGGGAACGCCGATTCGGCACGCGGTCTACCGGCTGGCCGATTGGGTCGCCTCGGAAGACCGCGACGAACCGACGGCCAGAGCCGGGGCGCTGGCTTCGTTTTACGAGCTGCTTGCCAAGTTATGCGCCTCTATCTCCGCGGCCTCCGGCGGGGCGAACGACGGCAAGCCGCCTCCCTCGGAGACGGCTCGACGTATCGAATCCCTTATCCATGCCGCGGTGAAGCAGCCGGTCTACCACGGTCATCCGGCCGACGAACGGCCGTCCATCCGCAGCGTCGCCGGACAGCTCGGCATCAGCGAATCGCATTGCCAGCGCTTGTTCAAGCAAGCGTACGGCGTCTCTCCGCGCCGTTATTTGTCCGAGCTGATCCGCGAAGAGGCCATGCGGCTGCTCGGCGATACGCCGCTGTCCGTCGACCACGTATCCAGCCTGCTCGGCTATCGCGACATCGCCCATTTCAGCCGGCAATTCAAGCGATGGACCGGCCTCTCCCCCCGCGAATACCGGAGACGGATCAAGCTTCCTTGATCCGTCTTCTTTCTTATTCTTTGACCGGCACCGCGAAATCGAGATGATACACGTACCGGTGGATGAACCATTCGGCTAACGTCAAGATCGCCGTAATGACCGTAATTTCCCCGTACGACAGCGGCCAATTCCAAGCCGTCGCGGTCGCCCACAAGACGACGTACGCCAGAACGGCATCGCATATCGTGGCAACGGCGTTGTTCGTGTACCGCAGGATAAACCGGTCGCCGATCAAATACCCGATCAACGACAGAGCCGTCGCGGTCGCCGCCGCCCCGATAAACGAAACGTCGGCGTAATACATCAGCAGGAGCACGACGATGACGCCGTTCACCAACCACTTCGCCAAAAATTTCATGTCCGGAATCGCCTTCCTTCTTTTTGGTTAGCTTACCTATTTTACGGGATATTCATCCCTTGGCCGACGCGGCGCCGACGCGGCGTCTTTTCGCTTCGGATGCATAGTCCGGTGCCGGAACGGAACAATAAAGAACAGAATAATTGGGGCATTTTGCCATGCCGCGCGTTTGCATGATCAGGCAGGGGGTAAGGGGAATGGGCGGTTTTTTTCGCAAGTCATCCGGAACGAACGGGAATCGGGGAAGCGAGGATCGGAACGCCGGGACGAAAGGCAACGTCCCCGCTTCTTCCCTGTCCTCCGATCACGACGCCAATGTCGAGCAATTGCGGCAAATCTACGCCAATTGCGCGGATGTCGTCTTTCGTCCGTTTTTGATCGGGGGCGTCACGAAAGCGACCGTGATATACATAGAAGGGTTGACCAGCGTCAAGGACTTGAACGAGAACTTTCTAGGAGTTCTCATGGATCCGTCCGCCGAAGATTTATCCATCCAAAGCTTGCTGGAAAGCAAAGTCCGCATTTCCAAAGTCGAGAAGGTCAAATCCTGCGAGGACTGCGTCGCGGCCCTGTCTTCCGGTTATCCGGTTCTGTTGGCCGAAGGCCAATCGGACGGGATGGCGCTCGGGTTGTCCGCCTGGGACAAGCGCCAGATCGAGGAACCGAGCGCGGAAGCGAGCGTTCGGGGACCGCGGGAAGGATTTACGGAAACGATCGGCGTCAGCGTCTCGCAGCTCAGGCGCATTCTGAAAACGCCGGCGCTGAAAATCGAAGCCCTTAAAATCGGCAGCCTCTCCCGGACGCAGGTCATGATCGCTTACTTGGAAGGCATCGTGGATAAGACCGTGCTCGACGAAGTTCGCGAGCGTCTGAAGCGAATTCGGATCGACGGGATATTGGAGAGCAGCTACCTCGAGGAGATGATCGAGGACGCTCCTTATTCGCCTTTCCCTCAGGTCAAGACGACAGAACGTCCGGATACCGCGTGCTCCGGCTTGCTCGAAGGACGCGTCGTCGTTCTTACCGAAGGCACGCCCTTCGCGATGGTCGTTCCTACGACCCTCTTCTCTTTGCTTCAGTCCCAAGAGGATTATTACCAGCACTATATCGTCAGCACGGCCATTCGGTGGTTGCGGTATTTGTTCGTGGCGTTGTCTCTCCTTCTGCCCTCGCTATACGTCGCCGTTCTCACTTTCCATCAAGAAATGGTGCCGACCTCTTTATTGATTACGATGGCCGCGTCGAGAGAGTCGGTCCCCTTCCCGGCATTGGTCGAGGCTTTGCTGATGGAAGTGACGTTCGAGGTTTTGCGCGAAGCGGGCGTCCGCCTCCCGAAGCAGGTCGGCGCGGCGGTGAGCATCGTCGGGGCGCTGGTCATCGGCCAAGCGGCCGTGCAAGCGGGCATCGTATCCGCCCCGATGGTCATCGTGGTGGCGATTACCGGCATCGCCTCGTTTATGGTTCCCCGTTACGTCGTCGGCTTGGCCATCCGAATGCTTCGGTTTCCGATGATGCTTCTCGCAGGCTCGCTGGGACTGTTGGGCATCATGCTGGGGCTGATCCTCATCCTGATTCATTTGAGCAACCTGCGCTCCTTCGGCGTCCCTTACTTAAGTCCGGTCGCTCCGCTGAAACCCGGCGAACTGAAAGACGTGGCGATCAGGGCGCCTTGGTGGGCGATGGATACTCGTCCCCATATGTCCGAGAACGACCGGCTGGTTCGGCAACCCCCAGGGCAACGACCGGGTCCCCATCGGAAAAAACAATAATCGCATCCGAATCGAGGTCATGACAGCGATGCTGGAAAAAGGGAAAATCTCGGCCGTCCAAATGTCGTTCCTGCTTTATGCGATCGTAATCGGCACCGTGATCATTTCGGTTCCGGCAACGATCGGCAAGCATGCGAAAAACGATCTGTGGCTTTCTCCGATATGGGCTTCGTTATTCGGAATGATTGCCGTGGGCGTCTCGATCGGATTGCATCGGATGTTTCCGCGGCTCACATTGATCCAATCTCTCTCCCGGATCTTCGGGCGGATCCCCGGCAAGCTGCTAGGTCTGGCCTACCTTGTCTTTTACCTGATCTTGAACGGGCACGGGATAAGGCTGTACGCGGATTTTATCGTCGGCACCGCTTTGCCGAGCACGCCGATACTCGTCCTGATGGCCACGATGATATTCGTCGCTTCCGTTGCGGTATACGGAGGCATCGAAGGCATCGGCAGATCCTCCCAAGTGATCGTGCCGCTTTACGTTCTCACGTTTCTGATCATCGTTTTGCTCCTGCTTCCGGACGCGAAGCCGAATCGGCTTTTTCCGATGCTGGAGAACGGGATCGTCCCGTCGCTTAAAGGCGCCGTTACTCCCCAAGGTTGGTTTGCGGAAACGTTGTTGCTCTCTTTTATTCTCCCCTGCTTGTCCGATTCGAAAAAAGCCATGAAATGGGGACTTGCCGCCGTTCTCGCCGTCATGACGACTTTAGTCCTCGCGAATCTGATCATCCTGTTGTTGTACGGAAACAATGTGTCGAGATATGTGTATCCACTGCTCTCCGCGACGCGATATATCAGCTATGCCGAATTTTTCGAGAACGTGGAAGCCGCTCTCGTAGCGATCTGGGTACTCGGCAATTTCATCAAATTCTCGATCATTCAATACGCGGTCGTGCTGGGCACCGCTCAATGGCTTGAGCTTGCCGACTATCGTCCGCTCGTATGGCCTATCGGTTTCGTAATGCTGCTGATCGGCTTCTGGAGCCTGCCTAACCAAATGGTATTAACGCAATACTCCTCGACCGTTTTTCCCTATTATTCCTTGCTGTTTCAAACGATTCTTCCGCTGTTTATCCTTTTCGTCGCCTTCCTGCGGATCAGAGCTTCGAGAGGCGGGCCGACTTCCGGATGAGAAAGCACGGGTTATCGTTGTCGGGAATCGCATTGATGGTCTCCATTCTTTTCCTAGGCGGTTGCTGGGACCGTTCGGAGATCAACGATATGGCGATCGTCACGGCTGCCGCCATCGACAAGCTTGACGGGCAATCGATCGAGCTGACCTTGCAACTGTTCATTCCGAAAGCGCTAGGAGGCGGCAGCGGATCGGGAGGAGGCGCGCCGTCGGGAGGACAGCAGCTCACCTTTGTACGTTCGGGTAAAGGACTCAATATCGCGGATGCCGCATCGAAACTTCAAGCGAGGCTGCCCCGCCGAATTTTTTGGGGTCATTGCAAAGTGTTCATTCTCGGAGAAGCTTTCGCTCGCGAGGGGGTCAAAGAAGAGATGGATTATCTGTTCCGTCATCCTCAACCCCGCGAGCGCGCCTTTATGTTCGTCAGCCAAGGCCAAGCGGCGGAGATGCTGCGCCCCGTCCCTCCTCTCGAGCGCTACACGGCCGAAGTCGCGAGAGAACTGTCCGAGCAGAAGATCGGCATAAGAGTGACGTTGAAGGAATTCCTGGAAATGTTGGACGGAGAGGGACAAGCGGCGGCTCTTCCCTACCTTCGTCTTCAGCCTCCGCAGAAGGGCGAGAAAAAAAATCAATCCGTCCCCTTTATCGCGGGTACGGCGGTCTTCAAGCGCGACAAAATGAACGGCCTTCTCACGATGAGGACGACCAGAGGCGCGTTGTGGCTTCGCAAAGAAATCCAGAAGGCTTCGATTACGGTTCGTCTTCAAGGCACGAAGCGAGAATTCATTACCATGACGCCGATTCGGCAACGCATCGAGATAAAGCCTCGCATTCACGACGGTCAATGGATTATCCATGTCCACATTCATACGGTAGGCGACCTGGTGCAGAACGGCACGAACTTGGATCCGATGAATCCGGACTTGCTTCACCTGATGGAGCAGGCCGTTCAACGATCGATTGCCGATAGGGTCGAAGAGGCGCTGGACCGGCTTCAGCGGAACCTGAATGCGGATATCATCGGGTTCGGCGAGAGCTTCCACCGCGCATATCCGAAGCCATGGAGACAAGCGCGAGAACGCTGGGACGAATTATTCCCGAAAGTTCAAGTCCGGATGGATATCCGGGTGAATATCCGGCGTCCCGGTTTAGGTTCGGTACCCGCGGCGGTACCGTCGGATGAGGTGAAGGAAAAATGAGATGGGACGTTTTCCTGGGCTCGACGGTTGCGATCGGCGCGATCTTCGCGTTCGAATGGCCGAAGATGAAGCGGCATCCCCTGAAAGACAAAGCCGCCTTTCTCGTCCTGCTGCTGTTCGGTTGGGGCTTGGCGCAATTCGATTTGCAATATATGAGCGGACCGGTGACCTTTCTCGAAGCCGTCTTCAGACCGTTCTCGAAAATGCTGAATATGGAATAGGGACGTGGATCATGCTGGAAAAAGGAAAAATAACCGCCTTTCAGATGGGCGTCATCATGTATCCGACGATTCTCGCCACGGCGGTGCTGATCGTGCCGGCGATATCCGCGAAATTTGCCCGCAACGATTTATGGTTATCTCCCCTGCTCGCTTCGCTTTCCGGATTTCTGACGATGGCTCTCGCCTATCAACTGCATCGGCGCTTTCCGAAACAGAGCGTGATTCAGTACGGCGAGAAAATCGCCGGACGAGCGGCGGGAAAGGCGATCGGCTTGCTTTTTTTACTATTTTACCTGCATACGAACGGGCTTATCGTCCGGCAATATGCGGATTTCGTGTCCTCCGCCTTCATGCCGAACACGCCGATGATCGTCATTTCGGCTTCGCTGGTCGCCGTCGTCTCTCTGTCCGTTCGCAGCGGGATCGAAGGCGTGGCGAGAAGCTCGTTTTTCTGTTCGCTGCTCTTCGCCGGCGCGGCCGTCATCCTGCTGCCGCTGATCCCGGACTTGGATGCGAAGAACATTCTGCCGATCATGGAACACGGCATTCTGCCCGCGATTCGGGGGATGATCGTGCCGCAATCGTGGTTCTGCGAATTCTTCCTGATCTCCTTTCTCCTTCCCTACGTATCGAACGCCAAGGACGGGCTGAAATGGGGAACTTGGTCCGTGATCGCCGTGACGATGGCGCTCGTCTATACGAACCTGTTCATCTTGTTCCTGTACGGGGAACGGGTTCAAGATCTGATCTATCCGATGCTCACGGCGACCCGGTACATCCGGATCGGAGGCTTTATCGAAAATTTCGAATCTATCGTCATGATGATTTGGGTGCTCGGAAACTTCGTGAAAATTTCGGTGTTCCATTATGCGGTATCGATCGGATTCGCCCAATGGCTGCGACTGACGGATTTCAAGGCGCTCGTCTTCCCGATCGGCGTTCTGGTCGTCTTGAGCAGCATCTGGAGCTTGCCGGATTTCCAATTGGTCGGCTTTTATATCTCCAATACGTTTCCGATCTACGCCACGATCATCCAAGCGGGCATTCCCGCGCTTCTCTATCTGATCGCCCTGATGCGCGGACAAGCCCCGGTTCGGGCAACCCAAAGCTGATCCTTGGCCGTTTTTTCCGGTATGGGCAAATCCCGCGGCAAAAGTTATACTAGACATAAATTTCGCCTAAGGGAAGGAAGCTGGACCGAGGGATGCCCAAAGTCGCCAAAGCCGCGATGGCCGTGCCTTTTGCCTTGTTTTTCGTATTCTCGGTTGCCCTATTGCCGAACCTGCTGCGGATAGAGGAAAACGACTCCTTCATTCGTTTGAATTGGTCGGAGAGCCTTCGCGGCTTGTCCGATTATTTCCGCGGGTTCGCCACGGGAGAGACGTTCCGCTTCCTGTCCGGACGAACCGAGCTCTCGTTCTGGGATCAGATCGGCGGCTATTTCCAAGTATCCTTATTCTACGTGGCCGCAGGCGCCCTGATCGGCATGACGATCGGCCTATTGGCCGGCATCTATTTCTCGTTGACCCGCTCGGAATGGCTCAAGAGGTTCGTGGAGCTGACCGGCGCCGTGCCGGACTTCGTGTCCGTCCTGCTGCTGCAGTTCCTGATCGTCTTCATCGCCTCGCAGACGGGCATCGTCGTCTTTCAAGTGGCCAGCGTATCGACGGACGATCCCGCGATCGTGCTCCCGCTCGTCTCCGCGGTCCTTATTCCGGCCAACTATATGATCCGGAACGTCGCCCTCCAGATGAAGCTGGCGCTGACCGAAAACTATATCGGTTTCGCGAAGGCCCGGGGGCTAAGCAAAACGTATATCGTATTCTTCCATGCTCTCCCGAACGTACTGCCGTTTATTAAAGCCGATCTCCATAAGCTGCTCGGGATATTGATGGGCAATATTTTCGTCGTGGAATATTTGTACAACCTGCACGGGATCACGATGTTGATCTTCACCGACGCCTTCGCCTACGAGGGCTACCAGTACGCGCTCGTCGTGAACGGGCTGATCGCGCTGCTCGTTCTGTACGCCATCGCTTACGGTCTTCTCAGGGCTTACGTATGGGGATGGGAGAAGGTGTTCGCCAGATGAATAAAACGCTCTTCGCGGGCTTGCTGATCACGGCGTTCATGATCGCCGCCGCTTTGTTCGCCGGATCTATCGCTCCGCATGACCTGACCGAGCAGGTCAAGATCGAATACATTCCCGGCAAGGACGGAAGCAAGGGCACCGTCCTCGCCCCTCCGGTCGCGCCGGGCGCGCACTACCCTTTCGGGACGGATAAGCACGGCTACGATCTGATGGCCAAGCTTATCGACGGCGCGAAGTATACGATCTTCCTTTCCATCGGCGTCGCGTTCGCGCGCGTGCTCGTCGGAGGTTCGTTGGGCGTGCTTCTCGGGTACTTCGGCAAAAGATCGTCCCGGCGCTTCCTCTCCTCGTCGGTTTGGAACGTCATGAACGGAATTCCGATATTCTTGATATCGTGGCTGCTGCTCGTCGGAATCTCGATCAATTCCGAGCTCTCTCCGCTCTCCCTCTCCTTGCTGATGGGCGTCGTGCTTACGGCGGTGGGCATCCCTTCCGTCGCGTCGGCCGTCAAGGAGAAAACTCGGGTGCTCAGGGAACGGCCTTTCGTCCTCGCCGCTTATTCGCTCGGGGCGAACGATTGGCGAATTCTACGGTCCCATTTATTCCCGCACCTGAAAGAGAGCTTGCTGATTCTGATCGTTCAGGAGGTCGTGCTCGTCCTGACGCTGTTCGGTCAACTCGCCATCTTCAATTTGTTCGTGGGAGGCACGACCATGTATATGGACCCGCCGGAATATCACAGCCGAACCAACGAATGGGCCGGATTGATCGGACAGGCGAGGGGCTTCCTGTACGTCAACCGATGGATCTTGTTCATTCCGCTCGCCGCCTACGTGCTGCTCATCATGGGCTTCCATCTCCTGTCGAGCGGGCTCGAAAAGCTGTTCCACCGAAGATACGCCAAATTCTCTCAGCTCTAGAGGGAATTCGGCCGGAAAACACGCGAAAACCCGCCGGACAAGGCGGGTTTTCGCGTTAATCGGTCTTCGCTTGGATATAACCTTCGGCTTTCAGCAGCTCGGCGATGAGGACGGCGCCGCCCGCCGCGCCGCGCAGCGTATTGTGCGACAGGCCGACGAATTTGTAATCGTACAGGGAATCCTCGCGCAAGCGCCCGGCGGAAACGCCCATCCCGCGCTCGATATCGCGGTCGAGCTTCGTCTGCGGGCGATTCTCCTCTTCGAAATACGTGATGAACTGCTTCGGCGCGCTGGGAAGCTCAAGCTCTTGCGGCCGGCCCTTGAATTCGTGCCAACGGGCGAGAATTTCTTCTTTCGAAGGCTTCTTCCCGAACGAGACGAACACGGTAGCCAGATGTCCGTCCGTGACCGGAACGCGGATGCACTGGGTCGTGATATGGGGTCCGTTCGCTTTCACGATCTCGCCGTTCTCCACGCTGCCCCAGATGCGCAGCGGCTCCTGCTCGCTCTTCTCTTCCTCGCCGCCAATGTACGGGATGACGTTGTCGAGCATCTCCGGCCAGTCCGCGAAGTTTTTGCCGGCGCCCGAGATCGCTTGGTACGTCGACGCGACGACCGTTTTCGGCTCGAATTCGCGCAGCGCGTGAAGCATCGGCACGTAGCTTTGAATGGAGCAGTTCGGCTTGACGGCGATAAAGCCGGTTTTCGTGCCGAGACGTTTTCTTTGCGCCTCGATCACTTCGAGATGGCCCGGGTTGATCTCCGGAATGACCATCGGGACGTCCGGCGTCCAGCGATGCGCCGAATTGTTGGAGACGACCGGCGTGCCCGTCTTGGCATAGGCTTCTTCCAAAGCTTGGATTTCGTTCTTCTTCATATCGACCGCGCAGAAGATAAAGTCGACCCGCGAGGCGACTTCCTCCACCCGGGAAGCATCCTGAACGACGATGCTCTTCACGCCTTCCGGGATCGGATCCGGTAGCTTCCATCTTCCGCGCACGGAATCCTCGTACGTCTTGCCCGCGGATCCGGCGCTGGCGGCGATGGCCGTCACCTCGAACCACGGATGCTGATCCAACAATTGAACGAAGCGCTGGCCGACCATGCCCGTTCCTCCGACGATGCCGACTTTCAATTTTGCTGACATGCGTATTTCAATCCTTTCGTATGGCATGATATAGGGCTGAATTCACAATCCGCGTGTTGTACGGTATGCTTGAAGGCGGCTAGGTTTTCCGAGTTTCCAACAAAAAAATCCCACCCCCAAGACTTAGAGTCTTAGGGACGAGATCGATCTCGCGGTACCACCCCAGCTTCGCCAAGCGGTCGCCCGATTGGCCTCTTCGAGTACGGCATTCCGGCGGAAGGCTTATACTCTAGCTCTGTAACAGGAGCTCCTGTCGCGCCACCCCTTCGTGCCCGAAGTTCCGGCGCGCTGCTCGGAGTCTTTTTTCGATAAGGGTTCTTTGCTCCTTCCCAGCTGCCGGAGCTCTCTGTTAAAGAAGGTCCTTACCTACTCGTCTCTTCGTCGCATTTGTCATTGCGAATATTCTATCAGATAACGGTTCCGAGGTAAACCACTTTTTTGGAAGTACGGTCCGGCCGGCGAATCCGATTCCTCACGTTCCGCAAAAGGTTCGGTAAGGAGCGTCGCACCGCTCGGGCAGCCTGGCGTACGCCTCTTGCTCGGGCGCATGCGCGAACGGATCGGACAGAGCGCGCAGCAGCTTCTCCATCGCCCCGTAATCCCCATGCTTCGTCGCCGCGTCCAG